>Ga0137409_10000395_pt1 | contig 47488 bp, 40 predicted proteins | sample CZODoug1_16funga_FD_122059 | JGI IMG/M metagenome (GOLD analysis project Ga0137409, IMG submission 122059) | Vadose zone soil fungal communities from Angelo Coast Range Reserve, California, USA - CZODoug1_16fungal (Hybrid Assembly) | ecosystem: Environmental > Terrestrial > Soil > Vadose zone...
GCCGACGTGGTGAAATTGGTAGACACGCCATCTTGAGGGGGTGGTGGGGTAACCCGTGGGAGTTCGAGTCTCCCCGTCGGCACCAAAGCATCAAAAACGCGGCAGACATGACTCCGCGGCAGACAGAGGGCACGGCCTGGCGCGCGCAATCGATTCTGATCCTGTCTGCTGACAGGTCGAGAGTGGTCAATGCTTGAGCAGTACTTTCCGATTCTGCTGTTCATCTTCGTCGGCCTGGCCGTCGGAGTGGCGCTTCCCCTGTTGGGCGGTGGTTTGAGCAGATTGCTCGGCGTTCACCGTCCCGATCCCGAGAAGCTTTCCCCCTACGAGTGCGGTTTCGAGGCCTTTGAGGATGCCAGGATGAAGTTCGACGTCCGCTATTACCTCGTCGCAATCCTGTTCATCCTGTTCGACCTGGAAATCGCCTTTCTTTTCCCCTGGGCGGTCGTGCTCGGGGAAATCGGGACCTTTGGTTTCGTTTCCATGGTCGTATTCCTTGCCATCCTTGTCATCGGGTTTGTCTACGAGTGGAAAAAGGGGGCGTTAGAGTGGGATTGAGACCATGACCATCGAAGGCGTAACCGAAAAAGGCTTCGTCACCACCACCATCGACAACGTCATCAACTGGACGCGCACCGGCTCGATGTGGCCGATGACCTTCGGCCTGGCCTGCTGCGCGGTCGAAATGATGCACGCCGGCGCGGCGCGGTACGACCTCGACCGCTTCGGCGTGGTATTCCGTCCCAGCCCGCGCCAATCCGACGTGATGATCGTCGCCGGCACGCTGTGCAACAAGATGGCGCCTGCGCTGCGCAAGGTTTACGACCAGATGGCCGAGCCGCGCTGGGTCATCTCGATGGGCTCCTGCGCCAATGGCGGCGGCTATTACCACTATTCCTACTCGGTGGTGCGGGGCTGCGACCGCATTGTTCCGGTCGATGTTTACGTTCCCGGCTGCCCTCCGACTGCCGAAGCGCTGCTTTACGGCATCATCCAGCTCCAGAACAAGATCCGGCGTACCAACACTATCGCGCGCTGACCCCTCCGGCCATGAACACCAAGCTCGCGGCACTTGCCGAAAACCTGAAGTCTGTGCTCGGCGACAGGATCGCCGGCATTGACGAGTCCCATGGTGAGCTGACGATGGTGGTCAATGCGACGGATCTTTTGTGGGCCGCCGCGCAACTGCGCGACCACGCGCAGCTCCGCTTCGAGCAGCTTGTCGACTTGTGCGGAGTCGATTACCTCGAATTCGGCAATCGCCCGCGCGAAGGCGCGCGTTTCGCAGTTGTCTACCACCTGCTTTCGATTTCGCGCAATCAGCGCCTGCGGCTGCGGGTCTTCGCCGCCGAGGACGATTTCCCCTCGGTGGACTCGGTCAACGGGATCTGGCCGTCGGCCAACTGGTACGAGCGCGAAACTTTCGATCTGTTCGGAATCGTGTTTCCGGGACATCCCGACCTGCGCCGCATCCTCACCGACTATGGGTTCATAGGCCATCCTTTCCGCAAGGACTTCCCGCTTTCAGGGTACGTGGAGATGCGTTACGACCCGGACCAGAGCCGTGTCGTCTACCAGCCGGTCAGCATCGAGCCGCGCGAGACCGTGCCGCGGGTGGTGCGTGAAGCAAATTACGGCGACGTCGAGTAAATCTGCTGACCACAGAGACACAGAGGCACAGAGAGAACCGAATGACCGACAAAGAAGGCTGCAGGGGTGATTGGGCAAATGTTGTGGTGCGTATCCAACCATTTCTTTACGCGTTCCTGGCGTCTTGGCAGTTTATTTGCCTTGGTTTTCCTCCGCGCCTCTGTGTCTCTGTGGTGAATACGGATGGCTGAGATTCGTAATTACACGATGAACTTTAGCTCCGGCCGCCCTGCGGACTTAACTTGCCAAGGCAAGTTAGCCTGCACTGAAATGCATGGTGTAGCCGTGGCTGCATTACTTACGGTGTAGTTCAGGCGAACGCAGATATGGCGGAAATCAGAAACTACACCATGAATTTTAGCTCCGGCCGTCCTGCGGACTTAACTTGCCAAGGCAAGTTAGCCTGCACTGAAGTTCATCGTGTGCCACCGTTAGCCTTCGGATTCCGAATCCTGGTGTCGATACGGGTTTGCCATGGCTGAGATTCGTAATTACACGATGAACTTTGGGCCGCAGCACCCGGCGGCGCACGGGGTGTTGCGGCTGGTGCTGGAACTGGACGGCGAGGTGATCCAGCGCGCCGACCCGCACATCGGCCTGCTGCATCGCGCGACCGAGAAACTCGCCGAGCACAAGACCTTCCTCCAGTCGGTGCCGTACATGGACCGCCTGGACTACGTGTCGATGATGTGCAACGAGCACGCCTATGTGATGGCGATCGAGAAGCTGCTCGGGATCGAGGTTCCGCAGCGGGCGCAATACATCCGCGTGATGTTCGACGAAATCACCCGGGTGCTGAACCACCTGCTCTGGCTGGGGGCGCATGCTCTCGACGTCGGCGCCATGACCGTGTTCCTGTACTGTTTCCGCGAGCGCGAGGACCTGATGGACTGCTACGAAGCGGTCTCCGGTGCGCGCCTGCATGCTGCTTATTACCGCCCGGGCGGGGTCTATCGCGACCTGCCCGATGCCATGCCGCGTTACCAGGCCTCCAAGATTCACGACGAAAAAGCGGTGCACGAACTCAACAAGAACCGGCAGGGTTCGCTGCTGGACTTCATCGAGGACTTCAGCGAACGCTTTCCCCGATATGTGGACGAATACGAGACGCTGCTCACCGACAACCGCATCTGGAAACAACGCACGGTGGGTATCGGCGTGGTCGCGCCCGAACGTGCGCTGGCGCTCGGATTCAGCGGACCGATGCTGCGCGGCTCGGGGGTGGAGTGGGACCTGCGCAAGAAACGTCCATACGCGGTTTACGACCGGATGGACTTCGATATCCCGGTCGGCGTCAACGGCGACTGCTACGACCGTTATCTGGTGCGCATCGAGGAAATGCGCCAGTCGAACCACATCGTCAGGCAATGCATCGATTGGCTGCGCAAGAATCCCGGCCCGGTCATCACCGACGACCACAAGGTGGCGTCGCCCTCGCGCGTGGACATGAAGATGAACATGGAAGAACTGATCCACCACTTCAAGCTCTTCACCGAAGGCATGCACGTGCCGGCAGGCGAAACCTACGCCGCGGTCGAGGCGCCCAAGGGCGAGTTCGGCATCTACCTCATTTCCGACGGCGCCAACAAGCCTTACCGGATGAAAATCCGCGCACCGGGTTTTGCCCATCTGGCGGCGCTCGATGAAATGGCACGCGGCCACATGATCGCCGACGTGGTCGCCATCATCGGCACCCAGGACATCGTTTTCGGGGAAGTGGACAGATGAACGCGCCGATGATTCTGTCGCCGGATTCGCTGGCGAAGATCGACAAGGCGGTTGTCAAGTATCCACCCAACCAACGACAGTCGGCGATGATGGCCGCGCTCACCGTCGCGCAGGACGAGAAGGGCTGGCTCTCCACCGAGACCATGGATTTCGTCGCGCAATACCTGGGCATGCCGCCGATCGCGGTGTATGAAGCGGCGACTTTCTACGGCATGTACAACCTGCAGCCGGTCGGGCGCAACAAGATCACCATTTGCACCAACCTGCCGTGTGCCCTGTCGGGCGCCGCCGATGCGGCCGAGCACCTGAAGAAGAGACTCGGCATCGGCTTCAACGAAACCACCCCGGACGGCGGTTTCACCCTCAAGGAAGGCGAATGCCTGGGGGCCTGCGGCGACGCGCCGGTGTGCCTGCACAACGACAAGAAAATGCTGTCGTTCATGACGCCGGACAAACTGGATACACTGATCGAGGAACTGAGGAAATGAATGCCCCTCTCCCGCCTTTCCCGCCGGATATCTACGGCCCGGAGGCAATCCTGCTCAAGGGGCTCACCGGGCTCAACTGGCGGCTGAAGGACTACGAGGCGCGCGGCGGCTACGCGGCGCTGAAGAAGATCCTGCGCGAGAGCATCGCGCCGGAGCAGGTGATCGCCGAAGTGAAGAAATCGGCCTTGCGCGGCCGCGGCGGCGCGGGCTTTCCCACGGGATTGAAGTGGAGCTTCATGCCGCGTGCATTCCCCGGCCAGAAGTACCTGGTGTGCAACTCCGATGAGGGCGAACCCGGCACATTCAAGGACCGCGACATCCTGCGCTACAACCCGCACGCCGTCGTCGAAGGCATGGCGATCGCGGCCTACGCGATGGGAATCACTGTCGGCTACAACTATATCCACGGCGAGATCTGGGACGTGTACGAGCGCTTCGAAGACGCGCTCGCCGAAGCTTACGACGCCGGATATCTGGGCAAGAGCATCCAGGGCTCGGCATTCAGCTTCGATCTGTACGCACACCACGGCTGGGGCGCGTACATCTGCGGCGAGGAAACCGCGCTGCTGGAGTCGCTCGAAGGCAAGAAGGCGCTTCCGCGCTTCAAGCCGCCGTTCCCGGCGAGCTACGGCCTGTACGGCAAGCCGACCACGATCAACAACACCGAGACGTTTGCCGCGGCACCCTGGATCATCGCCAATGGCGCCGACGCCTTCCTGAGCCTCGGCCGGCCCAACAACGGCGGCACCAAGATCTTTTCGGTAACCGGTCACGTCGAGCGTCCCGGCAACTACGAAGTCCGGCTCGGCACGCCCTTCCCGAAATTGCTGGCGATGGCCGGAGGTATGCGCGGCGGGCGCAAGCTGAAAGCGGTCATTCCCGGAGGTTCTTCAATGCCGGTGCTGCCCGCCGAAGTCATGATGCAGACCGACATGGACTACGATGCGATCGCCAAGGCCGGTTCTATGCTGGGCTCCGGGGCGGTCATAGTCATGGACGAGACCACTTGCATGGTGCGCGCGCTGCAGCGCCTGTCGTATTTCTATTTCGAGGAATCCTGCGGCCAGTGCACGCCCTGCCGCGAAGGCACAGGCTGGCTGTACCGGATGGTCCATCGCGTCGAGCATGGACAGGGCCGGACCGAGGATCTGGAAACGCTGAACTCGGTGGCCGACAACATCGCCGGCCGCACCATCTGCGCGCTGGGCGACGCCGCGGCGCTGCCGGTGAAGAGCTTCATCAAGCATTTCCGCGAAGAGTTCCAGTACCACATCGACCACAAGCAGTGCCTGGTATGAGATCAGACTGATGGCACACCTCGAAATAGACGGCCGGCCGGTCGAAGTACCGGACAACAGCACCATCATGGATGCCGCCAACAAGCTCGGTATCTACGTTCCGCATTTCTGTTATCACAAGAAACTGTCGATCGCCGCCAACTGCCGCATGTGCCTGGTGCAGGTGAAAAAAGCGCCGAAGCCGCTGCCTGCCTGCGCCACCCCGGCCACCGAGGGAATGACGGTCTATACCCACTCGGAGGCCGCGATCAAGGCGCAGAAAGGCGTGATGGAATTCCTGCTCATCAACCATCCGCTCGACTGCCCGATCTGCGACCAGGGCGGCGAGTGCCAGCTGCAGGACCTCGCGGTCGGCTACGGGGCGTCGAGTTCCCGCTATACGGAACCCAAGCGCGTGGTCACGAACAAGGAACTCGGGCCGCTGGTCTGCGCCGACGAGATGACCCGCTGCATACACTGCACCCGCTGCGTGCGCTTCGGCCAGGAGATTGCCGGCATCATGGAACTCGGCATGGTGGGCCGCGGCGAGCACGCCGAGATCATGCCGTTCGTGGCGCGCACCGTGGATTCCGAGCTTTCGGGGAACATGATCGACGTCTGTCCGGTGGGCGCGCTCACTTCCAAACCGTTCCGCTACAAAGCGCGCACCTGGGAGCTGGCGCGGCGCAAATCCATCAGCCCGCACGACGGACTCGGCTCCAATCTGGTGGTCCAGGTAAAGGACAACCGCGTCATGCGCGTGCTGCCGCTCGAGAACGAAGACGTTAACGAGTGCTGGCTCTCCGACCGGGACCGGTTCTCCTACGAGGCGCTCAACTCGCAAGAACGGCTGACCGCGCCGATGGTCAAGCGCGACGGCACCTGGGAGGAGGTGGACTGGACTACCGCGCTCGAGTTCGTGGCCGCCGGACTCAAGCGCATCCGTGATGGGCATGGCGCAAAGGCGGTCGGCACGCTCGCTTCGCCGCAGGCGACCGTGGAAGAGCTTTATCTACTCGGCAAGTTTGCGCGCGGCATCGGCAGCGGCAATGTCGATTTCCGTTTGCGTCAATCGGACTTTTCCGGAGACGGGAGCCTGCGCGGCGCACCCTGGCTGGGAATGAAGGTCGCCGCGGTCAATGGCCTGGACCGGGTGCTGCTGGTGGGCTCGACTCTGCGCAAGGACCATCCCCTGTTGGCGCAGCGGTTCCGCCAGGCGGTAAAGAAAGGGGCGCAGTTCAACCTGATCAACCCGGTGGACGACGATCTGCTGATGCGTGTGGCCAACAAGTCGATCGTCGCCCCGAGTGCGATGCCCGAGGTGCTCGGCCAGGTGCTGAAGGCTGCCGCTGAGGCCAAGGCAATTGCCGTGCCGATGGTGGTGGCCGGCCTCGAAGTAAGCGATTCGGCGCGCGTGATCGCTGAAAGCCTGGTTTCCGGCGCAAAACGCGCCGTATTTCTCGGCAACCTCGCGCAACATCATCCGCAGGCTTACCAATTGCATCGCCTGGCGCAGGAACTTTCGCAAATCGCCGGCGCGACCTTCGGTTTTCTGGGCGAGGCGGCAAACAGCGTCGGCGGTTATCTCGCCGGAGCGCTGCCGTTCGGGCGCGAACCTTCGGGCCTGAACGCCGCGCAGATGCTCATCCAGCCGCGCCGGGCTTACCTGCTGCTGAACGCGGAAGTCGAACTGGATACCTTCGATCCGCGCACCGCGCGCGCGGCGATGCACGGCGCCGAACTGGTGGTGGTCATGTCCCCGTTCAAGCAACGCGCCGCCGAGTATGCGCAGGTTCTGCTGCCGGTTTCGCCGTTCACCGAGACTGGCGGCACTTACGTCAATACCGAGGGGCTGGTGCAGAGCTTTCAGGGAGTGGTGCGGCCGCTGGGCGAAACGCGCCCGGCGTGGAAAGTGTTGCGCGTGCTCGGTACTCTGCTCGACATTCCGGGTTTCGAGTTCGACAGCATCGAGCAGGTGCGCGGCGAGTGGCAGGCTTCGGTCGGCGACGTTGCGTCCAGGCTGTCGAATGAAATCGGCGGTGCTCCAGCGGTGATCGCTCGGGCCGAGTGCGTCGCCATCGGGAGAGCCGAGTTCGAGAGAATCGGCGAAGTGCCGATCTACCATGCGGACGCGATCGTGCGGCGCGCGGAATCGCTGCAGCAAACCCGGGACGCGCAGGTGGGGACGGCCTGGCTGCCCGGGAGCCTGATCGACAGGCTTGGGCTGCGCCAGGGCGACCGCCTCAAGATCATCCAGGCGGGCGGCGAAGCCACGCTGTCCTTTGGGCGCGATGACCGCCTATCGGCGGACTGCGTGCGCCTGCCCTCGGGCTGCCGCGAGACCGCAGGTCTGGGAGCGATGCTCGGCCTGGTAAGCCTGGAACGCGTCGCCGCGCAGCAGAGAGTGACCGCATGAGTTTCGCCTTCCTCGAGGATCTCATCGGGCCCGGCGGTGTCACCGCGCTATGGACGCTGGCGAAAATTCTCGCCATCGTCATCCCGCTCATATTGAGCGTCGCCTACCTTACGCTGGCGGAGCGCAAGGTCATCGGCTACATGCAGATCCGCATTGGCCCGAACCGCGTAGGCTACAAGGGCCTGCTGCAGCCGTTCGCCGATGTGCTCAAGCTGCTGGTCAAGGAAGTCATCGTGCCCTCCGGCGCGAATAAATTCCTGTTCATGCTGGCCCCGGTGCTCGCGATCATGCCGGCGTTGGCGGCCTGGGCGGTGGTGCCGTTTTCTCCGGAGCTGGTGCTGGCGGATGTCAACGCCGGGCTGCTTTACGTCATGGCGATCACCTCGATGGGCGTGTACGGCGTAATCATTGCCGGCTGGGCGTCGAACTCCAAGTACGCGTTCCTCGGCGCGATGCGCTCTGCGGCGCAGATCGTTTCCTACGAGATTGCGATGGGCTTCGCCCTGGTGTGCGTGCTGATGATGTCGGGCAGCCTGAACCTCTCTACCATCGTCAACGAGCAGAAGTCCGACTGGGGGCTGCTGGGCTGGAACCTGATCCCGCTGTTGCCGATGTTCCTGGTGTATTTCATTTCCGGCGTTGCGGAGACTAACCGCGCGCCTTTCGACGTGGCGGAGGGCGAATCCGAGATCGTGGCCGGTTTCCACGTCGAATACTCGGGCACCGCGTTTGCGGTGTTTTTCCTGGCCGAGTACGCGAACATGATCCTGGTTTCTGCCATGGCGTCGATCATGTTCCTCGGCGGCTGGCTCTCGCCGGTTCCATTCGTTCCGGACGGTTTCCCGTGGCTGGCCATCAAGATGGCTTTGCTGCTGTTCTGTTTTCTGTGGTTCCGCGCCACTTTTCCGCGCTACCGCTACGACCAGATCATGCGGCTGGGCTGGAAGGTTTTCATCCCGTTGACGATAGTCTGGCTGGTTCTGGTCGGCGGACTGATGCAGACGCGGTACTGGCCGTGGTGAGGGCGGGGAAATGATCGAGCGCATCCGCGACTTCTTCCGTACCTTCCTGCTGTTCGAACTGGTGAAAGGCCTGATGCTCACCGGCCGCTATTTCTTCGCGCGCAAGATCACGGTGCAGTTTCCGGAGGAAAAAACCCCCCAATCGGGGCGCTTCCGCGGCTTGCACGCCCTGCGCCGCTATCCGAACGGCGAGGAACGCTGCATCGCCTGCAAGCTGTGTGAAGCGGTGTGCCCGGCGCTGGCGATCACCATCGAGTCCGAGCAGCGTGCCGACGGTACCCGGCGCACGACGCGCTACGACATCGACCTCACCAAGTGCATCTTCTGCGGTTTCTGCGAGGAGTCCTGTCCGGTGGACTCGATCGTTGAGACCCGCATCCTCGAATACCACGGGGAAAAACGCGGAGACCTCCTGTACACCAAGGAGATGCTGCTGGCGATCGGCGACCGCTACGAGGAACAGATCGCCAAGGACCGCGCCGACGACGCCGCATACCGTTAACGGTGGATCTCACCACAGAGACACAGAGGCACAGAGAAGAGTTCAAGAACAAGAGAATCCATTCAGCAACGCGTGAAGAACAAGAAAGAATGAAGAATCTGGCTTTAATGCAATCAATGAGGAACCCTTCTTGCCTTTGTTCCTCTCCGTGCCTCTGTGTCTCTGTGGTTAAGACCTTATAGTTTTTTATAGTGAATTTTCAGAGCTTCATTTTCTATTTCTTCGCGGCAATGCTGGTGTTCGCCGCGCTGCGCGTCATTACTGCGCGCAATCCGGTGCACTCGGCCCTTTTCCTGGTGCTCGCGTTTTTTACCGCCGCGGCGCTGTGGATGCTGCTCGAGGCCGAGTTCCTCGCCATTGCGCTGGTGCTGGTCTACGTCGGCGCGGTGATGGTGCTGTTCCTGTTCGTGGTGATGATGCTCGACATCAACCTCGACCGCCTGCGCGAGGGCTACTGGGATTACCTGGTGCCGGCGCTGATCGTGGCCGGCGTGATGGTGGCGGAGATGGCGATCATCCTCGGCGCCCGCTACTTCGACCTCGAAGGCATGCCGGCGCCCGAACCCGGGGGCGGGGACTACAGCAACACGCGCGAGCTTGGCCTCCTGATCTATACCGACTACGTCTATCCGTTCGAGATCGCCGCGGTAATCCTGCTGGTGGCGATCGTCGCCGCCATTGCACTGACGCTGCGCCATCGCAAGGACACCAAGTACATCGACCCGGCGAAGCAGGTCAATGTGCGCCGCAAGGACCGCGTGCGCATGGTTTCGATGCCGTCGGAGGGCAAGGATGAAGGCTGAAGGCGGAAGGCGGAAGGTGAAAAGCACGGTGACCGGGCGCAGCGGAGTTGCTAGGACGAGCCGCTGTTTCGGGTTTCACTTCATCCTTCATCCTTCATCCTTCATCCTTTCGGCGCCGGGAGGGCGGCCATGATCTCCCTCTCCCACTACCTCGTTCTCGGCGCCGTGCTGTTCGCGATCAGCGTGGTGGGCATCTTTTTAAATCGCAAGAACGTGATCATCCTGCTGATGGCGATCGAGCTGATGCTGCTGGCGGTGAACATCAATTTCGTCGCTTTTTCGCATTTCCTTGAGGACCCCGCCGGCCAGGTATTCGTGTTTTTCATCCTTACCGTGGCGGCGGCCGAATCGGCAATCGGTCTGGCGATCCTGGTGGTGCTGTTCCGGAGCGTACACACCATCAATGTCGATGATCTGGACAAACTAAAAGGATAGAAAAGTGCTGCGTGCTGCGTGCTGCGTGCTGCGAACCAACGGAACCGAGGCTCGGTCTGGGGGGAACCTCTCAGCGCTCAGCACTCAGCACTCAGCACTCAGCGAATGATAATGAGCGTCCAGACCCTCTATCTTCTCGTCCCCCTAGTGCCTCTTGCCGGCGCGCTGATCGCCGGCCTGCTGGGCTGGTTGATCGGCCGGCGCGCCACGCACTGGGTGGCGATCATCGGAATGACGGTGTCGACGGTTGCGGCCTTTCTGGTGTTTCGCGACGTGCTCGCCGGCAATGCATTCAACGGCCCGGTTTATACCTGGATCACCACCGGCGACATCTCTTTCGAAATTGGATTCCTTATCGACAGATTGTCGGCCACCATGATGCTGGTGGTGACCTTTGTCTCGCTGATGGTGCACATCTACACCATCGGCTACATGGCGGACGATCCCGGTTACCAACGCTTCTTTTCGTATATTTCCCTTTTCACCTTCTCGATGCTGATGCTGGTGATGAGCAACAATTTCCTGCAGCTTTTCTTCGGCTGGGAGGCGGTGGGCCTGGTTTCCTATCTGCTGATCGGATTCTGGTACACGCGCCCGAGCGCGATCTATGCCAGCCTCAAGGCTTTCCTGGTCAATCGAGTCGGTGATTTCGGTTTTCTGCTCGGCATTGCGCTGATATTCGTGTACTGCGGCTCGCTCGATTACGCGCAGGTTTTCTCCCGCGCACCCGAACTGACCGGCGAAACGGTGGAAATGGCATTCGTCGGCTGGCCGCTGCTCACCACGGTCTGCATCCTGCTGTTCATCGGTGCGATGGGGAAATCGGCGCAGTTTCCGCTGCACGTCTGGCTACCGGACTCGATGGAGGGTCCGACGCCGATCTCGGCGCTGATCCATGCCGCCACCATGGTGACCGCAGGCATTTTCATGGTGGCGCGCATGTCGCCGCTGTTCGAGCTATCGGAAACGGCGCTGTCGTTCGTGATGGTGATCGGCGCGATCACAGCTTTGTTCATGGCACTGGTAGCGGTGGTGCAGAACGACATCAAACGGGTGGTGGCGTACTCGACCCTGTCGCAGCTTGGTTACATGACCGTGGCACTCGGCGCGTCGGCCTACGCCGGGGCCATATTCCACCTGGTAACGCATGCTTTCTTCAAGGCGCTGCTGTTCCTCGGCGCCGGCTCGGTAATCATCGCCCTGCACCACGAACAGGACATGCGCAAGATGGGGGGCTTGGGGAAGTACATGCCGATCACCTACGCCACCATGCTGATCGGCGCGCTGGCAAGCGCGGGCGTCCCCGGATTCTCCGGTTTCTTCTCCAAGGATGCGATCATCGAGGCGGTGCACCTGTCGCAGTTGCCGGGCAGCGGTTTTGCCCACTTCTGCGTACTGTCGTGCGTGTTCGTCACCGCGTTCTATACCTTCCGGCTGTTTTTCATGACTTTCCACGGCAAGGAGCGTTTCCAGGTTCACGGCGACGATCAGGGACACGGGCACGGCCACGCACCCCATGAATCGCCGTGGGTGGTGACCGTGCCGCTGGTTATGCTGGCGCTGCCGGCGATCTGTGCCGGCTGGGTCATCGGGGCCGTATTGTTCGGTGGTTTCTTCGGCGATGCCATAGTGGTTGCCGAAACCCACGACGTGCTTGCCGAACTGGGCCAGGATTTCCACGGCGCGACGGCGATGATGGCGCACGCGCTGGCCACCTGGCCGCTTTGGCTTGCCGTTGCCGGTATTGCCAGTGCGGCTTACCTGTATCTCAAGCGCACCGATCTGCCTGACAAGTTGCAGCACTGGTTCTCACCGCTTTATACCGTGCTCGACCAGAAATATTATTTCGACCGCTTCAACGACTGGTTCTTCGCCGGCGGTGCGCGCCTGGTCGGGCGCGGATTGTGGAAGGGCGGCGACGTCGCGGTGATCGACGGTTTCGTCAACGGCTCCGCAAGACTGGTCGGATGGCTGGCGAGCGTAATTCGCAAGCTCCAGTCCGGATATGTCTATACCTACGCATTCGCCATGATCATCGGCATGGTTACGCTGCTTACCCTCTGGTTCGCACGCTCCTGATGTTTTCCGGGTATCAACTCAGCACCGTCATCTGGCTGCCGATCGTTGCCGGAGTCGCGGTGTTGTTTACCGGCTCCGACCGCAATGCCCATGTCGCCCGCTGGCTGGCGCTCGCCGGTGCCGTCGGGGACCTGGCGGTCGCGCTGCCTCTCTACGCCGGATTCGACCCCGGCGCCGCCGGAATGCAGTTCGTGGAGTTGCTACCCTGGATCGAGTCCTACAACGTCAACTATCACCTCGGCATCGACGGCATCTCGCTATTGATGATCTTGCTCAACTGTTTCACCACCATGCTGGTGGTGCTGGCGGGATGGCAAGTGGTGGGAAACCGGGTGGCCCAGTACATGGCGGCCTTCCTGATCCTGTCCGGGATAATGAATGGCGTGTTCTGTGCGCAGGATGCCGCGCTCTTTTATGTGTTTTTCGAGGCGACGCTGATTCCGATGTTCATCGTCATCGGCGTGTGGGGAGGCCCGAACCGGGTTTATGCGGCACTCAAGTTCTTCCTCTACACGCTGGTCGGCTCGCTGCTGACGCTGGTTGCGTTCATTTATCTGTACGTTGCCTCCGAGGGCAGTTTCGCCCTGGCCGACTACTACCGTCTGCCGATCCCTCTGGGGACGCAGATTCTGCTGTTCATTGCTTTCTTTGCCGCGTTTGCGGTCAAGGTGCCGATGTTCCCGGTGCATACCTGGCTGCCCGACGCGCACGTCGAGGCGCCCACCGGCGGCTCCGTGGTGCTGGCGGCCGTGATGCTGAAGCTCGGCGCCTATGGCTTCATCCGGCTGTCGCTGCCGATACTCCCGGACGCCAGCCACGTGGCGGCCCCGGTCGTCATCGGCTTGTCCCTGATTGCGGTGGCGTACATCGGGCTGGTGGCGCTGGTGCAGACCGACATGAAGAAGCTGATTGCCTACTCCTCGATTTCGCACATGGGATTCGTGACGCTGGGCATTTTCCTGTTCAACGACCACGCCATGGAAGGCGCAGTGATCCAGATGGTCTCGCACGGATTCGTTTCCGGTGCGCTGTTCCTGTGCGTCGGCGTCCTCTATGATCGCATGCACTCGCGTTTGATAGCGGACTACGGCGGGGTGGTGAACCGTATGCCGGTATTTGCCGCTTTCTTCGTGCTGTTCGCGATGGCCAATTCCGGTTTGCCGGGGACCAGCGGCTTTGTCGGCGAATTCCTGGTGATACTGGGAACGATGGAGGAGAACTTCTGGTACGCGTTCGCAGCGGCGAGCACGTTGCTGTTCGGCGCCGCCTATACGTTGTGGATGATCAAGCGCGTTGTTTTCGGCCCGGTGGCCAACGGCCGGGTTGCGGCTTTGACGGACATCACCCTGCGGGAGGGGCTGGTTCTGGGCCTCCTCGCGATTGCGGTGCTGGCGATGGGACTGTATCCGCAGCCCTTCGCCGCGGTGCTGCATACTTCGGTCAACGAACTGCTGGGGCTGGCAAACCAGAGCAAATTATGAAAACTGGGGCGTGGGACGAGGGACGAGGGACGAGGGAAGCGGAAAATCGTGCGGTTGCGCTTTATGCTTGTCCCTCGTCCCTCGTCTCTCGCCCCTCGCCCCTCGGTTCACGGCCCTCGCCCCTCGCCCCTCGTCCCTGAATCTATGGAATACGAGATTCCCGATTTTCTGCTGGCGGCCCCCGAGATCGTCCTGTTGACGATGGTCTGCGTCATTTTGATCGTGGACCTGTTTCTGTCCGATGCCCATCGCGTCTGGACCTATGCGCTGTCCCAACTGTCGCTGATCGGCACCGCGGTGCTGGTGTTCGTCATGGGCGGGGAAGACGTCGCCTACACTTTCAACGGCATGTTCGTGGACGACCCGATGGCGGACGTGCTCAAGATCGCGGTTTGCCTGACGGTGGCGGTCATGCTGGCCTACTCGCGCGCCTACATTGCCGCGCGCGACATGTACCGCGGCGAGTTCTTCGTGCTTTCGCTGTTCGCCACGCTCGGCATGATGGTGATGATCTCGGCGAATCACTTCCTGGTGCTCTATCTGGGGCTGGAGCTGCTGTCGCTGTCCTTGTATGCCATGGTGGCGCTGCCGCGCGATTCCGGCAACAGCACCGAGGCGGCGATGAAATACTTCGTGCTCGGCGCGCTGGCTTCCGGCATGCTGCTCTACGGCATGTCGATGATCTACGGCGCCACCGGGTCGCTGGAGGTCACCGAGGTGGCGCAGCGCATTTTCGACGGCGATGCCATTCCGGCCATCCTGATTTTCGGGCTGGTGTTCGTGGTCGCCGGCATCGGTTTCAAGCTGGGTGCAGTGCCGTTCCACATGTGGGTGCCGGACGTCTATCACGGTGCGCCGACGGCGGTGACACTGCTGATCGGAACCGCGCCCAAGCTGGCGGCGTTCGCGTTCATCATGCGCCTGCTGGTCGAGGCGCTGGGCATGCAGCAATTGCTCGTCGAATGGCAGCAAATGCTGGTGCTCCTGGCGGTGGCCTCTCTCGCGATCGGCAACATCACCGCTATCGCGCAGACCAACTTGAAGCGCATGCTGGCCTATTCGACCATTTCGCACATGGGTTTCCTGCTGCTCGGCATCCTCAGCGGCACGCTCGAGGGATTCGGCGCGGCCATGTACTACACCGTTATTTACGTGCTGATGGCACTGGGCACATTTGGCATGATCCTGCTGCTGTCGCGCCAGGGCTTCGAGGCGGAGAACCTCGAGGACTTCAAGGGACTCAACCAACGCGACCCCTGGTACGCCTTCATCATGATGCTGTTGATGTTCTCGATGGCGGGCATCCCGCCCACCATGGGGTTCTGGGCCAAGTTGTTCGTGCTCCAGGCGGTGCTGTCGGTGGGTTACGTCTGGCTCGCCGTGGTGGCCGTGCTGTTCTCGCTCATCGGCGCGTTCTACTATCTGCGGGTGGTCAAGCTGATGTACTTCGATGCGCCGACCGACGCGGCGCCGATCGACCCGCGCGCCGACATCCGGGCATTGATGTCGGCCAACGGCCTTGCGGTGCTGGTGTTTGGATTGGCGCCGGGCTCGCTCCTGGCCATTTGCGAACGCGCAATTCAGCTTTCCCTGTGAGTACGGATTTCACCGAAAAGAAGATTTCCTCGCGGACCGCCTATCGCGGGCGCCTGTTGCAGGTGAACGAGGATGAGGTCAGGTTGCCGGACGGCAGCCATGCCCAGCGTGAATACATCCTGCATCCCGGAGCCGCCTTGATCCTGCCGATCTTCGACGACGGCTCGGTGCTGCTGGAGCGCCAGTTCCGCTATCCGGTCGGATGCCATTTCTACGAACTGCCCGCCGGCAAGCTCGAGCCAAACGAGCCGCCGCTGGAAACCGCCAGGCGCGAGCTTCAGGAGGAGACGGGTTACGTGGCGGCGGAGTGGCGCGAGCTCGGCCGCCTGCACCCCTGCGTCGGGTACTCCAACGAGACCATCGACTTCTTCCTGGCGCGCAAGCTTGAATTCAAGGGCGCGCAACTCGACCAAGGCGAGTTTCTGGAGACGTTGCGATTGCCGCTCGCCGAGGGGCAGGACTGGGTTCGCCGCGGACGCATCAGCGACACGAAAACCATTCTCGGCCTGTTCTGGGCCGAAAAGATTCTCAGGGAAGGCTGGTAGAAAACCCGGGGGGTCAGGCGAGCTTGGCTGCCTGCCGGTCCGCGCTAGCTGATGCCGGGAAGGGCTGCGGGTGACCGAACACGAAACCCTGGCCGTACTGCACGCCCATCTCGGTCAGGATTTTCAATACTTCCTGGTTCTCGACCCACTCGGCAATCACTTGTTTGTCGAGTCCCCGCGCCACGTCGCATAACGCGCGCACGAACACGCGATTGGCTTCGTCGCTTGCCAGACCGCGAATGAAGTTGCCGTCGATCTTCAGGTAGTCCACTTCGAAGCGCTTGAGGAAATAGAACGAGCTGAACCCCGCCCCGAAATCGTCGAGCGCAAAGCGGCAGCCCAGCTTCTTCATCTGCGAGATGAACTCCTGCGTGACGCCCACCTCCGCCATCGCCGCGGTTTCCGTGATCTCGAACACCAGTTGTTCGTGATCCACCGGTGCGGCCGCGAGCATGCCCTGGAATCGCTGCACCCAATGCTGGTCGGAGAGGCTCACGCGCGACAGGTTCACGAAGTAGCGCATTTTCTGTCCGCGCATCTGCGGCTGCTTCAGGACTTCCAGGACCTTGGTCACCACGCGCAGGTCGATTTCCTGCGCCATGCCGAGCGACTCGGCCACCTCGATGAACTGTCCCGGCAGGACGATGTTGCCGCTGCGGTCGACGATGCGCACCAGCACTTCGTGGTGCACCAGCGTCTGATCCGCGAGCCTGACCACCGGCTGCGAGTAGAGCAGCACGCGGTCTTCGTCCAGCACCTCGCGCAGTTCCCGCGCCCAGTGCACGCGCCTGTGGGTGCTGCGCAGGTCGTCGGGATTGTGGTCGTGCAGTACGACACGGTTGCGGCCGTTGTCCTTTGCCTGGTACATGGCGATATCCACGTTGGCGAGCAGCGACGCCACGTCGTTGCCGTGGAACGGATAGGACACGACGCCGGCCGAGGCCGTCAGCGTCGACAGGCAGCCCTGGTCGCCCAACTGGAACTTGTAGTGGCGCAGCCCGGTGAGCGCGCGTTCAGCGACCTGCGCGGCCTCGGCGCGCAGCGCATCCGGCAGGTGCAACGCGAATTCGTCGCCGCCCAGCCGGAAAACCTGCGCGTTCTCGTCTTTCACTACGTCCTTGAGCAGGCCGCCAATGCCGATGATCAACTGATCGCCCGCACGGTGGCCGAAATTGTCGTTGATGTACTTGAAGTGATCGAGGTCCAGGAGCAGCACCGAACCTTTTTCGCCGTCTGCAAGCGCGGCTTCCAGCACTTTCTGCAGCGAAACCCGGTTCGGCAATCCGGTGAGCGTATCGTGGGTGGCGAAGCGTTCGATCTCCAGCGCCGCCTTGTGTTGCTCGGTAACGTTGCGCGCAGTGCCGCGCAGACCGATGATCGCGCCGTTGTCGTCATGGGAAACGCGCGCGTTGATTCCCACCCAGCGGTCGTTGCCGTCGGCGGATATGAGATGGGTGAGGTAGTTCTTGACCTCCCCGTTCTTGCGCAGCGCGGACAGGAAGCGGCGGTTGGAAACGTGCGACAGACCGGCTTCGAAGTCGAAAAAGCAACGGCCGATCAGATCCTTCTGCTGCAAGCCGAATATGTCCACGCAGCCGTTGTTGAGATAGGTGAAACGGCCCAGCGCATCGGTGGTCCAGATCAGGTCGTGGGAAGTCTCCACCAGATCGCGGTAGCGCGACTCGCTCTCCAGCAGCAGTTGTATGATGCGGCGTTTTTCCTTGAGCGTCCTGCGCGCGGCCGCCAGTTCGTCCACGTACTTCTCGGCTTCGTGCTTGTCGCTGCCGGCTACCAGGGCAGAACCGGCCAGGCCGTCGATGATCTCGCGCGCATAACGCCGGTGACCTCCGTCGGTGCGGCGGGCCACCAGCACGCCCTGTGCGTCCCAGCGCCTGAGTTTCTGCACCGGAATGCCCAGCTTTGCTGCCGCTTCCTGAATAGAATACTCGGGAAGTTCGTGCGCCATCGCGCGCCTCGCACTCCATTGTTGCCGGTTGGTCGGGCCGGCAAAACCAACGTGCCGGCGCATCAGTGCAGGTGCTTGGCGACGCCCGCTTCGTCCCGGCGCGCACCGGTGGTAGTGAAGTCGTTCTGCCGCGAAACCAGCCGCTGCATCAGCTTGAGATCGCGGTGGCTCAGGTTCAGCGCCGTGTCGACCCACACCTCGACCACGCCCATCAATTCCTCGTAATCGAGCTTATGCACGCGCCTGCGCGCGGCCGCGATGCCAGCCATGGCATTGCGACTGCGGCCGCGGGAGCGGATGAAGCTGGCGATTTCCGCTTCACCCCGCCCCTGGTCCACGACCACATCCACTACCCCCATTGCCAGCATATCATCGGCACTGTAGATCTTGCCACTGGTGATCAGGTTTTCGGTCGGACGCTTGCCCACCTTCCGCTCCAGGAAGGAATAGGCCCCCATCCCCGGGAACAGGTTGAACATGATCTCCGGAAAACCGAAGCGCGCCTGGCGCTCCGCAACCAGCACGTCGGACGAAAGCGCTGCCTCGAACCCGCCACCCAGGCATTCGCCCTGGATTAGCGAGATCGTGGTGATCGGCAACTCATGGCCGATGTAATTGCGGTACAGGACATCCACGCAGGCTTTACCGTAGCCGAGCAGGCCGTCCCGGTCCTGACTGTTGATCAGCCTGGTGAACAGGCCGAGGTCGCCGCCGAGATTGAACACGCCGGGCACCTTGGACGCCAGGATCGCGAATTCGACGGGCGCACTCTCCCCTCCACAATTCACTTCGCCACCGGTATGGGTGATGAAACGGCAGTAGCGGTCCAGGTCACGCAGCAGGTCGGGATTGAAATTGGGCCTCGGAGTCGGATTCCAGCGCAACCACATCGCATGTTGCTCTCCGTCGAAAAAGGCGGAAAGCTGCTCCGAGAAAAAGTACTCGGTCGCTTCCCTGGCAGGCTCGGCGCCAGTGGCTGCCGGGACTTTAAGCATTTCCTGTGGGATATTCATGTCCATTTTTAATTCTCCTGTGCGAGTGGATTTAGGATGTGAAAATTGGCCGCCACAGGACCCCCCCAGAGCGGCTTGCGATTTGACTCTAGACGAAGATACAGCAAAAAACAAATCTAACACTTTGATAGATTTAATTTTTTTGCTTTGTTGTCAATAATTTGGATGAGCTTGTCACTCTAAGACGACAAAAAAATTTGATGTTTTATATATCGCCAGATGGCCGGCCAAAGTATGTATGAACTTCAAGAATACCGTGCAAACTTCGGATTTTGTTGACGTTCCAAACAGGACGCGCTAGAAAGGAAATCCATAAGAACGATGGTTTCGCGCCCGTTCCCAAATGCATTTCCTTCTCCGCTCAATTGTGCGGCTGCTGTTCCGCGTCAGGGTCGTCGGCGACTTGGCGCCATTCGGACATGCGGATCGGCTGCTGCTGGTCTCCAACCACCATTCGCGGCTTGACGCGGTGTTGCTGGCGTTGTTCCTGCCGCGCGCGCCGGTCATCGTCGTTCCGCCGGAGGAAACCCGTAGCCGGTTGATGCGCTGGTTGCTGGGGCACGTCGACCACGAAGTGCACGACCTGAACAATCCCATCAGCATGAAACCGCTGCTGCGGTTGCTGCGCGGCGGACGCCCCGTGGTGCTGTTCCCCGAGGGGCGCATCGCGCGCAATGCCGCGGTGATGAAGGTTTACCCGGTACCTGCGTTGATCGCGCTCAAGAGCGGTGCCACGGTGCTGCCGGTGCACGTGGAAGGGGCCGGCCAGTGGTTCAGCCGCTCCGGTTCGACGTCAGTCATGCGACGGCTGCTGCCTTCGATGACAGTACGGGTATTCACACCCACCCGCATAGACGGGGGTGCCGCCGGAAGCGCGCGACGGCGTCGCGCCTTCGCCACCCGCAGGCTCACCTCCATCATGCAGACCATGGCGCTGCAGTCGCATGCCTGCAAGCCGCTGTTCGAGTGCTTTCTCGATGCGGCCGCGGTGCACGGGCGCGGCGCGGTGCTGATGGAAGATCAGAACGAGGATCCGCAGACCTACGGCAAGTTGTTGCGCATGAGCCTGGCGCTGTCGCGGTTGCTGAAGCGTTTCACCAGCGCGGGCGAGAACGTCGGCGTGCTGCTGCCGAACGTGGTCCCGGCGGTGGGCGTGGTGATGGGTCTGTCGGCCACCGGGCGCGTGCCAGCCATTTTCAACTACGCGGCGGGTCCGCTCGGCGTGGAAAGCGCGCGGGTTGCGGCCGGTGTGCGCACCGTGATCACGTCCCGCAAATTCATCGAGCAGGGGCATCTGCACTCGCTGCTGGATGCGCTTGCCGGCTGCAACATCGTCTATCTCGAGGATCTGCGCAGCGGGTTCGGCTGGCGCGACAAGTTGTGGCTCATCGGTTTGGCATTGCGCTTTCCGCGCCTGGTGATTGCCAGGCAGTCCACGCTCGATCCCGCGGTGGTGTTGTTCACTTCCGGCTCGGAAGACCGGCCCAAAGGGGTGGTGCTCTCGCACCATGCCATCGTCGCCAACGTGGCGCAGATGCGTGCGGTGTTCGACTTCTCGCCCGAGGACAAGATCCTGAACCCGCTGCCGCTGTACCACGCCTACAGTTTTACCGCCGGCGTCATGTTGTCGCTGATCACCGGCACGCGGCTGTACCTCTTCATTTCGCCGCTGCGCTACCGCGCCATTCCCGAGATTGCGTACCGCCGCGATTGCACCGTCCTGTTCGGCACCAGCACCTTCCTGTCGTTCTACGCGCGCTATGCCAACCCGATGGACTTCTGCCGCTTGCGCTACGTGATCTCCGGGGGCGAAAAGCTATCGCCGGAAGTCTCAAGGGTGTGGATGGAGAAATTCGGATTGCGCATCCTCGAAGGCTATGGTTCGACCGAATGCGCGCCGGTCATTTCTCTGGCCACGCCCTCCGCGTACCGCCGCAATGCGGTGGGCCGATTCCTGCCCGGCATCGACCACCAGATCGAGCCCATGGACGGCATCGACAAGGGCGGAGTGCTGCACATCCGCGGGCCGAACCTGATGCTGGGCTACTACCGCTATGCCAATCCCGGCGTGATCGAGGCGCCCAAGTCGAGCGTGGGCGAAGGCTGGTACGACACCGGCGACGTGGTGGAACTGGATCACGACGGCATGCTCAGCATCTCCGGGCGGGTGAAACGCTTCGCCAAGATCGCCGGAGAAATGGTGTCGCTGGACATGATCGAGCACGTAGCGCGCGAAGCATCTCCCGGGCACCACCATGCCGCGGTGCTGACGATGCAGGATTTCGCCGGCGAATCGACGGTGCTGTTCACTACCGACGCGCAACTCACCCGCGCCCAACTGCTGGAGGCGGCGAACGAACTGGGGACGCACGATCTTTCGGTGGCTCGCCGCATCGTGCACCTGCGGGAAATTCCGTTGCTTGCTTCCGGCAAGGTGGACTACGTCGGACTCAAGAGCCTCATCGAGGGCGACGCGGTCAGGAAACTGCTGGCTGCAATGGCCAGGAACCCGCTCGATATCGAGTCCCGTCCCGCCGCAAAGTAGTCGTTGCCTGCTTCGAAGCGCTCACGCGGCACACCGCACCAACCCCGTCGGCGGAAATCGGCGGAATCGATCACGTATCGACTGAAGTTTCAGCGGGCGTTCCCGTTTATATTTTTGTCTTAGCTACCGGAGATCGTTGCTTCTCCCCGGTCCAAGGTGCTTGAAAACCCGGCACACCGACCCTAGTTGCGGCTCTGTGATGAATCACGGAAAGGGCAATCCCACCATGGCAGAAGCAGCCGGCAAACAAACGCTGGGCTTCCAGACTGAAGTCAAGCAACTGCTCAACCTGATGATCCACTCCTTGTACAGCAACAAGGAGATTTTCCTGCGTGAACTGATTTCCAACGCCTCGGATGCCTGCGACAAACTGCGCTTCGAGGCGCTGACCGATCCGGGGCTGTTCGAGGCCGATCCCGATCTGCGCATACGGGTCTGGTACGACAAGGCGGCTCGCGCCCTCACCATTTCCGACAACGGCATCGGCATGTCCCGCCAGGAGGTCATCGACAACATCGGCACGATCGCCAAGTCCGGCACCCGCGAGTTCTTCGATCGCCTCACCGGCGATCAGGCCGGGGACGCCCACCTGATCGGCCAGTTCGGCGTGGGTTTCTATTCCTCTTTCATCGTTGCGGACAAGGTCACGCTGGTTACGCGCCGCGCCGGCCTGGGCAAGGAACACGGCGTGCGCTGGGAATCGTCCGGCGAGGGCGACTACACCATCGAGACCGTGGAACAGCAGGGTCGCGGCACCGACGTGACGCTGCACCTGCGGATGGGCGAGGACGAACTGCTGGACGGCTTCCGTTTGCGTTCCATCATGCGCAAGTATTCCGACCACATCACGCTGCCCATCCTGATGAAAAAAGAGGAGTGGAGCCAGGAGAAGGGCCAGAACGTCGTCAAGGACGAAGACGAAAAGGTCAACCAGGCCTCCGCGCTGTGGGCGCGCCCCAAGTCCGAGATCAGCGAAGAGCAATACCAGGAGTTCTACAAGCACGTTGCCCATGACTTCGAGCCGCCGCTGGCCTGGGTGCACGCAAGAGTCGAGGGCAAGTCCGAGTACACCCAGTTGCTCTACCTGCCGGCGCGCGCACCCTTCGATCTGTGGGACCGCGAGCACCGCCACGGCATCAAGCTCTACGTGCGGCGCGTGTTCATCATGGACGATGCCGAGCAACTGATCCCGGCCTACCTGCGGTTCGTCCGCGGGGTGGTCGATTCCAACGACCTGCCGCTCAACGTCTCGCGCGAAATCCTGCAGGAATCGAAGGACGTCGAGGTGATCCGCAAGGGCTGCGTCAACAAGGTGCTCGGTCTGCTCGAAGATCTCGCGGAGAACCAGAAGGAGAAGTACGCGCGTTTCTGGAAGGAATTCGGCCACGTGTTCAAGGAGGGGACCGGCGAAGACGGGGCGAACAGGGAACGCCTCGCCAGGCTGCTGCGCTTTGCCTCGACTCACGGCGATAGCGACGGGCAAACCATTTCACTCGCCGACTACTTGTCGCGGATGAAGGAAGGCCAGGACAAGATCTACTACATCACCGCCGACGGCCTGGCTGCGGCGAAGAACAGCCCGCATCTGGAAATCTTCCGCAAGAAGGGCATCGAAGTGCTGCTGCTTTCCGACCGGGTGGACGAATGGGTGGCGTCCAATCTCACCGAATTCGAAGGCAAGCCGCTGCAGTCGGTGGCCAAGGGCGATCTCGATCTGGGTAAGCTCGCCGACGAGGAGAAGAAGGAACAGGAAAAGGAGGCCGGCGAATACAAGGACCTGGTCGAGAAAATAAGGAAAGCGCTGGATGCCCGGGTGAAGGAGGTACGACTGACGTTCCGGCTGACATCGTCGCCGGCCTGCCTGGTGTCGGACCAGAACGGCATGAGCGCCAACTTGGAGCGCATGCTCAAGGCCGCCGGCCAGAAGCTGCCCGGAAACAAGCCGGTTCTGGAGATCAACCCGCACCATCCTCTGGTGCAACGCCTGAAATACGAATCCGACGAGGCGCGATTCGGCGACTGGAGCCACATGCTGCTCGATCAGGCGCTGCTTGCCGAAGGTGGGCAGCTCGACGATCCGGCCGGATTCGTCAAGCGCCTCAACGACCTTATGCTCGCCATGAGCCACCCCACCCCCTCTCCCCAACCCTCTCCCGCCAAGGGAGAGGGAGCCTCCAATCCCCCCTCTCCCTGACCCTCTCCCGCGAGGGGAGAGGGAACTCTGAGGCGCTAGAAACGAGAGCGCGGCAGGGAATCTAAGGTCAAACGGGCGACCAATTGGCCGCCCGTATTTTTGAGGTCCTGAAACTCCCTCTCCCCTTGCGGGAGAGGGGAATTACTTATTCTTCCACTTCGGGGCTCGTTTCTGCATGAAGGCGTCAATGCCTTCGCCGACGTCCTCGGCCATCATGTTGCAGGCCATGACTTCCGAGGCGTACTCGTAAGCCGCCTCCATTCCCATCTCGATCTGTTTGTAGAACATCTTCTTGCCGATAGTGACCGCAACCGGGGACTTGACAATGATCGCATCCGTCAGCGCCCTCACTTCCGCGTCCAGTTTTTCAATGGAGACCACGCGGTTTACCAGGCCGCGAGCCTTTGCGGTTGCGGCGTCGATGAAATCGCCGGTGAGCAGCATCTCCATCGCCTGCTTGCGCGAGATGTTGCGGGCCAGAGGCACGCTGGGCGTCGAGCAGAACAGGGCGACATTGATTCCGGACACGGCGAAGCGCGCATTGTCCGAGGCCACCGCCAGGTCGCACTGCGCCACCAACTGGCAGCCGGCGGCGGTGGCGATGCCGTGCACCCGCGCGATCACCGGCTGCGGCAGGCGGGTGAGGGTCATCATTACCTTGCTGCACTGGGCGAAGAGCTTGTCGTAATACGCCTTCTTCGGGTTGGCGCGCATCTGCTTGAGGTCATGACCGGCGCAGAAAGCTGCGCCGTTGCCGGCAATGACCACCACACGTACCGATGGGTCCTTTTCAATCGAATCGAGTGCGGACTGCAGTTCGGTCAGCAGTTCTTCGGAGAGCGCGTTGTACTGTTTCGGACGGTTGAGCGTGACGGTGGCGATTCCGCCCGCGTCATTGCGCACTAGCACCGGTTCATTGCTCGCTTGCAGTACGGCAGACATGGAATTCTCCGCTGTGCCCCTCCCGGAGCATGAATTATAGGCGCCAGCAGCGGGGTTTTCTAGGCGTGCAGGTAGGTCGCAGGCGCGTGCTGGGCCGGAGCGCCGAGGAAGCGCTCGAATGCATCCGCCGCGAGCGGCTCGCTGAACAGGAAGCCCTGGATCTCGTCGCAGCCGTAGGCGTGCAGGAATTCGAGCTGCTCCGGCGTTTCCACGCCTTCCGCGACCACGTCGAGTTTCATGTTGTGCGCCATGGCGATGATGCTGCGGGTGATCGAGGCGTCGTCGCGGTCTTCCGGCAGGTCGCGGATGAAGGAGCGGTCGATCTTCACGCAGTCGATCGGGAAGCGCTTCAGGTAGGCGAGCGACGAGTAGCCGGTGCCGAAGTCGTCGATCGCCAGGCGCACCCCGGTGTCACGCAGGGCCTGCAGAAGTGTCACTGCGCGCTCGGCGTCGCGCATTACCATGCTCTCGGTGATTTCCAGCTCGAGATACTGCGCCGGAAACCCGGTCTGCTCGAGAATGTCGGCAACGCGCTGCGCGAAGCCGTGATCGAACAATTGCCGCACGGACAGGTTCACCGACACGCGCAGGCTGATGTGCCCGGACTCGCGCAGCATCTGGCCCTGGCGGCAGGCCTCTTCCAGCACCCAGTCACCGATCTGCACGACGATTCCGGTCTCCTCCGCGATCGGGATGAATTCGCTCGGCTGCATCAGGCCCTTTTCCGGGTTGCGCCAGCGCACCAGCGCCTCCATGCCCGCCACCGTGCGCGAGGAAACCCGCACCTTGGGCTGGAAGTGCACCGTGAACTCCTTGCGCTCCAGCCCCCGCCGCAACGCCGACTCGATCGACAGCCGCTCGCGGGTATGCACGTTCATTTCCGGCGAGAAGTACTGGAACCCGTTCTTGCCTGACTCCTTGGCGCGGTACATCGCCACGTCGCTGTTCTTGAGCAGCGTCTGCATGTCGGCTCCATCGTGCGGATAGGTGCTGATGCCGATGCTGGCGGTGATCAGGAACTCCTGGTCGTCGATCAGCAGGGGCCGGGAGGTGGCCTCCAGGATCTTGAGGGCTACCGCGTTCACGGCGTCGACGGTGGAGGCGTCCTGCATCAGGATCACGAACTCGTCGCCGCCGAGCCTGGCGATGATGTCGCTGTCGCGCAGGCACGCGCGCAGCCGTGCCGCCACCTGCTTGAGCAACTGGTCGCCGGCTTCGTGGCCGATGGTGTCGTTTATGTTCTTGAAGCGGTCCAGGTCCACCAGCATCAGCGCGCAGCGCAATCCGTAACGCTGGGTGGTGGCGAGAGCGTGCTCAAAGGCCCGGTGGAAGTAGGCGCGGTTGGGAATGCCGGTCAGTTCGTCGTGGTAGGCAAGATATTCGATATGCTCTTCGGCCCGCTTGCGGTCGGTGATGTCGCGGATGATCAGGCTGGCACACGCCTCGCCGTTGCGGTCACTGAAGGGGGCGCAGGCGAACTCCACCGGTACCAGGGCGCCATCCTTGCGGCGCAGCCTCACTTCGCCGCGCGCCGCGCCGGCGGGGTCCCCCGCGTGCAGCAGCGCCTGCGCCCGGGGATCGGTCCCGTCCACGATGTCGTCGCGACCAATTGCACGCAGTTCCTCCTCGCCATAGTCCAGCAGCCGGCAGGCCGCGTCGTTGGCGGCCAGGATGGCGCCGCCAGGCCGGGTCAGGAGAATCGCGTCGATGCTATGCCCGAACAGTGCCCGGTAGCGAGCTTCGCTCTCGCACAACGTTTCCGTCAGCACGCGCCGTTCGGTGATGTCTTCGCTCAGCGATATGGCGCCAAGAACCTCGCCGTCCGTGGACAGAATCGGCGCGGCAGAATCGAGGATGGTCTTGCGGCTGCCGTCGCAGGACTCGATGTCGATGACCTGGTCTCCGGTCGTTTCCCCCTTGGCGAGTGCTCGTGCCAGGCCCCAGTCGGACCACTCCAGGCGCTTGCCCGTATCCTTGCGCCAGCCCTTCAGCCCGCCGTTTTGGTGCGTGCCCGCCGGAGGCGTCTGTCCCCAGATTTTTTTGCTTGCGGCATTGCCCAGCACCACAGTGCCATCGCCGTCGGCGACCCACACGCCGACCGGCAGGATGTCGATTACCTGGCGCAGCAGCCCTTCGCTTTGCGCAGCCGAGCGCGTCAGCTCGCTCCTGCGCCGCAGCTCCTGCATCAGCAGCCAGGCGAGCACCGCGATGGCCAGGGTAAAGCCGGTCAGCACGATGATGGTCACGCTCTTCTGCTCGCGCCAGCCGGCCAGCGCCTCCTCTTCTGACAGTCCCACCTGCACCATCAGCGGGGCGCCCGCCACCGGGCGCGCGCTGTAGATGCGTGCCTCGCCGTCCACCGGGCTTACCGTGCGGAAGGTGAGGCTGCCGGAGCGGGCGAGGTCCTTCAGCGTCAGGTTGCTGCCGGTAGCCATGCCTACCCAGGTGGGAGCGGCCGGAGTGCGGGCGATCAACTCGCCATCCTGATGCAGCAACTCGATGGCGCCGCCGTGGCCGACGTCTACATTTCGGTAAAAGGCCTGGAACGCGCGCGGCTCCAGCGCCACCACGATCACGCCGCCGAAACTGCCGTCCGCAGTGGGCAAACGGCGGCTTGCCGCGACGAACCACGCCCCCGTGGTGCGGCTGACGATCGGCTTGCCGACATAAAGTCCGTGTGGCCGCGTGCGGTGCCACCTGAAATACTCGCGATCGGAAAAGTGCTGGGTCGCGGCCGGGAGCGGGTCGGAGTGGTGCGTGATCACGCCGCGGGAATCGACGATGAACAGGGCGCGGGCAAAGGTAAGCGTGGCGAGCTTCTGCTGCAGCACGGCGTGCATCTGCGGGTTGCTGCTTGCGCGCAGCGCCGGTACCTGCGCCCACGTGTCGGCAAGGTTGAGCAGCACCACGTCCACCGCCTGCAACGCGCGCGCGGTCTGTTCTTCCAGCACCTGGGCCAGGTTCTGGGTGGCGCGCCCGGCGTCATTCAGATCGGCCTGGCGCGCTTTCGACAGATTGAAAGCAGCAAGGGTGAAGAGGGTGGCGACCAGCAGGGCGGCGAGCCCTGGGATCAGGTAGAGCAGCAGGCGTTCCCGCTCTCGCGGGCGCTGGTTGGCAGCGCGGGCCTGCGGCGTCACGGCGATCGGGTGACAGTCACGGCGCAGAGTGTACCGCGACCTTGCCCTGCAGGGAACCCAATTTGAGGGGGATGTAGCCGTAATTGTAGGGGTAGTGCATGGCGGTCATCATGAAGCGGTCCACGAACAGCGCGCCGGTATCCTTGTCCACCTCGTACTTGATCGGGTCTGCGTTCATTGGAATTTCGATGATCACATTGAAGTCGTCGGGTAGACTCCGCCCTGATGTGACGCGGTCGAGATTCATGGCCGGATTTCCGCAGTAAAAGGACGCTGGCTATACGGATACCGCCGCACTCTGCACCGGCCTAGCGCCCCCGGCGAGCGGCCCGCGGTAAACTCGAAGCACTTCGGATATTCCCAGACAGGTGCGGCCGATGGACGAAAACCATACCAACTCTGCATTCGCCAACGAGCAGCTGCGCCGCCGGTCGTTGATCACCGCGGTCAGGCAGCGCGATGCGCGCGAAGCCGCGAAGCTGCTGATGAGCGAACTGCCCCACGTCGCGGGACAGGTGCTGCTCGAGCTCAATCCGGGGCAGACCAGCGACATCCTGGAGCGCGTGTCGGAGGATTTCGGTGCGCGGGTTCTGGCCACCGTCCCGACCGAGTATGCCCGCCAGTGGGCGCGTAACCAGGTTTACCCGCATGGCAGCGTGAGCCGCATGATGGATCCGGCGATCGCGGTGTTCCCGCCGCACATCAGCGTCGGCCATGCCATCGAGCGGCTGCGCAGCCTGATCAAGACTTCGTTCGTCACCTATGGCTACATCACCGACGAGAACGGCAAACTGGTGGGGCTGATCACCATGCGCGACCTGCTGTTCGCTCCGCACGAGCGCACCCTGGCCGAGATCATGCTCGAGGCGCCGTTCAGCCTGGGTACAGAAATGCAACTCGCGGACGCCATGAGGCCGGTACTGACCCGCCATTACCCGGTTTATCCGGTGTGCGACGAACGGGGCACACTGGTCGGTCTGGTGCGCGGATCGATCATGTTCGAGGAGCAGACCCTGGAGATCAGCGCCCAGCCGGCCACCATGGTGGGCGTCGAGGAGGAGCGGCTCACCACGCCCTGGTCACAAAGCCTGAAATTCCGCCACCCGTGGCTGCAATTGAATCTGCTGACTGCATTCCTGGCCGCTGCCGTGGTCGGCATCTTCCAGGACACGCTCGACAAATGGGTGATCCTGGCGCTGTTCCTGCCGGTGCTGGCCGGACAGTCGGGCAATACCGGCTGTCAGGCTCTGGCCGTGACGTTGCGCGGCATTACACTCGGAGAGTTGCGCGCCGGCAGGGAGGCTGCGCTGGTGCTAAAAGAGGCTTCGCTCGGACTGCTCAATGGCGCGCTGGTCGGCATCACCGCCGGGCTGGGCATGTATATCGCCGCGCGCTCACAGCACAACCCGCAGGCACTGCTGCTCGGCTTCATCGTCTTTCTGGCGATGATCGGCAGTTGCGTGGTAAGCGGCATCTCCGGCGCCATGATCCCGCTGACGCTGAAGCGGCTGGGGGCCGACCCCGCCACGGCCTCCAGCATCTTTCTCACGACTGCAACCGACGTCGCCAGCATGGGCCTGTTCCTCGGGCTGGCGACCGTGCTCATCCGCTGATGACCCAAACTTTTTCCTGCGGCCACGCTACTTCGCCCAACTGGCGCGATGCGGCCGCGCAGTGCCTGCAGCAGGCCGGCAAGGGACCGGCGGGGGCGAACCTCGGCTTTCTTTACATCACCGACAACTTCGCCGGCGAAGTCGCGGGCATTCTGGCCTACTTCCGCACCAATACCGGCATCCTGCACTGGACCGGCACCGTGGGAATGGGCGTGGTTGCCACCGGGCGCGAGTACTTCGACGAGCCGGCGCTGGCGATCATGCTGTGCGCGTTCGACGACGCAAGCTTCCGGGTCTTCTCCGGGGTGCGCGCGCCCCAGGACCTGGAGCGGCAGCCGCTGCACTTCGGCGGGCTGCCGGCCAACTTCGCCATCGTCCACGGCGACCCGCGCAACGCCCAGCTGGGGCGTCTGATCGGCGACTTCGCCGGAGTCATGGAAAGCGGATTCATTGCCGGAGGGCTGACCAGCTCGCGCCGCGAAGTGGTGCAGATTGCCGACGGCATTGCCAAAGGCGGCCTTTCCGGCGTGCTGTTCTCCGATGAGGTCGTGGTGTCCACGCGGCTTACCCAGGGTTGTTCGCCGATCGGTCCCCGTCACACTATCACCGGCAGCCGCCAGAACATCCTGATCTCGCTCGACGGGCGCGCAGCGCTCGATGTTTTCAGGGAGGATGTAGGCGAGCTGCTGTCGCGCAACCTGACGCAGGTCGGCGGCACCATTTTTGCCGGGCTGCGCGTCGGCGGCTCCGGCACCGGCGACTACCTGGTGCGCAATGTCGTGGGCATCGACCCGGTGCACAAGCTGCTGGCGATCGGCGACGTGCCGCAGGCCGGGGGCGAGATCATGTTCTGCCGCCGCGACGAAACCAGCGCAACCGAGGACATGGCGCGCATGCTGGACAGCATCAGGAGCGGGCTGTTTGGGCGTCCGCGCGGCGGCCTGTATTATTCCTGTGTAGCGCGCGGTCCGAATCTCTTCGGCGACGAGTCCGAGGAGGTGAGCATGATCCGTCAGGCGCTCGGTGATTTTCCACTGGTTGGATTTTTCTGCAACGGCGAGATTTCCCACAACAGGCTGTATGGGTATACCGGCGTTCTCACATTGTTTTTGTAGAAGACGTGACTGGCGTGACGACGTGACTATCGTAAAAGCGCGGAACGCGCCTTTCGGTGTACGCTAGACGCAAGATAATTCCATGTCGCAAAACGCCTTGATGGTTTACGAGTCACCATAGTCACGTCGTCACGATAGGCACGGATTCCAATGTCCAAACGCCCCACTTCCGAGTTTCTGCGTGCCGTCGCGGCATTTCGCCGTTATGTCCATCCTGAACGCACGGAAGCCTGGGAAGAGCGCTTCGCTTTCGGGCTGCCAGATATCGAGCAAGTGTTCGAGGCGCAGGTCGCGGGCGATCCGATACTTTCCCCGCCGCACTCTCACCAGTACCTGGGCTTCGAGCCCGGTATCTATCAGCCGGTGTCGATGTCGTCTGACCTGTTCTTTGCCGGCGCGGCGCAGATCGCTCATCAGGTCAGGCAGCGGGCATTGTCGGCGCTGGAAATCGCCACCTTGTTTCTCGACCGCATCGATGCCAACCGGCATCTGAATGCCTACATCACCGTGAATCGCGACCTGGTCCTCCGGGAGGCGGAATCGTTGTCGCAGCGGGTGCAGCGCGGCGAGGATCCCGGACCGCTTGCCGGCGTGCCGGTCGCAGTGAAGGACCTCATGTCGGTGCGCGGATATCCGTTGACGGCGGGAACCAGGGCGATCGGGGCCAGGATCCAGGAACGCGACGCAGCGGTGGTGGCGCGATTGCGCGCGGCGGGCGCGCTCATCATCGGCACCACCAATCTGCATGAGCTGGCATTCGGCATCAACAGCGCCAATCCGCATTTCGGCCACGTGCAGAATCCGCGCTATCCCGGGTATATCCCTGGCGGATCCAGCGGCGGCTCGGCGGCGGCCGTTGCCGCGGGACTCGCGGCGGTGGCAGTGGGATCCTGCACCGGCGGATCGATCCGCCAGCCGGCCGCATGCTGCGGCATCGTCGGCTTCAAGCCGACCTACGACGCCGTGCCGCGCGACGGCGTGGTGCCGCTTGCATGGTCTCTGGATCACATCGGCCCTCTCAGCCGCAGCGTCGAGGACGCGGCAGTCGCCTTCGAGGTCATGGCCGGACTGCCGACGCACTCGATGCTGCCGCGCGCCCCGGCGATGCCGCCTCGGATCATGAAGCCGTGCAAGTTTTTCTACGACGTGCTCGACGACGAAGTCCGTGCCGTGGTCGAGAATGCGTTGTCTGCCTTCCGCAAGGCCGGCGCGCCCGTTGGTGAGGTGGACGTGCCGGGAATCGAGCTGGCTCCGGGCATCCAGCTAATCACCCTCAACAGTGAGGCGAGCCAGGCCCACTGGCATCTATTGGAGAAAAATGGCGACAAGCTGGGTGACGACGTGCGTGTACGACTCGAGATCGGCCAGTTCTATCTCGCGGTGGACTACGTCAAGGCCCAGCGGCTGCGCGCGCAGGTCCGGCAGTCCATGATCGCCTCATTCGGCGACGCCGACGTCATGATCGTTCCGGGGATGCCGGTGCTGCCCCCGAAGAGCGGCACTGCGACCATCAAGCTCGGCGGCAAAGTCCAGCATGTGGCCCCGGCGCTCACGCGTTTTACCTCGCCGTTCAATTTCTGCGGCTTTCCGGCGTTGTCCATGCCTTGCGGCCAATCGAAAAGCGGCCTGCCGGTGAACATCCAGATCGTCGGCCGCCCCGGCGCCGACGCCAGCGTGTTGAGCGCGGCGCGCTGGTGCGAACGTGTCCTGTCGCAGTAACTTTTTGAAAAGACAATTGAACCACGGAGGACACGGAGGACACGGAGAAAAAAAACAAGGAAGAGCAGATTGGAGCTAAAAGCGCGGTGGCTGCCCGCGAACCTGTGCGGCTGATTTTCGCTGCGACAAATCGTCAGCCAATGAAAGACCTTAACCCAATCGTTTTCTTTGCTCTTGCCTTTCCTCCGTGTCCTCCGTGTCCTCCGTGGTTCAGCATTGTTTTTCGGTTTCACGCAACCATCCAGGGAGGAGAAGTGGCGGGAAATTGCATTCCGGCGATCGCTATGATTGTCGCGCTCGGCGGTCACGCGGGCATGGTGATCGCGACGCCGCTCGAGGAATGCTCGACTGCCGCTGTGCCGGTCGCGTGCCTGGATGCGAAACTCAAAGAGGCCAATCTGCGCTTGAATGCGACGCTGAAGGCGGCGCAGGGACGCATCGAGCAACTGCAACAAGACGGCCGGCGCCCCGTGCTGGGTGCGTTCGTAGACAGCCAGCGCAAATTCAACGCTTACCGCGACGCGCAATGCGCATGGCAGGGGATTCACGCAGCGCCGGGCAGCAACCCTGCGGAGTACGTCAAGGACTGCCAGATCCGCATTACCATCGCCCGCGAGCAGGAACTGAACGTGTTTGCCAGCGAGGTGGAAGCGGCGCCCGCGATTGCGGCCGCGCCGAAAAGCGAGACCGGGCCCGGGGGAACCACTGTAGCCGAGCCGGTTCCCGTGACCGCGGAACAGCCCGCTGCCATGCTGCCCGCTGAAGCGCCCCCAACCGCACCTGCGGATTCCGCTGTGCCCGTCCGGCGCGGTGCAGAATGGCGGCTTACCGACTGGATCGTGAACGGCGCGCCGCGTCAGCTCGTAACCGATTCGCATGTCACGATTGCCTTCGATCCGTCAGGCAAGCTCAGCGGCAATGCCTCGATCAACTCCTTTTCCGGGAATTTCCGTTTCGACGCTGACGGCCGGTTGCTATGGCCGCGCGCCGGGTTCACCTTGACCAGGATGGCGGGGCCACCGGATCTCATGGCACAGGAAAGGGCGTTTCTCGATTCACTGCGCCGCACCGTTCACTACCATGCGGACGGCCAGCAATTGGTGCTCGAGAGCGCCAACAAGTCGGTCGTTCTCACTTTCTCACGTTAAGCCTACCCGGCGACAAGTGCGCTAGCGCCTTTGGTCATCCCTGGATCTACGGTTACTGCGACGACGGTCACGAGCCACGAATTTATAATGGGCGAAAGGCCCGGGCAAAAGGAGGAGCAATGGAACACAGCTTCAAGTTTTCGGTCAGTCATCTCGAGTCCAGCAGATTCGAGGACGACGGTTTGCGGCCGTTCTTCCAGTACCGCGATCTCGGCATACGCGACGCAACCAAGGGCCTGGTGCTTGCCCACGTCATCCGTGCCAAGCCGGGGACGCATGCGGAACCGGAACGACACCACCACGAAGTCCAGTTTCAATTGGTGTATGTGCTCAAGGGCTGGGTAAAGTTTCGCTATGAAGGTGTTGGCGAAGTCACGCTCAAAGCCGGCTCCTGCGTGCACCAGCCGCCGGGGATCAGGCACACCGAATTGGGGCACAGTGACGATTTGGAGTTGATCGAAATCGTGATGCCTGCGGACTTTAAGACCGTGACTGACTCAGTGAAGGGTGAATGAGTGAATGTGTGAATGTGTGGATGCGTGAAACCGGAAGATGCTTTTACCCCTTCACTCATTCACTCATTCACACATTCACCGGCGAAGCCATTACTTGGCGTCCCTGGCGGTGAAAGATCTTTTGTATGATCCTCCGAGCCCTCTGTGGCAAACGAATTTCCTATAAGGGAGAACCAAATGGCGCGACCACCATTCAATCCCAACAAAGTGGACTGGTCCGGGGAAAACCCCGGAATGTATCTCAAGGAAACCGGTGACGGCCCATTCGTCACGCTGATCAGCTTTTTCCGCGTGGTCACATCGCCGCACGGCAAGGGCCACGCCGCTTTCATGCTGCTGGATCCGCACGGAGACGGCAGGAATCCGGAGAAGTCCAACGTTTGCCTGACCGACAACGAGCCGCTCGCCGATTACGTGAAGCGGGGTTTCGTTTCCCACTTCGGCGCATTCAAAGGCGTGAAGGGTCTGTCCAACGTGCAGATGAAACCGGCCTGGGATTTCATGGCGGGAGGCAACGGCCGCACTTCGCACACCGAGTGGTTCAGGAGCGCGATAGGGCAGGTGAGCCTGACCTGGGAGCAGCTATCCGCGCCCTTCATGGTGGAGTTCATGAAGGAACAGTCCGCCACCGGCGCGCACGAGATGTTCTCGCTTTTTCTCGAAGCCTCCGCGGTCCGGGCAACCATCAACGGCAAGAGTGTCGCCGGCAAGCCGTTCTCGCGCGACTGGGCCGGACGCAAGAGCACCACCGCGTTTCTGGCTTTCTCCGAAACCTGGATTAAGGCGTGAAACGCAGGGATGAGGGGCGGGGGACGAGGGGCGAGGGGAAACCCGAGCCCCGAATTGAGACCATTCAGGCAACGACCGCTGGTGCTCTTGTTGTCACCCGACGTTGGCTAGAACTCCTTCCTTGCTTTGGCGAAGGATTCCTTCAGCACTTCGTAGCTTTTCACGAAGCCGGCCTTGACCTGCTCCCATGATTCCGCGGAGCTGTGCTTGAGTCCGCCATACCATTCGGCCGCCTCGTTGCGTTCCCTGCGCAGTGCGTTCAGCGTCGCCCGGGTCTTCTTGCGGGCGGCCTGATCCATCCGATCCCACTCGTTGTCCAGTTTCCTTTCCATACGGCCGATGCGCATGTCCAGATCATCGAGCGCGGCCTTGGCCTTCCTGATGGCGTCGTCGCGCTGCTCCACCGTGTAATTCTTGATTGCCTGGCCGGTCTCGTCGACTTTCCTGGAAACGTCCTTTGCCGTGGTCTTGTTGCCCGGGGTTTCGGCTGCAAAAGACAACGGCGAAACCGTAATCAGTGCGCCAAGCGCGAGTGCCCGGACCGAAAAAGCGGATATGCGAATCGTCATTTTTTCTCCTCTATCATGATAGATGGTCCAACGAAACAACTCGATATTGTCGGCGCCTGAAAATATTGCCGCTGCCGCGTGCGACGATGGGTTCTGCGAGGAGGTCGCAGTACAGTCGATCGTTGATGTCCAATCTTATCGGATCGCGGCTCATATCGCGTCCAAATTCTTGTGTCGATCGACTTCGGATTTTTTCTACAGCCTCAACGTCCGTGGTGGCACGCGCGGCTGCGCTTACCCCGCGACGCTCTCCACCACGCGGTTACGTCTAGCATGCAATCCCTGTTGGATTATCCAGCCTTGCCCGCTACTGTGGCCTCGGGAACCTCCACCAGTCTTCCCGTTTTGACGTCGTAGACATACCCGTAGATAGGGATATCGCGAGGAACCAAAGGATGGTTTCGAATGCGCTTGACATCCGCAGTGACGCTTTTCGATTGCTCCCTGATCGTCAGCCAATCTACGAATTGGCCTTCCGTGGAACCGAGTCCCGCGCCTGGGTCGCGCCAGACTTTTCCATCGAAAGTCGCGGTCTTCAGGCTGCTTGCGAGCAGATCACGCATGATCTCGTCGGTAAACAGCTCCATGCCGCAGTTCGTGTGATGAATAACGAACCACTCGCGCGTGCCCAGCAACTTATACGAGACGACCAATGATCGTATTGCGTCATCGCTGGCCCGGCCGCCCGCGTTTCGGATGACGTGAGCGTCTCCTTCCGCAAGCCCCGCAAATTTCGCCGGTTGCAGTCGCGCATCCATGCAGGTGAGAATCGCGAACTTGCGGGCCGGCGGCAAGGCTAACTTGCCCTTGTCACCAAAGCTTTGGGCATAACGGGCATTCGCCGCTAAAACCTCTTCAAGTACCTTGCTCATCGTGTCCCCTCCTTGGGCACGAGTTTCTGATAAACAACCCGTCCGTCCCATAGAACGGATTTCTTGCTTCCCACGGTCCTTTGTCCCAAGACCTAGCGCTGGAATTCACCGGACGAGCGCCGCAGGCGCGAGATCTGGTGAAATGACGGGTTCGGCGGCACAACGAATCTCCTCGCTCACAGCGTTTTTTGAAATACAAGCTACCCTTCCCAATCGATCTTCATTCGGACTTACGGCCGGGGATGGGAATTATCATCGGCACATCTTTTCGATATTGCTCGAAGGCGTCACCGTGGAAGGTGGCGAGATCGCGCTCCTCGAAGAAGATTCCGATAAAGATGTAACCCGTCGTGGCAACCGAAAAGAGCAGATGCCCCAGCGTCATATGCGGAGTGGCCCAGAAGGCGATCAGGAATCCCAGCATGATGGGATGGCGCACGAACTTGTACAAAGCAGTAGTCTTGAATTGCACATGCGTGTATTCCACGCTCCGAAGCCGCAGATAAACTTGGCGCAGGCCGAACAGGTCGAAATGATTGATCATGAACGTCGACAAGAGAACGATCAGCCATCCCAGCCAGAAAAGAGCATTCAAGCCCATGCGGGCAGCCTGATTCTCGACGCTCCATATCACGCCAATCATCGCTTCCCACTTCCAGAAGAGCAAGGCAAGCAACAGGCTTGAGATCAGGACATAGGTGCTGCGCTCCACCGATTGGGGAACAATTTTCGTCCACCAGGTCTTGAAGACCGGTCGGGCCATCACGCTATGCTGAATTGCGAAAAGACTAAGTAACACGATATTGACGAGAAAGGCCTCGCTGAGCGGCCCGGACGGCCCCGAATCGATCGACTTCGGAACGAGCAGGTTGCCGACAAAACCGATGGCATACAGGAAGCTTGCGAGAAATACTGCGTAGCTGATCACACCGTACAAGAAACCGATCATTCTCATGGGTTCTCCTCTCCAATTTGCTTGTTGAATACGCCCCTACTACTCAGACACTCGGATCGAGTGCCACCGAGCGCAGAGTTATATGGCTTTTCCTTTTCTTTTTGGTCCCGGTAGTGAAAGCGCATACTCAACGCTCGTTTTCGCCAAACGTCTAAGTGTCCTCGTCTGATTTAACATCGATTTCGGCAAAACCACGTAATCTTTCTTAATCGGGCCTTTGGGGAAATAGCGGAGATATTTTGCGTCTTGTTGATTCACTAAAGTGTTTCGCAAAGTTTCCGGCAGCTTTATGGCGAAGCCTACCGGAGTCCAGGACATACAGATTCTTCCATCGGCATAAACGGCGGCACCACTGAAAAAATGTTTACATTCCAGCTTTGCGCCCATCAAGCTGCTTGAGGCCAGTCGCCCAATTAGCCCGTTCAGTTGTTCTAGATATTCTTGGGTCACGGATGCTTCCTAAACCATATAACCGTAAATTCGACGGCCTAAATACCGTTTATTTGATCACCGGCGGCATAGCATCGCCAGCAGCGAATTGATTTTGCTCCAATACACCGAGAACGCAAGTCGGTATATCCACTTCCACGAAGCGCTTTTTGTCGTACCAAAAGAAAGTAGGCGGCACTCCGCGAAAAAATGCCGCTTGAATCAGAAGGTTTGCAAACGGCCTTTGGTGACGTAAGGACCCAGGATAGGCTGCATATCAAAATCGGACGTCAATCAGACGTCAATCGGGCGTCGACGGGCTCGCCATATTGCGGTGTTAATCAGCCAGTGCAATCTGCACCGACCCCACGCCTCTCTGATCGTATCTCAATAGCGCTCACACGCCTTGGGGAAGCGGGTGGGGACCCGGCTTTTGGCCGGAACAGCGGTCTTGAGGGTCTGGCCCTGTCGCACATCAGGCAAAAAAAGCGCGGCATGCGCCGCGCCTCTTTTTCCCGTCCCGAAAGCTATTTTGGCTGCGGCACGATGCGTAGGTAAGGCTTGGGCGCCTTCCAGCCGTTGGGGTACTTCTTTTTGGCGTCTTCGTCCGACACCGACGGCACGATAATCACGTCCTGGCCCGGCTTCCAGTTCACCGGTGTGGCGACCTGGTGCTTGGCGGTAAGCTGGATCGAATCGAGCGCGCGCAGCACTTCGTCGAAGTTGCGGCCGGTGCTCATCGGGTACATGAGCATCAGCTTGATCTTCTTGTCCGGACCGATCACGAATACGGTGCGAACCGTCGCGTTGTTGGCGGCGGTCCGGCCTTCCGACGTGGTGCCGGCGTCGGCCGGAAGCATGTCGTAGAGCTTGGCCACCTTCAGTTCCGGGTCGCCGATCATCGGATAGTTGACCTTGTGGCCCTGCGTCTCCTCGATGTCGGCGGCCCATTTGCTGTGGCTGCTCGCCGGATCGACGCTTAGGCCGATGATCTTGCAGTTGCGTTTCGTGAACTCCGATTGCAATCCGGCCATGTAGCCCAGCTCGGTGGTGCAGACCGGGGTGAAATCCTTCGGATGGGAGAACAGGATGGCCCAGCCATTCCCGATCCATTGATGGAAGTTGATGGTGCCTTGCGTGGTTTCGGCAGTGAAATTCGGGGCTTCGTCGTTGATGCGCAGTGACATGATTGTCCTCCTACAAAATATGGTTTTTCGGGCTTTTCGCCTTCTTGTTCCGGTCAATTCTTATCGCACCGCGCTTTTCCCTTGTCAAGCATAAGCGCTTACCGCAGAGAACGCAGAGGACGCGGGGGGATAAGCCGTCCAAAAAAATGCAGGAGAAATTAGCCGAAACAGGCGGATTTATATTCGTGTTTTCTTGGGATCGTTCCTCAGTTCCTTTTCCGTTCTCCTCAGCGTCCTTTGCGTCCTTGCGGTGAGAGTTGCTCCCTTCAGGGTTACGCGGTCAGCGTGATTTCCACCGGGCCGACACCGTCAATCGTGTAGCGGTAATGTTCTCCGGCTTTCGGAAAGCGCGTCGTCACCCAGCTTCCGGTCAGCACGATCTCGCCCTTCTTCAGCGTTTCGCCTCTTGCGCTCAGGCTATTGGCGAGCCAGCGCAGCGGTTCGAACGGGTGCCCGAGCACGTCGGAGCCTTTGCCTTCGTCGATGACCTTGCCGTTGCATTCCAGCACGCTCGTCGCTTTGCCGAGATCGGGCCAGGTGCTCTTGAACTCGCCGAGCACGTTGCCCTCGTTCCAGGAGTTGTCGGCGACCAGAGATAGCAGGTCGAGCGGGTAATCCGAATTGCGGTCGTCGATCACTTCGAAGGCCGGGCAGACTACGTCCACCGCCGCGGCGACTTCGTACATCTCGTAAGGCCTGCCGCGCGGCGGCAACGAGGTCCCGAGCCGGGCGCAACATTCGAATTCGATGCCGAGGTGTACCAGTTTCGACAACGACAGCGTGACGCCGCTTCGATGCAGGCGGCTCTCGAATAGCACGCCGGAATTCGGATGATCGACGCCGCACATTTCCTGCATGCGCTTCGACGTGAGTCCGATCTTGTAGCCCACGCGCCGGCCGTGGGTGGCATCGAGCCGCTTCACGTATGCCGTCTGTATCGCGTATGCGCTATCCAGATCGGTCGCGCCGTAGTCGCGCGCAAAGGGCACGATCTTGCGCTTGCCGGCGTGGTCGCGCACCAGGGCTGCCGCCGCTTCTTCTGTTCTGAGGGTCATTTCTCCTCCTCTGGCGACATGATATCGGCTTCGCTGTATCCTTGCGAAAAACAAACGCTAACCACGGAGGATACGGGGGACACGGAGGAAAAACAAAAATGAGGACGAACGGGTTGAGGTTAAAAGCGTGGTGACTGTCCACGAACCTGTGCGGCTAATTCTTACCGCGGGGGATTGTCAGCCGATGAAGGACCTTAACCCAGCATTTTGTTTTTCCTCCGTGTCCTCTGTGTCCTCCGTGGTGAGAGTTGATCTGGACGTTTCGTGGTGAGAGTTGACCTGGATGTTCCTTGGTAAGGGTTGGTCTTGACGTTCACTGGACACACCGATGACATTAGCCAAAGGCCGGATAGTGATTGTCGTTCTGGCGCTCGTGGGGGCGGCGCCTGCCGCTGTTGCCGCCGGTTATCCGGACCACCCGGTGCGAATGATCGTGCCGTTCACCCCCGCGGGCGCGACCGATCTGCTGGCACGGCTGGTGGGTGAAAGACTGGGCGCGAAGCTCGGACAATCGGTAGTGATCGACAACCGCGCCGGCGCCGGCGGCAATGTCGGCGCGGAGATCGCCGCGCACGCGACGCCAGACGGCTACACGTTGCTGATGGGTCCGGCATCGGTGTACGCGATTTCAGCCACGCTCTATCCCAGGCTCGGCTACGACCTGGTAAAGGATTTCGCCCCGGTTTCGCTGGTTGCCAACGTGCCGCACGTGCTGCTCGTCAACAACGATCTGCCGGTGAAGTCGGTGCCCGAGCTCGTTCAACTGGCGAAGAAAAATCCGGGCCAGCTCAATATCGCTTCCCAGGGCAGCGGCACGGTCTCACACCTGGAGGCTGAACTGCTCAAGCATATGTCGGGAATCGACATGCTGCACGTGCCGTACCGCGGCAGCGCGCCGGCAATCCTCGATTTGATCGGCGGCCGGGTACAAGTCATGTTCGACAGCATTGCGTCGGCGCTTCCGCACATCCGCGCCGGCAAGCTGCGCGCAATCGCGGTGGCATCGGACACGCGTTCTTCACTTCTGCCGAACGTGCCGACGGTCGCGGAGTCGCTGCCCGGTTACAGCGCGCATTCCTGGCTCGGCATTTTCGTGCCGGCCGGCACGCCGCAATCCGTCGTCGAACGCCTGCAGCGCGATCTCGTTGCCGCCATCGACGACCCGAAGGCGCAGGCGCGATTGGTCGAGGCGGGATTCGAACCTAAGAGCAGCACTCAGGGAGATTTCGCGAAGCTGGTACGGGAAGAAATGGAGAAGTGGCGGTCTGTGGTGAAGATGTCTGGCGCCACTCCGGATTAATTAAGAGAAAGGGGCGAGGGACGAGGGGCGAGGGACGAGGAAAAGCGGTGAAGGCGTGAAGGGTGAATGAGTGAAGGGTAACTGCTGGAACCGATGACCTAGACTTTGCTCGTCCCTCGTCCCTCGTCCCTCGTCCCTGTTCGACCGAATGCACGAAGTGAATGAGGAATGAACTATGGCAGCGCCGTTGAGTGGCATACGAGTGCTGGATCTGACCCGCGTACTGGCCGGGCCGGTGGCGACCCAGACGCTCGCCGATCTCGGCGCGGAAGTAATCAAGATCGAGCGCCCCGGCGCCGGCGACGATGCGCGCGGCTGGGGTCCGCCATACGTCAAGGATGTGCAAGGCCAGGACACCATCGAGACGACTTATTTTGCCAGCGCCAACCGCGGCAAGAAATCCGTCACCGTGGATATCACCCGCGGCGAAGGACAGGAACTGGTGCGCAAGCTGGCCGCGAAATGCGACGTGTTCATCGAGAATTTCAAGACCGGCACGCTTTCCCGTTACGGGCTTGCCTATCAGCAGCTCAGGCAGGCGCGCCAGGACATGGTCTATTGCTCGATCACCGGCTTCGGCCAGACCGGCCCTTACGCCGCGCGCCCCGGCTACGACCCGATCGCGCAGGCGTTGAGCGGACTGATGAGCGTGACCGGAGAATCCGAGGACATGCCGGGTACCGTGCCGCAACGAGTCGGTGTCGCGGTGATCGATCTGATGACCGCGCATTATGCGGTGATTGCGGTGGTCTCGGCGCTGTACCACCGGCAGGCCACGGACCGGGGACAGTACATAGACATGTCGTTGCTGGACGTCGGCGTAGCCTCGATGGCAAACATCGCGTCGGCTTACCTCGGCGCGGGCGTGATCGCGAAGCGCAATGGCGGCGTGCATCCCAGCGTGGTGCCATCCCAAGTATTTCTCTGCAAAGACGGCTACGTGATCGTCGCCGCGGGCAACGATGGCCAGTTCGCCAAGTTGTGCGAAGTGGGGAGCAAGGGCGATCTGGTCCGTGATGCGCGCTTTAGCACCAATTCGGCGCGGGTCAAAAACCGGGATGCATTGAGGCCGCTGCTCGAAGCGATGTTCCTCAAGCATCCGGTGACCTGGTGGAACGCAAAACTTGCCGCGGCCGGCGTGCCTTGCGCACCGATCAACGACATCGCCCAGGTGTTCGAGGATCCCCAGGTCCAACACCGCGGATTAAGGGTCGAAATGCCGGAGCCGGCCGCCGGCAAGGCCGCGTTCGTCGCCAGCCCGCTGCGTTTTTCCGAATCGCCGGTCGAGTATCGGCTGCCGCCGCCGTTGCTCGGGGAGCACAACCAGGAAGTATTTGAAGATCTGCTGGGAATGTCGCCGGAAGAAATCGCGCGGCTGCGTGCATCCGGCGTGATATAGCAGCCGCATGTATCATATTTCCATGACGATCGATCCCGCTGCGATACCTGTCGTGCACAACACGGCAGCCAAGCGTTTCGAAATCACCATAGGCGGCAAGACGGCATACTCGAAGTACCTGCTAGCCGGGGACAAGATCATCATCGAGCATACCGAGGTGCCGGAGGCGCTCGAAGGCCGGGGCCTGGCAAGCCGGATGGTCAGCACCGCGCTCGATTACGCCCGGGCGAAGAACCTGAAGGTACTGCCGATCTGCCCGTTCACGAAGAGCTTCATCGGCCGGCATAGCGAGTACCAGGACCTGCTCGCGTGAGGCTATCTCTACCCGAACCAACGAGCCAGGCTAATACGCAATAAAGAACTGCAAAGATGGCCGACGAAGACCTTTGCTTTACCCCGGCTACTGAACTGACGCGCATGATCCGCGACAGGCTGGTCTCGCCTGTCGAAGTGATGAAGGTCACGGTTGAGCGTGCCCAGAAGTTGAATACCAGGCTCAACGCCATCTGCACGCCGACCTACGATCGGGCGATGGCGGCGGCGCGCGACGCGGAAGCCGCGCTGATGCGTGGCGCCGCGCTGGGCCCTCTGCACGGCATCCCGACCAGCATCAAGGATCTCGCCTTCACCAAGGGCGTGCGGACGATGGCGGGATCGCACATCTTCAGCAACCGCGTTCCGGATTTCGATCACGTTCATGTTGCGCGGCTGCGCGCAGCCGGCGGGATTTCGATCGGCAAGACCACGACATCGGAATTCGGCTGGACCGGCGTGAGCCGCAGCCCGCTCACCGGGATTACCCATAATCCGTGGAAGCACGGCATGAACGCGGGTGCGTCGAGTGCCGGAGCGGCGGTATGTGCGGCGGCGGGGATCGGCCCGATCCACCAGGGCTCGGACGGCGCCGGTTCGATCCGCATGCCGGCGTCGTTCTGCGGCGTATACGGACTCAAGCCCTCGCACGGACGCGTTCCTTACCACCCGTTGCCGGCCAACGGTTTGATTTCGCACGTCGGGCCCATCACGCGCACGGTCGCCGACGCGGCGCTGATGTTGCAGGCGATGGCGGGCTCCGACGATCGCGACATGACCAGCATCTCTGCCGAGCCCGAAAACTTCCTGGCGAATCTGGACCGGGGCATCGCCGGCCTCAGGGTTGCGTACAGCCCGGATCTCGGTTACCTCAGGGTCGATCCGGAAGTCGCCGGGCCGGTCAAAGCGGCGGTGCGCGCCTTCGAAGAACTCGGCTGCCAGGTCGAAGAGGTGAATCCGGGATGGGGCGATCCGATAGAAACTGAACACTGCCTGTTCGCGGCCCACATCGCTGGAATGTACGGCGATTTTCTCGAGGACTGGGCGGACAAGATGGATCCCGGGCTGGTGGCAATCATCCGCCACGGCATGACCTACAGCGCAGTGGATTACTGCAAAGCGTACGCGCAGCGCCTCGCCTACTACGACAAGGTGCGTGATTTCTTCGAACGCTACGATCTGCTGCTTACACCCACGCTGTCGGTTGCCGCGTTTCCGGCGGAGCGCCTGATTCCCGCACACTGGGAACAGCACGATTGGGACTGGTTGCGCTGGGCCGGCTTCAGCTATCCGTTCAATCTGACGTGGCTGCCGGCGGCCACCTGTCCCTGCGGCTTCACCCCGGCCGGGCTGCCGATCGGCCTGCAGATCGTCGCCGGTCGAAACCGGGACATGCGCGTGCTTCAGGCTTCCCGCGCTTTCGAACAGGCCCGCCCATGGGCGCAGCGACGACCGCCGCCCTGAAACTGCAATACGGTTCCGGCGCTTATTTGCTTCCCGAATCGTTCGTCAGCTTCTCGACGATATGCTGCCGCTGCCGATTGCGCAGCTCCGCAACGCAGATCGTTGCTGCGTCCAGTTCAGTCCGCAGCGCCTGAGCCTCCGCTTCGAACCCAGCCGCGAGGGCGCTCTCCAGGCGCTGCTTCAGGCGCGGCTCGACACCGCACTTGGCTGCCGAGAAATCCTCGAACCAGGCCTGCGTTTCCCCCAGGCGATCGAGGTCCTCCCGTGAAAACCAGTAGGTGTCGTTCCATGGCGTTGCCAGCATCTTCTCCGTAAGGTCGCGCGGCACCAACAATTTGTCCAGGGTATCGCGTACCTCGTGCAGCAGCGATTCGTAACGCCGCCGCACCGATTCAGGATCCGCGCCCGCCAGGCGCCCGGCATCGAAATACGGCCTGTGGACGCCGACCGAATCGGCGACCGCAACCCGCGAAACCGCATTGACGAACATGAAAAAGCACGCGCTGACGCAGCGCGTACGCGAAGCGTCGGGAAGCCACGCCTCGATCAACGCGTCCCTGAGGAACCGGCCGATGCGGGTAGCCTCGACGACGTCGCCCCCATCCACGACGAAGACGACACGCCCGCCGTGTTGCACGAAATCCCGGGGGTGTTCCCGGAGAAACCGGAGCAACCGGTCCAGGTCTCCCTCGGCAACTTCACCCTTTATCCACAACGCCTTGCGGTTCGCGGCAGCGTCGAAACGCGCGACCGAATCGAAGGAGTAATTCAGGCCCTGCTGTGCAGAGGCGATCGGCACGTCCCAGCAAAGCCAGGCCGCCGCAATGAGGACGCTTCCAAGGATAGGTTGCACCGCCGCGCCTGTCTCGACTGTGCCCGGATCAACGCCGCAGGGTCGGTTGCGCTAATCCGGGCCGGGCGTCGCGACCACGCGCATAACGCAGCACATCGGGGAGAAACGCACGGAAATCCGCTTCCAGTTGTGCGTAGTTCCCGACCAGTTCATCCGCAGAGTTCATCAGGCGGTTCTCGCGTTTCAGCCGCTGCCCCATCCGGTTCAGCGCCGTGTATATCGAGCCGATGTCGGCATACGAACCGAGCCAGTCCCATTGCACCATCATCGGCGCCATGCGCTGCAGCCGCTCCGGAAGAATCGTGTGATAGCGCTCCAGTACCCGGTAAACGCGGCCGGTGAATTCGGCCAGAGGCTCGTCGTGAAAATCCTGCCAGTGCCTGGCCAGGAAGTGGTCGTAGAACATGTCCACCATGATTCCCGCGTAACGCCTGCGCTCGGTGCTCATCCGCGACTTGCTTTGCACTACCACCGGGTGGGCGTCGGTGAACACGTCGATCTTGCGGTGCATGGCGATGGCGCGGGTGATCTCGCTTCCGTAGCGGCCATCGAGCGGTCCCTTCACGAAGTCACCCATCAGGCTGCCCAGCCACGCTTCTTCGTGCGGTTCGGAAAGATAGAGGTGGGCGAGGTAATTCATGAATAGCAGGGAAGAGGGGCGAGGAGAGAGGGACGAGGGAGGAAAAAAATCTGGTCTCTACCGCATTTCATGATTCATTTTTCTCTTCCTTCGCCCCCCGTCCCTCGTCCCTGGAGTCACCGCTTCTGCGGTGACTCCATATAGTCCACCGTGAGGTGCACCAGCGAACGCATGCCGAGTTTGAGCGCCGATTCGTCGACGTAGAAGCGGGGAGAGTGGTTGTAGGCGACCTTCGTCAGGTCCGTTCCTTTGGGCGAGCCGCCGAGAAAGACGAACAGCCCCGGAGCCTTCTGTGCGAAGAAGGAGAAGTCCTCCGCGCCCGTGGTCTTGCCGCGGAGTTTTACGTTGTCCGCGCCGGCCACGCGCTTGAGAGTCGGCAGCATGCGCTCGGTCAGGTCCGGATCGTTGACGGTGACCGCGTAGGGCTTTTCGATGACGACCGTGGCCTGCGCACCTGCCGCTTCGGCGATGTGTTCCGCGGTCGTCTTCACCCGCCGGTGAATGTCGTCGCGCATCGCCTCGTCGAAGGTGCGGATGGTGCCGATCATCTCCACTTTATCGGGGATGATGTTGAAGCGGTTGCCGCCTTCTATGCCGCCGATGGACACCACAGCCGGTTCCTGCGTCACGTTGATCTGGCGGCTGACGATGGTCTGCAGCCCCATCACGATCTGCGCCGCGACCACGATCGGGTCCACCCCGGTCCACGGTGCCGAGCCGTGCGTCTGCCGCCCCTGCACGGTGATATGCAGGATATCCGCCGCCGCCATCACCGGGCCCGGACGATAGGCAATCGTTCCAGTCTCGTACATCGAGCCGATGTGCAGGCCGAAAACGACATCCGGGCGCGGGTTCTCCATCACGCCCTGCTTGATCATCAATGCGGCGCCGCCTTCCTCGCCCGGCGGCGGACTTTCCTCCGCCGGCTGGAAGATGAATTTGACGGTTCCGGGCAGGCGCTCGCGTACCTTGGTCAGAATCTCGGCCGCACCCATGAGCATGGCGACGTGCGTGTCGTGGCCGCAGGCGTGCATGACGCCGGTTTCCTTGCCGGCCCACGTGGTTCTGACTTTCGACGCGAACGGCAGATCCACTTCTTCGGTCATCGGCAGCGCGTCCATGTCGGCGCGCAGCGCCACGACCGGGCCGGGCTTGCCGCCGCGCAGCACCGCAACCACGCCGGTGTGCGCGATGCCGGTGCGCACCTCCAGGCCAAGTGCCTTGAGGTGCCCGGCCACCTTGCCGGCGGTGCGGAACTCGCGGTTGCCCAACTCGGGGTTTTGATGGATGTCCCGCCGCCACTCGATCACCCTGGGCTCGAATTGATCGGCCATGCGGTCGATATCAGTGCGGAGATCGGCGCCGACTGCGACCGGCGCAAACAACAGAAACAGAGGAACGGCCAGGCGGCTAAGGCGAGTGGGTAACGGCACCATGGGCTCCTGTAAGACAACGATATGGATTGGCGCAGTGTTGCCTGACATCGCCGTGCAGTCAATCCGCCGGCGACCAGCCGATTCTCAGCTCAGGACCAGGCCGGCGACGTACCAGATCAGCAACAAGACCAGGGTGCCGCACACCGCATAAATACCCAGGCGGAACCGCCGGTCTTCCTGCTCTTCGCGTTCCAGCGCGTCGAGTACGCCGCGCACCTTTCGCAGCGCGGTCCGTTCGACGGTCCTGCGGACGTTGTCGTCGATGACCGGCTTGTTGGGTGGCTTCGGGTCCGTGGCCA
>Ga0137409_10000396_pt1 | contig 47363 bp, 34 predicted proteins | sample CZODoug1_16funga_FD_122059 | JGI IMG/M metagenome (GOLD analysis project Ga0137409, IMG submission 122059) | Vadose zone soil fungal communities from Angelo Coast Range Reserve, California, USA - CZODoug1_16fungal (Hybrid Assembly) | ecosystem: Environmental > Terrestrial > Soil > Vadose zone...
TGCGCAAGACCGACTCGGCGCACGATTTCAGTGAACCTGCCGTCACCCCTCAGAGGATCAAGAATGGGATCGACCATACGAATACTTCTTCAGGAGCTGGTTCAAACGCCGTTTGGCCTCTACAGTACGGCCCGCATGGCCTAGCACGTAAATCAGGGCTGCGACGGAAAAGACGTTGCCAGACTTTTGTACGGCCGTGAGAAGTGCGAAAAATCCATGATGAGACGGCGCGTCAATCGCGCTGGGCCATCGGGATTGGTCTGACCATTCGCTAGATTTTCCAAGTTCAGATTCGATTCTCGAAGGCCCCGACAAGATCGGGGCCTTCGGCTTTTTGGCCGGTAGCCAAGCTGGAAAGGCACGTGACTGTTACTCACGCCATGCGCAGGTTCGAATCCTGCCCGGCAGCCAATTTTGCAGTGAAGCGGCTCGCTAGTTCAGTAGGAAGAACACGCTCACATAAAGCCGTCGCGGATGGTTCGAATCCATCGCGAGCCACCATGGAGGAGCCTCCGGCGAGGGGCAGTGGCTTATATCCACTTCGGCGCCAGATTAGCGCGGCCAGACAGGTTCGACTCCTGTACCCTCTACCACATTTTCGCGCCGGTAGTTCAACGGACCAGAATAGTTGGCCTACACCCAACAGATGCGGGTTCAACTCCCGAACGGCGCACCAGAGCTTGCCCTGAGCAACTGAGCGAAGCGAAGTAGTCGAACGGGCAGGATTAGCTCGAAGGTCGAGCCCGCGGTCGATAACCGCGAGGCGTTGGTTCGATTCCAACATCCTGCACCATTTTTGATGTTGAACATGGGTGGCTGGCAGAGATGGCAGATGCACTCGATTCTTGAGGTCCTTCGCCAAAAGCGGCTCAGGATTTCGGCAGCGGGCTCAGACGCCCGCTAAGCGCCTCAAGTTCGATTCCAGCGTCACCCACCAGAGTTTGCGGGATTGGCAGATAGGGATATGCACTCGCCTTTTAAGCGAGACGAAGTGGGTTCGATTCCCACACAAAGTTATTTAGCAAGAGGCGGCATAGCATAACGGACCAATGCTCCGAGCTTCTACCTCGTGGTTTTACCTAAGATGACGAGAGTTCCGGTCTCTCTGCCGCCTCCAATGTGGGGATGTGGTTCAACGGATGAGGGCGCAAGGCTACGAACTGGGTTTCGAATATAAGATCAGAGTTCAATTCTCTACATCCCCTCCACATTAGTTAGGATCGCGTGGTCTAAGGCATGATGACGCTTCGGTCCTAACCTTGTTTGTCTAATCAGGAGATTCGGGTTGGATTCCCGGCGCGAGTTCGAAGGGGTGGTAGTGCAATCGAACAACACGGCAGCGTCCGAAGCTGCAAATCCGGGTTTGACTCCCGGCCCGCCCACCACCCTGCTGCAGAATTTATAGTCCCCGGTGGCAGGCGATTATTCAATCGCCTATCAACTTCACCTTGAACTAGAATTGGATTCCGATGTCAGTCCTGCAGGATATGCGCCTTGCCTTTCGCCTTTTCTGGCGTGCACCCCTGCCGACTAGCATCGCGCTACTTTCGATTGCACTGAGTGTAGGTGCAACCGCAGTGGTTTTCACCGCAATAAAATCGGTGCTGCTGGATCCTCTCCCATATGCACGTCCAGGTGAACTCGTGCAAATCGGAATGGACTTTGCCAATGCTGAGCCCTCGCATCACGACTTCGTCTTTCGGCGTGATGCACAGGAGATTACTCAACGAACAACCACTCTGGAATCAGTGGGGATCTACGGCAATGCACTCTTTAACCTCGCGGGTGATGCGTCCACTCCGCCGGAAGCGCTCTATGGGCTGCGCGTATCCGCGAGTCTGTTCCCGACCCTTGGAGTGACGCCCATGTTGGGGCGGAATATCCTTCCCGACGAGGATCAACCCGGCCACGCAAACGAAATGGTCCTGAGTTATGGACTGTGGGTTCGGAGGTTCAACAAAGATCGAAATGTAATTGGTCGTAAGGTTCAAATCGATGGCCACGACTGCCTAGTAGTCGGAGTGATGCCACCGGAATTCAACTTCCCGTTGCGCAGGGAGGCAGCGCACACGCCATCACCGTACGTGGAATTTTGGGCACCCATGCGCGCCGATCCGGCAACCGCAGCACGAGATCCCGGTGCCATTGGCCTGGTAGGAAGACTACGACGAGGAGTATCACTCGCCGAGGCACAGCAGGACCTTGCTTCAATTGGCAATGCGCTCAGCAGCGAGTACTCCGCCACGAATCGCGACCATAGCCTTCGGCTTGGATATTTACGCGATCGGACTGTGAGAAGCGCTGAAAAGTCTCTGTGGCTGTTGATGGCTGCCACAATCATGTTTCTGCTAATCGGCTGCGCGAATGTTGCCAACCTCCTCATGGCGCGGGGACTGGCTCGACAACGTGAGATTGCCATACGGATCGCCATTGGTGCGGGACGAACCCGCATCGTCCGTCAACTTCTGACTGAGAGTTGCTTGTTGGCTGTGCTTGGCGGCATCGGCGGTTACATCTTGACCGTTGCCGCATGGAGGATTTTGCCGGCAATCGCCCCCGTAAACATCCCTCGGTTGACAACTGCACGGGCCGATTGGCCAATTCTGGTCTTCGCCCTTGTGGTCGCTCTCATCAACGGAGCTTTGTTCGGGATCGTACCGGCATTTCGTGCCGTCCGCGGGAAGTTTACGGCTCATGACTTTGGTGCTCAGGGCAGTGCACGCGGCGATCGCGATAGGGTTCGCGGCGCACTTGTGATTGCCGAAGTGGCGGTAACTGTGGCGTTGGTAATAGTTGGCGCTCAACTGCTGGGAAGATTTGTCGAGTTGATTCGCACCGATCCAGGTTTCGATGCCGACCGCCTCCTTGCATCCGTGGTGATTCCCGCACCCGATCGCTATAAGACTTCGGAAGAACGAGCAACACTCTACGGGAAGTTCTTGATTGCAGTTCGCGAACTTCCCGGAGTCGAGAGTGCGGGCACGGTGGATGCCTTGCCGTTTAGTGGCGAGAACCATGGTGGATACGTCACCAACAGCAAAGGCGGAGTGACCGAACTTAATTCTCAAACCATAGCGGAAGTAGATGTCGTGAGCGCGGATTATTTACAGACCATGGGGGTGCGGTTGGTCGAGGGCCGTTGGTTCCGTGAAGGAGAGATGAAAGCGTCAGCCAGTCTTTCTCAGTGCATCCATGCGGAGCCTTATCGCAGACTCCCTCGCGGACAGGCGGTTCATAATGAGCTTGCTTGCGATCACAGCATGCATCGCACTTGCGATGTCTGTAGCCGGTGTTTACGGCGTAACGTCATACACCACATCCCGCAGAACGCAGGAGATCGGCGTTCGCATGGCCCTCGGGGCCACTCCTGGCAACGTCCAAGCTCTAGTATTTGGCCAAGGGTTCCTGACGACGGCAATCGGACTGGTGATTGGTCTCGGTGCGACCCTGGTTCTGATGCGGGTGCTTCGCGGAGTGCTGGTGGGACTCGAATCAGAACGGTTAGGTGGAATATTGATCGCAGTAGGCTTGGTCTCATTGACTAGCGCGATCTCCTGTTGGATTCCCGCGTGGCGTGCAGCGAGAATCGACCCGATGGCTGCACTGCGACAGGATTAATCTAATCTCGAAAACTACATACCAGACCATGCGGCACCCAACACTCGTGCGCGCACCGATCGCCGGAAGCTTGGCCACAACGTGGATGACTCAGCGGTGTTGTGTGTCCGGTGCATGAAAGCAATACCGCTGAAAACGTGATGCCGCGTCGTCTAGTGGCAGGACTCTGGATTTGAATCCGGTACGGGCGTTCGAATCGCTCCCCGGCAGCCAGTTTGAAGAGTTGCGCTTGTCCGCGCTTTTGTTCGACGATGGTGAAGGAATTCTTATCGTCCCAGTTGGGGTCAGAGTCGTGTAATAGGAAATTGTTTGAACTCGAAACTGTGGCGTCCCGCAGCCGGCGAAGAGTTCGTCGGCCATGCACAGGATCGACGAGGAATCCATTCCGCCTCTCAGTTCAGCGCCCACGGTAGTGTTTGACTGAAGGCGGCGCTGAACAGGCTCCGCGAAAAGCTTCCGAAAATATTCTTCGTATTCCCCGTCGGTTCGAGGCAAGAGTTCTGCGCAGGGCCGAAATTCCCAATACCTGGTAACGGTTACAGTTCGATCCTGGATGACAACGAAGCTAGACGGGCCTACTGCGTGATCCCGACGTAGGGCGTCAAATGGGAGAGCGGAAACTACCTAAACCATCCAGCCAGATACTCCTCATTCAGAGAGAAGGGCTGGTCCGCGGGTAAGACCAAGGGGTCGAGTACGGTGCTCCACCTGACGGTGGAAGTGCCAGCGGAATAGTAGAGTGGTCGCAGACCCATGAAGTCCCTTGCCCGGGGTTGGGGAACAATTCGTCGGATCCCAAATCGAGAGGGCCCAATCTCCCGCCAGGCGCGCAAAGCTCTTGACTCCTTGCTGTTCGTAGATCGCCACCACGATCGACACATCAGTGACGTTGCTTGAGGACGTAAGCCTAATCTCGGCTCGCAGCTCATCGCGGTTGTCCAATCGGCCATCCCACATAAACACTAAGCCCGATCGGCTGACATACCGGGTGTTCCTCCCCGTGGGATTCCTTCGTGGTTCGAAATGAATGGGACTGGAAGCAGATGTCTCCTACGCTATATTGCTCGTGACCGTCGGGACCATACACTCCAACAGACTCGCGACTTTGTCTTGGTATTCTCTGTCCACGGGCTCGCCCGTTCAGGTTCCAGTTTCCGAATTGAGCGCTCATGGGTCAGCCCCTTGGTGGGCGATCAGCACACATCTAGAACCGTGTAGATTTCCCTTACGTAGGGTTTGTCGTTGACAACACGATCGTCCACTTCCATCCAGGCATGTGCCTTAAAAAGCATCGGCTGGACTCCGATAACCAGGTTTGCTTTTGTCCCATACCGTCGGAGCAAACAGACCGTGGCAGCGGATCGCTGCAGACAAAGAACTTCTTTCCAATACCAAATGCATGCCAAGTCCATTGCCGAACATATACGTGCCGTTTGTTCGGAAGATGCTTGTCCTTTGGCGACAGAATACTTGCGGACCCTTTCGCGCAGCGGCCGAAACCTGCCGCCGGCTAAACAAAACCCAAACCGAACCAGCTCTAAGTAGGCCGTGAGTAAGAAAGACGTCGGTAAGGCGCATCGTCTTTCAATCACAGTGCTTGCTTCGTTCGTCAGGCCCGGCGACCAGTTCCTCTCCCCCGGAGTGAAAATGTCCCCAGGAATGACCGTGGCCGGGATGCGAAGTAAGCGTGGGCAGTCCGCGTCAAGGATTGGTGCGCTCCTTAAATCGACGGTAGTAGTGTCGCGCCTTCGCGACCGAGCCACATGCGTCCATACTGCACCAGCGGCGCGACCGGTTCTTGCTGAGATCAAGAAAGAACCAACCGCAGGTCGGGCATGATTTGACCCTCAACATCGCATCGGACACGAGCAGCGTGACCGCCGATTCCGTGATTCTGAGACGCAGGAGTGCGTCGCCAGCCCTTTCCACAGTGATCTCACGTCTTATCGGAACCTGAAGGGAGCGGAGAGTTCGAGGCGCCGCTATGAGCCGGGTTGCGTGCGCGGTTTCAGCAAGGTTAGCGCTGAGTTTCCGGAGGTCGACGTTGCTAGGCGCTTGGCCGGAGAGCTGCATCTGAAAGGTCCGTTTCAACAAAGCGCGAAGCTCTCTCAGTCGCGTCAGTTCAATATGTTCCGTCCGCCGTCGGAGGCGCGAGTGGTCCGCTCGGGTCAGGAGACCGGCCGCTTCACCAAAGCGGATTGCATCGGCGAATTCACTGAGGTAGTCGTGTGGCGCGGATACGGTCCAGTCGTGCACCGTGTTGATGAAGTCGAGGGCCGGATGTCCTCCTACCAGCATGAACTGATGTCGCCTGCTCTGAGCCACTCAAAGAGTTTATCACCATCAAAAGCCTTTTGACAGGTTGTATTGCTACTGCTACGATTGTCCTCTTACCATCTAAACGTAGTTGGATGGTGAGAACAGGAGTTAATCCGTGAACCGCAACATCGCAATCGTGGGCGCACCGACTAGCATCGGCATTCGTACTTACGACAGCGGCGAACCCAGGCACCTGGATCGTGCCCCGGGAGTTTTCCGCGAGCTTGGCCTCGTGCAACGTTTGGGGGCCAGCGACCTGGGCGACGTCATCCCGCCTGCGTATCGAGATTACGTGCGTCCAGTGGGCCGGGCGAGGAACGAAACCGAAGTCGGCGCCTATTGCCGGACGCTCAGTGAGCGGGTGGCGGAGTCAATCAGCGACGGTCGTTTTGCAGTCGTGCTAGGCGGCGATTGCAGCATCGTGTTGGGATCCCTTTTGGGTGCGCGGACGACCGCGCAAGGGTCGGTGGGCCTTATTTACGTCGACGCCCACGCTGACTTCGGGACGCCCGAAGAGTCTCGCACCGGTTCGGTAGCCAGCATGTGCCTCGCATTGGCTGTCGGTCGCGGCGATACACCTTTGGCTCGGCTCGCGGGGAATGCGCCTCTCGTTCGCGCCAAGGATGTCGTTTTGATCGGTCGCCGCGACGCTGCCGAACCATGGTACGGTCATGCGGCGCTTGCCGCGTCTCCGATTCTCGACATTCCCGGTGTTGCGTTCAGTGAACGCGGCGTGGCCGACGTTGCGGCAGCAACCCTCAAACGGCTCACATCACCTGGATCGAGCGAGGAACCGCGTGGGTTTTGGATTCACCTGGATGCCGATGTCATCAACCCGACCGTCATGCCGGCGGTGGATTCGCCCACACCGGGCGGGCCGACAATCGAGGAACTGGTGGATCTCTTGACTCCGCTCGCCCGCCATCCACAAGCGCTCGGCCTTGAACTCACTATCTACGATCCCGGACTTGATCCTGACCGATCATGCGCCACCCGGCTTGTGTCGTTGCTGGAGAATGTTCTCCTCGGAGTTGGCGGGAGGGCTGCATGATCGCTCGGATATGGCACGGGATGGTCCCCATTTCGAAGGCTGATAAATACCTGGACCTCATGCGCAGGATTGCGCTGCCCGAGTATTTGGCAACGCGCGGAAATCGCGGGGCGTGGTGTCTGCACCGCACAGAAGCAGATGTAACACATTTCGAGATGCTGACGTTCTGGGACGACACCGAGGCCATCAAGCGTTTTGCTGGGGACGATTTCAGCATGGCCAAGTACTACGACTTCGATTCCGACTACCTGATCGAAAAGGAGGTCGGCGTCCGACACTACGACGTATCCTCACAGGACTCACAATCCCCGTTACCTAACGAGTAGTGCTATGGCAGCGGATGCTGAACAATCGTTGCGAGAGCAACTTGGCATGTCGGCGGCGAACGGCGGAAGAGGACCTATTCCATAAGTTACTCCCTCGACTCCCGGATCGTCAGGCACCGGTACCTATCAATAGACTTTCAAGCAACGCCTGACGGTTCTGGTCGGTCTCCTCGACATATCGATACTCCATCGCCCTGATCCTTTCTTTGGCCGCTTGAAACGCAGCCACAAAAAGAGGGTCCAGCATCAGGCCGTCGCGGCTATCTTTGCCCGCTACATGTGCCGGAGTAGTATGACCGGTTGCTTCTCGCGCGAGTTGGAACGCGAACGCTGCCTGCTTATGTGTAGCACCCGGTCGGCAATGGCGACCATAACGCCCTCGCAGCACATTGGAGCGTCCGACATAGAGATGTCGTCGTTCCTCGGTGAACAAATAGACACCTGAGACAGGCATATCAAGCGGCAACTCGCCATATCGTAGCGGCGGACTCGTCCGCAGGCATTCAAGCTTTGGTGCCAGAGTCTCTACCAAGACGGCGAATTTATGATCCATGACGTTCCCCTTCCGACGCTGCTCAGAATACATCGCCCGAAAGTATCTCGGAAAGGCAATCTCAGCGTCCCTGTCCGGCACGATTTTAATCCGGCGGATCCGAGATCCCCATGCGACCTATGCTCGCGGTCGTAGCGAGTGGAGTGTATGTCTTGAGCCACTGCTTCACATCGAAGTAAACGGGATACAGAAAGCCCATCAGGCTCACTGCGAGGCTGTGGTGTTGTTTGTCCGCGGGTGTGACTAGCGAGTACTTCATCTCCTGCAACCGATCGCCGATCAAGCTCTCCATTTGTGCGATCTCGTCCGCGGACAACACTGTCTTCCAACGGCCCACCGGATTCGATTCTTTCTCCTCCCCATCGCCGCGGAACGATGAGTTAGGGTCCACCATCGATCCCTGCGCGTTCTGTTGGATGTGGTCGTAGTCGAGATCGTGATCGATGAACGCGCCGATTCGCGCCAGCGTCTCGCGCGGTTTTTCCACCACGTCTTCGTAATGAACTTCCAGATAATCCGAGCCCATGCGGTTTCCGTAGCGACGGCCTTTGGCGACAATCCATTTCCAAAACAGCGCCGGAGCGAGAACTCTACGTTTCCGATCCCACGAAAATGGTTTGATCCAGCCGATGCGGTTGAGCGAGACCGCGACGTCGCGGCCGTCCCGGACGATGTGAACGATCAGCGCGTTGGGAAACAGTTTCTTGATGAGAGGAAGATAGAGCAGGTGCAAGGGCGTACATTCCGCCCAGCGTTCAACCCCCTGCTTGCGAGCGATGGTCTCCATCAGGATGCGCAGGAAATCTCCGGCGTTGCGACACTCCTCAAGAATCTTTGGCTCGATCTCTTCGCGGGTCAGGCCGGAGCGGTAGAAGAGTTTGCTGCGAAGCCAATGATCGAGGAGTTTCCGCCGATTGTCGCGCCTAGCGAGATTTCCGAAGCGCAGTCCGATCAGATTAAAAGTATTGCTCTCGGCGTGATACAGGGCGAAACCGCCCGCCGATAACAGCGTGTGATAGAGGAGCTTCGTTCCCGATCGTCCGCAGCCCAGCACGAACACCGGCGCTTTGGAACGGGGTCCGCGCGCTGCGTTAGGATCGGCCGCGGTCGTCGCCAGACCTTCGGTGGATGAGTTCGTGACCATCACTGTTGTGGAAGAGTGGATGGGCTCGGCCATCGCTGAGATTGCGGCCGGCAGCCAGAGAAAATCTTAGCACGCAGCCCGATTGCGGTATCACCGAGCAGAAGTTACCAATGTCATCCGCTGAGGTTTTACTCCACGCCTGCTAGCGCCGCCTCTACGGCCTGCACATCGGCGCCGACATCGCGGCTCCCCGAAGCCGCGCCAGCCCCCGGCGACATCTTGGCGCAACCCGGACCTTTTTCGGCGCAGAGTCCCAGATCGCTGCGGATTCCCGCAGCTTCGCGCGAAGAAACACCGATGGTCCCGGCAGGCCATGTTCCCCGGCCTCCGATGATCAGGTTCTTGTCGAACTTATAGGTGGCAAAACAATCCTTCAAAACCGCCTCCGCGCCCATGCGCTGCGACTTGGCGGCGCAATTCGCGGGGCCGCCACCCGCGGACGCGAAGGACGGCCGTCTTTCGCCGGCAGAAATTACGCTGTGGCTCAGGCTGAAGTTGTCCAGCTTTTCACCCTTGTTCGTAATCGACACGATCACTCCCGGAACAAACGCGGTCACGTGATCAAGTTGTACGTCGTGCAGGGGCGGCCGGTTGCAAAGCAGCGCAAGCAGGTTTCCGTGTCCTTTAAAGTCCTCTTCGTGCACGTTGTCGGCAATCACGTCATGAATACTGTAGCGCCCGCCATCCGCCGACTCGCCTCCGGTCTTCGACAGCGAGTTGGAAATACTGAAAACGCCGCCCACATTCCGAATGCGGTTATACCGGATGGTGATGTCGGTGACCTGGCACTTCGGACACCGATTGCCCTGGTTGCGCGGATTCAACAAGATGGAATAGCCGGTCTGGCTGAAACCACCCCACGAATTTTCCAGCAGATTAGCTTCGAACAGCACACGCTGGGCATTTTTCAGTTCGAAATGGTTTTTGACGATGTAGGGAGAGCCGGAAGGAGACGGCTTGTAGCCAGGTTCTCCCTGCTTCCACGTCATGGGCCGAAACAAGTGATTGCGGCGAATCTCGATGTCGGTGGGGTTCACAGTGGCACCGCTCCCGCCAAACAAAACATTCTCGCCCGCCGCTTCCAGAAAATTGTTGAAGATCTTGAAGGTTCCCGTGGGAGCGTCCCCGTTGCCACCGCCGACTGCGTTGGCGTCCGTGCATCTGCCGGTACGAGCCACGCAGTTGAAGCCGCTGAGATAAGAATTGATCAGCGCAATGACACGGGCGCCTTTGATCATGCCCACACCCTTACCCACCTCGGCGCCTTCCGCGGGATGAAGCCAGTTGCGGTCCAGAATCACATGATCGGTTTCTTCGGTGCTGACGAGGCGGCCGATACCCTGGGTGGGATCATTGGTCCACTCAATCCCGATGAATCGCACGTGGTCGCCGACCGTTACTCCTGAAGGTTCTCTGACAACCAGAGTGGCTAATAGTTTCGCGGGGCCGCCGGCAGGCTGACTGAAGGGAGGGCGTCCGGGAAGACTGGCTACTCCCGCCCAGGCGGGGGAAATGCGCGTCCCTTCAGGAGGAAGGTTTGAGTCGGGCGTATCGGTTCGGATGGTGACGTAATGCTGATCGTCGCACTTCTTGGCTGGTAGCTCCTTGACGTCGAATGAAGAACCGGCCGGCAGAAGCAGTGTATCGCCGCACTTAGCATGATCGTATTCGGAAGCCAGGCTGGCTCGGGCGGCGACTCGAATCTGTTTCCCGGGAGACGGCGTGCCATCGATCCCGGTGTAATAGCAAGCTTTGGGAACTTCGGCAGGGCCGTCCTTATCTCCAAAATGGGCTACATTGCCCTTGTCGCAGTAGGCGTTTTCTCCCGTCGGTGGGGTCGCTGCCGCCAGCAGTGAGCTGCCGACCAGAATCAGGATAGATATCATCAACGATGGGCCAAAGTTTGTTGCAAGACTAGATTTGCGGTCCGCGATCGGAAGGTGAGAAAACACGAGGATGACTCCTGGCCGCACGCCTTGCACCTGATCTGCGATTCTTGCAGTAGGGCCTGCGTTCGATGGCTCGCCCTGATGGTAGCACGTGACAACCAAGCGTACCTTGGGGCTCGCGGGGTCGACAGGAGTGTTTTGAGACAAGAAAAAGGTCCGCGAGTTGCCCCGCGGACCTTCGTCTCACTTTGTAGTCGGAATCCTATTCAACTCCGGCAAGGGCGGCATCCAGACCTGTGACATCGGCGCCCAAGTCCCGTCCATCGGTGCCTCCGTTCTTATACGGACTGGTGGAGCGTAGAGTGTAGTCTCCTCCTCCGTTTTCGTTATAGCGAACGAACTGTGCATCATTCGGAGTCGGCGAGAAGAGGTTGCCCGCCGGCCACGACGATGGTGGAAAAGCCGGCGGAGTCGAAATCAGAGCGTTGTTAAGGAACTTGTAGGTGGCGAAGCAGCTCGCAACCTTTTGGGCCGGCGTTCCATGATAGGCGCAACTTGTGTCGCCGCCACCTGTGCTCCATACCGGATACCGCCCCGTGGTCACAATGTTATTGGTGAAGGTGAATGCATACATCTGCTGATTCGCCTGTTGGTTGCCCATGCTGAGAATGTGGCTGCCGGGATCGGGGAATCCGGTGATGTGATTGACGGTGACAGTGTTGACCGGGTTCGTCGGCCAGCCGTTCTGTACTTCAAACAACGCGCCGCTGCCCACGTAGTTATGGTTAATATCGTCCAGGACGACGTCATGAACGCTCCAGCGGGTTCCAGACAATGCCGGCGCTCCAGTGCCGTCGCCATTGCCGGAAATCGCGGTGGCAAACACCATGCCGCCGCCAGCGTGGGAGATGCGCGTGTAACGAATCGTCACATCAGCCACCTGACAGATCGGGCAGACATTGTTGCCGTCGCGCGTGTGCTGACTCTTCGGAGTCAGCAGAATGGCGTGTCCGGTTTGACTGAAGCCTCCCCAGCTGTTTTCCATCAGGTTGGCTTCTGCCAGAACGCGGATTGCATTCTTCAATTCCAGGTGATTTTTGACCACAAAAGGCTTACCCGAGACTCCACCCACGAAGTTCGGGTTGCCTGGCATCCACTGCATGGGTTTGAAGAAGTGATTGCGACGGATCTCGATGTCGGTGGGTGTGAGTGTGGCAGCCCCGCCGCCGAACATGACCGCTTCGCCGGAGGCTTCCAGGAAGTTGCCAGCAATCTTGTAAGGACCGTCCTGATGATTCCCACTTCCTCCGCCGACCGCATGCGCATCCGTGCACGCCCCGGTCCCTGCGGTACAGTGAAAGTCGCTGAAATAGGAATCGACCACGGCAGCGTAATTCATGCCCTGAAGCGAGATGCCGTCCTGGGTATCGTCTTGCTTCGTCCCGTGCAACCACGAGCGATCCAGGACGATGTGGTCGGCAACGCCCAGATTGTCCAATGCGATCAAAACGCCCGCGCCCTTAATCGCTGCGGGCCGCGTGATTTCGAGTCCCAGCAGCCGGTAGTGATTCGCTCCGGAGAGGAACGTGACCGGACTGCCGCCCGTTCCGGGCATCTGGAGCTTAGCCAACACATTTTGCGAATTCGTACAGGAGTACTGCGGACGACCAGGCAGGGAAGTCACTCCTGCATAGCACGGAGTCATGCGCTGCCCTTCGGGGGGCAGAGCGCTGTCGGGGGCGTTGGTGCGAACGATGATCCAGTGGTTGTTGTCGCAAGTCTTGGCTGGAAATTTGAACGTGCCGGCAAAGGTTGCGCCCGCCTGGAGTTCGATTGTGTCGCCACAGTGAGCGCTATTCAAAGCCGCCTGGAGGTCGCCTCCGGCATTGACGAAGAGCGTGGTTCCCGGCGCCGGTGTGTCTGCCATTGCGCTCGAAACGCTCACGCGTGGCAATTCGGCCGGACCGTCAACGTCTCCACCCGCAGCGACATTCATCGTGAAATTCTTCTGCGTCGTCTGCGCTTTTGCGTCCGTGACCTTGATATTGAAACTATAACTGCCGACGTTGCCGGGCATGCCGGCAAGTGTGCCGTCGCTGGGACTCAGCGAGAGTCCCTGGGGAACATTGCCCTGAGAAACCGTCCAACTGTAGGGCTGCGTTCCACCAGTCGCAGAGACACCGGCGTCGTAGGAGTTTCCGGTGCGCCCGTCTGGCAGATTGCTGGTAGTGATTGATAGGGGCTGCCCGCCCTTTGGCTCCACGACGACCGCTGAGACTCCTTGCGCTTTGGAGTCCGCTTTACTGGTTGCAGTCACCCAAACATTCGTGATGTTGTTAACCACCGGAGCTGTGAAGCTGCCACTGGTGGTAATGGAACCCGCGGTCGCTGCCCAGGTCACGGCCGTGTTGTCTGTACCGGTGACGGTCGCGGTGAACGTTTGCATTTGACCGGAAGAGACGTTAAGGCTCGCCGGCGAGATCGTGACCCGAATGCCGCCGTTGCCCTTGGCGTTGATGGAGATCGCAAAGTTCTGGCTGCCATGGTGAGCCAGAGGAGAGTCCGTGACCCCAACCTCAAACATGTAGGTGCCGGCAACCGTCGGTGTTCCGGAGACGGAACCAGTTGTGGGATTCAGACTCATACCCGCAGGCAGGCTGCCCGATTTGACGGCGAACTGGTAGGGCGCGCTTCCGCCATTGACTGCCAGGACCGCGTTATAGCTCTGATTGGTGACGCCTTCCGGAAAAGTTCCCGAAAGATTCAGGGTGTCGGCTTGTTTGCTGCTTTGCCCGGCTTCGCTCTGTGTGACGAACCCGCACGATGCGGTGAGCAACATACCGATCAGCAACAATGCGCAAACAATAGCACGGTGCCGATAGGAACTGAACGAGGTGAAATCATAGCTGCCGCGAAAGAGACTACGTTTCAACATGGACATCGCGAGCCTCGATTACTGAAATTGGGGGACCGGTAGCTCGAGTCCTCAGCGTTGAATGTAGTGGGGTCTACCAAAGGCGCACAGATGCCGAGAGGGCATGCGAAGTACAACGCACTGGGACATGCCGAGTGGGACACCGCGCTGGGCGCGGGATTCGCGTGCACCCATGTCCTAAAACGCATCTAGCCAGTAACTAGGGCATGGTTACTTTTCCGCTACATGTTGAAGAGACAGGACTAAGGGCAACGCCTTAGGGGATTGATGCCTTCGGATCGAAGAGAGGGTCGGCGACACAAATCGTGAGCCGATTAGTGCTGGCGTTCGCCGAGAACAGCGGCTCGCAATTTGTCATAGGCCCGGTTTCCCAACACTTGTCTCACGCCGTGCCGGGTCCGATCCTGGAGCTCCTTCTTCCACAATCCGCGGCCTTGGCAGGTCGCCCCGAACTCCTGAAGTTGCATATCGCGCAGCATCGCCACTCGCCCCAGTTCGTATGGACTAGTGAAGGACGAATTCGCGTAAAACCTGCTGTTGGCGACAGTCCGGAATCCCGCGCGGCGAGCCGTCTCCAGTGTGCGTCCGTCATAACGCCCGCCGGGACATGAGAAGTGCTCGATGGCATGTCCGAGGATCTGTTCAATCTGGAGCTTGGCGTCCACGATCTCGCGACCCAATTCGAAGTCGGAGATATCGGAGAGGTAGGGATGCGTAATGGAGTGGCATCCAATCTCGAAGCCGAGGGAATCCAGTTCGCGCACCTGGTCCGCACTCAGGTAACCGGGAGTGCCGAGCCAGCCGGAGGTGAGATACGAGGTCGCCCGGAAACCGAACTCCCGAAGGACGGGAGCGGCTGCGATTAGATCGGTTTCGCATCCATCATCGAACGTAATACAAACGTTCAGTTCTTGTGGATAGCGAACAGCCTCGCTCACGCTCAGGCCACGATAGCCAGAGTTTTTCAACCACTGCATCTGACCGCGGAAGGTCTCAATCGCAAGAATGTAGCGCACGTAGCCCGGCTCAGACTGGACCAGCTTCCGGCCCGGAAGCTCCAGCTCGTGGTACATCAGGAAGACGATGCGTGAGGGAGCCATGAGATTTGCCCAATTGCGAGCCGTAGCCCGCTTCAGCGCGGCTTGTCTTCTCCCACTGGCTGGGCATGCCGGTCGAGCATCTCGAGCAGCGGAGCACGCAGGAATGGACCGCCGCCCAGTAGTCCAGACAACAACGGATTCTTTTGATTGCAGCGTAGCGGCGTTTGATCAAGAGTCAGAATAAATCCTCCCGCGCTCTCGACCAGGGCGGCGCCGGCGGCAACATCCCATTCGTTCTTTGGAACCAAGGTAAAGGTCAGATCGGCGAGGCCCGCGGAAACCAGGCCGAGCTTGTACGCGACCGAGCCCATCGGGCGGATGTTAAATTCGGCAGCTTCGAACTGCTTCCATTCCCCGCGTTTGACTTCGCTGCGGCTGGCGAGCACGAGCGCGCCGTGAAGGTCCCTGCGTTGGCTGGGCTGCGCCGGCTTTCCGTTATATGTGACGCCGGTCTCGCGTGATCCCAGAATCAGCTCATCGGTTGCGGGATTGCAGATTCCACCGGCAACCGGAATTCCATTCTCGACCATCGCGATCGAAACGCAGAATTCTGGAATGCCTTGCACGAACTCGCGTGTTCCATCGAGCGGGTCGACGACCCACACACGCTGCTTGTCGAGGCGCGAAAAATCGTCCACCGTTTCTTCCGAGAGCCAGCCCTCGCCTCCGCGGAGAAGATTTTTTTTCAAAACTTCGTCTACGGCGCGGTCAGCTTCGGTGACGGGATCGTGCCCGGCCTTGTACTCGGTCTCGATGGCGCCCGGCGTAAAGCGGTTTAGCACTTCCCGAGCCGCTTCGAGAGCGGCGTGGATGCGTTGTAGTGTGTCGTTCATAAGCAGTTCTCAGTTCTCAGTTCCCGGTTCTCAGTTCTCAGTAAAAACCGGATACTCGAAATGCTCAGTAGCCACTGAGAACTGAGAACCGGGAACTGAGAACTGGTTCATCACGCCCATAACATTTTCGCGCCAGTGGTCAGCAGCACGGCGCACAAGATTCTGCGCAGCCACAGCACTGGGACCCGTGTGCTTAGATAGGATCCCACGAGCCCGCCGGGGATCGAACCGATCAGCAACGTGCCGACCAAGGAATAGTCCACATTTCCCAGGCGGGAGTGCAAGAAGCTGGTGACACCCGTCAAAATTACCGCATGGACGATGTCCGTACCGACCATAACCTTGGGCGCGTAAGTGTAGAACAAAAGCAGAAGCATCATGATGATGCTGCCCGAGCCCACCGAAGTCAGGCCAACCAGGAATCCGCCAAATAATCCGATGAAGCTCATGCCGACGAACGATTTCAGCGTCGGTTGGCGCTTGGCCATGTGCTCTTCGATACGTCCCTGAAATAGCAACAAGGTTGGAATACAGACCAACAGCAGACCGATGGCGGACTTGATGAAGCTGTTGACCCCGTCGCCGTGCAGGACGCGAAGATGTTGCAGGAAAGAGACGCCCGCCAGGGAGCCGGGAATACTGCCCACGGCCATCGCCAGAACTACCTTGCGCCGTACGGTGCGCCGCCAGAGATGAACGGCGCTGGCTGGAATCTTGGTGAAGAAGTTGAACAGCGCGTCCGACCCGACGGCGATAATGGCGGGAACATGCAGCCCAAAGATGAGAGTGGGCAGCAGCAACACGCCACCGCCCAGTCCCGTTAACCCGATCAGCATTCCCACCACGAAGCCGATCAGAATCTTTGCCAGCACCAGTTCCATGGGCAGTTCCCAGTTCCCAGTTCCCGGTTCTCAGTTCTCAGTAAAAACCGAGAATTATTTCTTAACTGTTTCCGTTGACGCCGATGAAGCCTTCCCGTTCCAGATGCAGGATGATGGTCTGCGCGGCTTCTTCGGGGCTCAACTTGCCGGTGTCAATCACAACCTCGGCATTCGTAGGTGTTTCGTACGGATCGGAAATACCCGTGAACTCCTTTACGATGCCGGCGCGTGCCTTGGCGTATAGTCCTTTGCGGTCGCGCTGCTCGCAAATGTCAATCGAAGTCGCCACGTGAACGAGGATAAACCCGCCGAACGGTTCGATCATCTGCCGGACAGCCTTGCGCGTGGCCTCATACGGAGCAATGGGAGCGCATACCGCGATGCCGCCGTTTTTTGTGATCTCGGACGCAACATAGCCAATGCGGCGAATGTTGATGTCGCGATGCTCTTTAGAGAACCCGAGTTCCGAAGAAAGGTTCTTGCGGACCAGGTCGCCGTCGAGCAAGGTGACTGGACGTCCGCCGGTCTCCAGGAACTTCGTGATCAAAGCGTTGGCGATGGTTGATTTTCCCGACCCCGAAAGGCCGGTGAAGAAAATCGTCACGCCCTGTTTGTGCCGCGGCGGATAGCTGCGCCGCAGTTCCTTCACGACTTCCGGATACGTAAACCAGGCCGGGATGTCGCGGCCTTCGTTTAGGCGATCGCGCAGCTCCGTCCCTGAAACATCGAGTACCTTCGCGCCCTTCGGAACTTCGTCCGCTGGAACGTAGCGGTCTTCGTTTTCCAGATAGACCATCATCTGGAAGGGAACCATAGTGACACCCATCTCGGTTTCATGTTTCTTGAAGAGTTCCTGAGCATCGTAGGGGCCGTAAAAAGGCTTGCCATCGGTATCTTTGCCGGGGCCAGCATGGTCGCGGCCGACGATGAAGTGCGTGCAGCCATGATTCTTGCGAATCAGGCTGTGCCACACTGCTTCGCGCGGTCCGCCCATGCGCATAGCGAGGGGCAGCATCGAAAGCTTGGCTGTGCCATGAGGATATTTCGGGAGCAACAGCTGGTAGCAACGCGTGCGGACGAAGTAATCCACATCGCCCGGCTTGGTCATTCCGACCGAAGGGTGAATCAGCAGATTTGCTTCAACCTGCTTGGCGGCGCGCGTCGTCAGCTCAACGTGAGCGCGATGCATTGGGTTGCGAGTCTGGAAGGCAACGATTTTGGTCCAGCCCATGCGCTGAAATTCCGCCCGAAGAACAGCGGGAGTCAAACGCAGTTCGCGAAAATCGTAATGTGAGGGATCTTGCAGGCCTTCGACTTTTCCACCCACATACCACGGGTTCGACTTGTTGATGGCGTAGTCGGCGCCGGGATGCGCAGCGCTGGTTGAGCCGAATACGGTCTTGGCTTCGGCGGTACGGTCCGGCTGCCAGACGTCCTCGACGTGCAGCACCGCGAGCATCACGCCTTCAGGATCGCGCAGAGCAATCTTGCTGCTCCCCGCTGTGAGGTTCTTGGCGAAGTCTTCTGTGACATCGAGGGTGATCGGCATCGGCCACAGAGTGCCGTTGGCGAGCCGCATGTTCTGGCAGACGCCTTCGTAATCGGCGCGGTTCAGGAATCCGCGCAGGGGCGAGAATCCGCCGCTCATCAGGAGTTCAAGATCACAAAGTTGCCGCGCGGTCAGATCCCATGACGGCCAGTCTTTGGATTGCGTTTTCAATTCCGCGGCGCGCTCCGCCGGCACTTGCAGCTGAACTAGGTCTCCCCCATGTGGGGCGATAAGGTGACTGGTCGAAGCGGTCAATTGCGTAATCCTCCGGAGTTGTGCATTTCAAATTCTTGTTTGATCAAGATTGCCTGGGGATAAGCAGTTCAATTTTTACTACCTTGCCTGCCAAGCTCCCAGCAGGGGGCTGGCGGGGGAGCTTGCACGAAGCTGCGCTTGTCACAAGGTTTAGCTCTACAACAGCGGTATAAGAACTCGGCAACAATGATAAGGGAGCAATTCCAATTCCGTAATGCACTTCGTGTAAATTATGTATGTTGTTGAAAACAATAACTTAGCGTAGACGGCGCCTGCGTGCAGCCACTTCCCGGTCTAAATGTGCAAAGAAATGCCGTATTGCACCACACGATTAGGAAGGCGAATCGCACTTCCCATTTTACGTCATTTTCGCAATTTTTAGGCGGGCGCTAAAAACGCGAAGGTTCAAGCATCCCACGGGCTTACGGAGGTCCCAGTGGGAGCAAGTTCCCGGCGACTGGCGTCAGTTTGCGATTGCTGTACAGCCGCGGCCGCTCGCCACCCGTGCGGGTGATTCACCGGCTGCCGGACCTTTTCGACCACAGAGAGCGGGAGACCATCGCCCAAATCCCCCGCCACACGAACGCCGCCACTGGACGAATTGGTAATCGGCCAGCGGAATTGATCGAAAGCGTGGCGGGTCAGGGGAACCTTTTCGGGGTCCAATGCTAGTAGGTGAGCGCCGACCCAATCAACGGCCGCTGCGTTATTCCCGCCCAGAATGATCGCCAGCGCGAGTGGGTCGGGCGCAAGTGGCCCGTTACCCTGGCCCGCGACGACAGCGTCGGCGATGTGCAGAACGCGGCGCTGAATTTCGTCGCTCATCGTTCCATCCGCGCGACCGTACAGGAGAATGCGATTCAAATCCAGGCAAGTTCTCCAGACCGTGTCGTTGCCGGACCATGACCCGTCCGCACCAAAGTGATCTCCTAGGCCCCGCGCGGTGCGGGCGAGAACGGCCGCAAGTAGACTTAATCCCTGGCTGGCCGCGCGCGAGTTGGTGATGTTCTGGCGGTCGCGCACGTACTCGAGCGCTCGCTTCACCGGACTGTTGCCCGGATAGTTGTCGCCTCCGCCTTGCGACCCGCCGAGCCGATGATGCGGTAGATACTCCTTGTTGCCGTTAATGCCGATCAGGTTCTTGAGCGCGCAGGTGATGCCGGCCTTGCGGTGGAGTTTCAACTTCGGCAGGTTGATGATGACGTCGGCTTCCACCACTTCGCGCGCAACTAAATACTGGTGCACACCGGGGTAATGCGTTTTCGCCAGCAGTCGATGGTCATACCAGGCGACGCGAAATCGTTCTTCGCCGTTGCTGATCGGCTCCAACACGCTTTCGCGGCCCAGATTGAAAAGTGTGAAGCGCTCGATGGGTTGCAGGTTCTCCGAGGCCACGCGCACACCGTGCACGAGAACGCCGGTGGTTCGACGAAAATCCTGCGGGCCTTTGAAGCGCGGATCGCGGGCCGATTGCTCGCGCGCCCACGATCGCAGCCCTATACTATCTACCAAGGCATCGAAGTCGCATCCCTGAATGGGAGCATCGCCGACCAGTACTTCTGCAGCATCCGTGCGCAACGCCGCTTCAACCGCAGCGCGGATCACCGAGGCATGAGTTACCAGGCAGTCCAGCCCACTGGAACCTTCGTTTTGGTGTAGGACCAGATTCGGTTTGATCAGGACTCGCGCGCCCTTGGGAATGACATTGCCGAACGGGCCGCGTTCACTCGACCATCCAAGCGTGTTAGCCAGACGGCTGAGCGCCTGCGAGACGGGATTGTCGCTTTCGGGTCCTGTGGGATAGGAAGGCGAAGGAAGCTGAGTGATCCCGACCTTGGGCGCGAACGTGTGATTCGATAAAGTCTCGATCATTGAGTCAGGAACTCATTTCCGCAGTGGTCTCGGTTTGCGCCGCTGCGCCGGTGGAGTTCACGTCCGAGCGCGTGAAACGATGCTTTCCGGCCGTGGACAACGGGATGGCATCCACTTCGCGGACCTCGACCCTCACGGGGTGCTCCGGGCTGAGCGATTGTATCTGGCGGATCGAATCTTGGATCTTTGCTTCGCGAGACTCAGGGCTCCCCGGTCCGGGCACGATCGACAAAATGATTTCGTCGACGGCAGTCTGATGAAACTGGAAAATCGCGATCCCATCGCCGCCATACATCAAATGCGTGAAGAACTCGCCGTGTACGACGCGGCCGTTGGGGAACAGGAAGTTGTCGCTGGTGCGCGCGATCTCCAGACGCATCAGCGGAAAATTTTTGCCGCACGAGCAGTTTTCTTGGGAAAGAGATCCACAGTCTTCATTGCGATAGCGAATGAATGGCATCGACCAGTTTTTCAGCGAGGTCAGCAATAGTGGCCGGGGACCGGCGTCCGCTGTTTTGTCTTCTTCCACCACGACGAAATCGGCGTTTACGTGCATCTTGCCGTTCGGGCATTCCGCGGCGATGTTCTGCACTTCGCTCGACCCGTAACAGTCGAACGCCTTGCACCGAAAGACTCGCTCAATCACTTCGCGCTGCGGTTTGTAGAGCTTCTCGGCGGTTGTGAAAACGCCTTTGATCCCCCCGATAGAGTTTTTCTGGCTGTCGAGAAACGCGGCGAAGCGCGCAATGGTCGACGCATATCCCAAGATGACGCGAGGCTGTACTCTTTGGAACGTCTTGGCCCACTTCGCCATGTCCTCTTCGCCGGAGTGAAAGGGATCGAACTGGTAGGTGCGCCGCACGAATTGCCGCAGTTCGAATTCCACGCGGGACATGCCATAGAGCTTCTCGTTTCCACCCCAGAAGAATGCGATCATCTCGCCCGGACGCCAGCCGCATTGCAGCAAGTTCCGGTAGGATCCCGCGTCGCTGGCAACCATGTAGTCACGACTGCGCAAGAACTTCAGGGGCACTCCGGTGGATCCGCCACTGAAGTGAGGGCGCAGTGTTTCCAGCGGGACATCCTCTCGAATCAACTCGCGCTGTTTCTCCCGGATGATGTCTTTCGTCAGGATGGGAAGCTTGAAGAAATCGTCCCAGGTGCGAATATCATGGCTTCGGATTCCGAGGCTGCCGAAGAGCGCACGGTAGTAAGGAACGTGGGTTTCGGAGTGGGCCAGCAGCGTGGACAAGGCCCGGAACTGGTTCTCTCGAATTTCGTCGCGCGACCGGAACGGAGCGCCTTCAATCTTCCGGAGCACACCCAGTGTGTCGAAGCCGCGCATGCGGCAAGTGAGCGTCAACAGCGCGCGTCCGAAGAAATTACCGTTCACTCTGCCACGCTCGTTTCCGGGACGTTATCGGACAGTTCCAAAACTGAAAGGTTGGCAAACTTCCCCAGGGGAGTCTTGGTCTTCAGCCAGAGCTTGGTTTCCAGTAGCGCGGGATAAAATGCGCGTACCCATTTTTCGCGCAATCCGGGGATTCTTTTCTCTGGCGGAGCGGTCAGCGCGTAGCCGAGCTCTTGCAGGCAGTCCCCGACCAACGCTTCCAGGGCAGCCACTTGCTCCGGTGACAGCCTCTCCTTCCAGCGTTGCATGGGATTGATCTGAGAGTGGGCGACCTCCTCCCGGAAAGAGGAATTCGTTACCCGGAGTCTCCCAAGGCCCGCTTGCTGGATGCGGTCATAATCCAACTCATGATCCAGAAACCTGCTGAGTGTTGCTAGGGTCTCCTGTGGTTTCGAGACCAGATCCTCGTAGCGTATCTCGATGTAATCCTCGGGGATCTTGCGCCCATGAGCCTGGCCCTTGCGGACCATCCATTCCCAATACGCGGCGGTGGCGAGCAGATCTCGCGACGATCCGATGTTCCATGGCAGCGGTTTGAAGCCTTCCATTTTCTTCAACGAAAGCGCAATGTCGCGCCCATCGCGGATGATGTGAATGAAGAGCGCTTCGGGGAGGTCGGCTTTCACTTGCGGCACGTACAAAACATTGTCGGGATCATAAATCGCCCAGCGATGCGCATTCTGGCTCCGGGCGATGTCATTCATGATGATGCGTATGAAATCTCCGCCGGTGTGACATTCGTCCAGGAGCTTCGCTCTGATTTCCTTCGCGGTCAGACCCGATCTCCGATAGCCCTTGCTTCGCAGCCACGTCTCGACCAGCCGGGTCCGGTTCCCACTGTTCTCAGGACTCCCGAATCTGGGAATGAGCATTTTGTAGATGGGCGTGTATCCCCGGTAGACGGCAAAACCACCGGCCGAAAGCAGCGTGTCATACAGCAGATTGGTCCCGGAGCGATGGCATCCCATCACAAATACGGGACGCCGGCTGCGATCCATCTGCGTGACGGTTCGGAGATCGGTTTCCCGCTCGGCCTGCATCGTTATTTCTGACATGATTCTTTTTCGCGAGATTCTCTCTACCCCTGCCGCCCCTGACGAAGCATGACATCCTTCAAAGGAGTCATCCGTGCCCCGTCGATCCACTCAATGTTGCCAGTTCTATTGTAAGTATGAACCGCGCAGAAGCCTTTCCAGTACTCGGGAGTCACAGTGGTCAATACCCGTTCTGAGTACTGTATCGGAGTGAGCGTCGTGATCTCATTCAGGGAAAAGCTGTAGCCGTAGATCGGGCAACGGCTCTGGCTCGGCCGAATTAGCCGATCGCCTGATCGAAACACCCGCCCCGCCCCGCGATCGTTTCGGGCATCGGTGGAGATCGGGTTCGAGGGGTGAAACCGCCATTCTCCCGCTAGCGATTCGGAATAGTACAGAAAGAGACAGCCGGCTCTGGGATCGGGTTCCGCCCGGGTGGTCATCATCCACCAGATGCCGTCATATTGCCAAATTGTCGTGTCGACGAAACGGCCTTCAAACAGCGTGCGCTCGCGGACCCATTTGTTCGGGAACTCGACGCATCGAAAAATGTCCACGCGTTCCGAGTCATAGGATTCCGGAACCATGAAAATATCGGCGCCATCGCGAAATACATGCGGATACGAATAGTGGCGTTCCGGGTCGTCGAGACAGACGATGGGTGAGCTCAAGTTCCCGTCGGGTAAGACCTCAGCGCAGGAGATCCATGCCCGTTTCTTCTGATAGGAAAAGTTCTCAAAGAAAACCCAGCTCTTGCCTCCGTGCTCGAAGCCGAACGGGTCCGCCCAGAAATGACCTTTGGGAGCGTCAATCCATCGAAACCCTTCGAGGTCGTCGTTTTCCAGGAGATGCTTGCCGTTGTTCCGCATGGCAATCTGCCAATGCTGGATCATCGGTTTGCGGAAGGGATACCGAACTGCTTTCTTCAGAAAGACCGGCGCGAGCCAGCTGACCATGTCTGAATTGGTCGGCAAACGGTAAAGCTTTCGTTTGCCCTGGTACGGAGCAGGGGGAACCGCTTTTTTCTCCAGGTGTTCCCATCCGAACTGGTGAAGCTCATTGAGTTTTCGAATCACCAGGTCGGCCGCTCCCCAATACGGTGCAAAGCGATTCACTGACATGCTGACAGTCGGTCGCGTCGTAAACAAAGATTTGCAGAGAACCAGTCCGCCATCGAGTTCTTCGGTGAGCACTTGCAGGATCACTCCGGAGAGAGGAGACCCTTCATGCAGCTCCCAGAAATGCGCGGGGCCACCCCGATAAAAGTCGTTGTCGCCGTGGTGGTACGACCAGACTCCGTAGCGGGCTGCCTTCAGAATGTCGCCATGCAGAATGTTGAACCCAAACCGAATCAGGACGTCCAGATTCTTCGACCGAATCTTTTCCAATGTGTCTTCCGGGAAACGATGGACGAACTTTTTGCCGATCGGCTCGACTTCGATGCTTTCGGTTCCTGCCAAAAGATCAGAGCAATCGTGCTGATCTAACGGATGGTTCTTCGGCTTCATGCGGTGATCGAGACGGAGATACAAATCGTACAGAGCCCGTTTTCTCGACTTGGAATCAAACAGCCTTTGGCGCAGGCCGCCACGCGATGGATTGGCCGCTTTAGGTTGTGCCGTCGATTTGCGATAGACAAGCAAATCGATTTTCGCGAAGTTGCTGGTCTGGATGTCCTGGATGATTTTTGAACAGAAGAGTGCGAGCTTGGGGCTGTCCAGCAGCAGGCCTACTCGCAGAGGCGGTCGATCGGCTGGCGAAAACGACCACGGTGTGATCCCCAGAGGAGTTGGTGCTGTCTGCCCGCCACGATTGGGATGACTCATTTCGGCTGGCCCGTGTTCGCTAAGGATGCTCATGACAACGTGAAGAAAAGAAAGATAGAGTCCTGCCACCTTCAATTCAGCAAGCCGTGGTCCAAAAAGATTGCCTCCACGATTCTCGCTGAATGCTTCATTTTAAACGCGATCCACAGTTCGAGTGAACCGGTTTGCGGAGTAAGGGCAAATCCACGCCAAACTTGGGTAATCTATTGCCCTGATTTACCCTCTCCTCACCAGCCATGCTTCATAGCTTTGGCAAAGGCTTGCGTGGGAAGAGTATTGAGGACATCGTCCCGGGTAAGCCAGGCTCGCCGCGCCTGGGTGACTCCGTAACGCATTTTTTCCAGGTGCGAGGTGTGATGCGAATCGGTGTTGATTACGATCTTCACGCCCTGCTGCTTGGCGGCGCGCAGGTTGACATCGCTCAGGTCGAGTCGGTCGGGGAAGGAGTTTAGCTCCATCGCAACTTTATGCCTGAGCGCGGCTTTCAGAACTGCGTCGAGGTCGAACGGGTAGGCATCGCGCCGCAGTAGTTGACGCCCGGTGGGATGGCCGATCACGGAGACATTCGGATTCGAAATCGCCTTCAGCAAGCGCGCGGTCATGGTGTCGCGGTCCTGGTTGAAGTGGGAGTGCACGCTGGCGATCACGATGTCCATCTGTTCGAGCACGGATTCTGAGAGATCGAGCGTGCCGTCGACCAGGATGTCGACTTCGATGCCGGCGAATATGCGTATACTTTTCAGTTTTTTCTCCGCTGTCCGAATGCGCTCAATGTGAACGAGTGCCCGCTCGTCCGTCAAACCGTTGGCGAAAGCCAGGTTCTTGGAGTGGTCGGTGATGGCCATGTATTGATATCCGCGTTCGCGAACGGCTTCGGCCATTTCTTCAATCGTATTGCGGCCGTCGGTTTCGACCGTGTGCATGTGGACATCGCCCTGAATGTCTGACAGTTCCAGTAGTTTCGGCAATTCATGTTTCACTGCCGCTTCGATTTCTCCGAGGTTCTCTCGTAGTTCCGGCGGGATAAAATCCAGCTGGAGCTTCGCGTAGATTTCTTCCTCGCTTTTGCCCGCTACCGGCTTCTCGGTTTCGACTTCGGCAAGACTGTATTCGTTGAGCGTGAAGCCCATCTTCAGCGCGCGCTGGCGCAAGGCGACATTGTGCGCCTTGGACCCGGTGAAATATTGCATGGCTGCACCAAATGATTCTGGCGGAAGAAAACGAACGTCGACCTGCATGCCATTGCGGTGCCGGAAACTTAGTTTGTTTTCTCCCTGCGCGATGATCTCCATCAAGCCCGGAAAACGCAGCAGATGTTCCGCAATCTTCTGGCGCGTCTCGTCTTGAGAGCAGGCCGGGCCGGTGACGAGGATATCGAGATCGCCGACCGTATCCCGTCCGCGGCGAAGCGATCCGGCGGGCGTGACTTTCTCTACGCCTGGAACGCTCATCAGATGCTCGACGAGTTGCTCAGCCAGCTGTTCGCCGGCATCGAGCAGGAACCTTCCGCCGATTCGGCGATAGTCTTCAATCGCCTTGATCAGCTTCAGTTCGTGCTTTTCGCCCATGCGCGGAAGTTCGCGAATCTTGCCTTCGCGTGCCAGTTTTTCCACGCCGTCGAGGTCGCTCACTTGGTACGCGCTCCAGATCAACGCAATCGTTTTGGGACCGAGTCCCTGGATCTTGAACAGCTCCAGCATCGATGGATGGTACTTTTTCAGCAGTTCAGCGTGGACCGCCAGACTTCCTTCGCCGAGGAGTTGCTGTAGGTTGATGAGCATCCCCTTGCCGATTCCCGGAACGGCGAGAAGATTCTTTGGCTCCTGAATCAGCTCCGTGACCTGCTGGGGCAGCGCCTCAATGGCAGCCGCGGCGTTGCGATAAGAACGGATGCGAAACGAATCCTGACCGTCAATCTCGAGCAAGTCGGCAGTTTCGTTCAGAATAGTGGCGATGGATTTGTTGTCCATGAAAGAGAGGAGAGTAAATTGTATCGCTGTTGGGGGCAGGAAGTATTTTCCGCGAGACGAGGCACACCACCGCCGCAGCCAGAGGAACCGAATGATCTGGACCTGAGGAAAACAGCCTCCCAGACTAGGAGGCTTTGGTTACGTTCGCCGCCTGGGCGCCTTTCTGCCCCTGAGTGATTTCAAACTCGACCTTGTCGCCCTCTTGCAGACTCTTGTAGCCCTCAGAAGTGATCGCGCTGTAGTGCACAAACACGTCGGGCTGACCATCGTCTCGGCCGAGGAACCCGTACCCTTTCGCGTTATTGAACCACTTGACTGTGCCTTTCAGACGTTCCACGTGCCCCCCCTCGTTTTGTGGCTTCCCCCGAAACGGTGGAAGAATTTCGGGGACCGCAAAATTATGCACGCATTGTGCGGCGGAAAGGAGGTACTGTCAAGAAAACACATAACAAATGGCGGCGATTCGGCAAAGCCTCAGGCGTGCGAGGTGAGGAAACGGGATTTTCAGGTTTTTTTTCGTCCCCGAAGGGCGAGCCACAGAACACCCGCGATGGTCTTACCGTCGCGGATCAAACCATTGTTCACCATCCGGACCGCGGCCGAGAGTGGGAAAAATCGGGTCTCTATCCTCTCGTCTTCCTCGGGCTGGGCGATTCCGGCTTTTAGGTCCTGGGCCAGATAAATACTCATGGTTTCGTCGAGAAATCCCGGGCTCACATAAAAGTGCAGAATCTTTTTCCAGCGACGGGCGGTGTAGCCGGTTTCTTCCAGCAGTTCGCGCTTGGCCGCGGCGACTTCTCGTTCGCCATCGTCAATCCGGCCGGCGCAGAGCTCCCACATCATTTGTCCAGCCGCGTGCCGATATTGTCTTTCCAGCAGCACGCGCGGATCGGCAGCGGGACCTTCGACCGGAAGGACGACAATCGATCCGGAATGTCGGATGACATCGCGCCTGGCTCGAACGCCGCCGGGTTCGTCTACGTCATCGCTGGTGACCGAAAACACCGGTCCTTGGTAGGCGACGCTCGAAGAGATGACACGTGCAGTTTTACCTAGCGATCGCCTGGATTTGGCCATGCCAACAATATACCGTGCGGACGGTTCCCGCCGAACTGAGTGTGGGCTCGGCCACTGCGATGATATGCTGCGCCCGTGACGAGAAAACCCAGAGTGACAATCGTGGGAGCAGGCGCTTTGGCGAATTCTCTGGTTCCGGCCTTGCGCAAATCCGGCTATACCATCAACGAGGTCATCAGCCGCGATTCGCTAGGTTCACGCCGCCGCGCACGTCGGCTGGCTGCGCTGGTCGGTGCTTGCGCTGTGACCGCGAAGTCCGCCAAGTTCGAAGCCGAGTTGATGTGGTTTTGCGTTCCCGACCGTGAGATTCGTACGGCAGCGTCGTCTCTCGCGGCTCGCGCCCATGGCAAAGTGCGATTCGCTTTCCATTCCAGCGGAGCGCTCACCAGCCGTGAGCTTGATCCGTTACGCGAGGACGAAATCGCCGTGGCGTCCGTTCATCCCTTGATGACGTTCGTCCCGCGCTCACGCCCCTCTCTACGCGGAGTGCCGTTTGCTGTCGAGGGAGATGAAGCTGCTACGCGCGTTGCTCGGCGCGTCGTTCGAGATCTGGGTGGCGACACGTTTGCGCTCCCCGCAGCGCGTAAAGCGGCCTATCACGCGTGGGCGACCCTGACGTCCCCACTGCTGCTGGCATTCCTGGTGACCCTGGAAGAGGCCGCCGTCGCGGCAGGACTGACGCGCGAGGATTCACGCCGGAACAGCCTGCCAATCATTCGTCAGACTCTGGAAAACTACTCGCGCCTTGGCCCCAAGCACTCGTTCAGCGGTCCGATCATTCGTGGAGATGTCGAGACCGTCGCGAAGCACCTCGCGGCGCTGAAAAAATATTCCGAGGCGCGCGACGTTTATGTGACATTGGCAAGATCTGCAATAGGAAGGCTGCCGGTAAAGAATCGCAGGGAACTGAGGAAGTTATTGCGGAATTGAATTGATTGTAGCCGCCGCCCCGGCTAGCGTCCTCGCCCGCCGCGCCCTCGCGACTGACGGCAACGTGCCAGGCGTTACGTTCGTGGGTTACCGTTTCGTAAACAGGTGGCCGAGCTTTTCTTCTTTGGTCTTCAAGTAGTCTTCGGTGTACTTACTGGGCGCGACTTCGCAGGGAACGCGCTCGGTCACTCGGATTCCGGCCCGCTCCAACGCTCCAACTTTGTCTGGATTGTTCGAGAGCAGGCGCACTTGCTTAATGCCGAGAGCTTTCAGGATTTCCACCGGCAGTTGGAATTCTCGATGATCGGCCTTGAATCCGAGCTTCTCGTTGGCTTCGACTGTATCCAGTCCGCTGTCCTGAAGCGCGTAGGCTTGGAGCTTGGCCATCAGGCCGATGCCGCGGCCTTCCTGCTGTTCATAGACGAGTACACCGCGGCCTTCCTTGGCAATCATCGACAGCGCCATCTCCAGTTGCTGACGGCAATCACAGCGCAGGGATCCGAAGACGTCTCCGGTCAGACACTGGGAGTGAACACGCACCAGCGGAGAACCAGAGAGGTCGTCGCCCATCACCAGAGCTACGGCTTCTTCTTTCTTGCTGGCTCCGTTTGCGCCGCCGCTGGTGAAGCCGTGAATACGAAATTGTCCCCAGCGGGTTGGGAAGTCCGCGGACGCGACCTGTTGCACGCGTGCTTTGCTCACATCAAAAGTATATCGCGTTGGTGACGACCGAAGGCGCATGAACCAATACCTACCCAGAGTACCTCCAAAAAATGCAAGAGTTTGCGCATGAGTCGGATCCGGCGGATGATATTGTCCAAAGCTGTTTGTTTTTCTTGGTAAAACCCCTGCTCATCGCCGACCCTAAGGTAGAAGAATTGCAGCTCCCCATATCAGGAACCGGCTAGGCTCGGGTGAGCCTCCAACACGACGCTAAGCCGAACAGCCTGTGCTTGCAATAACTTCTGCGAGGTACAACCCCCGTTACCTCAGGCACAGCCCTGATTAAGAACGAAGATGTTAAAATTCAAATGTTCCAAGCTGGCATGGCTAAGTCATTCCAGTTCATATTCATACGGTTCGCCCCCAATTTCCTAGGCTATGAATAATAGGCTATGAATAAGAAGATTGTCGTCATCGGAGCAGGACCGACCGGACTAGGCGCTGCCTATCGGCTCAATGAACTCGGCTACGACAATTGGGTCCTGTACGAGAAATCAGACGGCGTGGGTGGACATTCGACGTCCCACGTTGATCGCAACGGCTTCGTATGGGACGAAGGCGGGCACGTCATCTTTTCGCACTACCCGTACTTCGACAAGCTGATCGATACGATGCTCGGCAAGGAAGTTCACGAGCGCATTCGCGAGAGCTGGATCGTGAAGGACGGTGGCTGGGTACCGTATCCCTTCCAAAGCAACTTGCGCTACCTGCCGAAAGAGGTTCAGGTCAGGTGTCTGGTCGGAGCAGCCAAAGCATCCGCCAACGGAGCAGGGAAGGAAGCGGCCAACTTCCGCGATTGGATTCTGGCAACTTTCGGCGAGGGTATCGCCGATGCTTTCATGTTTCCGTACAACGAGAAAGTCTGGACGACGCCGCTCGATCAGATGTCAAAAGGTTGGATCGCCGACCGGGTTGCGGTACTGGACTTCAAACGGCTGCTGGAAAATGTTCTCTATGAGCGCGACGACGTAGGTTGGGGGCCGAACAGTAAATTCAAGTTTCCGCTGCACGGCGGGACGGGCGAGATTTATCGCCGCATGGCAGCCTGCTTCCCCGGCAAAGTGAAGACCGGAAAACAGCTTGCTGAGGTGGATCTGAATCGTCGGCAGATTTCCTTTGCCGATGGCACTGGCGATAACTACGATCTGCTGATCTCGACCGCCCCGCTCGATCTGGTTGCGAAGATGGTCCGCCCGAACGACAGCAAGCTGGTGGATGCGGCTGCCGGTCTCGAGCATAACAATCTTCTGGTGATGGGGATCGGGCTCAAGAAAAAAATTGAGACGGGCCGTTGCTGGATTTACTTCACCGACGCGGACATGCCCTGCTATCGCGCTACTTACTTTTCGCACTACTCGCCGTTCAATGTCCCCAACGGAGACACTGAGCAATGCAGTTCGCTGATGTGCGAAATGTCGTTCAAAGTGGGAGAGACTCCCGACCCGAATGCCGTGCTGGACAAGGTGATTGACGGGCTGATCAAGTCCACGATTCTCGAAGAAGGGGACCGACAACACATCGTTTCCCGCTATCATCGTACGGTCGGTTATTCGTACCCGATCCCGACGCTTGGCCGGGACAAGGCTCTGGCCGTCTTGCAGCCGGCGTTGCTTGAGAAAGGAATCTACTCGCGCGGGCGTTTTGGCGCCTGGCGGTACGAAATTGGAAACATGGATCACTCCGTGCTCATGGGTGTGGAAGCTGTGAACAACATCCTGGCCGGAGAAAAGGAACTGGTTTTTCACAGTTCGTAAACAAGCGAAGTTCATAATTGACAGGAAGGCTCATGCCAGTTACCGCCGACGCGACGCCGAGAATCAGCGTAATCATTCCCGCCTACAAGACCGCCCACTTGATTGCGGGTTGCCTCGATACAGTCATGGGACAGACCTTCCAGGATTTCGAAGTGATCGTCGTGAACGACGGTTCTCCCGATACGCCCGAGCTCGAGAAGGTGCTGGAGCCCTATATGGGGCGGATCGTTTACATCCGGCAACCGAACAAGCGAGCGGCGGGAGCCAGAAACACGGCCATTCAGCAGGCACGGGGTGAATTCCTGGCATTCTTGGATAGTGACGATAGCTGGTTTCCGGATCATCTAGCCTCGCAAATGCGGTTAGCAAATGCCGATCCATCGCTCGATCTGATCTACTCCAACGCTTTGGTGATCGGAAACCCGGAACGACAGTGGGAGTTCATGGAAAGGTGCCCATCGAACGGTGAAGCCACCTTCGCGGCGCTGATTGTAGAGCGGTGTCAGATTCCGATTTCAACGGTGGTGGTCCGCAAGACAGCGTTAGTGAAGACCGGCGGCTTCGACGAGAAACTTTTGCGCTGCGACGATTACGACATGTGGGTACGCACCGCATTTCACGGCGCCAAGATCGGCTACGGCCGCATGGTTCAGGCTCGCCTAAATGCCGGCCGCCCAGACTCGCTTTCCGAAGAGCGAGGGAAGATGGTGGAAGCCTACTGGAACATTCTGGAGAAATTCAGCCGCACTCTGCCGTTGACTGCACCGGATCGCGTGGTGGTCGAGAAGCGCGCGGCCGAAATCAAAGCCAAGTATCTCGTGGAACAGGGTAAGAGCCAGCTCAAAGCGGGCCAGTTTGGCAAGGCTGCGGAATTCTTCACAGAGGCGAACCGCAATCTGAAAGCGCCCCGATTGAGCCTGCTGCTGTTCGGTTTGAAGATCGCTCCCGATCTGACCAGGAAGATGGCTCTTTTCTGGAATCGAACTGTGGGCGGTCCAGCGCACGCGAAACTGGGCGGAGCCCGTACTTAGTTTTTTAGGATGCGAGGGTAAGAAGACTTCGATGCTGAAGCGCGTCATTGCTGGCGTAGAGCGCGTCCTTGGACACCACGCTCCGGGTCGGAACCTCGCCGTCTTCCCCGACGATACATTTCTCGTGTCGTACCCCAAGTCGGGAAACACCTGGGCCCGGTTCCTGATAGCCAATCTGGTGCGGCCCAACGAGAAGATTGATTTTTCGAATGTCAATCGCATGATTCCGGGTCCAGAAGTCACCCGCAATCGCGAACTGATGCGTACTCCGCGGCCGCGCATCATCAAGAGTCATCAGTATTTCGATCCTCGTTATCCGCGGGTGATTTACATTGTCCGCGACCCGCGGGATGTGGTGGTCTCGCAATATCATTTTCAGCGCAAGCGCAACGTGGTCGCCGATCAATATCCTCTGTCCGAATACGTGGGGCGGTTCGTGGCGGGGCAGACTTCTTTTTACGGGTCCTGGGGAGAACACGTAGCCAGTTGGCTCGCAACCCGCCATGGCCGGCCTGGATTTCTGCTGTTGCGCTACGAAGACATGGTGGAAGACACGGCGCGTGAGTTGACGAAAATCGCTTCGTTTCTTGGAGTGAGTGCGACGCCCGAGACGATTGCACATGCTGTGGAACGGAGTTCCGCCGATCGGATGCGCACGCTCGAGAAATCTCAGGCGCAGTTGTTCACGTCGACGAAAAATACGCGCCAGGACATTCCGTTCGTTCGGGCGGCCAAGGCGGGTGGATGGCGGTCGGCTTTGCCGGAAGACTTAGCCCTTCAGCTCGACCATGCCTGGGGGCACTTGATTCAGTGGCTGGGATACGAGCCGGTTCTCGCGAATGGCAGCAAGATAGCGGAAGATCAGCATGCGAGTTTTTTTGTGGGCCCCCGGTCTTGATGCGCCTGGCGCTCTGAAATTATTGGATTAAGTTTGCGGGGGGGATAATCATGTTCTCAAAATTGAAGGGTGGATGGATCATGCTGCGCGGCCAGTACAAGCCGCGCCGTAACCTTAGAATCTGGCCAGACGACATCTTTCTGGTCTCGTTTCCGAAGTCGGGCAACACCTGGACACGTTTTCTGATTGCGAACCTGGTGCATCCGGAAGAGAAAGTTGGGTTCGAGAATATCCATCGCCTGGTGCCGGATCCGTTTGCCACTGCGAAGAAGGATTTTGACCAGATGTCGCGGCCGCGCGTTATCAAGAGTCACGAATGTTTTGAGCCGCGCTATCCGCACGTGATGTACATCGTGCGCGACCCGCGCGACGTGGTCATTTCGCAGTATCACTATCATCGCAAGTGCAACAAGATTGAAGATGGGTATCCCATGGAGAAGTTCGTGTCCCGCTTTGTGACCGGCGACACGTGTCCGCATGGCTCGTGGGGTGAAAATGTTGGCACCTGGCTGACGGCGCGGCATAATCATCCGCGCTTTCTCCTGCTCAAGTACGAAGACATGGTCGCCGATGCGCGCCGCGAGATGACTCGTGTGAATGGCTTCCTGGGGCTCAACGCGGATGCAAACCGCGTTGCCGAAGCGGTGGAGCGCAGTTCCGCCGAACGCATGCGGAAGCTCGAAAAGGAACAGGCCGACCAATGCGGGCTGACCGCAGAAACCCGCAAGGATCTGTCATTCGTCCGGGCTGCCAAGTCAGGTGGCTGGCAGAAAGACTTGCCCGAGAACCTGGTCGCGAAGATTGAAGATGCCTGGCCGCACCTGATGACCTTCCTCGGCTACAAACTCGTGACTCGTGACGGAACGGCGCCTGCGCCGGAGTTCTCCGGTCTCGTGTCGAGCGGGGTCTGATGATCTGGGGTCTCAAACGAATCATCAAGTACGCGCTGGGGACCGATGTCGCCGGCAGGAACCTGGCCGTTTATCCCGATGACACGTTCATCGTTTCGTATCCCCGTTCGGGAAATACCTGGACGCGATTTCTGATCGCAAATCTGCTTCATTCTGAGCAGCGCGTGACGTTTGCCAACATCGAGCAGTTCATTCCGGATTGCGAGGCGATGTCCAGTCGCTATGTGAAGCGAGTTCCGCGGCCGCGTATCATCAAGAGCCACGAGTATTTCGATCCGCGCTACAAGAAAGTGATTTACATCGTGCGCGATCCCCGCGATGTCGCGCTCTCCTACTACGATTTTGCGCGAAAATATCGTCAGATCGACGATCATCATCCCCTGAGCACTTTTGTGAGTGACTTTGTTGCGGGCCGTTTGTCGTCGTCCGACTGGGGAACCTGGGGAGAAAATGTTTCCAGTTGGGTATACACGCGCAAAGGCCGGCCGGAGTTTTTATTGCTACGCTATGAAGATATGCTTGCCGACGCCGAGCGCGAACTCAGTAAAGTGGCTCGCTTCCTCGGGATTGAAATTGCGTCCGAGCGCCTGACAGCTGCAGTCGAGCGCAGTTCCGCCGACCGCATGCGCAGTCTGGAAGCGACTCAGGGCGACCAGTGGGTCTCCACGAAAAACAAACGCAGCGACATTCCGTTTGTTCGAACCGCTTCGTCGGGATTGTGGAAAGAAAAGCTGCCGGTCGCTTCGATTGTGGAAATCGAAGCGGCTTGGGGCCTCGTGATGCGCGACCTGGGTTATCAATTGACAACCATCCCAGGTGAATCTGGCTTGAGAATGGAATCGCCAGAACTTGTGAAGGAACACCGCTGAGGCGACTCGGGTAGGACTTCTCCTCCAGATCAGTATGCGTAAATTCGAAAAAAATCAGATCGTGAAAAACATCAGTTCGAGTTGGTTCTCTTTGGGGATCAACATCGTGACCGGAATATTCCTGTCTCCATTCATTCTTCATCATCTGGGAGACACGGCGTTCGGTGTCTGGGTTCTGATTTTTTCAGTGACGGGATACTACGGTCTGTTCGATCTCGGCATTCGGTCTTCGGTTGTGCGTTACGTCTCGAAGTTTACTGCGACCAACGAAGACGAAGAATTAGCCAAAGTCGTCAATACCAGTCTGTTCAGCTATAGCTGCATCGGCTTGGCCAGCATGGTGGTCACGCTGCTGTTGTGCCTCTTCGTCGATCGCGTTTTTGCAAAAATTCCTCCGGAGCTGTTCCCGACCGCACGCTGGCTGCTGTTAATGGTTGGCGCGTCGGTGGCTCTCGGATTTCCTCTCGGCATTTTCGGCGGCTTTCTCGAAGGCTTACAGCGTTTCTACATCACGAACTGGACCAACGTAATTGCGACCCTGCTGCGGACGGTGCTGATCGTAGTGGCCCTCAATCGCGGCTACGGGCTGCTCATGGTTGCGTGCATCACCATTGTTCTGCCTCTGCTCGCCTCGATCGTGCGGGCCGTAATCGCCTTCCGTATCCGCCCTGTTCCGTTCGGCGCCGAGTATGTAGACCGGGCAACTTTTCGCCGCATCGTCAACTACAGTAGTTCCACATTTCTGATCATGGTGGCGGGGCGTTTGAAGTTCAAGACCGACGAAATTGTAATCGGTACCATGATGTCGGCGGCGGCGATCACCTACTTCAATATCGGCAACCGTATCGTGGATTACGCTGGACAGGTAGTGACCACGCTGGCGCAAGTCTTCGTTCCCATGTCAAGTCAGTCGGAAGCAAAGGGCGACATGAACCGGCTGCGCAAGATTTTTGTCGTCGGCAACCGCGCCTGTGCATTCATTATTTTTCCCATCTGCGCGATCCTGATCATTCTCGGAAAGTCGGTGATCGAGGTGTGGATGGGAAAGAAGTACGTCGTCACCAGCTACCCGGTGCTGGTCATCATGATCGTCGCGTGCACGCTGTGGTGGTCGCAGAGCGCATCCGGGCGAGTTCTGTTTGGCATGTCGAAGCACTCAACCTGGGCCAAGATTACACTGATTGAAGGCGTTTCCAATCTGATCCTCAGTATTCTCCTGGTACGCCCCTACGGAATTATCGGCGACGCCTTCGGCACCGCGATTCCGCTCGCGTGCAGCACCATCTTCTTCATGCCGCGTCACCTGTGTAAGTTGCTCGGGATCCGTTTGGGGACGTACCTGCGCGAAGCCTATGCACTTCCGTTCCTGTTGACGGTGCCTCTGGTGGCGACGCTTCTGCTCATGAAGCAGTGGTTCGTGCCGCATAATTATCGCCAGCTGGGGCTGCAACTTCTAATTGGCGGCGGCGTCTACGGTTCGGGCCTGGTATGGGCGTATTTGACGAACAACGCTCTTAGCACTGGGGAGTTGGTTGTCAAGAAAGAGCCTAAGCCCGACGAAGTCAGCGTGATTGCGGGCGCCGTTGAAACCTATCAAAGCGATGTGTAAGGCTCACGGTTCCCGACTACTTCCACTTCCGTGTCCACCATGCTCTCCAATACATATAGGTGCCGCGCGCGCTGAATTTCGCGTGGATTTTCTGGAAATTTCGCGGCGAGGTTAGCGTGAAGAACGGTTGCCAGCTGTCCGTGGCATATGCGTCCGCGTAGATTCCCGGACCGATCGGTCCCAGCGGTTTGCCGGGAGCGCCAAAGTTGGTTTCAATGAACTTCAGCACGCTTCCGAAATCCCGGTCGGTATTGTCCACGTAGCCGGCTGGAGTGTAGGCGGAGACGACGAGCAGCGGCACACGGAAGCCGTAGGTGAACCCCTTGCCCCACCCATTCGGCTGCCCGATGCGAAAAGGAACGACGTGATCGTAAAAGCCGCCCCAATCGTCCCAAGTAATGATGATTGCCGTATCTTTCCAGTACACCTCGCCAGTTCCTGAACAAGCGGAGTTGGTGCCGATCGCGTTCACGATCGAGGCTACCCAGGATGGTCCGCTCCCATCGTTGTTCTTGGGGTGATCCGAGTTCCTGAGGCTGGGAATCACCCAGCTGACTGCTGGCAGGTTGCACTCCTCGATGTCGAGCAACACGTTGTTATTCCCGAGCACGACGTTATTGACCCAGTCTTGTCCCGTGCAAACCAGTTCGCCGTTAACCGTTTTCGGCTGGCAAATGTGGTTGACGGCGTTCGGCCCCGTCCAGATCGAGCCGGCGTTAGGGGCATAGAATTTCCAGGTGACTTTGGCCGCGTTCAACACATCGGTTAGCGTGTCATGCTCGAAGCAGGGATAGATCGGCGGATTTGTGGTCTCGTCTCCTTCTTCATCGGCTACGGTTACGGTGGAGTCGGCGGGAGCGATACACCCTGCGGGCTCCCCTTTCACATTCCCCGACGCGAACAGTTTGCTGTTTGCAGTTGGTGCGGAGGTCCCGGCGATGAGGAACTGGTGCGCCGGAAAACTCGCGGCCTGTTGCGTCTGGAACATCCGGTTGCCGAAAGCGTACTGCTTGGCCATGTCGAAGTAGGGTTGAACCGTGCCGTCGGAATTGTCCACAAATTTAAATTGAGGATTCGGTGGGACAACACAACCCGAGGAAGGGTTGATATGGTTCTTGTCGGCCCCGTCCATTTTGCCCTTGTTGTACTGGATTACAAAGGCGGGATGACGGTGATCCAGGTCGTAACAATTGGCTATGGGCAGCGGCGCCAGCAGGATCTTTTCACCTTTGGAATTCATTCCAAACGTGGCGATGTCAACACCGGGCTCAAAGTTCGGATTGCTTCCAAATAAATTGTCGGGGGTACGATTCTCCTGAATGATGTACACGATGTGCTTAAAAGGGACGGTTTGTGCGAAAGCGACGTTCAGTGCAAGAAGAATGAGCGATAAGAAAAACTTGCGGTACCGAATGATTGGATCCTCCACCCGGAGGGAACTTTGCCGGGAGCCCTGATTGACGGCGTAGTGGTCATGCCCACCGTCGACTCGTATCAGTCTAACCCAATTGCTTGAAGGGCCGTCCCACGAGCCCGATCACTCCGTAGGGTTCCGGGGAAACTTCAAGTAGGGCAGGCGCACGTTGTCGATGATTACTTGGTCGGCGCGAATATTGTCTGCCGCATCAAAACCCTTCGCGCCGCCATTGGTTACGTAGTCGTCCTGATCGACGCCATCGCCACTCACTCCAAGTCCGCCAACCAGCACTCCATTTTTGTAGAGAGGCACACTGCCCGGAAAGAAGACGATCCCCGTTTGATTGAGGTTGGCAGGTTGTGAACCCTGAGTGCAGGGATGCGCGATGTCAAAAGTATAGAGATTGAAAAATGGACCCAGGCCGGAGCCGTCGATGCCGGGCGGAAAAAAAGGCTGCGCGCCGAAGCCGATGGTGCGGTTCGAGACCGCGGTTCCAGCGGGGACTCCGGGCAAGTCAGGAGTGCCCGCGGTACTGCTGAAATAAATCACATTTCGCGCCTTGGCTACGGCCACGTCGATGCTGAACACAGTCGCGTCTGGCATTCGGTGCAGACCAAGGATAGTGCCATCAAGATCCGTGACTGCGATGGTCATTCTCGTACGCGAACTCGGGGGCAGACGAATGACTGCCCGGGTGATCTCAGCAATAGCAACAGCCTGGTTGACGATCATGGCGACGTCACCTTGAGTGAGGCCGGACGCTCCAGCGTTTGGCCCAACCAGATCATCCTCGGGAGGCAGGCCACCGTTCTGCGGTCCGATCACATATGTACCAGCCGTGGTTCCGGGGCCGATACCTTTCGGAGGAGTGGTCTGGTTGACGAAGGGCAGAGCGATGCCGCCGATGATTACGACTCCAGGTGGAGGCAGTTGCGACGGGTCGGGCAGCAGCCCGGGCTTGTGCGCCCCGGTGTAGGCGGCAAACTCGGCTGCATCGGAGGTTGTGCTCACCACTCCTACTCCTCCGACGGCGTAACCGTTTTTAAAAAGTGGGACACCACCCGGATTCACAGCGGTCGGATCGCTATCCATGGTATCGGCTTTGCCGGTAATAATCCCCAAGCCTAAACTGAGACCGTCAATCGACCGCGCCGGATCGATGTTTTTCCCAGGCAGGAAAGTGGTGTTCAGCGGACAGCCTCGGTTGGTGTTTTCGATTCCGTACAAATCACCGTTGGCGGCGTTGTCAACACCAGGGGGAAAGTGGACTCCACTGATAAAGCGAACTGCGCGGCTGGAAAGCGGAGCCTGGTTGTTGCTGAAAAGGGCGGCAGTGCGGGCCAGCGCTACGGCCAGTTCCTTACTGTCGACTGGCACTCCAAAGTTGCCGGGGGAAGAGGCGGGCGCTCCGGCGTTTTGAAAGACTGCCAGAATTTTTCCGGCGCGGTCAGCCACCGCGATGACCATCGGAACGTTCAGTGACTGTGCGGCGTTTTCTACCACTTGTTGCACGTCTGCGGAAGTCAGTGGGACGGGAGGGGGTGGCGGAGGGTTGGACGGCGCGGTGCTGGTACTGCCGCACGAGATCAGCAGCGAAGCGAGCAGCAAAAGAGATAGAACTCCGAAGACAACCTGTGCGGATTGACCCCAACGGCAGTGACTCATTTAACCTCAAAGACTTGCGGGACACGCCCGGCGCACAGACTGTCGATAACTCTAGTCCAGCCGGAATGTTAATACGGCACACATGTGGAAACGAGGGGGCTGATACTTTCGAGTAACCACAGTCGACACTCCCTGAGGGTGGTAACGTTGACAATCCCTTTGCCTGTGACACAATTTGGTTATCCTCCAGGAAAATAATTGAACAAGGGAAGGTGACTGGCTTGACTTCGCTCAGAGGTTTTATCGCTGGATTACTGTGCCTTATGCTATCGCCGCTGCCTGCGCTGTGCGCGCCCCCTGCGGGAGGTCAGACCGCGGGTCAGATCAGCGCGTTGATTCCTTCGGCCACGCGCAATTCCAAGGCTGCCAAAGTGAAAGACGATCTGGTGTGGAACGATCTCCTCAAGACTGAGCAGAAGGGCCGTCTGCGTGCCGGTTTGACGGATGGGTCCATCCTAAGCCTGGGTTCGAACAGCGAACTGCGGGTGGTGCAGCATGATGCCGCTTCACAGCAGACTTCGCTGGAAATGAATTTCGGCAAGGTGCGGAGCAAGGTCGTCAAGGTCACGCAGCCGAATGGCAAGTTCGAGATGAAAACAGCCAACGCCGTGATCGGCGTAATCGGCACCGACTTTTTCGTAAGCTACGAGGCCAACAAGACTACAGTGATCTGCTATACCGGCAAGGTCTGGGTCCAGCCGATCGGGAACGCGAAAGTGGTGAAGAATTCCGGGCAATCGACGCAGGATCAGATTCAGGTCAGCGCCGGACAGATGGTTGTGATCAGTTCAGAGATTCCTCCCGCAGGCTTTGAGCCGCAGTCCACGCCTCCCGGAGTACAGCGGGCGAGCATGGAGGATACGACCGTGTCCGATGATTTGCCACCGGTCGTGCGGCACGCGCACCTGGTACGCGACATTATTCTTGGCGCGGGAGTGGCAGCAGCGGGATGGGCAGTCGCGATAACACAGTTGAACACAAATACGCCTGCCGCTAAACCGAGAGGATGCCCCAATCCGCAAGATCCGAAGTGCGGATAGTGATTTGCAATATCACCTGGAATCGCGATGGTTATGACGCTGCGCGAACAAAGGTGGTCGCGATGGTCGAGGTGGCTGGGTAGGGTTTCTGCTCGTCAGATTGACCTTACTCTTGCTTTGCTGGTCACGTTGACCGGCCTCGCCTTGTTCGCCTTCGCTGGAATCGGCGGCAGCACGCGCGCCGGCTTTCTCTTCCTGCAAAACGTCGAGCAGCGTTCCCTGGACATGCGCTTTGCCGCGCGTGGACAGCGGCCCCACGATGAACGCGTCGTGATCGTAGGCATCGACGAAAAAACCCTTCAGAACGTCGGCGCATTTCCTTTACCACGGACTTCCTACGCCTTGCTGGTGAACCGGCTGACTGCGGGCGGTGCGGGTGTGATTGCATTCGACGCTACCTTCCCTACGCCCGAGAACAATTCCGCACAGCAGGCGCTCTCTCAGTTACAGCGAGAGCTCGGCGCATCGGCTCCGGTGAGCGTCACTACCAAGATTAAGGCACTGGAAGCTGCCGGCGATCACGACGCGATGTTCGCCGCTGCGTTGCAACAGTCTGGCAGGGTTGTGCTCGGCCACCTGTTTCTCGATAAGGAACGCGCCCAGGCCTCCGACGCAAAACGGGCCGAGGAATACTTCAACATCGTCTGGGCCAAGGCGTTTCCCCAGGTGCTAAAGGTCAAGTCAAAAGGCCGCGATTTCAATATGAGTCGCGCGTGGCTGGAGAATGGTGGGAACGCTTACCCTGGCGCCGAAGCCAACCTGGCTCAACTGGCCGAGGCCGCCGCGTCCTATGGTTTCTTTAACACCACGCCTGATCCTGACGGCACTCTGCGTCGGGCGTTGCTGATCGTTCGCTATCAGGACCAGGATTTTTTCCCGTCGCTAGCTATGCAGACGGTGCGTGAATACGAAAAGATTCCGGACCAGGAAATCGTGGCATACATTTCCGAGAACGGGCTGGAGCGTATCCAGTTTGGCCGCCATAACCTGCGCCCCTGGCACGATGGCAGCGTCCTGATTAACTACACGGGACCCTTTCACACCTATCAGCACTATTCGATGTGGGACGTGCTCAGCGGCGCAGTGCCGCCAGAGACATTCAAGGGCAAGATTGTGCTGGTCGGTGGGACCGCCCTCGGCATCGGTGATTTGCGCAGCACTCCGTTTCAAAAGCAGGATGCCGGATACATGGGAGTTGAGGTCCACGCGAACATTATCGACAACCTCCTCCACAGCGACGAAAAGGGACGCAGTTTCCTCACGCGCGGCTTGTATGAGGAAATGATCGACATAGGGATGATCCTGCTGTTTGGCTTGGTGTTCGGATTCTGGTTCAGCCGTATCAAACCACTGTACTCGACGATCTCGTTGTTTCTGACTCTCGCAGCATTTGCCTGGTTCATCTACTACAGCTTCGCGCACTGGGGACTGTGGCTGAGTTGTGTGATTCCCGCGGGCACGCTGGTTGTGAACTACGCCGTCATCACGAGCTTCCGGATGATCTTTGAAGAAGGCGAGAAGCGAAAGATTCGCAAGACGTTCTCGCAGTACCTCTCACCAGGCGTGATCGCATTGATTGAGAAAGATCCCCAGAAATATATCCGTCCGGGCGGAGAGACCAAGGATCTCACCGTGATGTTCAGCGACATCCGCGGCTTCACGACCATGTCCGAGGGCCTGACCGCGGACGAACTGGTACTCCTGCTGAACGAATACCTGGGCGAAATGACGGAGGTGATTTTCCACAACCTCGGCACGCTCGACAAATATATCGGCGACGCCATCATGGCGTTTTGGGGATCGCCCTATCCGCAGACCGATCACGCCTACCGTGCGTGCGGCTGCGCGTTGCAGATGATTCAAGGCTTGGACAAACTGAACGCCAAATGGAAAGCGGAAGGCCGAAAGCAGATTGCGATTGGCGTTGGGTTAAACACGGGCCCGGTCAACGTCGGCAACATGGGTTCCGCCAAGCGCCTGGCCTGGACAGTCATGGGCGACAACGTCAACCTCGCGTCCCGCCTGGAAGGCATCACCAAGGAATATCGTGGCCGCATCGTAATCAGTGAAGGAACCTACCGCGAAATCGCCGACAGATTTGTCTGCCGCGATCTCGACAAGATACGCGTTAAGGGCAAACACCAACCGGTGACGATCTACGAACTGCTGGACGTCGCCGAAAACAAACAGAAATACGAGCCTCTGCTCACGCGCTACAACCACGCCATGGAAGCGTATCGCGCGCAGAACTGGCAGGAAGCCGCCAGCCGTCTGGGAGAAATGCTGACTCACTTTCCGAATGATGGTCCCACGCAGATTTTTATGGATCGGGTGTTGGAGTTCATGCAGCACGCGCCGGAAGTGGATTGGGATGGGGTTTACGTGATGAAGACGAAGTAGTTGGTGTGCCTATGATATGACAACGTGGGCACGTTTAGCTTTGTCGGTTCTTCCCGACGTCAGATTAACAATTGCGCGAGCGATCTTCTCGCCTCCGACGGACGAAGGCTCGATTGGGTTCGCATAGTCAGCGGGCGAAGAACAAACAAATCGCAGGTCGACAATTGAAAGGCCGAACTCTATTCCTACCCGCAAGATCACGTCATTGAAGACCATGAGAGCCGTTGAGACCGAGCGCTGGAAGTCGCCATCTGGGAAAGCATCCGTTGTAGATAGTGCAAATGGTCAGGGGCAACCTTATCTGCCGACACTCTCCAACAGCACGACGGTACTTTTCCTCAAAACCCCTTGAGACGTCTGCCAACTGTGCCAATGCTTGGGACGTAGAGTCAGCGGGCGCTTGAAGGATACCGGAATTCATCAGGGCATCATTTCCGCCAACACTAAGCACTAGATGCGACGCATCAGGCGGTACACCCTGTAGCTGAGAGGGGATGTTTTCTGTAGTCGAGCCATCCACTGCCAGCAAAGAGGCGCGCGAATCGGCAGGCAGGAGTTGTCGAACCTGCGAGATGACATCCGGCCCTCCTAACGTATAGCGGGCGTTGTCGAAAATCGAATCACCGAGCAAAACGATATGTATCATTTAGCAGGCCGCTTGGACTACAGGGAACCTAGCAGGTGGATATGAATGTTGTAAACAGGGGGTCGATTTACTACTTTGTTCCATTGTGTGATGGATAGTGACAAAGGGAAGTCCCCATGCTGTGGTTTCCTTTGCATGAGTGGGATCGCTATGGTACCAAGGGAACTGACTCTCCTTAGGATGGTGCTGACGGGTGCAGACAGGCGGACGCGCGCTCCGGTGGTCCGTTTTATGTCTGCCATGTTTCGGATTTTTTCTGTTGCTTTCTCTTGCGCTTCCTCTCTTTGCGCGTCAAGCTCAATCCGGCCGTCGTATTCCAGAACGCTCTCCGGCTACTACGGCTACGCTTCAGGGAGTGATTCGCGATTCGCAGGGGCGTGCAATGCCCGGTGTCGTAATTGATTTGTGGAGTGCGACCAGCGACCGGCACTATTTCGCCAGTACGAACGTCGAAGGCATCTTCCGCCTGCGCGATGTCCGCGTGGGTACCTACGAGGTCAAGCTGACGCGGGAAGGATTCGAGACGCAGACAATTTCGAACTTCAAGGTGAGCGTTCCCGTCACCCTCCTCGAAGTCGCGCTCCATGAGTCCAGTGAGACGGTTCCAGCGGCCACGTGCCTCTCCGGTGTGCCAGGAACGCCATGCGCTGCGATGCCCAGTGGTCATACTGCTCCGTATGCTGGAATGCGCAGTTCCGCTGGCGATGTACCCGCACAACCCGAGCCGGCGCAAATCTCTCCCGAGTCCGCGAATTTCGCGCCCAGCCCCGACCGCTGGGACATCACCATGCCCGATTGGCGCCGCTACGACACTCAGCCGGATGCGCCGTACGTAAAAGGTCACTGGTACGATCCCTTCAATCGCAACCGGATCAAAGGCGATTACCCGATCTTCGGCCAGCGCTGGTTTTTCAATTTCACCGGCACGAGCGAAACCGGATTCGATGGCCGCCGTCTGCCAACCCCGAGCGGCCTGAGCTCAGATCCCGGCGACAACGGCTTCTTCGGGCGCGGTGAACAGGCATTCGTTTCGGAGAATCTGCGTTTGTCGTTCGACCTCTTCCGCGGCGACACCAGTTTTCGTCCGGTGGATTTTCGTATTCGCCTCACGCCGGAGATCAATCTCAATTTTCTGCAAACGCGGCAACGCGGCATCGTGAACATCGATACGCGTCGAGGCACGAACCGCTTCGATTCTCACGTCGGCTTGCAGGAAGCCTTTGTCGAAGCCAAGATTCGTGACCTCAGTCCAGACTACGATTTCGTTTCGGTGCGGGCCGGAATCCAGCAGTTCACCAGCGACTTCCGCGGATTTCTCTTTTCTGAAGAGCAGCCAGGCGTTCGCATCTTTGGGAATCTGCGGTCCAATCGTCTTGCCTACAACGTCGGGTGGTTCGATCTGCTCGAAAAAAATACCAATAGTGGCCTGAATTCGTTTCACAAACGCGGACAGCAGGTCTACGTCGCGAATTTGTACGTTCAGGATTTTCTGACGAAGGGCTACACCACCGAGTTTAGTTTCCACTACAACCGCGACGACGCCAGTGTGCACTATGACGATAACGGATTCCTGGTCCGTCCTGCGCCGGTTGGGGCGGTGGTGAATGGCACAGTTCATCCCCACAACATCCGCGCCTACTATCTCGGATGGACGGGTAATGGCCACATCGGACGCATCAACGTGAGCAATGCTTTCTATCAGGCTCTGGGGCACGACGACTTCAATACGATCGCCGGGCGGCGCGTGAACATCAACGCGCAGATGGCAGCTCTGGAACTCTCGGTCGACAAGAACTGGGCGCGTTATCGCGCGTCGTTTTTCTATGCTTCTGGGGATTCTAGTAATCGCTCGGGTGCCTCGCGCACAGATGGCACAGCGCGCGGGTTCGACTCGATTGTGGACAACATTCACTTTGCTGGCAGCGACTTCAGCTTCTGGGACCACGAAGGAATTCGTCTGACGGCCACGGGGGTGGCGTTAGTAACTCCGATGAGCCTGCTGCCCGATTTGCGGTCGAGTAAAGAAGAGGGCCAGGCGAACTTTGTCAACCCGGGCATTTACGTTTTCAACCTCGGAGCGGACTTCGACGTGACGCCGAAGCTGCGCGCGTTTGTCAACTCGAACTACTTACTCTTTGACCGCACCGAGCCACTGGAATTGCTGCTCTTTCAGCAGCCAATTCGCCATAGTATCGGTACGGATTTTGGCGCGGGCTTTGAGTATCGTCCGCCGCTGAGCGAGAACATAGTAGTTCGCGGAGGCGCGTCGGCGCTGGTTCCGGGACAGGGCTTGCAGGATATCTATAACGGCAGGGTCTTGTTTTCGCTGTTTGCCAAAGTGAAATTTCAGTTTTGAACGCGATTGAGGGAATGTGAGAATTGTTCGTCAACGCATGTTCGTCGTTCTCGCCGCGACGGTATTGTTGTGTCTCTTTTTCTCGATCCGTACTCACAGTTCCGCCTCTGCTCAAAGCGGCGAGGATGTTCTCCTTCTGCAATCGCAGGCCGACGCCGATCGGAAATCCACCGGCTGCCTGACGTGCCACACCTCGACCGACAGCCGGACCATGCATGAGACCGACACCGTCCGCCTTGGATGCACGGATTGTCACGGCGGCAACAGCGAAGCGAGCATCCCGGCCGGCACTTCGGAGAATTCCGCCGAGTACGTACAGGTAAAGAGTCAGGGGCATCCGCAGCCCCGTGACCCGAAGGGCTCGCACTCTTCCGCCAACCCCGAACGCGCCTACACCAGCTGGCTGCAGGAAAACTGGGACTATGTCCGCTTTGTAAATCCAGGAGACTTGCGGGTCGCGGAAAAGACCTGCGGCACTTCCGGATGCCACACTGCGGAAGTCCGCAAGGTTCAGACCAGCATGATGACCCACGGTGCGATGCTGTGGGGTGCGGCGCTCTACAACAACGGAGCGTTTCCGTTGAAGAGTCCACAGTTCGGAGAGAGCTATGGCCCCGACGGCAGTCCGCGACGCTTGATTACATTTCCACCGCCCACTCCTGAAGAAATCAGCAAGAAGGGAATCATTCCTTACCTCGATCCGCTGGAGCGCTGGGAGATTTCTCAGCCTGGCAATGTCCTACGAGTGTTCGAGCGCGGTGGCAAAACGAGACCTGAGGTTGGCAATCCCAGCGTGGAAGAAGATCCCGGAAAGCCTGAGATCAAGCTGAGTTCGCGCGGCTTCGGCACCGAACTGCGCGCTGATCCTGTTTTTCTTGGCTTGCAGAAGACGCGCCTGCTGGATCCCTTACTATCGTTCCCCGGCACTAACGATCAGCCCGGCGATTACCGCGCAAGCGGATGCAGTGCCTGTCACGTTATCTATGCCAACGATCGTTCGCCCGAGCATTCGGGCGCGTACGCAGCCCACGGCAATCAGGGGCAGACCGCCACTTCCGATCCAACGATCTCGCACAACGAATCCGGCCATCCCATTCGCCATCAGTTCACGCGTTCGATTCCGTCCAGCCAGTGCATTGTCTGCCACATTCATCCGGGCACGAATATGGTCTCGACCTATTTTGGATACACCTGGTGGGACAACGAAATGGATGGCGAACACATGTGGCCTACCGAGCAACGCCATCCGAAGGCCGACGAGCAAAACCGCGTCCAGACGCGGAATCCCGAAGGCTCGGCCGTTCGCGGACTCTGGTCCGACACGGCGTTTTTGGAAAAAACTGGCACGGCTGAATTCAATCAACAGCTTCAGCACACGCAGTTTGCCGACTTCCATAGTCACGGCTGGATCTTCCGCGCCGTGTTCAAGCATGACCGCAAAGGCAACCTCCTCGATCCGGATGACAAGGTT
>Ga0137409_10000397_pt1 | contig 47308 bp, 54 predicted proteins | sample CZODoug1_16funga_FD_122059 | JGI IMG/M metagenome (GOLD analysis project Ga0137409, IMG submission 122059) | Vadose zone soil fungal communities from Angelo Coast Range Reserve, California, USA - CZODoug1_16fungal (Hybrid Assembly) | ecosystem: Environmental > Terrestrial > Soil > Vadose zone...
CGACGAGCGTCCCAGATCCCTGCACCCCGCCCATTCCTGCTACTACTGCGCATGACTGCGGCCGACGGCGCCGGTCATTCTCCGCAGGACGATCTATACTCCCCCGCCAAACCGTGTACCGCCAACACTTCTAGCGCTTCAAGAGGACCGTCGATGATTTCTGCCCGCTTCTTGCCGGTAGCCGCATTCGTTTGTGCCGCCGCCCCGGCATTCGCCCAGCTTCAAGACCTCGACGAGCAGCTCCGCACCACGCCGATCCGGGCCGACAAGCTCGCCGAGAACTTCTACGTGCTGTTCGGCGTCGGCGGCAACATCGTGCTCACGATCGGTACTAGCGGCGTGCTGCTCGTGGACGACCAGTTCACCCAGATGGCCCCGAAGTACAAGGCGACCATCGGCGACTTGGGCGGCGGCAAGATCGACTTCGTGATCAACACCCACTGGCACTTCGATCACTCGAACGCGAACCAAACGCTCGGCCCCGAAGGCACGTGGTTCATCGCGCACGAGAACGCGCGCACGATGATGACGAAGCACAACGTGGTCAACCTCGTCACGCGCACGATCGACCAGCCCGCGTACCCCGACGCCGCTTTGCCCGTGATCGTCTACGACCACGCGATGCAGATGAACTTCAACGGCGAGCGCATCGACCTCCTGCACTTCGGTCCCGCGCACACCACGGGCGACACGGCCGTGATCTTCCGCACGCACAACGTCGTGCACATGGGCGACGTCTACAACAACGCCGGCTATCCGTTCATCGACGCCGCCAACGGCGGCAGCTTGAGTGGCACGATCGAGTTCTCCGAGAAGGTGCTCGAGGAGCTCGACGCGAACACCCTCGTCGTGCCCGGCCACGGGCCGATCGCGCGCTATCAGGACCTCGTCGACTACGTGTCGATGCTCACGACGATCCGCGACCGCATGTCGGCGCTGATCAAGAGCGGCGCCACGCTGGCGCAAGTCGTGGCCGCGCAGCCGACGGCGGAGTGGGACGAGAAGAAAGGCGATCCCGCGACGTTCCTGAATCGGGCCTACGCGACCCTGTCGAAGCACTGACCCCGTTCCGGCGCAATGCTTGCGTTGTGCTCGCAAGAATTGGGGGCGCTAACCGCGCCGGCGCGCAGGGGAGACCCCGGGGCGCTGGCACATGTCTTGCACCTTTGCATGTCTCGGTCGGGGGAGCCCGATCGATCTTCCTTGTTGCAACACGGAGGTAGGAGATGCAAACCATCCAGCTAAAACGATTGGCCGCGGCAGTCTCTGCCGCGCTGCTCGCCGGCGCGATCGCCGCGAGTGCGGGCGCGCAACCGCGCGACGAGAGCGCGTCCGGCGACCGGCGCCTCGCGCCGGAGATCGAGGTCGCGCGCGCCGACCGCACGAACGCGGCGCTGCAAGGCTACCGCGAGTACATGCAGGGCCACGACGCGCGCGTCAGCAAGCTCGTGGGTACCGACATCCACAGCTCCGGCGGCGACACCGTGGGCGAGATCGAGGACGTCTTGCTGTCGACTGTTCCGTCGGCGCCGCCAACGGTCGTGATGTCCGTGGGCGGCACGCTCGGCGTCGGTGACAAGCTGATCGCGATGCCGCTCGACGAGCTCAAGGTGTCGGGCGACGACGAGCTCTACATCGACCGGACCACGAACCAGCTCGGGGCCGAGCCGGCGTTCAAGTACGGCCAGAGCGAATCGGGCAGCGCGTCGCGCGCGGCACAGTCGGGTGCGGGCATCCGTGTCGCGGGGCTCGTCGGGGCGGCCGTCACCGACTCCGTGGGCAAGGATGCCGGTAAGATCGACGACATCTTGCTCACGACCAAGGCCGGCGGGCGCACCCGCGCGGTGCTCTCGGTCGGCGGAGTCGCCGGCATCGGCGCCAAGCTCGTGGCGTTGCCGTTCGAGAACGTACAGATCTCGCGGACGGTCACCGAGGCCGAGGCCTCGCCGAAGGCGCCCGAGGCGCACGTCGCCATGAGCGCAGACGCGCTGAAGGAGCTGCCCGTGTTCGACTACGACGAGCGCGCGCCGCAGAAGACCAGCCTCTTGCGCTAGCCGACGACGACGACGACGGGGCGGGTGCTTTTCGGCCCGTCCCCGTCCGTTGTCGTTATCAACCGATCGCTGTCAGCTGATCTCGGCGCCGCCTTCGCGCTCGACATGGCGCACGAGCTCGCTCACGCTCGCGCCGCGCTCGGCACCCTCGTCCGCCTTGCGCCAGATCTCCCCGCCCTTGTCCCAGAACGGCACGTTCGCTTGCTGCCGCGCCGCGAGCTCGAGCGCGATGCCGATGTCCTTGACCATGAGCTCGAGCTTGAACGGGTCGTCGAACGCCCGGTTCGTGATGCGTTGCTTGATGTGCGTCTGCGTGATCCACGACATGCCCGTGGACACGTTCAGCACGTCGGTCATCACGTTCGGGTCGAGGCCGAGCAGCTTGCCGAGCACGAGCCCCTCGGCCGTGGCGACGAGCGTCATCGCCGTGATGGTGTTGTTGATCGACTTCATCGCGTGGCCCGCGCCGATGGGCCCCAGGTGGAACACGTGCTTGCCCAAGACCTCGAGCACGGGCTTGGCGCGCGCGACGTCGGCGGCGGCGCCGCCGACCATGAACACGAGCGTCGCGGCCTTCGCGCCCATCTCGGCGCCCGAGGTTGCCGAGTCGACCATCGCGACGCCGCGGGCCGCGAGCGCCTTGGCCGTCTCCACGGTGAGCCATGGCTCGCAGGACGAGGTATCGATCACGAGCTCGCCGCCGTCGAAGCCTTCGATGAGGCCGTTCTTGCCGAGCGCGACGTCGCGTACGTAGGTGCCGGACGGCAGCATCGTGACGACGACGTCCGACGCGCGGGCCACGTCGCGAGGGCTCGCCGCCACGCGGGCGCCGGGATTTGCGGCCGCCACGCGGTCGGCCTTCGCGGCGTCGATGTCGAGCACCGTGAGCTCGTGGCCCGCTTTCGCGAGATGCCCCGCCATCGGCGTGCCCATGATGCCTAGCCCGATGAATCCGATCCGCATCGCTCCAACTCCGTTCCGCGGCGAGGCCATCATAGACGATCGGACGTTCTTGCCACGGCGGGCTTTGCCGCGTAGCGTTTCGGCAGCGTCGTCAACGACTCCGGGGGGATCGACCATGCAACGTTCACGCTTAGGCCTGCTCGCCGCGGCGCTTCTGGGCATTGCGCTCGGCGTGCTGCCGCGCGCGTTCGCCGAGAAGGACGCGCAGGGCTTCGTCGTCACCAAGCCGGGCGAGATCAAGTTCGTGCCGAACGAGGCCGGCTCGGGGCCGGACATCGCGGTGATCTACGGCGATCCGACGAAGGCCGAGTTCTACATCATCCGCGCGCGGTTCAAGCCGGGCGTGATGTCGAAGCCGCACTATCATCCCACCGACCGGCACGTGACCGTGATCTCGGGCACGTGGTGGGCCGGCACCGATGCGTCGGGGGACCCGAACAAGACCACGCCGCTCGGGCCGGGCAGCTACATGCTGCATCCCGCGGGCAAGGTGCATTACGACGGCGCGAAAGACGTCGAGGCGATCGTCGAGATCAAGGGCATCGGCCCGGCGCCGAACATTCCGGCGGGACAGTGACGCGCAGACCCAAGTACGCCGAGCCCGATTCGCTGGAGACCGTGGCCGGCAACGGCCTGTTGCATCGCCGGCTGTTCCTGTCGCGGGGCGCCGCGCTGCTCGGCGCAGGTGGGGCGCTGCTGACCGCGCGCCCGGCGGCCGCCGCGCCGCCCGAGGTGCCCGCGTCGATGAAGACTCCCGGCGCGCCGCTCTCCGGCTACGGCGAGCGCTCGCCGCACGAGGCGAGTGTCCAGCGCGCGGCGGCCGGTCAGCCCGGCGCTCCCGGCACCGGTAGCTCGCGCACGCCGCTCGAGAGCCTCGAGGGGATCATCACGCCGAGCTCGCTGCACTTCGAGCGCTGTCACAACGGCGTGCCCGACATCGATCCCGCGGAGCATCGCGTGCTGATCCACGGGCTCGTCGAGCGGCCGCTGATCTTCGACCTGGACGCGCTGTCGCGCTATCCGCTCGTGTCGCGGATCCAGTTCCTCGAGTGCTCGGGCAACAGCGCGGCGTTGAACGGCGCCGAGCCGCCGCAGCAAACCGCGGGCGGGCTCCACGGCCTCGTGTCGTGCAGCGACTGGACCGGCGTGCCGCTCGCGATCCTGCTCGACGAGGCGGGTGTGAAGCCGGAGGGCAAGTGGTTGCTCGCCGAAGGCGCGGACGCCGCCGGCATGAGCCGCAGCGTGCCGCTCGCGAAGGCGTACGACGACGCGATCCTCGCGCTCTATCAGAACGGCGAGCGGTTGCGGCCGTCGAACGGCTACCCGGTGCGGCTGTTCCTGCCGGGCTACGAGGGCAACATGAACGTGAAGTGGCTGCGGCGGATCAAGGTCACGGCCGCGCCCACGATGACCAAGGACGAGACGTCGAAGTACTCCGACTTGCAGCCCGACGGCAAGGCGTTGCTGTTCACCTTTCCGATGGAAGTGAAGTCGTTGATCACGTCGCCGTCGGGTATGCAGAAGATGCGCGGCCCCGGGCTCTATCAGATCTCGGGGCTTGCGTGGTCGGGATTCGGCAAGATCCGCCGCGTCGAGGTGTCGGCCGACGGGGGCAAGAGCTGGGGCGAGGCCGCGCTCGACGAGCCCGTGCTTTCGAAAGCGCTGACGCGGTTCCGGATGGCGTGGCGCTGGAGTGGGGGCCCGAGCGTGCTCCAGAGCCGGGCGATCGACGAGCACGGCACCGTGCAGCCGACGCGTGCCACGTTGCTCGCCGCACGCGGGCCGCAGTTCCGCTATCACTACAACGCGATCCAGAGCTGGAGCGTCGCGGCCGCGGGCGACGTGAGCAACGTGTATGCGTAGCGCGGGGCTCGTCTCCGCGTTGCTCTGCGCCTGGTGCGGCGTCGCGCTGGCGCAGCCCGCGAAGAAGCACCCGGCGGGGCCGAACCTCGGCGTGCCGGCCACGTCAGAGCAGGTGGCGGGCTGGGACGTGAGCATCGCCCCGGACGGTGCGGGGCTGCCGCCGGGCTCGGGCACCGCGGCGCAGGGCGCGGCCGTCTACGCCTCGAAGTGCCTCGCGTGTCACGGCGAGAACGGCGCCGGCAAGCCGAACGATCAGCTCGTCGGCGGCCAAGGCACCCTCGGCACGCCGAACGCCGTGCGCACCGTCGGCAGCTATTGGCCGTACGCGACCACGCTGTTCGACTACATCCGCCGTGCGATGCCGGTCGTGGCGCCGCAGTCGTTGAGCAACGACGAGGTCTACGCGTTGACGGCGTACCTGCTGTCGTTGAACGGCGTGATTCCCGACGACGCGGTGATGAACGCGACCACGCTGCCGAAGGTCGCGATGCCGAACCGCGCCAATTTCGTCTCCGCGTACAAGAAGCCATGAACGCGACTCGAGCCGCGCTCGCGCTCGCCGTGGCGCTGCTCGCCGGGGTGGCCGCGGCGCATCACAGCCCCGCGGCGTTCGATCAAACGAAGGAGATCCGCGTCGAGGGCAAGCTCACGAAGTTCGCGTTCACCAACCCGCATACGTACATCACGGTGGAGACGGCGCGCGCCGACGGCGTACCCGTGTCGCAAGAAGTGGAGGCCGGGCCGATCTCCACGATCCAACCGCTGGGGCTCACGCGCGATGCGCTGACGGTCGGCGAGCGCGTAGTGGTGCGCGCCAACCCGAGCCGGCTCGGTCCGGGCCACACGGTGCTCGGGCTCGACGTCACGCGCGCCGACGGCAGGACGTTTCCGCTGTTCATCGGGTCGAACAGCGTGCGGGCCGCGAGCGCGGCTCTCGCGACGAGCATCGCGGGCACTTGGCATCCGACGCTCGCGGGGTTCCGGTCGCTCAACGTCGCGATCCCGTCGTGGCCGTTGACCGACGACGGGCGGCAGAAGCTCACGTCCGCCCGGCGCGACAACACCACGACGCAGTCGGAGTGCATTCCGGCCGGAGTGCCACAGCTCATGCTCTATCCCGTCGCGTTGGCGGTGAAGGTCGACGCGAAGACCGTGGTCTTCGACATCGATTGGCTCGACGCGCAGCGCGTGGTGCATCTCGACGCCGCGGCGCACCCGGCGAACCTCGAGCCGAGCCTGCAAGGCCACTCGATCGGGCGCTGGGAAGGCGACACCCTCGTCGTCGATACCGTCGGCTTCCTGCCGCACGAGGAAGGGATCGGGTTCGGCATGCCGTCGAGCGGCGGCAAGCACCTCGTCGAGCGCTTCAAGCTCGACGCGGATCGGCGCCATCTCGACTATGACGTCACGGTGGAAGACGCGGCGTACTTGAAGGAGGCCGCGCACCACAGCGTGCAGTGGGAGTACAGCCCCGACCTCGTGCCGTCGGGCGTTAAGTGCGATCTCGAAGTGGCGCGCCGCTACCTGCGCGACTGACGCTAGCCGAGCTTGCTGCGGAAGACGAAGTAGACGGCGCCGAGCACGCAGAGCGCGGCCCAGAGATAGTCGAGCTTGAGCGGCTCCTTTAAATAGTAGACCGCGAACGGCACGAAGACCGTGAGCGTGATGACCTCTTGCAGCAGCTTGAGCTGCCCCACCGTGAGCACCGTATAGCCGATACGGTTGCCCGGCACCTGCAGCATGTACTCGAAGAACGCGATGCCCCAGCTCACGAGCGCCGCGACGATCCAGGGCCGTTGGCTGAGCTCTTTGAGGTGCGCGTACCACGCGAACGTCATGAACACGTTGCTCAGGAAGAGCAGCAGGACCGTGAGACCGATGCTGCGCACTTAGGCCCAGGTCCCTTTCTGCGCGAGCTCGGGCGACAGCGTCGCGCGCACGCGTGCGATGAGCTCGAGCTGCTGCGGGCTCGCGCGGCCGCTCGCGGCGGCGACGCGCTCGAGTAGCTCGAGGGCGGACGTACGCTGCGCGTCGCTGAAGCGTTCGCGGCATTTCGCGAGGAGCTCGTCGAGCTTGTCGCGAAGCGTCGCGCCGTCGCCGAGCAGGTGCACGCTCGCGGTCAGAAGCTCCGACGCCTTGCGCGGGGTCAGCGAGAAGGTCTTCTCGAACTCCGCGAGCAACGCGTGCCGCTCGGCCGCGCTCATGTCGCCGTCGGCCTTGGCCGTGGCGACCGCGAGCAGCGCGGTCACGTCGAGCGGCTCGGTGAGCGAGAACAGCGGATTCGCTTCGTATTTCTGCCGCCAGGCGCGGCGGCGACGCCAGAGGAAGGGGTTCAGCCCGCCGAGCGTGATTCCCATCTCGGCGAGGCGATACAGGATCCACAGAATCGTGGCGATCGACCCGAGCATGCCGATGATGATGGGCATGGCGCGGGAGTTTACCGCGCCGGAAGTGACCCGAGAAGCAACGCGCTTCGCAGTCCCGGCCTGCTACTGTTCAATCGCGCGCGTTTCCCGTTACGCTACCCGATGGCCGACATCACCCTGGATCGTCCCAAAGGCAAATCGCTGCGGCCCCTGCGCTCGCTCGCGCCGTACCTCGCGCCGCATTGGCGCGTGCTCGCGGCGGCGCTCGGCGCGCTGCTGGTCGCGGCGGCCGCGCAGCTCGCGCTGCCGATCGCGCTGCGGTTCCTGATCGACCAGGGTCTCGCGATCCGCGACGCGGCCACGATCAACCGCTACTTCATCGCGTTCCTGGGCGCCGCGGTCGTGTTCGGCGGCTTCGCCGCGCTGCGCTTCTATCTCGTTTCGTGGCTCGGCGAGCGTGTGGTCGCCGACGTGCGCAGCAAGGTCTACGCCAAGGTCATCCGCATGGACCCGGCGTTCTTCGAGGTTACGCGCACGGGGGAGGTGCTGTCGCGGCTCACGGCCGACACCACGCTCGTGCAGTCGATCTCGGGCGTGGGGATCTCGATCTCGCTGCGTTCCGCGATCACGTTGCTCGGCTCGCTCGGGCTGCTCGTCTACACGAGCCCGCGGCTCACGCTGATGATCGTAGTCTTGATGCCGCTGATCGTGGGGCCGCTCCTGATGCTCGGCCGGCGTCTGCGGCGGCTGTCGCGCGACTCGCAGGACCGCATCGCCGACGCGAGCGCCCTCGCGGGAGAGACCATCAACGCCGTGCAGACCGTGCAGGCGTTCACGCTCGAGGACCTGCACACGCGCCGCTTCCACGACGCGGTGATGCAGTCGTTCCGCGTGGCCATCGCGCGCACCCGGATTCGCGGCTGGCTCACCGCGCTCGCCACCATGCTCGTGTTCGGCTCGATCACGCTCGTGCTCTGGATCGGCGCGCGCCAAGTGCTCGCGGGCACGCTCACCTTCGGGCAGCTCAGCCAGTTCCTGCTGTACGCGGGCTACATGGGCGTGGCGGCCGCCTCGCTCAGCGAGATGTGGGGCGAGGTGCAGCGCGCGGCCGGCGCGATGGAGCGGCTCGTCGAGCTCGAGCAGGCCATCCCTAAGATCCAGGCGCCGCCGCTGCCGCTCGAGCTGCCGCGGCCGAGCCGCGGGCAGGTGCGCTTCGACGCCGTGTCGTTCCGCTATCCGTCGCGGCCCGAGGTCGCGGCGCTCGACGACTTCAGCGTGACGATCGAGCCCGGCGAGACGGTGGCGTTCGTCGGCCCGTCGGGCGCCGGCAAGAGCACCACGTTCCAGCTGCTGCTCAGGTTCTACGACCCGGCGAGCGGGCGCGTGCTCGTCGACGGCGTCGACGTTTCGAAGGCGCGGCCCGAGGACGTGCGGCGCGTGATCGGCCTCGTGCCGCAGGAGACGGTGCTGTTCGGCGCCACGGCGCGCGAGAACATCCGCTACGGCCGTCCCGGCGCCACCGACGCCGAGATCGAGGCGGCCGCGCGCGCCGCGGCGGCCGACGAGTTCCTGAGCGCGCTGCCGCAGGGCTACGACACGTTCTTGGGTGAGCGCGGCACGCGGCTTTCGGGCGGGCAGCGCCAGCGCATCGCGATCGCGCGCGCGATCCTGAAGGACCCGCCGATCCTGTTGCTCGACGAGGCCACGAGCTCGCTCGACGCCGCGAGCGAGCTCGCGGTGCAGCAAGCGCTCGAGCGCCTGATGGAGCACCGCACGACGATTGTAATCGCGCACCGGCTCGCCACCGTGCTCAAAGCCGACCGCACCGTCGTCATCAACCACGGCCGCATCGTCGCGAGCGGCACCCACTCGCAGCTCCTGCAGAGCAGCCCGCTGTATGCGCGGCTCGCGGAGCTGCAGTTCGGCGCGGCGAGCGCGCTCAACGAGGAGACCGGGAGTGCGGCTAGCGTCGGTTGAAGGCAATCGCCAGCGGCTCGACGGCGGCGCGATGTACGGCAACGCGCCCCGTGCGGTGTGGGAGAAATGGACGCCGCCCGACGCCGACAATCGCATCGAGCTCGCGTGCCGTTGCCTGCTCGTCGAAGAGTTGGACGGGAAGACAGTGTTGTTCGAGACCGGCATCGGCGCGTTCTTCGAGCCGAGGTTGCGCGTGCGCTACGGCGTGCTCGAGGACGACCACGTGCTGCTGCGCTCTCTCGAAGCGCGCGGCGTGTCGCACGAGGACGTCGACGCCGTGGTGCTGAGCCACCTGCACTTCGACCACGCGGGCGGCTTGCTCACGGCGTTTCGCGCGGACCGGCCGCTCGAGCTCCTGTTCCCGAACGCGGCCTACGTGGTCGGCCGGCGCGCGTGGGAGCGCGCCCTCGCGCCGCATCCGCGTGACCGCGCGTCGTTCATCCCGCCGCTCGCGGAGCTGCTCGTGGCGAGCGGCCGACTGGAGATCGTGGACGGCGTGCACACTCCGTGTCTCGGCGCCGCGGTGCGCTTCGACTACAGCGACGGCCACACGCCCGGCCTCATGCTCGCCGAGATCGGCGGCGACGGCGGCGTGGTGTTCTGCTCGGATCTGATTCCCGGCCGGCCGTGGGTGCACCTGCCCATCACGATGGGCTACGACCGCTATCCCGAGCAGCTCATCGACGAGAAGCGCAAATTCCTCGAGGACAAGGTCGCGCGCGGCGTTCGCTTGTTCTTCACGCACGACCGCGAGTGCGCGCTCGCGACGCCCACGGTCGATGCGGCGGGGCGCTTCGGCGTAACGGACGAGCGCGGGTCGCTCGAGCGCGTGCGGCTCTCCTGACCGGCCTTCGACCGCGGCGTTGACCCCCGTTCGCCGGAGGAACACTATCCCGTCGAGCTAACCTTCTTCGGCCTGGGGGCGTCTGAGCAATGAGCATCCGCAGCGCGGCATGGATCGTGTCGGTCTGTGTCGCCGGATTGGCGGCGTGTAACCGCGGGCCCGCGACCGAGGACGCCGCGCAAGCCGCGCCGACCCCCACGAGCATCTGCGAAGGTCTCGCGTCCCTGGCGCTGCCCGATGCCAAGATCACCACCGCCTCGCTCGTACCTCGCGGCGGTTTCGTGCCGCCGACCTCTACGCCACCGCCACCCGGCGTCACGGCACAGCCGTCGTTCGCGGACGTGCCGGCCTTCTGCCGCGTCGCGGCCACGCTCGCGCCGACGCCGGACTCCGAGATCAAGATCGAGGTATGGATGCCGGCGGAGGCGTGGAACGGCAAGCTCGTGGGCACGGGCAACGGCGGCTTCTCGGGCGCGATCGGCTACAACGTGCTTGCGCCCCTCGTGACGCGCGGCTACGCGGCCGCCGCCACCAATACGGGGCACGACGGCGGTCCGGCCGACACGGCCTTCGCCGTCGGCCATCCGGAGAAGCTCGCCGACTTCGGTTGGCGCGCGGTTCACGAGATGACCGTGAAGGCGAAGGCGATCGTCGCCGCCCACTACGGCACCGCGGCGAGCCGGTCGTATTGGTCCGGCTGCTCCACGGGCGGCCGCCAGGGTCTCAAGGAAGCGCAGGTGTTTCCCGAAGACTACGACGCGATCGCGGCCGGCGCGCCCGCCAACAACTGGGTGCCGTTGGTAGCGTACGGCGCGCTCGTGCAACAAACGAACATCGACGCCAATGCGGCGTTGCCGCGGGAGAAGCTCGCGTTGCTCAAGGAAGCGGCCATCAAGGAGTGCGACGCGCGCGACGGCGTGACCGATCGCGTGATCAACGAGCCCAAGACCTGCGCGTTCGATCCCACCAAGCTGCAGTGCCAAGCGGGTGACGGCGCCGACTGTCTCACGGCGCGGCAGGTGGAGTCCGCACGCAAAATCTATCGCGGTGTGGTCAATCCGCGCACCGGCACCACGCTCTTCTCCGGCCCCCAGCCCGGATCCGAGCCCGCGTGGGCCGGTTATCAGCCGGGCGTGTTCCCGATCGCGGCGAACTACTGGCGCGACATCGTGATGAAGGATCCGAATTGGGATCTCACGACGCTCGATTTCGACGCCGACTTGAAGCGCGCGTACGAGACCGAGACGTTCGGCCTCGCGGCCACCGAGCCGAACCTTGCGCGGTTCGTCGCGCATGGCGGCAAGCTGCTGCTGTGGCACGGCATGACCGACGGCTTGATCCCGACGCAGAGCAGCATCGATTACTACAACGACGTGATCACGGCGAACGGCGCCGACAAGGTCAAGGACGCCGTGCGGCTGTTCCTGTTGCCGGGCGTCGACCATTGCCGCGGCGGGGAGGGCACCTACGCGTTCGACGATGTCGCCGCGCTCGACGCGTGGGTGGAGCAGAGTCGCGCGCCGGACCAGCTGACCGCGAGCCGGCCGCTCGACGGCGGCGCGCAGCGCACGCGGCCGCTCTGCCCGTATCCGCAGGTCGCGCGCTACAAGGGCTCGGGCAACAGCGACGACGCCGCGAGCTTCGAGTGCGCGGCGGCGGCGTCGCGCTGAGCCGCGCGCTGCATGCAAACGCCAAGTCATGCGAGGGCGACTTCGCAAGACCAGCCCGAAAGACTGCTCGAGCGCAGCGAGTGTCCACCATTTGACAGACGCACTTTCTCATCCGTGGTAGATGCTTGTAGGAAATCGAGACCCCGAGGCCGCCGAAGAGCGCCGACAAACACCTCGTCCCACAAAGGGGGAAGAAGAACGTGGAGTCTATTGCGCGAGAAGTGCAACCCGACCGCGGGGGCAAAGAGTCTGGAGTCGGCCAGTCCCCGACGCCTGCGCTGCAAAGCCTGATTTCGGCGCTGGCGCCGCAGGCGCGCACGGTGCTCCGCAAGTATTGGATCCTGTTGCTGGTCATACCGGCCCTCGGCTTCGTCGGGGGAGTGATTCCGACATGGAAGTCGGAGCTGGAATCGGCGCTGCTCGAGCAAACGGATATCGCGCTGCAAAACCAACGATCGAGCGTGTCCGAAGAGCGCCGCATGAGCGGCTTCGAGCAAATGCTTTCCACGCCGATCAAGCGATTCCTCGCGCAGCGAAACGACGTGGACTTCGCTACGGGCCTCCTTCTGACGTTTGTTGGAGGCAGGGGGCTCGGCGCGGTCCTGCTGACCTATTGCTTTGTTTGGATCGTGGGCTACGCATTTGCGATGGTCAGCGTGAAACTCAGCGCGCGCCTATCCACTCGCGTTTATCAAGGTCTGCGGGCTCAGGCATTCCAGAACGCGCTTCGCATCGGTATCGGGTTCAATGCCACCGGGTCGAATCCCTCGGGCGAAGCCTCTTGGGCGATTTCGAGAGGAGCGGAGATTGTTTGGAGCTTCATCGCGCAATCGATTCCCATGCTGCTCACGCTCATCACGCTGGGAACCGCTTTCTACATCATGGCAACCAAGAGCTGGAAGGCGTGTGCCATCTGCCTTGTTGCGATTCTATTGCGTCTCGCGTTGAGTCGGTTGCAAGCGCGCCAGCTCAAGAGCACTCGTCGTGGCATCGAGGAATCTCGCAATCGACTCGCCGCGCATACGGACGACATTCTGAGTCATCGCGAGGCCATTCTCGTCTACGACCAAGCCGACAAGTATTCGAAGAAAATCGCGGGCCTGGTCGACGAGTATGGCAAGCGCGATCAGAAGATCGTTTTCTGGGAAACGCACTACGACACCCTCGCAGATGCGACCGCCGAGATCGGCCTGCTGCTACTGCTATTCGGGTTGCTGTACCTAACGTTTAATGGCGAAGACGTCAGAGCCGTCGGCGACGCATACTTCTTCGTGTCGCTGTACAGAAGACTGCAGCAACCGGCGACGCGCGTACTTAACTTCTACGATCGCTACCGCGCAGATGAAGCACTCGTCCAGACTTTTCTGGGGATTCTCGCATCCGCAGACAAGTCGCCCGTGCCCGCGTCTGAGTCGCGTGCGAACGCATCCGGGCCGGATGCCGTCCGCTTCGACAGCGTAGATCTTGCTTTCGCGGGGAAGGAAGTGCTCAGGAACTGCTCGTTCAGGATTCCGCGTAACCGCACGACGCTCATCGTGGGGCGCTCCGGCGCAGGTAAGAGCACCATCCTGCGGCTGATCGCCGGCTTCCTGCAGCCGCGGAGCGGCGTCGTGTACGTGGATCAGCTTCCCACGGTCCATTGGCCGACTAACGCACTGCATGGCCTTATGAGCTACTGCCTGCAAGAAGGCAACGTTGTCGACGAGACCGTGCGTGAAAACCTAGAGTGGTGCTGCCCCACTGCGCTGCCGGATGAGACGTTGAACAAGGTCCTCGATCGCGTGCGCTTAGTACCCGACGTGCAACTCGGCGATCGCGCACGAATTCTGTCCTATGGCATGCAGCAACGCTTGGTACTCGCGCGGTTGTTGCTCGACAATTCGCCGCTGCTGCTGCTTGACGAACCATTTACGGGTTTGGACGTGTTCACGCTTCGTGATCTGCGGGACGAATTCCGCGGCGTGTTCCGGTCCGGCAGCAGAACGATTCTGATGGTTAGCCACAAATTGAACTTTGCGGCGTACGCCGATCATGTGATCGTTCTCAAGAAGGATATGAGCGTCGAAGAGGGGTCCCCTGCTGACCTGATCAAGGATTCAGGTAGTACGTTTTCGGCGCTATACAGTACGGCACGCGAAGAGCTGATTGTCGAGTGAGCAGACCATTGCGAAATGGCATCGGCCGAGTTCGATCGAACGCGCCGCCGTCAGGTCGTCGGTACGGTGAGCTAGGGCCGCACCCGCACGTACTTCTGTAAATTGCGCGGCCGCGGCTCGCCCGCGTAGATGTTGCCGTCGCGGTCCACGGCCACGAACTCGGCGCCGTTGCCGGCCGTGTCCCGCGGGTCGCCCCACGGATAGAGGATGAACTCCTGCACCCAGCCCGTGGCCGCGTTGCCGATGCGGATGCCCATCTCCCAGCCCGGGTTCTGCACGTTGTCGGACTCGGAGTCGGCCACGTAGATCCGGTCGGCGTCGTCGAAGTAGATGCCGCTCGGCTTGCCGAACTGGGTCCAGATTGCGAGGAACTTGCCGGCCTGGTCGAAGATCTGGATGCGGTTGTTGGTGCGGTCACCCACGAACACGCGGCCCCGCGCGTCGATCGCGATCGCGTGCAGCGTGCGGAACTCGCCGGGGCCGTAGCCGGTGCGGCCCCATTTCGCCAGCAGCTTACCGTCGGGCGCGAACTTCATCACTCGGTTGTTCGTGTCGTCGCCGTGGCCGTCGGCGACGAACACCGTGCCGTCGTCGGCGACCGCGACGTCGCTCGGTGCGTTGAGATGCGCGTCGTCGGAGCCGGGCACGCCCGGCGTGCCGAGCGTGAGCAGAACCTTGCCGGTCGGACCGAACTTCACGACTTGATGGCCGCGTTTGCCGCCTGCCGGCGTGCGCTCGGCGCTGACGGCGTCGGCCACCCACACGTTGCCTTGCGCGTCGACGTCGATGCCGTGCGGCCAGATGAAGATGCCGCCGCCGAAGCTCGCGACCGCGTTGCCCTGTAGGTCGAGCTTCACGATCGGGTCGAGCTTCGAGTCGAGGCACTCATAACCGAACTTGTCGGCTCCGGCGTCGCAGCGGATCACGGCCCAGACGTGCTGGTGGTCGGGGTCCATCGCAACGTCGCCCACGGCGCCCATCGCGCGGCCGGCCGGCAGGTGCGCCCAGTCGCGAACCATCCGATAGGGATTCGGCAGCGCCTGCGCGACCGCGGCGCGGTCCGCGCCGAGTAATCCAGCCGCGAGCGCGCATGCGGCCAAGGCGGCGCGGGTCGAGCTCTGTCCCCGGGGTCTGACCCTGCTCTGTCCCTGGGGTCTGACCCTGGTCTGTCCCCCGGACATCAGAAGCTCAAGTCGGGAACGCGTTTCAGGATCCGCTGCTCGAGCTGCGAGATGAGGCCGGCTCCCTTCTGAAGGAACTGCGCCGTGCCCTGCGGCCCGAGCGTTTTCGCGATCGGGGGCGGGCCGTCGAGCGGCGCGAAGTCGTTGTAGAACATGTTGAGCGTGATGATGCCGGGCTCGCCGCCTTGCACGGACGTCGTCACCGTGAGCCCGGCGAACGTCTTGTCCTTCTGCGCCTGCTTCATGACGGGATACATCTCCGCGCGCACGAAGCTCATGTAGGCGCCGGCCTTGCCGGGCATCGCCCGGTAGCGGCTCACGAATAGTGCCTGCGCCGCGCCGGGATCCAGGAAGAACTCGTCATGGCTGTTCTCGATCGAGCGGTGCACCGCGATCTCGCAGTCGCGGAGCTTCGCGCGCAGCGCGGCCGCCTTGTCGGCGCCGAGCGCGGTTTCGAGCGGGCCGCCGCCGTTGAATTCCGCGAACGAGGGCAGCGGCCGCACGACGACGTAGTCGGTGGCCTCGCCGATCAGCGTTTGCCACACGACGTACTGCTTCACGCCGGCCTTCTTCATCGCCGGCACGACCTCGGTGCGCTCGAGCGCGAGCCACTGGTCGACCTTCTCCGGCTTGACGTGCACTTCGGTGAGCAGCAGGCGCGTCATCCCCGGTCCGCCCTCTTGGGTCCAGGCGATTCCAGCGATACACGTGAGCAGCAGCGCGGCGACCGCGCGGAGCGTAGGCACGTTCATTCTTATCTCCCCCGTCGGACGTGGGTCCACTCTAGTCCCGAGCCGGTCTTTCCGCCATGCTTTGGCGCCAACGATAACGAACGGAGGGGGACCCATGAACCACGGCATTCGAACGGCGTTCGCGGCGGCGGGCGCGCTGCTCGCGGCACAGGTTTGGTACGCGCCCGCAGCACTGGCAGCGGAGTCGCTCGACGCGCGCGTGCAGCGGCTCGAGGACGAGGCCACGATCCGTCTCAAGCTCGACGAGTACATGGACCTCCTCGGCGCGCGCGACTGGGACAACTACATCAAGATGTGGTCGAAGGACGCGGACCTCGTGATGGCCGAGGGCGTGCGCCACGGCCGCGACGACATCAAGGAGCGCATGTCTACCACGTCGACGCGCCAGGTGGCCGCGGCCGCGAGCCGGCCGGCGCGGCAGCGGGCCGAGGTGCTGAGTAACATCAGGGTCCAGGTGCACGCCGATACGGCCAACGCGCGCTCGCGTTTCATGTTCGTGGGCGAGGGCGAGGACGGCACGTTCCGCATCACGGGCTCCGGGTGGTACACCGACACCTGGATTCGCGAGGAAGGCGAGTGGCGCATCAAGCGCCGCGCCGTGAACTGGGATCTGCTCACCGGGCAGAGCGCCGCGGACGCGGCGAAGAACGCCGAGGCCGCGAAGCGCTACTGAGCGTCGCGATACCGTCGCCGGCGCGCGGGGCCGCGGACCGTTACTTCGCGGGCTGCGCGCGGCCGGCCGCGATCTTGTCGAGCTGCTCCATCCAGATGCCTTCGGAGCAATTGTCCTCGAGGATCACGTTGTCTTCGAGCTTGCGATAGACGGTCGTGACCTTGTAGTCCTTGTCGGCGTACATCACGGGATCGTTGATCGTCATTTCGTTGATCAGCAACTTGCCCGTGACCTTCGGCGGATTGGCGGGGCGTAGCCCCGTGATCTTCACCTTGCTCGCGTCGGTGAGATACCAGCGCTCGACGATCCGCATCTGATCGCTGTGCGGCCAGCGCGGCGCGTGCCACTCGCTGATCTTGCGCGTCTCGATCACGAGCGTGTCGCCTTCCCAGTGGCCGAGCGAAAAGCCGACACGCTGGTCCGGGAAGTCGCTCGGGAAGTCGCGGCCGTCCATGTAGATCCGCCGCGTTTGCTTCGCGAGCTCCGACAAGAGCGTGACGCGCTTCTCTTGCTGCACGATCTCCATCGCGGCGCCGCCGATGCCCCACATCACGGTCGGCATGCCGGGCTCGACGCAGTGAGCGTTCGCCTCCATGTCGCCGGTGACGTCGCCCTTGACGTTGTACTTCGCGACGAACTCGTCGGTGATTTTCTTGCCCTCGGCAGTGCGCGTGGGCTCGATCGGGATGAAGAACGGCGCGCCGAGCCGGTCGTGCTGCACCATGCCCCAGACGCCCTCGAGATTCGGCGGGTCGTCCGCGGCACGCGCGGCCATCGCGACAAGCGCCGCGATCATGGAGAGCGCCACGGCGTTGACCGCCATGTGGCCGAGAACGGTAACGAGTCGCGACGCGATGCGCCGCACGCGAGTCTGCATGCTGGCCCCCTCATTGTTCCGATTGCCCCGCGCTGCAGTCGTCAGGGACGTGATGTTCTTCGAGGTCCTGCGGCGCGGGTCGGTAGCGAGTGTAGCACGCCTCTTCGGGCGCGAGCCGGGGACGAGAGGGGGGATCCGAGTGCGAGCACATCGAGCGAATGGCCCCACAGTCGGAGGCTCGCTCGATGACTAGTCGTCTTGGCTGGCTCTCTTGCGCAACTCGGCCGCGACGAGCAGCCGTTGGATTTGAGACAGGGCCAACTTTCCTTCTCGCTTGCTCTGTCGCCGAGCGGCGAGATCGTCCCGCGGTAGGACCAAGGTGTCTGCGTGCGGATCGTTCTGACGGGCTTTCATGGCCGCGCATCGTACGGATGTCGTCGGGCGCACGCTTCGACGCGTGTCACGGTTCCCCTCCGTCCTGCCCCGCTAATCCCTGCCATTTTTAGCTCTTGGGCTACCGTGTGTGCCACACACACACATCGTGTGCCACAGAGGCCGAGAAAAGCATGGATCAACAGTTCCGGCAAGGCCGCCGCCAACGTTGGTTCGCCCTTGGGGTGCCACCTTCCCCGGTGAGTCCCGTCGGCAAACGACACATCCTCAAGTCAGTGGGCTCTACAAACAGCCCGCGGTTTCGTCTCAGATCGGCAGGTTGGACGCGATTTCTTTCGGGCTCCCTCCCAACCGTCTGTTCTTGCCGTTACCACTCGGCGGCAACCCTGGAAGTCTCCATTTGGCTGCCCTTGGCGAAATTCTTTGCAACTCATCGACGTGGAACATGCAATCGCAGGGATCGAGTTTTCGCGCGGAAGCCCTGGTATTCTCATTGCGTTTGCGAGGATGAGGCAGCCCCAATAATGGCGACTATCGGACGTTCGATTCACGTTGATGGCGACATCCGTGGGGATGAGGATCTGCTTGTCGAGGGCGAGGTGAGTGGAACCATCAGCCTCAAGAGCCACGGAGTAACGATCGGCGAAAGCGCTAAGGTGTACGCCGATGTGTACGCGCGATCTGCCTACATAGATGGGTTTGTCGAAGGCGATGTATACGCGACGGAGCGGCTCACCGTCCGCAAGGCGGGGCGCGTGCGCGGCAACCTCACGGCGCCGCGCGTGGCCATAGAGGAAGGCGCAAAGTTCGGGGGTTCGATTGAAATGGATCCTTTGGCGCTGAATTTCTTGCGGAAGAAGACCCGTTCCCTCGATGAAGTGCAAGTCGTAATCGATCCCGGAAAGGCCACTCCCGAGATTGTCGGAAGGTATCTCTCAGAACTGTCTGTTCTTTACCAGATGCTTGGGGGCAGTGGCATCGCATTCGGCCCCCACAGCGATCCCCGTCCACCGATCACGTCGTCAATACGGGCGGAGAGTGCCGTAGTTCAGGCGCGAGCTGTACGGACGTCCGGTGGATAACAAACAGCGTCCGCTGCAAGTTTACAGTGCCACTCCAAGCGATGAATCACATCCCGAGGAGCGTTCGCGATGGCGGCGCTTTGTGTATTTCGCTACGCAGTGGTTTGCAGATAAGCCGGGGCTGTCCGATAGGGCGCTCCAGGCTAGTGTTGCGAAGCTGGAGGCTGACGCGCATAAGGCTGCGATGGAAGCTTCAAAGATTGCTGCCGAGGCCGATGCGCAACGACAGGAATCCTTCAAAGTCTTCGCCTCCGCTATCGACGAGCACTTCGGCAATGATTCCATGGCGACTCAACTGAAGATAGCGAAGTTGCTAGAGACTAACCCAGAACTTGAAATTCAGTTGAAGAAAGTTCAGGCCATCGCGGCCCAGTATGAGATGCGCGTGGCTGTTATCGATCCCACTAAGCAAATCGGCGTTCCTGGGCCGCCTGGCGATAGGGCAGCGTAGTCCGTTCTCCATCGGGGCCGCGCCGGCGACACCACAGGTCACTTCGCCGACCACAACAAGAATGATCTCGGCGCAAGAAATCCTCAGCCGAAGCAGCAGGTGATTGCTTCGAGGTGCTCGTGCTCTACTACCTGAGACTCGAACCGAAGTACGCCACAAGGCTGCGGGCCGTCTGACTCATCAACGGAAGTTCCAGATTCCCATTTCAAAACGCGAATACAGAGTCCGTGCGCCGACTACGCTGTGCTTCGTATCTAAGCGGCGCAGCCACGCCGTGCGAGCCGGGTTCAAGCTGAGAGCGTGGGGCCGCACGCAGCGAGGTCTAAAGAAGCCGGTGCGGCTTCCCTGACGATCAGACTAGATCGCGCCGTAAGGATACGTTGACGTTAAAGACTGCACGCGGTGTCGGGGGCGGGCCCTATCCGCATCACGTGATTTCCCAGATGCGTCGCGCTATTGACTTTCGTTTGTCCTAACTTCCGCGGCGGGTTCTGCGGGAGGGTCTTCCTGCGGCAAGCTGATGGTCGAAGCGATGCGCGCAGCGCTATCCGAGATGAACAAGGCGCAGCTCTGCACAAGGAGGGAGCGGCCGTCGCTCTCTGAGCCGGTCCCACCGCTGATATCGCCGAGGTGATTCGTGAGATTGTGCGCTTCGAAGTACCCGCTATCTTGGTCATAGACAATCGCCCGTTGGTGCTGAGACAGGAACGGCCGAGCTGGGGCGCACCGAAGATCCGCGAGAAATTGCGCCGGCTTCACAGCGAGATCCAATTGCCGGCGATCAGTACGGTGCATGCCGTGCTTGAGCGGCATGGCCTAGTCAAACGACGTCGGCTGCGGCGCGGATCCAAAGCGCAAGGAACGACGCTGTCCAAGTCGTCTGTGCCGAATGACCTGTGGTGCGCCGACCATAAGGGCGAGTTCATGCTCGCCGATCGGCGCTACTGCTATCCGCTTACCATTACCGACTTCGCCAGCCGTTACTTGATCAGCTGCGAGGCCTTGGCCACGACCCGGGAGAAATACGCGTTTACGGTGTTCGAGCGGGCCTTCAAGGAATTCGGCCTGCCCAAGGCTATTCGTACTGACAACGGCGTACCGTTCGCCAGCGCCTGGGCGCTGTTCAACCTGAGCAAGCTCTCTGTCTGGTGGCTACGGCTGGGGATTCGCATCGAGCGCATCAACGGGGCATCCCCAACAGAACGGCCGGCACGAGCGCATGCATCTGACGCTGAAGAGGGAAGCTACTAAGCCCGCGGCCAGAAATTTCCTCCAACAGCAGGCCAAGTTCGATGAGTTCGTCGAGTGCTACAACTGCGAGCGGCCGCACCAAGCCATCGGCATGAAATACCCGATCGAGCTCTACGAGCCTTCCCCTGGACCCTATCGCGGACTGACCGAGCTCGAGTACCCCCTCCACGACCGCACGATCACCGTCACCCGCTGCGGCCGAATTTGCTTCGGACGACTGAAGATCAACTTCAGTACCGTCTTCCCCGGGCAAAACGTCGGCGTCAAAGAGGTCAGCGACCGAATCTGGCTAGTGAGCTTTATGGACTATGACTTAGGGTTTTTCGACGACGAGACATGCCGCCTCGAAAGTGCTATCAACCCCTTCGAGGCGAAAGTGTTACCCATGTCTCCGGTATAAACCGTTACCCATGTGTCCGGAATGGACCTTGAAGCTAGTGGTGGTGATGGGTTCCCTCGAATCTCCCCGGTGAGCCGCGCCGCACCTACGTCGCGGCTGGCGGTGTCGGCCGATACCCCGACTGTTACCCCGAGGGCCAGACCGGCCCGCAAGCCGGGCCTCATCACGCGACGATGATCGTAGCAAACGTGCGTTTGCCGCACGACAATCACTCGCGCGACCCGACGACGAGCGGGGCAAGGGGGGCGGCGTGGACGTGCTCGACAACATCGGCAACTGGTGGGCGAATTTCCTCACGCACCCGACGTTCTGGGACGCCTTCTGGCCGTCGGTGCTCGGCGCGCTCGCTGGCGCCGTGTCGGCGTTTGTTCTCGAGCGCAGATACCGCGAGCGTGAGCGCATCGGACGCGAGGTCGGGCAGTGCAATCGCCTGATCTTCACGCTCGGCCAGATGCTCAGCACGCTGGAGGACGTCAACGAATTGCTGTTCATCGGCCCGCGTAAACGCCTAGGGCGCGAGCCGCAGTGGCACGAGATCGGCGGGCTGCCCGGTGCTCCCGAGCCCGGCCCGTCGTTCGTAGTTGGCGAGTACGACTTCCTCCTCGAGGACGTGGACCGCAAGAGCAACGCGCCGCGAGCGCTCGGCCGGTCCTACCACGCCGTGAGTCGGTTCAACTCCGCGCTCGCGCTCGTCCACGAGCGCACGCAGCTCTACGCGCAGTGGCATCGGCTCAGCACGTCCTCGGTGTTCGGCGTCGGCGCCGAGGGTGTGGCGGGCCTGGTGGAGACGGAGACCGTCGGCCACCGCGTCGACCAGCTCACGCGCATGCTGGCCGAGGACGTCCCCGAGGCGGTCGCGCTGTTCAAGGAGGTGATCGGCGAGCTCCGCCAAGCGTTGTCGGTGCGCTACCGCGGCCGCGAGTTCATCCGCCTTTGGCCCAACGATCCGAACGCGCCGCCGGTGTGACGCTCCCGGGAACTCGATCACGCCGCGCGGGCGTGCGAGGTGGTGAAATCTCCTTCAGGAGGATCGACCGCCATGAGGTCACTCGTCGTTATCGCTCTGCTGGCCGCCGGCGTGATCGCCGGACTCGCCGAGGCCGACGTCGCCGCGCAGGAGCGCGACGGCGCCGAGCAACCGCGCCGCGCTCGCCACCTCCTCCGGGGTTTGTACGCGTCGCTCCGAAGCGTGAGGGCGAACAGCGCGCCGTCGCCGCGGGCGAACGCACTGACGACGACGGTGCCGCGTTCCAGGAGCGGCTCGACCGGCTGTACCAGGAACTACCACGCGTAAGCGTGCCATCTCCGCCGAAACCGCCCCCGTCGCGAGAGGACGTCTACTTCGACGCGCTGAACGCCAGCATCCAGGCGTGCATGAAGCGCGGTGACTACGATCCGTCGGTGCTCTGCTTCCCGAAACTCTCGCCGTCGAAGTGCGAGGATGCCGCGCTCGCGATGGTCGCGGGCCGCGACCGGCGCACTTGGTTCCTATGCGTGCGTTCGTGCGCGACGGCGAGCCTCTGGTCGCGGACGTTTGGCGAGTGCGCCGCGCCTTGATGGTTTCGAGGAGGCCGGCCACTGTATGAGCACGCGCGACGGGGGCACCGTCAAGTACTTCGCCTACGGCTCAAACATGAGCACTCAGCGGCTACGGGAGCGAACGCCCTCCGCGATCGCTCGAGGCGCTGGCTACCTCGTCGGCTACGACCTGCGGTTCCACAAGAGAAGCACGGACGGGTCGGGGAAGGCCGACGCGCTGTACACCGGTCGCGCTGAGGATGTGGTCTGGGGAGTCGTGTTCGAGCTGGCGGAGGCGGAGCTGGCAGCCCTCGACACGGCCGAGCGCGGCTATCGGCGGGTTGCGATCGACGTCCTCGCGCCCCGTGGCTGTTTGCTCCCGGGGAGTACCGTGACCAAGGCGATCACCTATCTCGCGGAGGCGCGGAGAATCGATGCGACTCTGCGCCCTTTCGACTGGTACAAAACCCACGTCGTCGACGGCGCGCGCGAGCACGGTCTCCCGGCTGAGTACCTCGCCAAGATCGAGGCAGTCGAGGCGAGGCAGGAGTCGTGAGCGAGCGTTATCCCGTTCGCCGAGGAGCTCGCGTCGTCATGCGCGGCGTGCGCTACGCTGCGGACACCATCGCGAGTTACCTGCTCGATCTCGAGGCGGCACCGAATCTCGCGGGCAAACTCGAGCGCCTCGACCCAGTACGGGACCGTGTCGCGATCGCCGCACTCGTCGACGCCGTGGCCCGCGCGACTTGGCGCAAGAGTCGCGGCGGCTTTCAGTCTCGCGTGAAGCGGCTGGAAAGGGCGGAGGCGATGGTCTACGACGCGCTCGTCGTTGCGCTCGGTGGAAAAAACTGAGCCGGCGGTCGCTCCCAGGAAACGAGCCCGTAAAATCGCGCACGGGCCGCTTTCTCGCCCGACCCGCCACCTCGCCATCCCCGGAAACCCGCCGCTCGGCGCCCGATGCGGTGGCTCGCCAAGCCCCCGAATTCGAGCAAGGGCAAGGCGCTCAAGCTCACCGCATCTGCCCGTTATCCCAGGCGCTACCCCGCATCAAAAGGCGAGCCCGCGGCGTCCTGCGAGAGACACCGCGGGCTCTATGCGGCCGCAGCCGAACCCAACGGCTGCGGCAACACTCTGTCCGTCGAGAGGCGCGCGCCGCTCCGTCGCGTGCCCGTCGTTGCACCACTCCGCCGACGGCTGGGACGGGATGCGTGGTGCGCCGCGCCACCGGTTGCCCGACACCCAGCGGCGGAAGCACGAGCAAGACTCGCCCGTCCGTGCGCAGCGCGCGCGAAACTCGCACGGACCGTCGTCGCACGGCGCCGCCGTTGGCTCGCGCATCGCCGATCTAGCGCGGCGCCCGCTTGCCGGCGTCGATGAACTCGCGCGCGGCGCGATCCGCCTTCGTCGTCGGGCCGAAGTCGGGGAGCAGCGCTCGGTGGTCGGGCCGCTCCCCCGATTCGAAGAGAGCGAGGACGACCGCCTCCACGTGGCCGAAATCCGGCAGTCCTTCGGGAGCCTGCGTCAGCGTCGGCGCGTCGCGCTTGAGCAAGCGCGCCGAGGCTGCGGCCGCCTCGAGCGCGAGCCGGTGTCGCCGGCGCAGCTCTGGGATCGCGACCACGAGCTCGCACTTGCGCAGGAATGACGAGACGTCGCGGAACGCTTCGATAGCCCGTTCAAGGCGTTCGACGTGCGCGGCGGCGATCGCCGGTGCCTGCTCGAGCATGGCCTCGCACGTCGCGCGGGCCGCGGCTGCCTTTCGTTCCGCGCTTTCCTTCGCGTGCTGCGCTCGCCGCTCGCGCTCGATCCGGTACGCGAGCACACGTATGGTCGCGCGGTTCACCGAGTGTGCGGACCGTTGTCGCGATTCACTGCCTTCGAGGGTGCTGAGCGGCTCGCGAGCGACGCCGCTTTCCTCGAGTTCGAAGCCGTACTCGGCCGCCTTCTTCGCGATGTGGCCAAGATCGCTTTCCTCCTGCTCGTCGAGATCCCCTTCGGTGAGGTTCGCGACATAGCGGACGTCCAGCGCGCTGCCCGTCGGGATCTGGACGCGCGCGGGGTCGACGCTCTCGAACATGCGCGCGTCGGTCGCGTTCTTCACCAGCTCCGCGCGGCTCATCGATCGGTGCGCGCGGTTCATCGCCATCCCCGCCCGAGGAAGCTCGGCGGGATCGGCTCGCCGTCCTCGTCGACCGCGTCCTCCGCCGCGGAGCCCTTTTGCCGGCCGCGGCGCGCTCGATCGTCGTCCATCGACGCGAACAACGACGGCGGCCGACCGCTCGAGTTCGCGCGCACCCGCTCGGTGTCGCCAACCTCGGCGACCGTCTCGTCGACGTCGTCAGGCGGCTGGTAGGCGTCGTCCTTGAGGGCGGCGACCGCCCGCGCGACGCTCTCCCCGATCATCCGCGTGAGGTTCACGCGCGAGCCGTCGGCGAGCTCGATGAAGGTTTCCTCGGACGCGTCCTCGACCTTGCGACGCGGCGCGTTCGTGAAGGGTGTGCTATGGCGCCGCGTCGCGAAGATCCGGTTTTGCGTTGACATGCTCAATGACTCCTGTCGGTGAAGCCGCCTCGCGGCGGCGATGGTTGCGGGCTCGGTGCGCACTTTTCGCGCGTGCCGCGGCCCAGTGTTTTCGATTCCGGTTTCCATGACCAGTCGCTCCGGCTGCCGCCCCTTGCGCCCGATCTGGCCAGGCGATCCCAGCGACTCACGCAAGTATTTCCCTGCGCTCGAGCGCGGCGACGCGCTGCTCGAGCTCCTCGACCTCGATCGCGGTGCGTACTTGGCCGAGGATCGACGCGAGACGCGCGGCCGTGAGCGAGTCGGGATAGCGGCCGGCGCGTTGGCGCGCCTCACGATAGAGCCGGCCGAGCTCGGCGCGCACGTGCGCGAGTGTGTCGAGCCGCGACACGCGTACACGGCCGCCGACGGGCAAGTCGTTGCCATCGCTCTGCTTTCCGGGAGCACCATCGGCAGATTTGTGCGGTCGGCGCGGCGGTACGCTGTCGGCGCTGGTCACGAGCTGCCCTCGCTCACGAGTGCGAGATAGGACTTCGCGTCGCTGATGTGCTCGAGCCCGGGCGGGATCGGAGCGGGGCGAACGAGCGCAGCGTATGCCGCGCCGGCGTCCGCTGCGTCGACGTCTAGGCCGAGGTCGTGAACGCGAATCGACGGTGCCAGCCGCTGCTCGAGCTGCTCGACTCTGCGGCGCAGCACGCGGCTCATGGCGCGATCTCCGCCGAGTCGGGTGTGCCGCGGAGGTGCCCTCGCCACTGGCCGTTGGCGCGCTTTCGCCAGACGAGCACCGGCTCCGCGACGCCAGCCACGTAGACGAGCACGTGCTCCGCCTCGGGCAGGGATTCGAGCGCGAGGGCGAGGCTCGCGCGATCCGGGTTGCGCCACGGCAAGCGCACCTCGACCTCGCGCCGCTGGGCGCAGGAGACGACGTCGACCACAGGCTTAGCGGCGGTCACGGTGCGACCTCCGCGGGGTACGCGAACGGGTAGCGTTCGCGCTCGACGGCGTCGGCGCTAGCGGCCGCGCGGCGCGCGGGTCTCGATTCGTGGGCGGACTGAACCCTCGTGGGGCCTGCCTCGGCGTGCTCGCCGTCGCTCGATCGAGCACCGGCGCCCATGGCGGCGACGGGGATCATGGCTGCGACGTCGGCCTCGCTGTCGGCGGTGGCGAGGCATCGAGCTACCCGCCCCGAGTTCGGCGAGGCTCGAGCCGCGTCGTCGACGGCGGCGAGTGCGGATCCGCTGCGCGCGACGACGTCTCCGGCCGGCGGGCCGTGGAGTACGCGGAGCGCGTCGACGAGCGCCGCTCCCGACGATGCTGCAGCTCGACTGCGATCGCGAATCACGATCGCTCCACGCGCGGTCGCCGTGAGCTGCTCGCCGCGGCGTCGTCGTCGGTGACGAGCTCGACGGCGAGCCAGCCGGACCACGCCGGCGTGACCGGGACCGCCTCGAGTCTGACGCTCATCGCGCCGGTGCTCTCGTCGCGGAAGATCGCGCCGACCGGGATACGGCGCTTCACCGGACCTTCGTCGGTGGAGTACTCGCCTACGGTCGCGAGCAGATTCGCGTGCAGACGCATCATCGGCGGCCCTCCGCGAGCGAGGCCTCGTCATGCGCGGCCGTGCTCGGAGCTTCACGACGTCGAGCCTCGCCGCGATCGACGAGCGGATCCCCGTCGCGCATGCCGAGCTTCGATTTGATCGCGCCGAGGTGCGAGCTCACGTGTGCCGGATCGGAGGATCGCCGCGCGTCGTCGCTCTCTTGCGCGGCGGCGGGCGCGCTCTCGGGCGCGCGCGCGCCCGCGCATCCTGTTAGGTCCTGTTCAAATCCAGTAGGGCGGCCACTGGTGACCTGCTGTCGTGCAGCTTTTGACCTACTGTCGTGCGCGTTCTGGCCTACTGTCGCGTCAGACTGTAGGCCATCGGTGGCCTGCTCTCGTCCGGTGATGACGTCCCACATTCCGGGCCGGAGGGACTTCGCGGCCGCGATCACTTCGGCGGGTAGGTTGGGCGGGTGGCGCAGTCGATACTCCTGCGCCGTGCCGGTCATCGCGCGCGGCCCCACGCGCTCGAGCCAGTGCGCGCTCACGAGCGCGTGCAACGCGCGGCGCACTGTGCGCGACGGCGAACGAATCACGGCGCCGAGTAAGTCGTGAGTCGGGCGCGACACGAGAGCTCCATCGTCGAGGGCGTGCGCGAGCTCGGCGATCATCATAGCGGCGGGGATCGCGCGGGCCGGGCCGTGCGCGAGCACGAGCCGCCGCCACGTGCCGACGTTCCGCGCGTCGATGCGTCGCCGCGCATCATCACGGCGCGCCACGATCAGCGCCCGGCGGCGCGCAGTCGCGCGAGCGCGCGCTCGAGCGCCCCGAGGTGGCGACAGACGTCGCGCCACGCGAGGCACACCTCGCAGAGCATCGTCGGCGTGCAGTGACAGGGCGCCGACGGGTAGTTGGACGGATACCGCGCGCCGACGCTGCCGGCGAGCCGTGCCGCGCCTGGCGATTCGCGGGCCGCAGACTCCCTCACCTCGGGTCGCTCGCGGACTCATTCTCGCCTCTGAGCTGCTCGAGCAGGTTGCGGATGTCGCCAGCGCGGTAGTACGTCGCGGAGCCGCGACGGATGCCGCGGACACGCCCGGCGGCGACGGAGCGTAAGAACGTCGATTTCGAGACGGGGAGCACCCCGACCTCGCAGACGATCGCGACGACGCTCCCGCTGCGGCGTCGCGCGTATACGCCGCCGATGAGCGTCCGCAACTTCACGAGCGCCGCGTCGTCGCTCGGCAATGTGTGGTGATGCGTGATACGCGGGAGCGTGGCCTCGACGGCGGGATCGACGTCGGTCGCGGATCTCATGGCGCCCTCCTCGGTCTCTCGGGGCGCCAGCGAATCTATAGCCGCGGCGAGGGGCTCGCTACCACCGAAGCAGCTACGGTGTGATTTTCTTTCGAGTGACGAGCGCGGCGTCGATCCGGCGGGCGGCTGCGTCGGGCCGCGAGTATTTGGACTTGTGGCGCTTGATGAGCTTACTCCGTGCGGTCTCCTCGTCGCCCGCGTACTCCTCGCACAGCGCGTCGAACTCGGCGAGAAGGGCTTCGTCGCTCTGACGCGCGCGCTTCTTCCCGCCGACGCGGCCGCGCCGGCGGCGGTCCTCGGCGAGGGCGTGCTCGATGGCGTCTGCGCTTGCGGCGCGCTCCTCCTCGCGGACCTCTCGCTCGACGAGTGCGGTGCGCTCGCGGAGCTGCTCGACCTCGAGCGCGCGGTCGAGCTGCGTGCGCGTTGGCGGCCGGCCGTGCTTCGCGGTCCACGCGGCGACCACACGCTCGCGCCTTTCGCGGACGTGCTCGAGTGCGATCCTCGTGGCCGCCTTGTTGGCTGGCGACAAGGCGATCCGGCTCGGGAGATTTACTCGAACGCCGAGCACGGGCGGCGACGCGCTCGCGACCCTCTTAGCCACGCGCGCGGCGCCGGGTGTTCGCGCGGCGCGAGCCGATGGCCGTCACCTTCCGCTCGCCCGCGCGTAGCTGGTCGAGGTAGTCGGCCCACTGCTGCAGCATCGCCCGGCGTTGCGGGAGCAGATGGCTGCGGTTGTACTTGCCGGCGACGCCGGGCCGCTTGTGCGCGAGCTGCGTCTCGATCAGCTCGGGCGCGAAGCCGAGCTCGTGTAGCAGCGTGCTCGCCGTGTGGCGGAAGCCGTGCGGCACGACCTCCTCGGCGGCGAATTCGAGCCGGCGCAGGGCCGAGGTCATCGTGTTGTCGCTGATATAGCGGTCGCGGTCGCGGACGCTCGGGAATACGTAACGCCCGTTTCCCGTGATCGGACGCAGTTCCTCGAGGATCACGGCCGCCTGGCGCGAGAGCGGGACGACGTGCGGCGCGCCCATCTTCATACGTTCGCCCGGGAGGCTCCACGCGGGCGCGGGCTCCGTCTTTTTGCCAACGTCGACGGTCGCCTCGAGGTCGAATTCCCGCCACTCCGCGGCGCGTAGCTCGCCCGGTCGCACGAACACGAGCGGCAGCAACTTGAGCGCCGCCATCGTCGTGGGCTCGCCGCGGTAGCCGTCGATCGCGCGGAGGAGTTCGCCGAGGCGTGCGGGATCGGTGATCGCGGCGAAGCCGTGCTCCTCGCGTGCCGCTAGCACGAGCCGCGTCTCGAACGTCGAGACGTCGTGCGTCGCGCGGCCGACGGCGACCGCATAGCGCAGCACGCGACGAATCGCGGCGAGCGTGCGGTGCGCGGTCTCGTTGCTGCCTGTCTGCTCGATGCGGCGCAGCACCGCGATGATGTCCTGCGCCGTGATGGCCTCGCTCTCGCCGCTCGGCCGCTTGTCTGCGACGGGGCGCGCGCCGAGGTATGGGAATACGTAGCGCTCGAGGCGTCGGCGCATCTTCGTGAGCGTGTTCGCGCGCGCGGCGCCGGCGCGGTTCTCGGCCGCCAGTTCCGTCAGGCGCTCCTCGAGGTGTTGGCGGAGCTGCGCGAGCGGGATCGGCTTGTGGTCCCTCGTCTGCGGCGGCGGCTTGCCGGCTTGCAGCGAGAGGTACTCGAGCGCGAGGTATTCAAGGGCCGCCGCGTCGTCGCTCTGCGTCGCGCGCTCGGCTTCGCGCTGGGCGCGCCGTACTGCGCTCGGGTCGATGCGCCGGTCGAGCATCACGCGGGTCTCGCGTCGTTTCTCGCGGGCGCGTTTGAGCGATACGTCGGGGTAGACGCCGAAGCTCAGCAGCTTCTCGCGTCCGCCGAAGGTGTAGCGGAACCGCCAGCCCTTCGCGCCGTGCGGTGCGACGAGCAGGTAGAGCCCCTCGCCGTCGTAGAGCTTGAACGGCCGCTCGCGGGGCTTCGCGGCCTTGATCGTCGCGTCGTCGAGCATCGCGTGTCCCTCCTCTTGGCGTTGCGTTGCGTCGGGGTGGGATCGAACCGGGGGCGGGGTGGAACCGAATCAGAGCTACCCCAGGGTGACCAGCCGTTACCCCGGCTTGTACCCCGACCAGCGCATGCTACCACGTGGGACTCGCTGGAACCGAATGCGTCCGGCTCTTCTAGGATAATCAGCGAGTTACGAGGCTTCTGGCGGGGTACTTGGACCGGATGGGACCGCGGGGAACGCCTAGGTGGTGGTGATGGGTGGGATCGAACCACCGACCTGCGGGTTATGAATCCGCCGCTCTAACCAGCTGAGCTACATCACCACGAAAAACGTTGCCCCGGGTGGCTGGGGCGGACGCGTATTCTAGCGTCTAACGCAGCGGTTTGGTGCGTTCTCACTTCGCGGCGTTAGGCGCACGCGGTGATCTCCGGGATCGGCGTGTGAGGGCCGTTCGCAGCGGATTCCGCTGCGCCGTTGTTGGCAGGCGCCGCCTTACGAGCGCACGAACGCAAGCAGCGGGCCGTAGTCGTGACCGTCGGCCGCCCGCAGCGCTGCCACATAGGCGGCTCGGGTTGCGCCGGCATCGACGAGACTTGCGCTGCCCCAGCTAAAGCGAGCCCGACCGAGTGCCGTGAGCAGCAGATCGGCGGCAAGGCGTGCATGACGGCCGTTGCCATTCGAGTAGCAGTGAATCCACACCAGCCTATGATGAAACCGCGTCGCGACCTCGTCCGACTCATAGGTGTCGTTATCTACCCAGTAGCGGCAATCATCGAGCAGTGCCCGCAACTCGGTCGGGATCTTGTAATGCTCGACGCCAATGTTCTTTTGGCTTCGTCGGTACGTCCCGGCCCAGCGCCAGACATTGCCGTACATCCGTTTGTGCAGCGTGCTCAGGAAGCGCTCCGCGAGCACGTTGCGTTTGCGCGAGAACGCCCACGTATCGGCTTCGAGAATGTTCGCCTGCTCGGCTTCGTTGAGCTCACCGCGTAGCGTGATGTAGGAGGGGATCAACCCCTCCCGTTCTTCTGCGCTGAGCTGCGTCGATGCATCGTCCTCGCCCGCGAGCGGGTCCGTCATCGCTTAGACCACAGTGCCGAGCCGGGTCCGTCGAGCAGCGTTTTCGCGACACGCTCGAGCTGTGCGCGCTCATCCTCTTCGGGTACGCGCTGATCTTCGAGCGCCATGCTGTGACCAACGGTGCGAAGACGCTCGCGCGCCGCTTCGCGGGCCCGTTCCTGCATCAAGGTCTCGAGCGGTTTTCGCGGGACGAGCGCATAGACGAGCGTGCAGTCGAGCGCACGGGCAGCGCGTTCGATCGTTTCGAGCGTGATCGCCTTGGAGGCCTCCGCTTTCTCGAGCCCGACCGCGCTTGGCTGGGCAATACCGAGCCGCTCGGCCAGTTGCGCGGTGGTCATGCCGAGGGCTTCCCGGATCGCCCTGATCCAACCGCGGGGCGGGCGGGCGAGCGCCTCCGCGCTCATGAACGGAGTCAGGCGTTTGTCGAGACTCTTGCGGGCTGAAGCTCGGTCCTGAGCACGCATTTGATAGCCTATAACCTATGATATTCGTCTTTAAATATAGGCTATGACCTATATAAATTCAATAAGAAAATAGCCTATAGGCTATCGCCTGCGACCAGAGATCTGCGCCTCACCGGAGACACACGGAATCACAGATCCAAGCACGTCGGCACGCCGCGCCAAGATTCTTGCCATGGATCGTGCCGCGCTACTCGCCCACGACGACGGAAACGGAGCAACCGAATGGCGAGAAAGTACGCAGCGGCGGCGGGTACGGAGGCGCGACCAAAGCTGCCGTCGTCGAGTTCGACATCGGCCTCGACGGTCGGGCGGCCACGGGAATCGAGGATCTGACATGCGCGGACGGCGCGAATCTGGGCATTCATCGGATGGGCGTCTTGTAGAGTGGATTGCAGAGGTTGAGGGGCGGCTGACCGCGCAGCACTCGCACCGCTTCTTCGGCCGCGCGCTGTCGCAGTTCGGCCATGGAGGTAACGGAGCTGAACGCGACGTGCGGGGTCAGCAGCGCGGTCGGTTGTTGGAGCAGCGCCGGCGAGACGTCAGGTTCGCCCTCGAGCACGTCGAGTGCGGCGCCGCCGAGCCAGCCGCTGCGCAGCGCTTCGACCACCGCCTCGGTGTCGACGAGGCCGCCGCGGCTGACATTGACGAGCAGGCCCCCGGGTTTCATCTGCGCGATGCGGCGCGCGTTGATCAGGTGGCGTGTGGCCTCAACCAGCGGCACATGCAGCACGACGATGTCGCTTGCTGCGAGCAGGGCGTCGAGGTTGACGACCTCGATACCGGCAGCTGCTTCGGGTGTCGGCTGCGAATGCACGAGCACACGGCAGCCGAGCGCGGCAAACTTGCGCGCGGTGACGCGGCCGATGCGGCCGTAGCCGACGATGCCGATGGTCTGCGTGGCCAGCCGGCGAAGCTTCGCCTGAGCCGGGTCCCAGCGACCGGCACGCACGGCACGGTCGAAAGCGACGATGCCGCGTGTCCAAGCGAGCGCAAAACCGATGACGTGGTCAGAGACCTCTTCGATGCAGCAGTCGGGCACGTTCGTCACGGGGATGCCGTGCGCAGTGCACGCGGCGACATCGATGTTGTCGAGGCCGACGCCGAAACGTCCGACGTGGCGCAACGCCTTGCTTGCGGCGATGGCGCTCGCGTCAACGTGTGCCCAGCACGTGAGGATCGACTCGGGCTGGTGCTCGCGCGCAAGCGACGCGATCGCCGCCGCGCTCGCCGGCGCGGCAGAGCCCGCGACCATGCGGAAGCCGGCGGCCTCGATCACCGCGCGTTCGATCTCCAGGTCTGGCCAGGCGTAGTCGGTGATCAAGAGGGCCGTCACGATGAGTGTGTCGCTTCGATGCGTTGCAGCCCCGAACCAATGCCTTCTGCCTCGGTCGCTGAAAACCGCCGCGCCAGGTCCTGTTCGCGAAACGCTTCGGTGACATGGTCGACGAAGACGCGGGTCTTGGCCGGCAGTAGTTTTTGACTGGCGAAGTAGAGCGAGATCGCGCCCAGGTCGGAATGCCAGTCGGGCAGTACGCGTTGCAGCGAGCCGCCTTGCAGATGCGGCAGCACGAACGGCACGGCGACCATCGCCACGCCCAAGCCAATCAACGCGGCCCGGCAAATAGCGTCGGGGTCGTTGGCCACGATGCGTGCCTTCTGTTCCAACATCGCCTCGGCGCCTTCGCGATTGCGCATCTTCCAGACGCGCACACGACCACTCTGGGCCGAACGCATGGCAATACCATCCAGCGTAGCCAGATCGTCGGGGTGCTGCGGCAGTTGGCGACCTTGTAAATATTCCGGTGAGGCCACCGCGATGATATGCAGCGGCGCCAGGTGCCGGGCCACCACGCCCGGCGCCAGTTCCATGCCGCCGCCGATGGCGGCATCGAAACCCTCGGCGATCAAATCGACCTGGCGATTCTCGAAACTCCAGTCCGACACCAAGTCTGGATATCGCCGCATGAAGGCCGGCAGCAGCGGCAACAAATAGTCCAGGCCGAAGCCCAGCGCCATACTCACCTTCAGCACGCCGGCAGGCCTGCCGGAGTGCGTGGCCACATCAGCAATGGCCGATTGGATGGATTCCACCCCAACCGCGACCGAAGCTAGGAAGCGCTCGCCGTCTTCGGTCAGGGTCAGACTCCGGGTGCTTCGCTGAAACAGGCGCACGCCCAAGTTTCGTTCCAGTCTGGCCACATTGCGGCTGACCGCCGCCGGCGTCAGGCCCAGCCGCCGCGCAGCCGCGGAAAAGCCGCCGCATTCGGCGCTACGGATGAAGGACTCCAGGTTGGCGAGGGTCTCCACGCGCCGATCTTAAACGAACAGTTGAAACTAATTCCAACCATTACCGGCTTATCAGGGATCAATCGCCGCGCCAGTCTGTCTCGGTTGCCACCAACGGAGACACCGCAATGTCCACCCCATCAAAGGCCAGCATCGACTACGACGGCCTGATGCAGGCAAATCTCGCGCGAGTGTTTGGTGAGCGCGACGCGTCGCACCGGGTAGTCGCGATCGCAGAGATCTACGCCGACCACGCGACGTTGTTTGAACCGCATTCCACGGCCACGGGCCACACCGCCATCGGTCAGGCGGTAACAGCCCTGTTGTCGAGCTTGCCGCCAAACTTCGTGTTCACGGCGATTGGCCCCGCCGTCGGTCATCACGGTGTCGGACGGCTGCGCTGGCAATCCGGACCACCCAACGGTCCGGTGGCCGTAACGGGAACCGACGTCGCCCGAGTCGAAGGCGGTCGAATCCAGACCCTTCACGTCTTTCTCGATCCCCCGGGCACCTGAGCCGCCCATCACCAAAGGAATTTCCCATGCCCAAGCCCCCCAAAACCGGCCTCGAAGCCCTGCTTCGCCCAGAGGAAAGCATTCTCGTCCTCATCGACCATCAGCCTTACCAGTTCACCAACTTGAACAGCCACGAGCCGACGATGATCATCAATAACGTCATCGGCCTCGCCAAGACGGCGAAAGTCTTCAACGTGCCGACGATCCTAACGACGGTGATCGAGGAACGCGGCGGCCATCTGATCAAGGGTCTTCAAGACGTCTTCCCGGACCAGAAGCCGATCGACCGCACGTTCATCAACACCTGGGAGGACCCGAAAGTTACCGACAAGGTGAAGAAGAGCGGCCGCAAGCAGCTCGTGCTGGCCGCGCTCTACACCGAGATCTGCCTCGCCATGCCGGCGATTCAGGCGCTCGCGGAAGGGTATGACGTCTTCATCGTCACCGACGCATCCGGTGGGGTTTCCCCGGAAGCTCACGATATGGCGGTGCGCCGCATGGTCGCCGCCGGTGCGGTGCCGATTACCTGGATGGCCGTGTTGGGCGAATGGCAGCGCGATTGGGCACGCGAGGACACGGCGGCTGGCCTTGCGAGCGTCGTTCTCGAGCACGGCGGAGCAAGCGCCGTCGCCTTCGCCTGGGAAATGCAACTTCTCGCCGGACGCTCTGGATCGGGCGCTTGAGCATATTCTGGGGGCGGATTCGACCTCGCAATGGCGCTCCGAGCAGCACTGGCACGGATCGTGCTGCTCATTCGTGACCACCCGAACGGGAGCTCCACATGGCGAGAAAGTACGGAGCGGCGGCGTCCAAGAAAGTCAAACGCGCGCTGCATAAGCGCAAGCGCGGCACACTGCGTAGCGGCCGCTCGGGCAAGAAGGTCACGAGCCGCAGGCAGGCGATCGCGATCGGCTTGTCGGAAGCACGCAAACGCGGCGCGAAGTTGCCGGCCAACCCGAATCGCCGGCGTCGCAAGAAGACCTAGCCCAACGGAGCGGCCATGACGACACAAGCTCGTCCGCCGGCGACGAAGGCGAAACGGCGCAAGAGCGCTGCGACGCCGTCGCCGCCGATCAAGGCGCCGAATCCCCCCGAGGAAGAGGTGGACGATCGCAACATCCCCGACGAGATTCCAAAACTGGGCTCTCGCGACGCCCCCGGCGGCTAACCCCGCGCGCCAACCCCGTCCGGCGCGGCGGCTCAGCCCTCGGGTGCGATCGGCGTCCACGACGAATCGGGATCGAAGGTGTCGATCGCTGCCGCGAGCCGCGGTGTGTCGTCGCCGAGATCGCGCTGCCACACGACGCCGTCCTGGTTCACGATGAACGTCGTCACGCCGCTGACGCCGTAGCTTTCCGGATAGGCGAGCACGGCGAAGCCGGCCGTGAGCTTGCCGTCGACGACGTAGTCGCGGGCGCCGCCTTCGGCCGCCGCGCCTTGCTTGCGCAGTAAGTGATAGAGGTAGCCGTGGTAGGGGGCCTTCGCGCCTTGTCCGCCGTAGCCCTCAGCCGCCGCGGCCGCGAGCATCGGACCCGCCGGGCTCTCCGGCTCGCCCTGCGCGGTCTCCCAATAGAGCCCGTTGTGCTTGCCGGCGTCGCTCTTCAGCGCGAGCGCGTACGTGCCCGCCGCCGCGCCGTCGTGCTCCGCGGCCGCGTAGTCTTCCTGCGCCTCCACGTAGCCGCGCATGACGTCGATCGTCCTGAGCTCGTTCGCGCCGATCCGCCGCAGTACGAGCTCGTCGATGCCCGCGGCGCCGTCGAATAGCCAATGGCCGTCCGTATGCACGAGCGGGACCGGCAGCGGCCACGCGTCGTCGTCGATCGTGAGCACGAGGAAGTCGTTGCTGCCGGCGACGAGCTCGTGCTTCGTGCGGTACCGCTTGACGAACGAGTCCAGCGCCGCGCGGTCGGCGACCAGGTCGCCCGAGGACAGCAGTTCCTCGGAGTCGAGGCCGAGCAAGCGCGCGAGCTCCGCCGTGTCTTTGTTCTCCGCCGCGCGCACCAGCGCCGCCACGGCGTCCTCCGGCGTCGCGAACGACCGGTGAGTGGGCTCCGCCGGCCCCTCCGCCAGCCGGGTGGCCGGCGTTGGCGGCTGGCCGGGCTTCGAGCAACCCGTGAACGGCAGCGCCGCGAGCGCGACCAGCGTTGCGAGCGCGAACAGGCGTTGGGTCATGGTCATCTCCTAGCGGCGCCGCCCGCCGCCGCCGCCGCCGGCGGAGCGGGCGGGTCGGCTGCTGGTGCTGGTGCTCGCGTGGCCACGCGCGCTGGCCGCCCGGTCGAACGAGCCGTTGCCGCTCGCGCTCGCACCCGCGAACGCGCTGTTGGTCTGGCGCGGCACGGGCGTGGCCGCCGGCGTCGGCGACGGCCGCGACACGGTGCTCATATCCCGAGGCGCCGGCCGCGTCGACGCGCCGTAGCCGCGATCGACATGCTGGGTTCGATTTGCGGTGTTCTGGCGGCCTTGGAGATTGCCCGCCTGCGCGCGATTCGCGTCGAGGTTGCCTGTCTGCGGCCGGCTCGCGCCGAGGTTGCCTTGCTGCGCTCCGCCGGCCCCGACGCGGTTGTCGGCGCCGGGGCGATTGGCGCCGCCGGCCGCCTGGCCGAGCCGGTCCGACGTCGCGTCGTTGCGCGCGCCGGCGTACGACGAGCGGCCGAGCGGGCTGTTCCCGTTTTGGTTGCCCTTGAGGTTTTGGTTGTTCGAGAAGCGGCCGTAGTAGTCGTTGTTGTTGATGACGACGTTGTTGCCGCTCCGGTAGCCGCTGCGGTAGTTGTTCCGATAGCCCGCCGGCGGCGCGTAGCCGTAGCCGGGGCGGAAGGCCGGCCCGTACACGGGCCGGTAGGCGTAGGCAGGGGGATAGAACGGACGCGCGCCCATGTAGACGGAGCCGTAGCCCCAGTGGCAGTAGTAGTTGTCGTTGAACGCTCCGGCGACCAGGATGCCGATGCCGAACCCAATCAAGCCGGCGGCCACCTCGTCGTCGTTGTTGTCCTCGTGGATGACGGTCGTCGTGGTCGTGACCACGGGCGGCGGCGGAGGCGGCGGCTGCACGTAAATGACCTGCGGATTGTATTGCGGCACGTACACGACCATCGGATCCGCCGGCTTGACCTCGATGACGACCTTGTCGTTCTCGGTCTTGGTCTCCACGGTTTGCTGCGGCGTCGTCTTCAGGTTGCCGACCTCGGCCGCCTGAGCGCGGAGCCGCTGCACGGCGTCGAGCACGCCCTTTTGGTCCGAGGTGAACGCGGAGCCGAGCTGACGTGTCCAGTCCATCTGCTGACACATCATGTCGATGACCGTGGGGAAGTTGACAAGCGCGCGCATGGCCGGCCCGAACCCGACCTTCTCGGCAGCGGCGTCGAGCGCGTCGCCGTTCAGGTCCTGGTTCTCGATCAGCCAGTTGCCGGCGTCGAGCACCTCCTGCGCGTTGACCGATGCGGCGAGAACTTGACTGAGCAGGGAGTCGGGATAGAGCGCGATCGGCGCGAGCAGCTCTTCCAGCGCGTCGGGCGCCCACGACGCCTGGGTTACCGAGACGGCAGGCACGTGCGGCGCCGCCGTCGCCGGGGCGGGCGTCGCGGCGGCCGGCGCGCCCGGTTGCTGGGCATCTTCCGGCGCCGTCACCGTCGCAGCGGGCGTGGCCGCGAGCTGTGTGCCCTGCGCCTGTTGTGCCTCGCCGCGGTCGGAGTTACAGCCTCCGGCGGCGAACGCGACGATCACGGCCGCGAAAGCCGCGCGCGGCGGCGGGCGAGCAGCGGGCTGATGCGTGCGCATGGCGTGCCTCCCCTGGGCAATAGGGCTCCGGCGGCCAAAAGGGCTGGTCGCGGACCGCCTCCACGGGGATTCTCCGCGCCGGTTACCGGCCGAAGAATTGGCCTTTGGGGATATACCCTAGCTGTGGGTGTGCAGGCGGCTGACGAGCCTATCGTCGGTGTAATGCTCCACGTCGAGCACGAGCCGCTCCTGCGCGAGCTGGATTTCGTGGAGCGTATAGACGAGCACGATCGACAACGTCAGCGCGACCAGCGTGGAGTTGAACGAGATGCCGAGGCCGCCCGTGACCGCCGTGGTGTCGCCCTGCATCGCGAGCTGCGCGCCTTGCAGCGCGAGGCCGATGCCGCGCACGGTGCCGACGAAGCCCAACGCCGGCGTCGCCCAGACGCCGAACCGCAGGATCGCGAGCTCGGCATCGAGCCGCGCGGCCTCGCTCTCGCAGACGTTGTGCACCGTCGTGGACGCGTCTTGCACCTGGCCGGTGGCGCCGAAGCGCTTGAGCGCGCTGCCGAGCACCCGGGGCACGACGTAGTCGCGCTCCTTCGCCGGCAGCTGCTCGAGGCGCCGCAAGTACTCGCGGCAGTCCTCGGGCACAATCACGATGCCGGGCGGCAGGTTCATGAGGTCGGCGGACAGGAGCTTGCGCTGTGAGCGCAGCTCGGCGAAGCGGAGGATGGCCAGGGTCAAGGCCCAAAAAGAGATGATGATGGTCGCTTCCTGCTCTTGGCCCTGGATGATCACGTAGAGGGAGCGCTCGGGACTGTAGCCGGGCGTGGTCCTCGCGATCTCGGTCTGCCGGGTGGTCCAGGCTGCCGCGCCGGGCCGAACGACCACGGTGTAGAGGATCTGGATACCGACCGCCAGCACCACGAGGATGCCGAGCTTCGAGGCGCGGTCGCGGAGGTAGTTCTGGTAGACGGCCATCTGGTGCTCCGAATCGTTGCCGGCAAGTGTATCCGCGAGTCGGCTGAACGGTCGATGAACGAGGCGGCGTGGCGGGCCGGCGTCGAGGCGCCCGAGGCCGCAAAAAAGGGTCCTCCGGCCGGGTATTCCACCCCGTGGCGAAAATAGCCCTCGGACCCACCGCGGGCTAGTGGGACCTTGGTCCCATACGGCGGTGGCCGCTGCGCCGCGGGCTTTCGGGTAGGTTGGAGCAGGGTGGAACTGGCCGGTACGGGGACTTCGGGTGCCGGGAACGCAGCCTTTGCTCTTGTCGACGTTGCCGCCGACGAGGCGGCAGAAACAATCGGCCTTGGGGGTAGCCCTGGCGTTGGCCGTCGGGTATTTCGCCGCCGCTCCGTGGACGGATGTGCAGCTGCCGGCGAGCGACCAGTTCATCCCGATCGTCGACACGATCCTGTTCCTCACGGACCTGCTGACCGCGGCGCTGCTGCTCGCACAGTTCGCGATGACGCGCTCTCCGGCATTGCTCGCGCTCGTGTGCGGCTATTCGTTCACGGCGCTGATGATCGTGCCGCACGCGTTGACCTTCCCCGGGGCGTTCTCGGCGACCGGCCTGCTCGGCGCGGCTCTGCAGACGACGGTTTGGGTCTACGTGTTCTGGCACCTCGGGCTGCCGGTCTCGGTGCTGGCCTACGTCCTGCTCCGGGAGCGCGAGCGCGCCGCGCCCCAGCCGTCGGTCGCGGCGCGGCGCACCGCCGTCGCGAGCCTCGGCGCGACCGTGCTCGCGGCCGGCGGCCTCGCGGCGCTCGCGATCGGCGTCGCGATGCCCGTGATCATGATCGACCCGCAGCACGGCAACGGCCGCTGGCCGTACATCGCGGGGTTCGTCGTCACGCTCACCGGCGCGGCGCTCGCGGCGCTCTGGCGCAGCCGGCGCTCGGTGCTCGACCTTTGGCTCCTGGTCGTGCTCTGGGCTTGGCTCATCGAGATGCTGCTGCTCAGCACCACTGCGTCGCGCTTCAGCCTCGTGTGGTACTCCGGCCGCGTCTACGGGCTCCTGTCCGCGAGCTTCGTGCTGGTCGCCCTGCTCGCGCAAACGACGCTGCTCTACGCGCGCCTTGCGAGCTCCGTGACGGTGCGGCAGCGCGAGAGCGAGAACCGGTTGATGACGCTCGACGCCATGGCCGCGTCGATCGCGCACGAGATCAAGCAGCCGCTCGCGGCGATCGTCGCAAACGGCGGCGCGGGGCTCTTGAGGCTGCAGCGGCCGGTGCCCGACCTCGGCGAGACGCGCGAGATCCTGCGGACGATCGTCGCCGACGCCATGCGCGCCGGCGAGGTGCTGGCCGGCATCCGCGCGCTCGTGAAGGGCGGCGATCACGACGCTGCCGACGTGGACATCGCCGACGTGCTGGGCCACGCGCTCGTGTTCTTGCACGGCGACCTGCACGCGCACGGCGTCACGGTAGAGGCGGACTTGAGCCGGCGATTGCCGACGCTCCGCGCGAACAAGGCGCAGCTCCAGCAGGTGTTCGTGAACCTGATCCTGAACGCTATCGAGGCCATGGACACGGTCAGCGGGCGGGCACGCACGCTCGGGATTCGCAACGACTGCGTCGACGGCGAGATTCGCGTCGAGGTGCAGGACTCGGGCTTAGGTGTAGCCCCGGACGCCGCGTCACGCATCTTCGAAGCGTTCTACACCACGAAGGAGCGCGGCACGGGAATGGGGCTGGCGATCTGCAAGTCGATCGTCGAGTCGCACGGCGGCAGGCTTTGGGCCACCGCCAACGATCCCCACGGCGCGACGTTCCACATCGCGCTGCCGAGAGAGAGGGCGGCGGCGCCCGCGAGCCATGAGTGAGCCGGGGGCCGCTCAGCCGGGCACGTCGATGAGGCCGAGTATTGCGAGCTGACGCACGATCATCTGCACGGCGAGCGCCACCTGCAGCACGCCGAGCACGGCCCCTAAAACGTACAGCACGAGCAAGAGCGTACCGTGCATGACCTTGCGCGCGAGCAGCATCGCGCCGAGGTTCAGCAGCATGACGCCGGTGAGCATCGCGAAGATCAACCAGGTTTCCCGGGCGGTCTCCGACGACGCGATCAGCGCGATCAGCGTTGCGATGCCGTACGGCGTCAGCACGAGGGGAAAGACGAGCCGCATGGCGGCGGCCGCAGCTTCGGGGGGCAGCGGCTCGGCGGGCGGCCGGGCGGGCTGGTACTGCTCGAGCACGATCCGGAGGGCGACGAGGAACAGCACGATCGCCGCGGCGAGCACGAGCGCCGGCGTCGAGACGGCCCAGGCGGTCAACAACTGCCGGCCGACGAAGCAGCCGCCGACCGCCGCCGCGAGCGCGATCGCGAAGACGGTGAGCGCGATCCGCCGAATCTGCGCGTCCTCGAGCTCGCGCGTCTGCGCCGCGAACGGGCCGAGCAGCTTCAGCGGCCCGAGCATCACGAACATCATCGTGAAGATCTGGCCGGCTCCGAACATGCGAACCTCCCTCCGCGACACGCGGCATACCGCCAGTATCCGCGGCGGAAGATGGCGCGAATATTGGTCCTTGGGGCTGGTGTCAGACGCCGCGTTCAGCTCGTTTTCGCGATGTCGGCGAGCTTCCACTTCTTGTCGAACAGCGGCTTGTCGGGGCCGTAAAAGCGGAACATCGCGAACCAGCGGCGGCCCGGCGCCGTGAAGATCCAATTCCTTTCGTGGTCCGCGGGCGCCTTCGGCCCGAAGTACACGTCGACCGAGCCGTCGGTGTTGCGCCGCATCTTGCGGTCGTACGAATCGACGCCGACGCGCGGCGACTCGCGGATGAAGCCGGCGGTCTCGAGGTCGTAGACGGTCACCGACCAGAACTGCTTGGCCGGCACGTTCGCCGGCACGTGCAAGAGATATGCGTTGCCGCCGTTCAGCGTGCCGCCGGCCCCGTCGTAGGTCGCGACGAGGTAGAAAGTCGCTTCGCCGAGCTTCGCGGCCGGCGCATACGCGAGAAAGTAGACGGGCGCGCGCGCGTCGACGTCGAGCCGATCGGCCGTCTGGAAGCTGAAGCCCGTGCGCGCCGCGAGCGCGAGCGCGCTGTGCAGCCCCCAGCGGCTCCCGGGCCAAAACGAGTCGACGTCGTCGACCACGGTGCGCATGAAGCCGGCGTGCGCCTCGGCGACCGCCGCCCCGAGCACGGCTTGCGTCGTGGCGTCGGGCGCGAACGGCTCGCCTTTGCGGATCCCGAGCGAGCCGAGCAGCCCCATCGCGACGAGGTCGCGCGATTGCACGAACTCCTCGCCGACGATCCGCGCGAGGCGCGCGTAGAACGTCGCGTCGTAGCGGACGATGCCGTCGAACAGCTTGCCGGTCATGTCGATGAACCGCTGGTCGGCGGGGTTCGCGGCCGCAGCGAGCGGGTGCAGCCGGAGCTGCTTGATGAGCCCGACCGCGTTCTCCGTGTCGGCGGCCGCGGAGCTCGCAGGAATCGCACGCAGCAGCGCGTAGCCGTTGTACGTGGGACAGTGGACCTGGATGTAGCCCAACGGCGCGGCGCGCTTGAAATCCGGCGGCAGCAGCAGGTATTTGCCGCCCTTGCCGCGGTCGTCACCCTTCGGCCCCACGTCGACGAGCGGTGTCTGCCAGGCGTCGAGCAGCGTGCCGAACAGGCCTGCGCCGAGCGCGGCCGGCACCTCGAGCACGACGGGCCCGTTCTTGGTATTGAAGTTGAAGTAGACGTAGAGTGACGACGCGTTCGGCGTGGTCGTCTGATTCCGCCAATCGGCGGGCTTCGACCAGAACACGATGTCGCCGTAGCGCGCGTGCGCGTCGCGCATGAACGCTTCGCGCATCGCGTCGACGCTCACGATCGGCATACCCCAGATCGCGGCCTCGACGGCGCGCCGCTGCAACGCGTGCGCGGCGAGGTGCGCTCGCAGCGAGACGGGCCTTGCGACTGCGCTCGCCATCGCCGCCCCTACGCCGCGCGCTCGACCGGCGTCGTCGTCTTCATGGTTCCTCCCTGACACGCACGTGCGCGGCCGACGGCGAACCGCCGGCCGCGCCAGTCCGCCTCTTGGGCGGCCGTGTCGAAGGGGATGGCGCCGGCGTCGCTAGTGCGCGGCCAGCGGGCCGCCCGACAGCACGATCTCGACCCGGCGATTGCGCGCGCGGCCGTCGGCCGTCGAGTTGTCGGCAACCGGCTGCGCCGGGCCGAGGCCGTCAACGTCGATCCGCGAGTTTTGCACGCCCTGGCCGACCAAGTAGTCGCGCACCGCGATCGCGCGGCGCAGCGACAGCTCCCGGTTCTTCTCGGCGCTGCCGGTGTTGTCGGTATGCCCTTCGACCTTGAAGGCCAGGTTCGGATACGAGGCGACGACGCCCGCGAAGCGCGACAGGCCCTCGCGAGCCGCGTTGCTCAACGTGGACGTGCCGGTCGCGAACTGCAGGCCGCCGATCTCCGACACGAGGCCGCGATCGGTTTTGCGCGTCGGCAGTGCGTTGTTCAACCGCTCGAGCAGCGCGGCAGCGGCTACGGCCGTGGCGGCGACCGCGGTCTCGGCTGTGGCTTGCGCGCTCGCCTTCTCCGCGGTGTTCGCGATCGCGGTCTGGACCTGCGCCTGGCGGCGCGCGTCCTCACCCGCGACCACGGCCTCGCGCGCGGCGGTTTCGGCGGCTGCACGCTCCTTCTTCTTGCCGCCGATGCCCGACTCCGCGGCGGCGAGCTTCTGGTTCGCGCTCGCGAACTGGTCGGGTGCGAATTGTTTCGCGCCGGCCGCGTCGGCGATCGCTACGGCGTAGCGCGCTTGAACGATCGCCGCCGGGTTCTTCTCCTCGTCGATCGCGATGCGTGCGAGCTTCGAGTAGTCGGCGCTCGCCGTGAGCTTCGAGACCTTGCTCTCCGCGCCCTTCACTTTGTCGGCCACGTTGTAGAGCGCGATCATCGTGCTCGGCACCGTCACCGCGAAATGCGGCTCGGCGGTCACGATCAGCGCGAACTGCGACGCGGGATAAGTCGTGTCGATGCCGCCCTTGCCGCCCTCGGCGCCCGCGATCACGCCTTGATTGATCGCGCGGCCGTCGGGCGTGATCGCCCACAGCACGTAAGTCGTGTACGGCCCGAGCGTCCCGGGCGCCGGGAGATCGGACACCTTCGCCGAGATCGCCGCGTTGCCGTTCTCATACTCGACGCTGGCCTTGCCTTCGCCGGTCGCGGCCAAGGGCGTGCCGCGGAACAGCAGGTCGGACTTCGGACCCTCGTTGTAGCTGAACATCGAGATCTGGCTCAGCACGTCCGAGCTCGCGATGGCGGTGCGTTGCGGCACCTGCGCGGACGCGACCATCGAAAGGGCGCATGAGAGTGCCCCGATCGTGAGCGCGGTGAACGAAACGATGCAGCGGCGATTCATGGCAGTTCTCCTCCGTGGAGGCGGGAACTGTCGATCAAACCTGCCGCCTTAAGAATCGGACCTTGGTCTCACTCCGCGACGCGCAGCACGAAGCGAAACGTCGCGCCGCCGTCGGCGTTGTTCTCGGCCCAGATGCGGCCCTCGTGCGTCTCCATGATGGAGCGGGCGATCGAGAGCCCCATGCCCATGCCGCCGACCTTGGTGGTGAAGAACGAATCGAAGACCCGCGGCAGCTCGTCCGCCGGGATGCCGTGACCTCGGTCCGCGACGGCCACCTCGACGCGCTGGTCCGTGCGCGCTTTCGTGCGAACGGTTACGTGACGCCCCGGCGGCGGCGTGTCGCGCATCGCGTCGAGCGAGTTCACGAGCAGATTGAGGAGCACTTGCTGCACTTGGATCACGTCCCCGCGCACCGGCGGCAGGCCGGGCTCGAGCTCGGTGACGACGCGCACCTGGCGGCGTGCCGCGTCGCCGTTCGCGAGCCGCATCACGTCCGCGATCACGGCGTTCAAGTCGAGCGTCTGCGGTTGGAAGTCGCGCTTGCGCGACAGCGCGCGGACGCGCGACACGATCTCGTCCGCGCGTTGATCATCGCGGCAAATGTCGGTGAGGATCTCGCGGATCTCGTCGAGCGGCGGGCGGGCCGACTTGAGCAACGCGAGCCCGGCCTCGGCGTTGCAGCGGATCGCGCAGAGCGGCTGGTTCACCTCGTGGGCGATCATCGCCGTGAGCGTGCCGACCGCCACGAGGCGCGACGCGTGCGCGAGGTTGCGATTCGCTTCCTCGGCTCGCTTGCGGTCGGTGATGTCGCGGCCGATCCCCTGGAACTCCTCCACGCGCCCGTCCGGGCCGAGCACCGCGTGGTCCACCCAGTGCTGCCAGCCCACGCCGCCGTTCGGCAGCCTCACCTGGTGCTCGATCGCGTGGTTGTCGGCGGGCTCCGCGACTACCTGCGCCATGTAGCGGCGCGCCGCGTCGTGCGTCTCCTTCGGCAGCAGATCGAGCAAGCTCGTTCCGATGAGCTCCTCGCGAGTCTTGCCGAAGAAGCGGCAATACGCTTCGTTGACGAACGTGAGTGTCGTGTCCGGCAGGTACCGGCAGACGAGATCCGTCTGGGCGTCGACCACCTCGCGGTAGCGCTCCTCGCTTGCGCGCAGAGCGACGACCTGCGCCCTGCGCTCCGTGATGTCGCTGGCGCAGCCCACGTAGCCCGCGAACTCGCCGCTCGGCGAGTAGCGGGGGAGGCCCACGTCGAGGATCCAGCGGTAGCCGCCGTCGGCGCTGAGCATGCGGTATTCGTGCTCGAACTTGCCGCGCTCGGCCCAGGCACGCTCGAGAATCTCGATGCACGGGGCGCGATCGTCGGGATGAATGCCGTCGGTCCAACCGGTGCCGATTTCCTGCTCGAACGTCCGCCCGCTGAACTCGAGCCAGCGTTGGTTCACGAAGTCGCAGAGCTTGTTCGGTCCCATGAGCCAGATCATGGCCGGCACCGTGTCGGCCGTCGTGTGGAACAGCCGTTCGCTCTCGCGCAGCGAATTCTCGACCCGCCGCTTCTGCTCGAGCAGGATGCAGACTAAGAACAGGGGCGCCGCGCGCTCGAACAGGAAATGCTGGAGCGCGAGGGCGGCGTTCTGCGGCGACTGGCCCGCGAAGGGCCCGTAACCGTGGAGGGCCGCGGTCACCGCGGCGAGCACGAGGCAGGTGATCGCGCCGGTCGCGCCGAGCATCCCGAACCGGATCGCCGCCCACAGGACGAACGGCGCGGGTAGGTACAGGCGCCAGCTCGCGATGTCCGCGCTGCCGGCGTCCGCGAAGAACGCGCTGAACGCGCTTGCGACGAGCCCGACCGTCAGCAGCGCGGCCTCGAGGTGGCGGTGCCGCGCGCGCAGCACCGATCTCCACGGCGCGCTCAGAATCCAGTAGCAGATCGTCGGGGTGACGATGAGGTGAGTGAGTGCGTCGCCGAGGAACCACTCGCGCCAAGCCGTCCAATAGTCGTGCCCCAGCGTCTGGCGGGCGGCCGCGCCGCCGATGGCGTCGCGCGCGACCGTGCCCAGGTGATCCTCGAACTGGGCTGTGGTAAGTACTCCACGCCCCTATTCCTTAACCAGAAACTCTTCCCCGAGGTGAGGCTGGTGGTCTCAGTAGAGTCTGACCAGGAGTGGGCTGACAAGGTGCTAGCAGCCAATCCCGATCCCCGACTGGAACTGGTGGTGGTCTCTGAGCCTTTCGAGGACAAGCTGGTGAACATGAACCTGGCTGACTATGACCTGATCTTCGTAGATCATGCCATCGACCCGGTAACCCGAGCCAGAACCATTGAGTACCTGGCCCGGAATGTTACCACTTCCCGAGTGGTCATTCATGACTATGAGAATCAGGAGTACCGGGACGCAGCCCGAGGCTTTGCTCACAAGCTGCTTGATTGTTTCAGGACTCCGCATACAGCTATGGTGTGGAAATGAAGACTATAAACCGTGATGAGTTCACCGTAGCATGTCGGGAGTTCGTAAGGGAACTGGAACGTACGATGCCCGACAAGGATATTGAGGGTGTTGAAGCAGCACTGGAACTCCTGAATCGTCGCATCTGGGGACCGAGGAAGCCATGATTAGTTTAGTAATAACCACTTTCAATCGACCCAGCCAACTGCTTGCGACCCTGCACTCGATAGACAAGCAATGGCCAATCGGTATACCCAGATCATGGGAGATTGTGGTAGTCGATGATGGCGATTGCGTAATGCGACTTTAGGTTCACCCACAGCACGGTGTTTGCGCCTTTGAACCGCATTGCGTGGTCCATCAGTGAGCCGAGCGTGTGGTGGTACGCCGTCCCGGTCCGACGATCCGGTGTGGAACGAGCCCGACGCGATCGTGGAAGAGATCGCGGGCGCGTGCTCAACCTCAGTTCCGTCGGCGGATTCAGCGCCGGTGCGTGGTCGGGGATCCACGACGCGAGCAGGTTCGCGGTCGAAGACCTGAGCGAGGCGCTCCACACCGAGCTCGCGCCGTTCGGAATCACTGTCACCAGCGACTCGCTCCCACGGCTGCTCGGTGCCCGTTGCGGGACGCAGACGTGGATCAGTCAGCGCTG
>Ga0137409_10000398_pt1 | contig 47272 bp, 37 predicted proteins | sample CZODoug1_16funga_FD_122059 | JGI IMG/M metagenome (GOLD analysis project Ga0137409, IMG submission 122059) | Vadose zone soil fungal communities from Angelo Coast Range Reserve, California, USA - CZODoug1_16fungal (Hybrid Assembly) | ecosystem: Environmental > Terrestrial > Soil > Vadose zone...
ATGCCCTGTTCGTTTAAGGCTTTGCGCAACGTATAGCCGTAACGCTCGGTCTTGAGTTGCGACAACACGGCCAGACTCAGGCAGCCGCGCCGGAGCTCGAGCCGAAGGTTTTCGAAGCGCTCGTGGTTGTCGGGACTCGGTGACATATAGTGTACGTCACATACTGTATATCGCACAGTATACAACTGTCAAGCGATTTCTTGCAGGCTTGGCGGAGGCAATTCCTGGCAACTGCGGTTGCGGGGAACGATAGGATTTTTTGTATGGTGGATTGTCTGGCAAGAGGACGCGTCGACTCGCAGCGTCAGTCCTTCAGCAACTGCCGCGCAATCACCAGCCGCTGAATCTCGCTGGTTCCTTCGCCGATGGTGCATAGCTTCACATCTCGATAGAACTTCTCCGCTGGATAATCTTTGATGAAGCCGTACCCGCCGTGGATCTGCACGCCTTCGTTGGCACACTTCACGGCCACTTCTCCGGCATAGAGCTTGGCCATGGACGATTCAAGCGTCGTCTTCATCCCGGCATCTTTCATCGCGCCGGCGCGCAGAGTGAGCAACTTCGCGGCTTCGATTTCTGTGGCCATATCGGCCAGCTTCCACTGAATCGCCTGGAATTCACTGATCGCCTTGCCAAACTGTTTACGCTGCTTGGAATACTTGAGAGCCGCTTCGTAAGCTCCTTCTGCCATGCCAAGAGCGAGTGCGGCAATCGAGATGCGTCCGCCGTCGAGGATGCGCATGGCGTCGATGAATCCGTTTCCCTCGCCGCCCAGCAGATTTTCGGTGGGCACAAAACAGTCCTCGAAAATCAATTCCGAAGTGTCGCTGGCCCGCAGTCCGAGCTTGTTTTCTTTCTTGCCCGGACGAAATCCCTTGGCGTCTTTCTCGACGACAAACGCCGATAGCCCATGCGTATGCGCGGCGCGGTCGGTAACCGCCAACACGACTAGCACGTCGGCGTAATGTCCGTTGGTGCAAAAAGTCTTGGTGCCGTTGAGCACCCATCCACCTTTCGTCTTGGTGGCCGACATTCGCGCGCTGCCCGCGTCCGATCCGGACGATGGTTCTGTCAGACCCCAGGCACCGATGAACTCTCCAGTCGCGAGCTTGGATACGTATTTCTTCTTCTGCGTTTCATTGCCCGCAACAAAAATGTGATTCGAACACAGCGAAGTGTGCGCGGCCACGATGATCCCCACCGACCCATCCACCCGCGACAGTTCTTCGATCGCAGTGATGTACTCCACGTAGCCCATGCCGGCGCCGCCGTATTCGGGCGGAAAGATGATCCCCAGCAAACCGAGCTTGCCCAGTTCCTTCACGATCGCAAGCGGGAACTCGCTGGCTTCATCCCACGTCATTACATGAGGCAAAATCTCGCGCTCGGCAAATTCGCGCACGCTTTTCTTCAGTTGTAGTTGTTCGTCGTTCAGCTGAAAATCCAAAGCTCTCCACCTAGTCTTCCCACTTCCACTTTAGGATTTGTCATCCCGAGCAGAGCGAGGGATCTGCAGTTCGGTTGATTATTGCTGGAGGCCGCGCGCGGGGACGACGCAGAAATTGGCGCCCAACTTTTCATTTAAGCATGATCGCAGGCTAGTAGCGAAATGCCCGTACCGACCGGTTGGTTACGAAAGGGGCGCGGCTTCGATCTGCGGGCGGGGGCTAAGTTGTCGCTCGCAGAAGCCGACGAGGGTGTCAGCGCTACGCGCTATTTTTCTCGACCCCGAAGATCTTCCGGGCCAGCCAAACCGGCGCCACGAACACATGGGCAGGATTGGTCAGAAACGCGGGCTTGTTCCCTTCGATCAAGTGCCCCAGCCAGGCGAGGGCAAATGCGGTTGGAATTAAAAAAAGTGCAACGATCCAGTGCCACCAGATCACTATTAGGGAAGAGAAGCCTACCGGGATCGCGATCATATGGAGGGCCCGGTTCACAGGATGGTTGTGCGCGCCGTCATAGTGCGAGTAGAGTCCCATATTTCACCCACGAGGAAAGTCCCGACCGGCGGAATTATATCCCGGGACCGGGTTTTCCAGAACGGTCCAAAGCCTTTATTTTCCTGCTCATCAAGTGCTTTGTCCTACCCGAATACCGGGGTATACTGCTTGCTCGGGGTGCTTGGTCCTCGACTCCCCTCGACGACCTTGAGCAACCGTTCGTCCGTTGCTCGGACCAGGGCGCTCCGTGTGTTTGCTCTCCGTACCAGGCCGCCTCATGAATCAGCGCGATAATAGAGCCTCCGATTCCGACAGCCCGACGATGCCTGGAATCAGCCTGCCAAAGAATCAGGTGGGCACGGCCGCGCAAACGCCGCCGCCTATGTCGGGCGAGACGCTGAGTCCGGCGCCTCCCAGCCGTCTTCCTGCTCCATCGGCGACTCCTTCTTCGATTGCCGCGACCACCAGCATTACCGCTTTTCTGTCGCTCCAGCCGGGCGTTACTTTCGCGGGACGCTACGAAATCCTGAACGTACTCGGACAAGGCGGCATGGGCGCCGTCTACCAGGCGCGCGACCGCGAACTCGACCGCCTGATCGCGCTCAAAGTCATTCGTCCGGAATTGGCGACCGATCCCGCCATCCTGCAACGCTTCAAGCAGGAGCTGATTCTGGCGCGCAACATCACGCACAAAAATGTCGTACGCATTTACGACCTGGGCGAATCCGACGGCATCCGCTTCATCACGATGGAGTACGTCGACGGCGAAGACATGCGGACCATGCTTCGCCAGCACGGCAAGTTCTCCGCGCAAGAAGCGATTCCGATGATCGAGCAGGTGTGCCGCGCGCTCGATGCCGCCCACTCGGAAGGCGTGATCCATCGCGACCTGAAACCGCAGAACATCATGCGCGACAAGCAGGGCCGCATTGTCGTGATGGACTTCGGCCTAGCGCGTTCGCTGGGCGATTCCGGCATGACCCAGACCGGCGCCATCGTCGGCACCATGGAGTACATGTCGCCAGAGCAGGCGCTGGGCTCGCAACTCGATCAACGTTCCGACATTTTCAGCGTCGGCCTAATTTTTTACGAATTGCTGACTGCCAAGTCTCCTTATCACGCGGACACCGCCATCGCCAGCCTGATGCGGCGAACGCGCGAAGTAGCGAAGCCCGCCTCCGACGTGGAAAATACGGTTCCTCGATCCTTGAGCGCGATCGTCAGCCGCTGCCTCGAGCGCGAACCTGTCAACCGCTACCACTCGGTGGTCGAACTATTGCAGCAGTTGCAGGCCTGGGAGGCCAATCCGAACATCAGCCCGGACGCCTTGTCGAAGATGATTCCGCATCCGGTCGTCCATCCCGCGCGCTTCAATCTCGATCTTCCCGGCAAACTCTGGATGTGGATTGCTGCCGCGCTGTTGGTGGTTGTTCTCGCGGGAGTAGTCGGGCGCACCGTGCTCAGCCGTCCGGGCACGCCCACCATGGAAGCTGCCAAGGGCGTTCCCGCCCTCAGCCAGGGAAAGTATGTGGCGATCCTGCCGCTGAAGATTGTCGGCGATGGGAAAACGCTCGGATATGTGGGCGATGGCGTCCAGGAAGCGCTCACGGCCAAGCTTTTTCAGCTGAAAGAGGTTCACCTCGCCTCTTCGTCGGAAGTTGAGAAAATCGCTGCCAAGGATGTTCCTCTCGCCAAGCTCGCCCACGACCTCGGCGTCAACCTGGTTTTGCAGGGAATGGTGCAGGGCAGCAAGGACAAGCTGAGTGTGATCCTCAATCTCTACGACGCAACCACCGGCAATCGCCTTTGGAGCCAGGAATTTTCAGGGATTCCGCAGGATTTGCTTGCCCTGGAAGATCAGATTTACACCAACGTCGTGACTGCCCTCGCGCTCAAGCCGAGCAACGAAGAACTCGCTCGCACTGGAGCCCATCCGACCGAGAACACGAAGGCCTACGACCTCTATCTTCAGGGCAGAAACGTTCTCCGCAACAGTCACAATACCGCCGACATGAAGCAAGCGGGATCGCTGTTTGAACAGGCGATCGAAAAGGATTCGAATTTCGCTCTCGCCTACGCCGGACTGGCCGACGCCAGCCTGCGCTTATACGGCGAGAGTAAAGAGAGCATCTGGGCGCAAAAGGCAACACTGGCCGCGCAGCGCGCCGATCAGCTCTCAAGTTCGTTGCCGGAAGTCCATCTTTCTCTCGGAAGCGTCTATTCCACCACCGGCAAGAATGCGCAGGCCATCACCGAGATCAAGCAAGCCCTCGAATTGGCGCCGAATTCCGATGAAGCGTATCGCCTTTTGGGAGACGCTTACCGCGCCAGTGGTCAAAGCGAAGAAGCCATCGCCGTGTATCAGAAAGCGGTGGCGGTGAACGCCTATTTCTGGATGAACCACAACGCGCTCGGACAAGCGCTGGCCGATACCGGCGACACCGCTAAAGCGCTTTTGTCCTTTCAAAAGGTGACCGAACTAGCCAGCGATAACCCGATTGGCTACGAAAATATCGGCAGCATTTACTTCAAGGAAGGCAAGTGGAGCGAAGCCATTCCACATTTTCAGAAAGCGCTCTCGGTCGCCCCGGATTCCATTACCTATTCCAACCTTGGAACGGCCTACTTCTTCCTGAAGAACTATGACGAGTCGGTAAAGATGTTTGTGAAGGCTACCGAAATGACGCCGAACAACGAAGTGTTGTTCGGAAATTTGGGCGACGCGTATCGCTGGTCGGGCCACTCCGATCAGGCCGCGGCCGCGTATGACAAAGCGATCTCGCTCTGCTTTCAAGAACTCCAGGTAAACCCACGCTCCGCCGACACGATGGGCGATCTTGCGCTCTACTACGCTCGTAAGGGCGACGCGCGCAACGGCCTGCAATACATCCAGCAGGCCCGCTCCATCAAGCCGAAAGACCTGCAACTCATGTATTCGGAAGCGCTCGTGAAATCGCTGGTGGGCAAACCTGAAGATGCGGTGAAAGCATTACGAACCGCTCTGGAGAAGGGCTACTCTGCGCAGGAGGCCTGGAACGATCCCGAGCTTCAGAAGCTCCAGGCCCTGCCACAGTTTTCACAGTTGGTGAAGGAATTCACTCCCAAAACAAACTAAGCCGTAAGAACGCTCTTCCAACGCTTGCGGCGTGAAACAATCGCTCCGACTCCTGTCAACATCAAAGCGATCGTGCCCGGCTCGGGAGCCGAACCCGCATGGCCCGAGACACCCAGCCCGCCCGGCCAGCAATTGCCTTTCACGCAGGCAAAGCCGATTGAGAAGCTGGCGCCATTCGGAATCCCGTTGCGCGGGTTGTGACCTTTGACCCCGGAAAGAAGGATTTCAACGGAACCATTGTCGAGCGTCCGGATCGTGCAGCTCAAGAACAGGCTCTGCGCACAGCTGATCGCTTCCGCGGAGACACCTTTTTCAATCAGTTTCAGGGATGTCCAGCTCTTGCCGGAAGTGTTCGTGAAAAACAGCGTGCCGGAACCCTTCTGGGGAACAGTAAAGCTAAAATTCATGCCCACGTTCGTGCAGCCGGACGGAGGGCAACCACGATTCGGACCAAAACCGCCGCCCGACACGCCGTGGATGATGATCTTAGGGTCCTGGATGCCGTCCGCAAACGCCAACCCCGTACACATCAGCGAGAGGACGAGCAGCAAGCAGAGGCGAGATATTTTCATGGGATTTTCCTGTTTTCTTTGTGCAAAGTTGTCGCCGGGAGCACGCGACTCCGGCAACAAGGGGAGTGACAGCGAGGTTAGCGACTTCACGGGAGCGGGTCAAGTACATAATGAAGAAGAACTTGAACAAATTATTTCCAGATGCAAACTGTTGCGCATCATCGGTAAAGCGCGCGCTGGGGTGTGCAAATGCGTGCAACTTTTCTGAGGAAAGACGGGGGCGCGCTCTTGGAACTAAAGCGCCAGCGGTGGTGCGCGGAATGTCGGCCTCCGCGCCCCCTTACTCAGGCGTGATACGAATCTCGTAGTGCACAGACTTGGGATCATGGCGCGAAAGCAGCCTGACGGCTTGGGGATGCAGAACCGCGGTTTCGTAGTCTTCTCCGGCGAACTGTCGGACCGCGTCCAGCGATGTGAACAGAGTAATAGTCACAAACTCGACTTCCTTGCCCGCCACGCGACGCAGCAGGTATCCGCCTTCAAATCCCTGGATGCGGCGCATACTGGGAAACATCTCATCGCGCAGCAAGTTCTCGTAGGTATCGGCGTCATGCGGTTTCGTCCAGCCGTGCCACATACGAGCGATCATCGCCCCTCCCTGCTCGGAATCGAGATGCCAACTAAAAAGTGTGGGGCGGACACTCTTGTCCGCCAACTGCGTACTCTGGAAAAACCTGCGGCGGCACTTGGTAGCTTCGTCAGGCGGACAAGAGTGTCCGCCACACGATGTAGACGTGTCGGCGAAAGAATTGGTTGCGCGATTTTACTTCAGGACACTCCGAGAAGTGATACTTTCGGCCGCCTGGCAATCAGTCGGATTAGTGAGCCGAATTCTAACCTTCTAGCGGCACGGTCTTGTAGTCGCAGGCGGTGCGGCAGGGCTCGCAATACAGCAGTCCGTCCATGCACAGGCGGATCTCAAGCTGCGATTGGCAGAGAACACAGAATTTCTCGCAATAGCAGCGTGCTTCGAGCTGCTCGCATTGCGCACACACGACTCGACCGGCAGTCTTAGTGGACATGCATCAAAGTCTAGAGCCACCGGACTCGGTATGGAACGTAACGGAGGTCACCCGGGACCAGGTCGTAGCGCTGCCGTCTCGGCGGCTGTTGTGGCAGCGTCTCGCCGCCACGCCCCAGAACGAGATGCGCTCGGAACAGCCGGCAAGCTGCCAGCGCTACGCCTGCCTTGCTGCGTTTCCCGCGTGGATGTTAAGTTAAAACAGTTCCAGATTCCGATAATCTACTCTTCGACGAGGTCATTCTTGTCTGCTGTTCAGGCTACTCCGCCGCTGCTGCGCAAGACCGCGCTCAATGCCGTGCATCGTGCGCTGGGCGCGAAGATGGTCGAGTTCGGCGGCTGGGATATGCCGGTGGAATATCCGTCGTCGATCGGCTGCGGAATTATCGCCGAGCATATGGCGGTGCGCACCGGCGTCGGCATCTTCGATGTAAGCCATATGGGCGACATCCGGCTCAGCGGGCCGGGCGCGTTAGACGCGGTACAGCATATCTCAATGAACGACGCCGCCCGGCTGGCGGTCGGGCAGGCACAGTATTCAGCGTTACTGTATCCGCATGGGACGTTTGTGGACGACGTCATCGTTCATCGTCTCGGCGAAGACGACTACTTGCTTGTAATTAACGCGGGCACACGCGAGAAGGATTTCCACTGGGTGCGCGACAACACCCGCCAGTTCCAGTGCCGCGTAGAGCATCTCTCCGACGATTTCACCCAGATCGCCATCCAGGGGCCCAAGGCGGTCGATCTTCTTCAGAAGCTGACCGATAAAGACCTCAGTGCGGTGAGGTTCTACTGGGTCACGCGCGGGATAGTGTGCGGACTGCCCGAAATCCTGATCGCTCGCACGGGCTATACGGCGGAAGATGGCTTCGAGATTTACATTCCTGCCGACAAAGTGACCAGCGAGCGAGTCTGGAGCGAAATTCTGGCAGCGGGAAAGGAATTCGGCGCGATCCCCTGCGGCCTGGGCGCGCGCAACACTCTTCGCCTGGAAGGCAGCCTGTCTCTCTACGGTCACGAAATTTCCGACACCATCAACGTTTGGGAAGCCCGGCTCGATCGTTTCTGCAAGACGGAGAAACCGGATTTTGTCGGACGCGCAGCGCTGGAAATGTCCCGAGCCGCGGGCGTCACCAGGACGCTGGTTGGGCTCGAGATGGTAGAGCGCGGCATCGCGCGTGACGGCTATAGAGTACTCGATGACGCTGGCCGCGAAATTGGCTGCGTTACCAGCGGATCGCCGGCGCCGTTCTTGAAGAAGAACATTGCGTTGGCATACGTTCCGCCGGAGCATGCGACGATCGGGAGCACGTTGAAAGTTGAAGTCCGCGGACAAGGTGTGAAGGCGCAGGTAGTGCCTACCCCGTTTTATAAACGTCCGAAGAAGGCTTAACCACGGGGAGCACAGAGGACACGGGGAAACCTACCCCAATCACTACGGATCACTCAAAACTTGGTTGCTAAAAACTTAAGAGCTAGAAGCCAGGAGCTAGAAGCACATGCCCTATCCGACCGACCGCAAATACACGAAAGAACACGAATGGATCACCGCCGACGGCACCGTCGGCATCACGCATTACGCGCAGGAGTCGCTCGGCGACATCGTGTTTGTCGACCTGCCCAAAGTGGGCACGGAAATCAGCGTTGGCAAGACCTTCGGAACGGTGGAATCGGTGAAGGCTGTATCGGATTTGTATGCTCCAGCTTCGGGTACCGTGACAGAAGTGAATGGCGATCTTGCGACATCCCCCGAAAAAGTCAATAAAGACGCGCACGGCTCCTGGATGGTCAAGCTCAAGTTGAAAGATCCAGGCGAACTGAACGGTCTGCTCTCGGCAGCTGACTACGAGAAATTTGCGAGCGAAGAGGCGGGATAAAGAGGTCGAGGTCACGGGTGACAGGTCAAAGGCGGAATGTCCCATTCAGACCGATTTGCCTGTGACCTCTCACCCGTGACCTGTGACCCTCTTGTCCCCCCGTCTACAATCGAATCGACTGTTAGTCACATCTATATTGGAATCCTATGAGATATTTGCCTAAATCTCCCGCGGACCGCGAAGCCATGCTCAAGGCGATCGGGGTGCGCTCGATTGATGATCTGTTTTCTCCCATTCCCGCCGAGTACCGGCTAGACCGCGACCTGAAAATCCCGCGCCAAATGGCGGAGTCGGAAATTGTCGACTGGTTCAAGCAACGCTCCAAGGAAAACGGCGACGACTACACCAGCTTTCTCGGTGCCGGCGCCTATTCCCACTATCGGCCGGTAGTGATTGACGCGCTCGTGCAACGCGGCGAGTTTCTCACCTCCTACACGCCGTATCAGGCCGAGTTTGCGCAGGGCACCCTCCAGGCCATCTTCGAATTTCAGACCATGATTTCGGAACTCACCGGCATGGACCTGGCCAACGCATCGATGTATGACGGATCCACCGGCGCCGCCGAAGCCGTGATGATGGCGGTGCGCATCACGGGCAAGAATTCGGCGGTGGTGGCTCGCAGCTTGCATCCGGAATATCGCGAGGTGCTGGCGACCTATGCGACCCACCAGGGGATTCCACTGAGGACCGCCGGATTCACCGAATCGGGACGCGTGGACTTGAAAGAACTGGAGAGTGCGGTCACGGACGATACCGCGTGCGTCTTGATCCAGTCGCCGAATTTTTTCGGGACAATCGAAGACGTGGAGGCCATTGCGGAAATCGCGCACAAACGGGGCGCCCTGCTGGTTGTGTCGATTGCGGAAGCGGTATCGCTCGGAATCGTAGAGCCGCCACGCGTCGCGGACATCGTCGCAATGGAAGCGCAGTCTTTCGGCGTGCCGACGGGCTTCGGGGGACCGTATTGCGGAGTGCTCGCGACCAAAGAGAAATTCGTTCGTCAAATGCCGGGCCGTCTGGCCGGTCAAACGGTCGACAAAAAAGGCAAGCGTGGATTCGTCCTGACACTGGCTACCCGAGAACAACACATCCGCCGTGAGAAGGCGACCTCCAATATTTGTACGAACCAGGCCCTGGTCGCGCTCATGGTGAACATATTCATGACCGTGTACGGCAAGGTCGGTCTGCGCGAACTGGCAAAGCAGAATCTGGCGAAGACTGCATACGCGGCCGATCAGTTTGGGAAAAATGCCAGGGTACTCTTTGCGGGCGCGCCACGCTTCAACGAGCTCGTGGTGCAGACCAGCGAGGAACCGTCCGCGATCAACTCCCGTCTGCTTGGGCACAAGATTGTCGGCGGTCTCCTGCTGAAAAAGTTTTATCCCGAGCTTGGCAACGCTGCCTTGTGGTGCTGCACGGAGCTGACGACACGTTCGACGATCGACACCGCAGTCGGCCTGGTGGGTGAGAGTGAACGATCGGTTCGAAGTATGAAGGAAGCCGAGGAGGTGGCGTTGTGAAACACATGACCCGCAAAGCCACGCGCCACATCAATCAGAACGAGAATCTCATCTTTGAGGAGTCTTCCCCCGGGAAAGCCGCGTGGAAGCTCCCGCCGCTCGATGTTCCAGAAGTCGATACCGGCCAATTCCTCGGTAAGTCCGAACGAAAAGACCTCGGCAACATGCCTGAGGTCAGTGAGATTGAAATCATCCGCCACTTCACGCGGCTTTCGACCTGGAACTATGCCATCGATCTGGGCATGTATCCGCTCGGTTCCTGCACGATGAAGTACAACCCGCGCGTAAACGAGTCGGTTTCGCGCATCGAGGGACTTGCCAACGGACATCCCTATCAGCCTACGAAGATTTCGCAGGGCGCCATGCGCATCATGAAAACGCTGAGCGATTGCCTGATCGAAATCACCGGCATGGACGCGATCACGCTGCAACCAGCCGCCGGCGCGCACGGCGAGCTGACCGGCTTGCTGATGGTCCGCGCCTTTCACGAGTGGAAGGGCAACGCCCGCAAGAAAGTCTTGATCCCCGATTCCGCGCACGGCACCAATCCAGCCACCGCTGCGATGGTCGGATACGCCGTCGAGAACCTGAAGTCGAACGACCGCGGTATGGTCGATGTCGCCGCGCTCGCCGCGCAGATGAATGAAGACGTGGCCGCGCTGATGGTGACCAATCCCAACACGCTGGGCGTATTTGAGCAGGAGATCCAAAAGATCGCCGACCTCATGCACGAAAAAGGCGGCCTCCTCTACATGGACGGCGCCAACATGAACGCGCTGGTCGGCAAGGCGCGTCCGGGAGACTTTGGCGTCGACGTGCTGCATCTCAACCTACACAAAACCTTCTCCACGCCGCACGGTGGAGGCGGTCCGGGATCGGGACCAGTGGCGATCAAGAAAAGTCTTGAGCCGTTCCTGCCTACGCCGGTGCTGGTCACGAAGTCCGATGGCACGATGTCTTTTGAATACAACCGTCCGCAGTCGGTAGGGAGGGTGCGCGCGTTCTATGGAAATTTCGGCATGTTCATTCGCGCCTTGGCTTACATCTTCGCCAATGGGCCGGACGGCCTGCGACAGACGACCGAAGATGCCGTCCTCAACGCGAACTACATCCGCAAAGGCCTCGAGGGCATTTACGATCTGCCGTACTCGACGCCTTCGATGCACGAGGTTGTCTTCAGCGACAAGGTGCAGTCGAAGAAGGGCGTCAAGACGATGGACCTCGCCAAGCGGCTAATTGACTACGGATTCCATCCTTACACCACTGCATTTCCGCTGATCGTTCCTGGCGCACTGATGATCGAACCCACCGAGAGCGAACCGAAAGAAGAACTCGACCTGTTCATCGAAGCGATGAAATCGATTGCGGAAGAAGTCGAGGAAGATCCGCAGTTCGTGTTGGACGCGCCTCATAATACGCGAATCTCGCGCCTGGACGAAACCTTGGCAGCGCGAAAGCCGGTTTTGCGCTGGATGCCCGAGAACGCCAAATAGTCGGCGCGGCGGTTCAAATCACCACCGCTTCCCTGTACTCTCCATAAACCTTCCGCATCGCATCCGAGATCTCGCCAACCGTCGCATGGGCTTCGACTGCCGCCAGTATGCTCGGCATCAGGTTCTCCGCCGAGCGCGCCGCATCTTCGACCGCCTTGATCGCAGCCTGCCACAGCGCCGGATTGCGCTTTGTCCGCACGGCTCGCAAGCGTTCCACCTGTTTGCGCTCCAACGCTTCGTCGATCCGCTGGATCGGTACCGACTTCTCGTCATCCATCTGGAACTGATTCACGCCCACGACGATTGCCTCGTGATGGTCCACCGCCTGCTGATACTTGTAGGCAGCGTTCTGAATTTCCTGCTGGACGTAACCGCGCTCGATCGCCTTGAGCATTCCCCCCATGGCTTCGATCTTGTCCAGATACTCGCTGGCACATTTTTCGATTTCGTTGGTCAGCGACTCGATGTAATACGACCCTGCCAGCGGATCGATGGTCTGCGGCGCTCCCGATTCGTAGGCAATAATCTGCTGCGTGCGGAGGGCGATTCGCGCCGACTGCTCCGTGGGCAGCGCCAGGGCTTCGTCGAATGAGTTTGTGTGAAGCGACTGCGTCCCACCGAGCACTGCCGCCATTGCCTGAATAGCGGTCCGCACGATGTTGTTCTCGGGCTGTTGCGCGGTTAATGTCGAACCCGCGGTCTGGGCATGAAACCGCAGCATCCACGAACGCGAGTTTTTAGCTTTGAATCGATCGCGCATGATCTTCGCCCACATGCGCCGGGCGGCGCGAAACTTCGCTACTTCTTCCAGGAAATTACTGTGCGCATTGAAGAAGAACGAGAGCCGCGGCGCGAACTTGTCTACATCCAGTCCCGCGCGGACAGCCGCCTCTACATAAGCAATCCCATTCCCGAGCGTGAACGCCACCTCCTGCACCGCGGTCGATCCCGCTTCCCGCATGTGATAGCCCGAAATGGAAATCGTGTTCCACTCCGGAACATTCTCATTCGTCCACGCAAAAACATCCGTAATGATCCGCATTGCCTGCGGCGGCGGATAGATATATGTCCCGCGCGCGATGTACTCTTTCAGAACGTCGTTTTGGACCGTGCCCGAAAGCTTCCGCACATCCATGCCCTGCCGCCGCGCGACCGCTACATAAAGCGCCAGCAGGATCGATGCCGTGGCATTGATGGTCATCGAAGTAGAAATCTTCGTCAGGTCGATGCCATCAAACAACCGTTGCATATCTTCGATGGAATCAATCGCCACGCCCACCTTGCCGACTTCGCCCATGGCGAGCGCGTTGTCGGAATCGAGACCGATCTGCGTGGGCAGATCAAACGCCACCGACAAGCCGGTCGTCCCGTTTGCGAGCAGGTACTTGTAGCGCTTGTTGGATTCCTCGGCATCGCCCATGCCGGCGTATTGACGCATGGTCCAGAGGCGGCCGCGGTACATCGTGGCCTGCACGCCGCGTGTGTACGGGAACTCTCCTGGATAGCCAAGTTCGCGGTCATAGTCCCAGTCCGCGAGGTCGCTGGGCGTATAGATAGGTTGCACCGGGATTTGAGATGACGTCAGTTGCTCGGGATTCCGTGGCGTGGCAGGCGAGACAACTTTATCGCTCATCGAGAAACCCTTTACCACAGAGGACACAGAGGTCACAGGGGAAATCGTCCCAGGGTTTCCCCTGTGACCTCCGTGTCCCCTGTGGTTCAAGCTTTTCGCAACCAGCGGAAGGGCCCAGTGTTTCGGCTTAGTTCTTCTTCCGTACCCGCCAGAACGAACTCACGCCAAACCACGCGAAAGTTGCAGTAAAGCAAGCCGCGAGGATTACGCGTCCGGGCCCGTCCGCAAGCCCTGCCTGATATTTCGCATACTCGCGAAATCCGGCGATCCCCCCGATGACCGCGAGCACAAAAAATGTAAACCCAGTCACTTCCAGCCAAAGCTGATGCGCCACCCGACCAAATGATCGAGCCGTAGCTCGCGCGCCGCTCAGCACGGCAGCGCCAGTGCGGGATTTCGCTGCGTGCCGCGCCGCTATCCGCGCCGCGATCCCGATCTTCTTCAATGTGGAGACTTTAACCACAAGGTCGATTTTAGCAGCGTGCCAGCGTACAATGCAGATGGGGAAATCACAGCGGCCTGTGATCTCGGCCGCCCGCGATTGGGGTATATCGAGGGGGGGCCTTGGATCCGCAACTCAAGCAGCTGATGAAAGAACTCGGCGAAGCCATCAACGAGTCCCTGGCCAACTCCGAGCAGATCGCCGAAGTCGTGGCCCGCATCAAGGAAGGCGGCTACGACATTTTCCTCGTCCTCGAAGCCACCATCGGAGTGAGTAAACAGGGCGTCCCCGGCAGCGATAAGACCTCTCTCGTCTCCACGCTTAGCACCAATCCTGAACTCAAAGTCAGCGATCAGGATTTGAAATTTCTGAAATCTCTCCGCATTAAAATTGAAGAAGAAGAGGAAGAAGTCGAGTAGTGGGATTCACGCTCCGACGCTGATCGAACACCGTTCTTCCGGAATCGCTTTCAAGACCTGAGGGCAGTGGGGTTGCAACAATCCGATTAATCGGAGGAGACGCAGCTTCAAGAAAGCTCGCTACGTCGTCCTGACGGCGCGCTAACAGCATAAAGGGAACCATTTTTACGCCACCGCCGCGATTACTTTACAGATTCTATTTAACTCTCCTATGTGTTAGGTTCCGTTCAACTCAGATTTGGAAAAACTCTGGAACAAATGGAAAGGAGAACCGTCATGCATTTCCCGCGACAGGCATTGATCTGTGCGCTGATCTGTGCGGGTATTTGTCTCAACGCGGCAGGAGACAGTTCCGACGAACAAGCTATTAGGGATGTCTTCACCGCGTTTTCCGCGAGCTGGAATCAGCCCGGCATGCCTGGCTTCGGCGAATTGTTCACCGAAGACGCTGACTTCGTCGTAATAACCGGAAAGTGGATGAAGGGCAGAAAGGAAATTGTTTCCTACCACAAGGATTTACTTGGGAAGAATTACAACGGCAGCCATTCTTTCATGGACTCTGTTACGGTGCGATTTCTTCAGCCGAATATAGCAATTGCTCATGTCGCGAGTGGTGCGACGTACATGGCTGACGGTAAGGAGCAGAAACGCACTGGGTTGGGCACAGCGACAATGGTAAAGGTAAATGGAAAATGGCTCATTGCTGCGTTCCACAATACGCTAACTTCCGGGCCCGGTTATAGCTGGGGTCCTCCGCCGACCTCGCAACAAGAGAAGCCGACTGCGGAGTCCGATCATCATCTTGTTGGATGTCCCGATTCTCCAACGCCAGGAAAGAGACCGCCCGGCGCGGGTTGCGCAATTATCGCTCACAAGACTTTCACTGCTTTACCCAAGGCTCCTATCGCATTGCGGTTGGAAAACTTCCCCACGCCGGAGGCGGCGCAAAATTCTGCTACTCCAACCAGCGCAGTTGTAGAGGCCGCGGGAAAAGTCTGGTTGCTTACATTAGGATCGGTAGGTGAACGTTCAAAGGCAGGGAGTTTCGTGACAGAAATCGGACCGCTTCCGGATATTCCGGCTGCAGTGAATTACGAGCTTCAGGTCGCCGATGCTGACTTTGGGCCAGCGATGAATCCGGCAATTTCGAAGGCTGTCCACACGCACTCAGGACCAGAAATCTGGTACCTGCTTACAGGTGCGCAGTGCCTGGAAACACCGAACGGCAGTCAACAGGCAAAAGCCGGCGAAGGTATGTTCGCTCCCGCCAACACTCCGATGCAACTGAACATATCCGGCGTTCGAAACCGCGAAGCCTTGTTCACAATCGTTCACGATGCCACAAAACCCGCGACCACTGTGTCCGATTGGCAGCCGAAAGGCGACTGCCAGAAATGACCACACGGCGAGTTTTTTGCCAACTCCTGCTTAACGCGGTTAACTGGAAACTGACCACTGCCGACCTGAAACCTAAGGCTTCCCTTGGCAATTTCTTCCAATTTTCTGGCCAAAATTCCCTTCGCCAGGTAAGAAAAACTTTGCAAGGGTGCACTTCTGGTCTGGTAGGATAGAGAATATTCAAAATAAGTCGCTGCTTACCAGCATCTTACCCGTAAGAGCAGCGGTCGGAAGTGGCCTTCGGCGTGCATTCCACGTTGTCGTAGTTGTTCCCCCCGACCCGTCTCCAGGTGGTGCTGAGAGCATACGGATCGCTGTCCGGAGTGGGTTTCCTCCGGATTTCGAGGTCCGTTTGGCGACCGGCGATTTTGGCAAGCCGCTGAGGTGTATTTATGTATTCTCAGGCTTCGCAGTTGACCTTAGGACTTCTTCCCGAGCCTCGCGCACGCTGGCAGAAGTTTGTTTTCAGCTATGGTGTACAGTCTCTGATCCTGACTTTCGCGCTAGTATCGGCAGTCTTGCATCCCGATATTCTGGAAATACCGATGCGCGACTACCACTTCGTCAGCCTGGTGAGTACGCCGCCTCCAGTGCCGCAGAAGCCGGCTCCGGTCCGCAACTTTCCAACACCCAAAGTCGCCGAAGTCGTGACGCCGCGACCGGAAGCTCTGCGCGTGCCCAAAGAATTACAGGTCCCGAAAAAGGTTCCAACACCGGATGTACAGCCGCCAAAAGTGGAATTGGCCGCCAAGCTGGACGCGATTCCTGACATCAAGCCCATGGTTCCCAAACAGCTCGTGCGAACGAACGTGTTCTCCACTGGCAGTTCGGCGACTCCGACCATGGCTGCCGCGCCGCAAAAAGTGCAGACCGGCGGTCTGGGCGACCCCAACGGAGTGCCTGCCCGCAACAATCCCGGACATGCGGTGACGATCGCCAAACTAGGCTCTTTTGACATGCCCGCTGGCCCCGGCGAAGGCAATGGCACGGGTGGAGCGAAGGGTGCGCGCGGCGTGGTCGCGAGCGCCGGCTTTGGCAATGGAGTCGCCACCGGCGACAATTCCGGCCGCGTTTCCGCCTCACGAGGGACCGTCCGCCAGGGTGGCTTCGGGGACGCCGACGTGGTCGCTCCCTCTGCCTCAAAATCAAAGGCCCCCGAGGCCGTTGCAAAAACGATTCCTGCCGAGATCACATTCAAGCCTCGTCCGGTTTACACTGAAGAAGGACGTCGCCTCAAAGTCGAAGGCGAGGTTCTGCTGGAAGTGACATTTACCGCAGCCGGTCAGGTGCGCATCCAGCGAGTTGTGCAGGGTCTGGGTCATGGACTGGATGAAGCGGCGGTTCAAGCCGCGCAAAAGATTCAGTTCAAGCCCGCGCTCAAGGACGGTCAGCCTTCCGATTTTCAGGCTGTCCTCCATATCGTATTTCAGCTCGCATCCTAGGTAGAATGAAACAACCGAATATGTTCTTTCTCCATCGCGCGCATCTCTTTGCTCTTTGTCTGACCACCGCCACGCTGTTCGCGCAAGCGCCGCCCGCGGAAACGCCTTCTGCGCAAACGACGGCAGCTCAAACACCGCCTGCGGCCACGCAGCCCACCGCGCAAACTCCTCCGGTGCAAACACCGCCCGCACAAACGCCAACCGCGCCCACCACGCAGCAGATACCGCAACTTTCCACCCGCGACGCCGCTGCGCAGCAGGCTGCGACCGCCGCAGCCAGCTTCGACCAGGTCATTGATCGCGCGGTCGAACGCGAGCATTTCTTCACGGCTCAGATGAAAAATCTTCACCCCCTGGTCGAAACCTATCTTCAGAACTTAAAGGACGACAAAGACCTGGCCACGACCGTCCCCATCAGCGACCTCTATTTCCTGGGCCGCTTGGATATGACCAATGGCGCCGACGATCGCACCTTCACGTCCCCCACCACGGGCGGTTTGGGCAAGCGGATGCTCAGCAAACTGAGCAACGTTTACACAATGAAATTCCTGCCTCTGGGTTTTGCCCAGATGGTAGTACTGGACGACGACTTTCAGCGTAAGTTCTACGACTTCACTTTCGTACGCCGCGAATTTCTGGGAGAGATCCGTTGTATCGTGCTCGACGTCGCTCCCAAGAAAGACGCCGGCAAGGGCCGCTTCCTCGGGCGCATCTGGGTTGAGGATCAGGATTACAACATCGTTCGCTTCAACGGCACTTATTATCCGCACCCTCGTTCCAGCTACTACCTGCACTTCGACAGCTGGCGCCTGAATATGCGGCCCGGCATGTGGCTTCCAGCTTTCGTTTATTCAGAAGAGTCAGACCTCAAATACCGTATCGGACAGACCATCCATTACAAAGCACAAACTCGTCTATGGGGCTACAACCTGAAAGATTTTCGGCGCAGTTCAGAGTTCACCGATATCACAGTTGACGCTCCCAATCCCGTGCAGGATCAGAGTCAAAAATCGCAGGACGCTACTCCCATCGAAGCGCAGCGCGCCTGGGAACGTCAGGCTGAAATCAACATCATCGATCGCCTACAGCAGATTGGCCTGCTCGCTCCGGAAGGCGAGATCGACAAAGTCCTGCAAACCGTCGTCAACAACGTGATGATCACCAACAACCTCGACATTCAACCCGAGGTCCATTGCCGCGTTCTGCTGACCACGCCGCTCGAGTCATTCACCATCGGCCACACCATCGTGATGAGCCGCGGCATGGTGGACGTTCTTCCCGACGAAGCTTCCCTGGCGATGGTCCTGACGCACGAATTGGCGCACATCGTTCTTGGCCACAAACTGGATACCAAGATGGCCTTTAACGACCGCATGTTCTTCCCGGATGAGCGCACCTTCGAGCGCATGGATTTCGGCCGCGTGAAGAGCGAGGAAGAAGCCGCCGACAAAAAGGCGCTGGAGTTGATCAACAACTCACCCTATAAAGACAAAATGGCTACGCCTGGATTGTTCCTGAAAGCGGTGCAGGCCCGCGCTCCACAGCTCAAGAGTCTGATCCGGCCTCACCTTGGCGACAGCCTTCTCAACGGTGACGCGATCCGCATGTCTCCTTTGATGACGGCTTCTCCAAATTTCGATCCCAAGAAGACCGACCAGATCGCTGCTTTGCCTCTGGGAGGCCGCGTGCGAGTCGATCCCTGGAGCGATCGGCTCGAGTTGATCAAGACCAAACCGGTCGCCCTCAACTCACCCGCCGAGAAGATGCCTTTCGAGGTCACACCCTTCTTCCCGTTCCTGTTGAGGTTTGGCACAGCGGCCCCGGTTCCCGAGAAAGCCGCCCCTGTAACTCCATCGGGCCAATAGATTCAAACAACCGCAGAGACGCCGCGAGCCGACAGCTTGCGGTGTATTTACGAAACGATTCGACTACAAATTGGCTTTCCTCGCTGGGAGACAGCGCGAGAACGATTACAGCAATCGCGAACGCCGATTTCGAAGGGGGGAGTGCAGCCAGGTCAAGCGGGGGGGCGAAATTCTTCGATCAGTTCGACAACTGGCTTTGCACTTGCGAAAACACGTTATTGGCGTTGCCGCCGATTAAACGGACCGTTCCAATCACGATCACGAGAATCACAGCCAGCATCACTGCGTATTCGGCGACGTCCTGCCCACGATCCTCACTCAAAAGTTGACGGATAGTTGCAATCACAGTTGTCCCCCTGTAACGACGATCGGATACATCTTCCCCCGAGCACAAAACTCCGATGTCGATTCTGATAAGGGTATCGCTGGGAAAGGCTACTACCCAATAGCACGGGAGTGACCCTGGGTAGCACTATGGTGCCACCTGTCCGGTTACTGCAATCACCGACCCCGTAAGCTGCTGATTAGACGATTGTTTTCAGCGGAAGCCCCTGGTTCACTGCGAACAACGCCAGCTCCAGGCGGGTTGAAACTCCCAGTTTATCGAAGATGTTACTAAGATGGTGCTTGACCGTATCCTCGCTGATTTTGAAGTATTCGGCGATTTCCTTGTTGGCGTATCCCGCCACTACCGCCGAGACAATCTCCAGTTCGCGCGGCGTCAATCCGAATTTCTTCTGCTTGGTTTCTTCGCTCGAACTCTGCATCAGGTTGCGAAGGTATTGCACCAGGTTCGAGACGCTGTCACGCCCCACCCAGTACTCTCCCGACATCACCGCGTGAATCGCCTTGAGCAGAAGCTGCGTGGCCGAGTCTTTGAGTACGACGCCCCGCGCGCCCAGTTGGAGCGCCTCGACAATCTGTTTTTTCTCGGCCGCCGCCGTCAGCAGAATGATGCGGACCGTCCCCACCCCGGTGTTGGTGCTGAGGTCGCGGAGGGCGTCCAGTCCGGTATGGTGCGGCATGGCAAGGTCGAGCAGAAGGATGTCTGGCTTGATCTCGGTGGCCAGTTTGACAGCTTCGCGTCCATCGCAGGCTTCGCCCACCACTTTCATGTCCGCCTCGGTCTCAAGCAGGCGGCGCAACCCGTCGCGGAAAATGGGGTGGTCATCGGCGATCACGATGCGGATCGAACGGCCTTGTCTATCCATGGTTTGTCTTTCGTGCCGGTGGAATGCGAACTTCCACTCGGGCACCGTGTCCCGGATTCGATTCTATCGTGAGTTCGCCTGCAAGCAAGCGTACTCGTTCACGAATCACCGCGGGCCCCTTCCCCGTGACATCCAGCTCGGTCTCGGACAGCCTGCCAGAAAATGAAAACCCTCGTCCGTCATCTTCCACCGTCAGTTGCAGATTGCCCGCCCGCTGCGCCAACCGCACCAGGACATGCCGCGCCCCGCTGTGTTTGCGAACGTTGACCAGGCTCTCCTGAACAATGCGGGCAAGCTCGCGGCAGACCTTCTGTGGTAGATCCACCTTTTCAATCTCGCTGACAAACTCCGCGGAGATTCCCGTTTCCCTCCGGAACCGCTCGACGGTATCCGCCAAGAATCCTGGGAGCCGCTCCGCATCGACCTCGAACGACTTCATGGTCTGCATCAGCTCGCGCAGCTTGAGCACTTCTTCGCGCAACAGCTTTTGGATTCGCGAAAGTTCGCTCGTGACCACAGGCTGCTGCCCCGACTGCCGCCGCACGACATCGAGTTGCATCTCCACCGCGATCAGAGACTGGATCGCTCCATCGTGCAACTCCCGCGCAAAGCGCGCCCGCTCCACCGCGCCCGCGCGTTCCCGCAGCCGCCGCATCAGATACACGTTGTAGATTGCGGGGCCGACCTGGTGCGCGAACTCCTGCAAAAATCGCAGCTCCTCTTCCGGATCTCCAATCCTTTCGGGATCGAAAATGAACACCCGCCCCGTCCACTCCCGGCCGAATCCGAACGCCACCGATCCCACCGACTGGAACGACTCCACGCGCCTCAGATTTTCCAGAAACGCGGTGTCGGCGTCGCGCAGCCGTTTGCCGCCGCCATCCAGTAGTACCGCATCGAATCCTTTCGCACCTCGCCGCGCATACATCGCGTCGGCTGGAGAATCGAATAGATACAAGGCTTCCGTATCCGGCATGGCATCGTGCCAGCGGAGAAGAGGTGTACCGTCGGTGCTGCGATGGACGTCGGCCAAAAAGACCCGGTAGCTGTTCGCTTCCTGCGAAGCGCTCAAAACCTTGCGCGCTCCGTAAAGGCTCAACACTTCCCCGAGAATCTCCTGCATGGTGTGCGTAAGCCCTGCTTCCACCCGCGCGGAGCCGAGCACCCGGGTAATCACTACCCGTTCGGCACGCAGCTTCTTCTCGTTCTCCGACATATAGCCGAGCAGGAGCCCCAGCACCATCAGATAGACCGAACTCATGAAGAGCTGTTGGGGATTGATATGCCGCACGCCCATCGCGAGCCGGGGTAGATGCATCGTTCGCAGCCAGGCGTCGGACGTTTGCTCCAGGCCGGCGTTCACCATCCATCCTTCGAGCCACAGCAGAACGACCGCTGCGACCGCCGTGCCGACCGTCTCCCACAACCCCCAGCGATACGCTGCTGCCGCCATGACAAAAACGAAGAACAGAAAAAAAGGCCCGCGCTCGGAGTTCGTAAACAACGAGATCAGCACAGGCCAAAGAATGTCGGCGCCGTGCACCACCAGCCGAAACGCCCGGGTGGAACGGATCCGGAAGCGCACCAGCAGCATCACCACCACCGCGTGTACCAGATACACCGTCAGCAGCCAATACAACCAGAAGGAATAGACCACACTGCGTCCTGGCTCCATCCAGAGCGTAATCAGCGTGGCAATGGTCAGCGCCACACGGGCGGTCGCGAGCCACCGCTCGGTGCGCCGAATCTCGCCCGAAGTCAGCGGCGCGCGAAAGCGCCACAAATCGCGATATCTGGGAACGGTCAGGCCCAAAATAACTCTCGTAGTTGCCGGTCAATTTTCTGAGAGCCTAATTCTAAGGTCAATCTCGCGGGAACTCCACCCTGTGCACGAGAGATTCTTGGTCTCTTTGCTGGTAGCGGTTTCTCGGCCACTGGCGAGGATGGCCGAGGTGAAGATTGCAGAGGCTAGAGGCCGCCGGATCGTAAAAGCTTAACCTTTAGGTGCCAGACCTCGCTGTCATGAAGGGGGACGGTGGACAACCTTGTCCCGGAGGGACGACTGAAAATCCCACGGATTACTCTAGTAATCGCTTTCCTCCCAGATTGGGTTCTAGAATGAATGCCGGAGTACTCTGCTTGCGCCTGCGCGACAAATTGTGGATCGTTCTTTTGGCAGTGCTGGTGATCGCCCAGGCTACGGCATCTCTGGTCATTCCCCGCGGCGAAGCCCTCACCATCGTGAGCGACTGGATCCAAGGCGTCTTGCTCTTGATGGCTACGGCCGCGTTTCTGCCGAATACTTTCTCGACTCGAAGTCCTAGTCGGCGCACTCGAGCCTTCTGGGTTCTGATGTTCAGCGGCATGTGCTTTTGGCTCACCTACCAGGCCATGTGGAACTACTTCGAGGTTTTCAAGCGCCAGGAGGTTCCCAACCCCTTCCTCGGCGATGTCGTTCTCTTCCTGCATCTGGTTCCCATGATCGCCGCCCTCGCCCTGCTTCCTCATCTTCAGGAAGATGAACGTGACGCGCGCATCCGGATACTGGATTTCGCCCTCCTTCTAATCTGGTGGGTTTTTCTCTATGTGTACTCCGTAATTCCCTGGCAGACCGTGCATGTTGACGAGCCTGCGTACAGCAGCAACTTCAACGCTACTTATCTAACGGAAAAGATTGTCCTGCTTGTCGCGCTTGTCCTGGTGACCTACCACGCTCAGGCAGGCTGGCGTTTTCTGTATGCGCAGTTGCTGGGCGCAAGTGCGCTTTATGCCTCAAGTTCGTATGTTGCGAATTATGCGATCGCCAACCAGACCTACTACAGCGGTAGCGTCTACGACATCCCCTTGATCGCCTCGATGGCGTGGCTGGCCGTGATTGCAAAGTTCGTATCTCATCCCGAACTTTCCAGTTCGAAACGATCTCAGCCCCTGCTGGGGGTCTGGATCACGCGCCTCGGCATGCTTGCCCTTTTCAGTCTTCCCTTTTTTGCGCTCTACGCTCAGATGGAACCGGACTCTCCCGTCTCGGTGCGGAACTTCCGCAGCACGCTGAGCCTGCTCGCCATGATCGTGATGGGTACTTTGCTCTTCATGCGGCAAAGTCTGCTAGGCGATGAACTCGCTCAACTGCTGGACGAATCGCGCCGTTCGTTCGAAGATTTGAAGGCCTTACAGACCCAGCTGGTCCATTCCGAGAAGCTCGCTTCCCTCGGCCAGTTAGTCGGCGGCGCCGCGCATGAGATTAACAACCCGCTGACGGCCATGATTGGTTATTCCGATTTGCTGAGCTCATCCGACTTGCCGCCGCAGGAGCAGAGCCTGGCCGCGAGGATCGCAGCCCAAGTACGCCGCACCCGGACGCTGGTTGCTAGTCTGCTGACCTTTGTCCGCCAGGCCCCCGCGCGCATGTCGGCCCTGGACGTGAACTCGATTCTTCAAACCGCGATGCGTTCGCTCGCCCCTCAGCTCGAGATTCAAGCCAACGATTTCCACCTGGAGCTTGGCGCAGCGCTTCCGCCCGTCCTCGCGGACTCAAACCAGCTCCTGCATGTGTTTCTGCACCTTGCCGGACAGATTGGCACTCGCTCCAAGCAGGAACAAACTCCCGTTCTCTACATCCAAACCCGGCACGAGGGCTACTTCGTTACCGTCGATTTCACGGCCGATGTACCCTCTTCGACAACCGCGTATCAACCCTTGCAGCAAGTTTCGGATGAGGGAGTACAACGGCCAACACTTTCGCTTGGCGCCTGTTCGCGAATCGTAACCGAGCACGGCGGCCGCATTCTTATTCAGCAATCTCCCCAGGGATTCGTCGCCTTCCGGGTCGAATTGCCGGTGGCCGTCAGATCGGTGGTCCAACCCGTAATGGCCAACATCCCAACTCGTGCCGTTGCCGGCAGCGGCTCATAAGAGGAAGTTAGAAGTCAGAACGCATAAGTAAAGCCGCATCGAGCGCCTGGCTTTTACTTCTTCAATCTGACTTCTAACTTCTGACTTCAACTGTTCTTTTCAGCTGCCCGCAAGCCGCGAAGATATCGCGCCCCCGAGGCCGCCGTACGAATGTCGGAATCCCGGCCGCAACCAGGATGCGCTGGAACTCCACGACCCGCTCCTGGGTGGGCGTTCGATACGACAACTCGGCACCCGAATTGAGCGCAATCAGATTGATCTTCGCGCGGACTCCGCGGACCACCTCCGCCAGCTCGCGAGCATTTTCAGGTGCGTCGTTCACGCCTTCCAGAAGGACGTATTCGAAGGTAAGCCGCTCCCGCAGACGCAATGGAAACGCCCGCGCGGCGTCCATCAATTCCTGCAAATTCCATTTCCGGTTGAGTGGCATCACTTCGCTACGCAGGGCGTCATTCGAAGCATTCAACGAGATCGCCAATTTCGGACGCACTGCCTCCCGTCCTAAGTCATGGATGCGAGGCACAATGCCCGCCGTTGAAACCGTCATCCGCGATTCAGGAATCCCCACGCCCTCCACCAGCAGCTGCACTGACTTGATGAAGTTTTCGTAGTTCAGAAAAGGCTCGCCCATGCCCATGAAAACGATATTCACGCGCTGCATGGGCGGCTGCACTCCTTGATCGCGCAGCACGCCGGCGATCTGTCCCACGATTTCTCCTGCCGTCAAATTGCGTTTGACTCCCAATAGCGCCGTGAAACAAAACCGGCAATTCACCGCGCACCCCATCTGGCTCGAAACGCAAATCGTTGCTCGCCGCCATTGAGCCGGCGCCGGAGCTTCCACCTCGTCGCCAGCTTCGCTCCCGTCGCCAGTCTCGCCGTCGTCTCCCTCCGGCATCCAGACCGTCTCCACCGTCTCTCCGTCGGCCAACTCCATCAGGTAGCGCACCGTGCCGTCGCTCGACACAAATTTTTGCGAGATTCGCGGCAATCCCACCCGCCATCCCTGCTCTTCCAGTCGAACTCGATAATCTCGCGGCAGCGTGGAAACCTGGTCCAGAGCCTCGATCCTCTGCCGATACACCGCATCAAATAGTTGTTGGCCACGATACGCAGGCTGGCCCGCATCCAGAACTAGCGCGGTAAGTTCCTGAGAGGTAAGCCCAAGCAGCGAGTTGGGTTGCAAAGTTTGCATGGCCGTGCGCTCTTTCGAGTTTAGCGCAGGCCACGAAAACCGGCTGAGCGAGGTCGTGTGTTCGACTGTAACTGCAACAAACAAAAGGGGTGATTCGCTCCGCTCACACAACCTCGTTAGGTATGGGAAAATAGAAGAACGTCAATGGTGAAAGAAACCCGCAACATTCATCGCCGCACATTGCCGAACGGCCTGACCGTGATCACGGAGCAGATGTCGCACATCCGCTCAGTCTCGATCGGCATCTGGCTAAAATCCGGCTCCCGCGATGAAGACAACGAATGGAATGGCATCTCGCATTTCATCGAGCACATGGTTTTCAAGGGCACAGAGAATCGCTCCGCCGAAGCCATCGCCCGCCAGGTGGACTCGATCGGCGGCAACATGGACGCCTTCACCGCCAAAGAATGTATTTGCTTCAACATCAAGATTCTCGATGAGCACGTACCCATCGCACTCGATGTTCTCAGCGATCTCGTCCTGAACCCTGTCTTCGATGCCGGCGATATCGCCCGCGAACGCGGAGTCATCCTCGAAGAAATAAAAATGGACGAAGACAGCCCCGACTACCTGGTCCATGAGATTTTCACGCAAAGTTTCTGGAAGGACCATGCTCTGGGGAAACCGATCCTGGGAACGCGCGACACCGTAAAGCGCTTCGAGCGTCCCGTGGTCTCGCAGCACTATGGAGAGCGGTTCGCGCCCGGCAACCTGATCGTCGCCGCCGCGGGGAATCTCGATCACAAGAACTTCGTCGAACTGGTGGCCAAACATTTCGAACACATGAAGCCCGTGAAGAACGGCCTGCATTCGCCGCCACCGAAGACTTTCGCAAGAATCAATCTGCGTAACAAGAAGTCGCTGGAGCAGGTACAGATCTGCATCGGCGTCCCCTCGCACCCCATCGCGCACCAGAAGCGCTACGCGTCCTACGTTCTGAATACCCTGCTCGGCGGAGGCATGAGTTCCCGTCTGTTTCAGAACATCCGCGAACGCCAGGGTCTGGCCTACGCGATTTACAGCGACCTCAACCCTTATCGCGACACGGGATGCATGGGTGTCTACGCAGGCACTTCGCGCGCGTCGGCTACCAAAGTTGTGGAGTCAGTTATAGCGGAGTTCCGCAACCTGAAGTCGGCGCCTGTCCCAGACGAAGAATTGCGCCGCGCCAAAGACCAACTTAAAGGCAGCCTGATGCTGTCGCTGGAATCTTCCACCGCGCGCATGTCGAACCTGGCCCGCCAGGAAATGTATTTCGACCGCTTCTACGGCCTTGACGAACTCATCGAACGCATCGAGGCCGTCACCGCCGAAGACTTGCAGCAGACCGCCAACGAATTCTTCCAAACCGATCAGATCGCCGTCACCGTACTTGGCAATTTGAATGGGCTGAAGCTGAAGCGCGACCAACTGGTCTGCTGAGCATTGGCTCTTGTGACGCGGGCGCCCCCGCCCGCGTGCGTTATACTGGCCGGCGACTCACCCTGCCATGAATAAACTAATCCGCCTGGGACGCTGCTGCTTCGCGATTGCCTTCGCTGCCTTCGGCATTCAGCATTTCATTTATGCGAAGTTTGCAGCAGGACTCGGTCCCCCTTGGATCCCAGGAAGCCCGCTGCGGGCATGCTTCATGGGCGCTGCGCTGGTCGTTGCCGGTATCAGAATTGCCAGCAACGCAAAGACGCGCGTGACAGCAATGCTGCTGGGACTTCTCCTCTTCCTGTACTTCTTGCTTCTCTACGCTCCTCGCCTCGCGGCCAATGTGCATGATCCCGGGCCTTGGACGAGCGGAGCCGAAATTCTCGCATTGTGTGGCGCAGCCTGGGTTTTGGCCGGCATCCCAGCGAAACTGGGCCGATACCTGTTTGCTCTCACGCTGACTGTCTTCGGCGTTCAACACCTAATCTACGGACGCTTCGTTGCAACCCTGGTACCTTCCTGGATTCCAGGACATCTCTTCTGGGCCTACGGAGTAGGAATTGCATTCATCGCGGCCACTTTGAGTATCGTCGCCAACATCAAGGCCCGCCTAGCTGCAACTCTATTGGGAATCATGTTCTTTGCCTGGGTTTTCATTTTGCATTTGCCGAGAGTCTCTTCCGCTCTCCACAACGGAAATGAGTGGACCAGCCTGTTGGTCGCCCTCGCGATGAGTGGAGGATCATGGATTGTGGCTGCGACTGTGCGCGATTGAGGCAAGGAGGGAATTTGCATCGCGATCGGGACTAGGCCAAATCAGCGCACTCCTCGATTTTACTGTGTCCGCAAAATCAGCTGCGTCCCGCTGTCCAGATGCACGTTGTCGGTCTGCGAGCTGACCACCGAAGCCTGCCCCGAACTATCGAGCGACAGCCCCTTCATCCCGACAACTCCCTGACTGGTCGGGCCGAGCGGAGCCACCGTTGTAGGTGGAGGCGAATCCGACCCGGTGTTCGTCGGAATCGAAGCCACTCGTTCTGTCGTTCGCGACGCACCCATGCCGCCTCCGCCGGCGGTAGACGGGCTCCCACTCGGCATTCCCGCGCCTTCGTTCATATGCGTGTCCGACGCGACCGCAGGCTGCAACGGACGCGCTATGGCCTGTACAACGACCTGTAGCGGTATTTCGCGCCCGTCCTTCATGACGAGCTGGTCGAATGTCAGGCCCACTCTCGAATCGGGAGACTCTTTGCTGTGCGCCTTGGTATCTGCAACGTGACCGATAACCTTCGTGTTTCTAGGAATCACAATCTTGCCCTGCGACAACAGGTCCGTAGGGATCTTTGCTTCAATTTTGTCGCCTGCTTTCGCCTTCTTTGCGTCCAGCGATTTCGACAGTTCGACCGGAATGATGGTGCCCGCCGGAAAGGAACTGGAACCCTGAGCCTGCGCCGCAGAATTTGGCGAGGGAGCCGTCCCCTGCGGTGCCCTGTTTGACGACTCAGGTGTCGACTGCGCCCCTGACCATCCTGCGAACGCCACTACGATCAGTCCTGACATAAACATTCTTCTCATGGTGTCCATCCTAAACGATGTGTCTGCCTTCATTTGTAGGATGCGCCCGCCGGGCGTAGTTTTGTCCGGTCATCGCTCATTACCGGCGCCGTCCCCAACACTATAAGCCAGCGCGGCTTGCACCACTCTGCCACTGACCACGTATGCTCTCCAAAATGCCGCCAAACTACGCAGTACGGAGATCCCCGGTCCATGCATAGTGGCAGTGTGCAAACGGTGCAACTGGTCTTCTTGCTGCTCCTTCTATTCGTAGTGGCATTTGGAGCTCTGGCTCGCAAACTCAAGACGCCTTATCCCATCGTCCTGGTGATTGCGGGAGCGTTACTGGGATTCGTTCCCGGCATCCCGAAAATCACGCTCAATCCTGACATCGTTTTTTTCGTCATCCTGCCACCTTTGCTGTACGCGGCCGCCTGGGTCACATCGTGGCGGGAATTTTCCTACCATCTGGTGAGCATTCTGATGCTGGCTTTCGGACTGGTCGCGTTCACCGTGCTGGGTGTTTCCACGGCCGCTCACTGGCTCTTTCCTGGCTTCGACTGGCGGCTCGGCTTTGTGTTGGGCGCGATTGTCGCGCCCACCGATGCCATTGCCGCCACCGCCATCGCCAATCGCATTGGATTGCCCAAGCGCATCGTAGACATTCTCGAAGGCGAGAGCCTGGTTAACGATGCCAGCGGTCTGCTGGCTCTCGAGTTCGGCATCGCCATGGTTGTCAGTGGACATGCGCCTACCATGACCGAGGGATTGGGGCGGCTGACACTCCTGGTATTTGGCGGCCTGGCCGTCGGCCTGCTCGTGGCATGGATCGTAGATCGCGTCGAACGCCACATTGACGATGGCCCGATCGAGATCGCCATTAGCGTCCTGACTCCCTATGCGGCCTACTTGGGCGCGGACCGGATCCACGCTTCGGGCGTACTGGCTGTCGTAGCCTGCGGACTCTACCTCAGCCGCCGCAGTTCCCAATTCTTCTCGCCGGAAGTCAGACTTCAAATTTGGGGATTCTGGGATTCCTTTACCTTCATCCTGAACGGATTGGTATTCGTCCTCATTGGTCTGCAATTGCCCCACGTGTTGGCGGGGATTCATGACTACCGATTGAGCACACTGCTGTTGTTCGGCGCACTCTTCAGCGGGCTGGTCATTCTGCTTCGCTTGATCTGGGTTTTTCCCGGAGCATTTCTCGCGAACCGGATTCGCACTCGCCTCCTTCACCAGACCGAAAAACTACCTTCGGCACGGTACATCCTGGTTTCAGGCTGGACCGGCATGCGCGGCGTGATCTCGCTGGCCGCGGCGATCGCGCTTCCAGAAATGCTCAATAACGGCAATCCCTTCCCACAGCGTGATCTGATAATTTTTCTCGCCTTCAGCGTTATTTTTGTGACCCTGGTCCTCCAGGGATTGACCCTTCCCTGGGTGGTGCGCGTTCTCGGAATCGCAGTGGCGGGCGGTCCGAGCAACGAAACGGGTGCGGAAGAAGAATCGGCACGGCGCGAAATGCTACAGTCTGCGCTCGTGTATCTGGAAGAAACTCGAAAAAAAGAGGACGAGAGCGAATTTTGGGAAATTTATGACGATCTCTCCGGACACTATCGGCACCGTCTGGCCGCAGTCAGCGGAGCTGACGATCCGGAAAACACACTCTCGCCCGATCATCTTGAGCGTCACACCCGCCTGCTGCGGGACTTGCTTCGCGTGGAGCGGCAAACCGCCATCCGCCTGCGGGATAAGGGCCGCATCAACGACGAAACCCTGCGCCAGTTGGAGTACGAGCTCGACCTCCGCGAGGCCAATCCCACTGCCGGCGTATGAGCGCGCCGTTCTTTACTGCTGAGATTCCACGCTTACGTCATCAGAGGCACTTGCGATGTGCCCTGCTGCGGCAGGCTGACACGGATCGAGTTCAGTAATTCCTCGTTATCCACCGGCTTCTGGAAAAAGGCTGCCGCTCCCGCTCTCAGCGCGCGCGCTTCGTTGCCCTGTGGATCGCGGGCCGTCAGCACAATCACCGGAATTCCCGACAGCGTATCGCTCTGCTGCAAGCGCTCCAGCACCACAAACCCATCGCCGGCTGGCAGACCCAGGTCCAGAACAATTACGTCGGGACGCTCTTTCTGGGCCGCACCCATCACGGAATAACCGTCCGACACGGTGATGACGTCGCAGTTGTTGGCCTTTAATCGCAGCCGCAGGGCTTTGAGTAAATCGGGGTCGTCGTCCACCACCAGAATTTTAGGTTTCCGCATTGCGTTCTCCTTAATTTTTTAGTTGAAATATTTAACGCCATTGCCTGGATTCTTCTTGCTTGCCATAGTGGCCATGATCATTTCCGTTACTTGGACCGCCACTGCTTCAACCTGCTGCCCCAACGACTGCGTGGAATCGACGGATTCAAGCTGCACGGGTGCGGCTGTGATCGTCAAAGTGCTTTTGGCTTTAAGATCAGCAATACGCTCCAGCTGCTCGCGAATGCGTGTGGTCATGATTCCAGCGTGTTCCATATCTGCGGACGCCACCACGAAGAACGTCTCGCTCGACCCCGATTCCCACATCGGCGGCAACACCAGGTCCTTATCCAGATATACGCAACGTCGGAGGGTCTCCAAACCTTGCTGCCAGGCATCGCGCCAATCGCCCCGCGGAGGTTTCGTCAAGGGCGCGAGTTCCACTCGCACCAGCACAAACGAGGGCCGCAGGCGTTCCTCATGAACAATAACCGGTGCGAGCAGTTGAGCGAGCGAGTAAAGAGGCAACGTGAAAGTGAAGATGCTGCCTTCCCCGGGGTCGCTGGTCACCCAGATTCGTCCGCCATGCAATCGCACCAATTCCCTGCAAATAAACAACCCGAGTCCCAGGCCCTTGCGATTGTTGTCGACCGAATCCGGATCCTGATAGAGCCGCTCGAAAATCAAAGACTGCGCCTCCAGGCTGATGCCGCGCCCCGTATCGGTGACAGAAACGTAGACCGAGCCTGAATCGGCCTCGGTCATGCTCGCATTTATCATCACCGAACCTTCTACGCCCGTGAACTTGATGGCGTTATCCAGCAGGTTCATCAGAACCTCCAGAATGCGATCCGGATCGGCGTGCGCCAGCGGGATGTGAGGCTCGAGCGCCGCCTCCAGTCTGATTTGTTTGGCCTGCGCGGTGGGAAGCATCATGGCCACCGCCTGCTGCATAATTTCTCCAATCGAGATGCACCGCGGCTCCACCCGCAAAGTGCCATTTTCGGCACGCGTGGCTTCCAGCAGATCGCGAATCATCGCGTGCAACTGGTTGACACTCTTGAGCACGGTCTTCAGGTGGTCGGATTGCTCCGGCTCCATCGGCCCTGCTAACCCGTCTACCAGCAATGAGACGTACTGGTGAATACAGGTAAGCGGCGTGCGCAGCTCGTGTGACACGTGGGACAAAAACTGGTTCTTGAAATCCAGTTGTTGTTTGCGGGCAATCTCCAGAGAAAGAACCAGCGCCTGCCGTTCCACCGCATAACGCATCGCGCGTTCCAATTGCTTGCTGGAAAGGTCGCCTTTGAGCAGGTAGTCCTGAACGCCTTGGTGCAAGGCCTTCACGGCCATCCCCTCGTCTTCCTGACCGGACAGGATCACGACCGGCACATTGGGCGCCATCTCTCTGATCTTGCGGAAAGTATCTGCGCCTCGGCTATCGGGCAGATTCAAATCCAGCAGCACCAGCGAAGGCGTTTCCTTGGCCAGAAATTCCAGCGCCTCTGAGAGCCGGGAAACACACTCCACCCGAACCTGGGGGCAACCCTCCACCAGACGGAGACGGACCAGGTCCGCATCGCCTGAGTTGTCTTCTATCAGCAGTACGTGCGGTTCTGGTCGTTCCATTTTTCTCCCTTTGCACCGGCGTCCCCGCAGCCAAAGAAACTTCCAATCAGCTGCACGGTGGAAACGAATTCGCTCAGGTTGACGGGCTTGCTGAGATAGCAATTGGCTCCCAGTTCGTAGCTGCGGACGATGTCCCGGTTCAACCGCGATGTGCTGAAAATCACGACCGGGATCTTACGCAGATTAGGATCGGACCTGAGTTCAGCCAGGACCGCTTCGCCGCTCTTCTTCGGCAGCCTCAAGTCCAGGATTACCACATTCGGACACACAGAGCCGGCATAGCGCCCTTCATGCCGCAGGTAAGCCAGCGCTTCTTCCCCATCGCCGACATTGGCAATATGGCAGGCCTCTGAATTCATCCGGAGCGCTTCGCTTGCCAGGTAAACGTCCGCCGCGTTGTCATCGACAAGCAGTATCTCGGGCACCTGTTTCATCGCCTGCTCCTCGTTCTTCATTGACATAGGCGGGCCAGGCAGGTTCGCGCTCGCTGTTTCGCGGTCGCGTAAACCCACGCAGATTCGGCGAAACAACGCTAAGACACATCTCCCATGAATATCCACATCGGCAGCGGCATTCATGCCTTTAGACCCAAAAGGCGAGGGTGCGGCAGGAAAAAGGCCACTTCGTTTCGGCGATGAGGCATGGCTCTGTTGGCCACACCGCACCTCCCTCGTTCCGGTGCGCCGTGATAGTCTGCACAGTTCCTTGTGTTACTGATCCAATGAATTTGCGTATCGTTGGCTTCGTTCTGGCGGTTACTCTGTTGCTGGCCTATCGGATCGTGCCCGCGCTGAGCAAGCGCCGGAGTCCGTCCCCGCCTGTCAGCCCGCCCGGCCAATGGAGTCTCTTCACGCTGGTTCTCGCCAGCGCACTCACGCTGTTTGCTGAACTCGCTTTCATCCGCTGGGTCGCCACCGAAGTGAGGATTTTCGCCTACGTAAAAAATCTCGCTTTGCTGCTCTGCTTTCTTGGCTTTGGACTTGGATGTGCCCTCGCGCGCAAATCCCCACGTTGGACCACGGCTGCCCGCGCCCTTCTCGGATTGATTCTCATCGTGCGTCTTCCCTGGAAAAGCGGCCGGGTCATGGAGAGCTTGTCCGAATCTCTCGGCGCCGCTCAAGACATACAAATCTGGGGCACCGCCCTGGCCCGTGACTGGACTGCCTTTATGCTGGCCGCGGCACTAACTACCATCCTGCTCTGGCTGATCACGTCTATCTTCATTCCCCTCGGACAAACCGTCAGCCGCCAGATTGAACTGGCTCCACGCCCTCTCTACGGATATTCCTGGAATCTGGCTGGCAGCCTCGCCGGAATCCTGGTCTTTTTCGCCGTCTCGTGGTTAGCGCTGCCCCCGACAATCTGGTTTGTGGCGGTCCTCGCGGGTATGGGAATGCTCGCCTCTCCCCGTTCGGAGCGACTCCTGCTCATCGCCGCCGTGCTGCCGGTCGCCCTCCTGCTGCACGATCCTTCCACGCCCCATCACTTCAATCTCTGGACTCCCTACCAACAAATTGAAGTGGTGGAGAAACCTTTCCCGGACGGTGAAGTCTCCAGCACAGAAATTCGTGTTAACCACACCGGCTACCAATCCGTCGTCAATCTCTCCCGCGAATTCCTCGATCGCCATCCCGGGCTCCTCATCGAAGCCACCGATGAAAATCCTTATAATTTTCCTTTCCGCTTCACAACCGCGAACCCGAAGGTATTGATTGTTGGCTCAGGCACCGGCAATGACGTGGCCGGCGCGTTGCGCAATAGCAGCCGCGCAGTGGATGCGGTCGAGATCGATCCCGCCATCCTCCGCCTGGGACGCCGCCATCCCGAGCACCCTTATGATGATCCTCGCGTCGCCATCCACCTCACCGACGCTCGCGCCTTCATGAAACGCGCCACCACCAAGTACGACCTCATCCTTTTCGGACTGCTCGACTCCCACACTCAACTCTCCGACTACTCCAACATGCGAATCGATAATTTTGTTTACACCGAGGAGTCGTTTCGAGAGGCGCGCGCCCTGTTGGCGCCGGATGGAGTCCTATTCGTAAAATTCCAGGTCAATCAACCTTGGCTAGGACGGCGCTTATCCGCGATGTTGACGGACACGTTCGGCAAGACCGCGACGGTCTTTTTCGTTCAATCAAGCTACTCGGCGGGTGCAACTGAGTTTGCCATCTCGGCTTCGGATCAGGTGGAAGGAAAACTCGCGGCCGATGCCCGTCTCCGGCAATTCGTGGATGCCCATCGTCCGCCCTTTCTCGATCTGCCCGCCACCACGGGTACCTCCGACGACTGGCCCTATCTCTACCACCAGGGACACTGGATTCCCGGCATCTTCTTCCTCTTAAGCGTTCTCGTCGTGCTCCTCGCCGCTGGCTTTTATTTTCAAATTCCCGAGGCGCGCAGCCGCGTCCCCTCACTCTTCTTCTTCAGCATGGGCGCAGGCTTTCTTCTGCTCGAAACGCAGGTCGTCAGCCGCCTCGCGCTTTATTTTGGGACGACGTGGCAAGTCAACGGCATTGTGATCGCCGCCATCCTCGCCGCCCTGCTGATCGCCAATTACGTGATTGAAAAACAACGCGCGCCGTGGCCGCGCTCCTGGACTCTCGTGGGCATCCTGTTGGGCATCGCATTCGCCTACCTTGTCCCGTTCAGCCACATTCCCGGGCCGGCGGCGTGGGTAGGAACCATCGCCGCGATCGTGTTTGCCATTCCAGTTTTCTTTGCCGGATTGTTGTTCGCGTCGGAATTTCGAGTCACCGATTCCCCCGCCGCCGCTCTCGCAGCCAACATGCTGGGAGCAGTCGTCGGAGGCCTGCTGGAGAATTTGTCTCTAATCACTGGAATGAAGGCGTTACTACTAGTGGCCGCGGTGTTGTACACATTGGCCGGAGTGGGCTTCCGCGGACTCGCGCGGACAAGCTCCACTCACTAGGAGATTTTTCGGGAGAGCACAACTTCACAGTTTGGTGAATAAGTCTGGTTTTCGGTGGCGCAGCGGTTTACCGCTGCGGTAAACCCTCTGTTTTGATCTAGGGCTTCAGCCCCCGAGGGCCGACTCCGGACCTCTACAGCAAACTGTTCAGTCGTGCCGATAAGTCGTTCCAGACTTGCTCGCCCTTTAGTCGTGCCGCAACAGCCAAGACCGCAAAACCAACCTACCTATGATCTATTATCTGCATACAAGAACTCCAACGCCCCCGGAAACCGTGCTCTCCAGGCCGCCTCGTTGTGTGTAGCTCCGTCTTCAATACAAACCTTCAGCCGCGTCGCCCCCAGTTTCGCGCCCCGCAGGATGCTCTCCAGTTCGCGCACATCTTCGACCGCGCGCTCATCCTTCGCCGCATTACCCACTTCGCGCGTCCCCATGCCCAGATAAATGCGATATGGCCAATCCCGGAAGCTTCGGCACTCCGCGAGAATCTTTCGATTCGCGACCCACAACGACGGACTCTCGATCAGCAACCGCCCAAACACACCCGGCGACGCCAACTGTGTATAGAGCGTGATCAACCCGCCTAGGGACGAGCCTCCCAATCCCGTGTGCTCCGGCCCTTTCGCCACCGAATAATATTTCTCAATCATCGGCATCACCTCGCGTAACAGGAACTCCCGGTAACGCTTCCCTTGAGGACCGTACACGCGCGGTTCTGCTGAGCGGTAAGGAATGTACTCCCGCACCCGGTTCTTGCCTGTGTTGTCGATGCCCACGATGATGATCGGCGGGATTTTCCCCTCGGCAATCAGACGCTCCGCTGTCGTCCCGACGCGCCAGTCCACGCCCGCGAAAGCCGTCGCCGGATCAAACAGATTCTGACCGTCGTTTAAATACAGCACCGGATACCGCGTTCCACCCGAAACTTCATAGTCCGGCGGCAACCAAACCCGCACGACCCGCGTATTCCTGAGAATTCGGCTGCGCAATTCATGCAGCCTCAGGTTGCCACTGATAACCGGCCCGTCGCCGGCTGAATTTGTTTTTGTGGATTTCCGGGATTTGATCAAAGCCATGATGGGAATTAACGCACTGGCAGCACCAAGCGCAGACTTCAATTACAAATTACCAATCACAAATTACAAACTCGATTCACGGCTCTTGAACCAAAGACCACCAGAAACCAGCGTCAAAACACTGATGATCGCCAGCGAACTCAAACACACGATGCACCACACACCCAGCACCCGTGCTTCGATGTAGGTCAGGTACAACGCGAACGCCAGTCCCGCGCCCGCGCCTCCGAAAATCAGCGAAGGAGCACCCTGCCGCTCACGATACAGCGTCGACAACGCCAGAACCGCAGCGTAGCCCACCAGCCCGATCAGCGCCACGGGAATCCCCAATACCGACGAATACTCGCTGCGGTTCACGATGTCGCAGTTGAACGTATTTCCGAAATCACAATATGCCGTCTTCGAGGTCGCGAAATGATGTTGTAAGGAGACGGAAGATACAACGATGCCCCCGACTGCCAGAATCGTAATCAGACTAAAGATCCGCTGGATTCCAGAATTCATGGCAGGGGACACGAGGTCCGATCGCTCAACTCTTCCAGTTCAAACACGCGTTCCACGCGTTCTCCCGTGGGAGGAAACTGCCATGTCGGATAATGCTTGATGTCCGCGTCCTTGCAAACCTGTGTGCGAGCGCTGGTATCGCCCTGCACTCCGCACTCGGTGTAGTCGACCAACTTAAACGATGCGCCGAACTTCGATTTCTGGTCCTGGCAGTGCGGGCACCACCAGGCGCCATACATTTTCACGCCGCGATCTTTCAGGCATTGGGCGAACCCGTCATACTTATGCTGGCTGCGATGGCCCAGATAGTAGGCCAATCCGAACGACGCCACGATCAACACAGCATAGAGCGCCCGCCGTCCCCAATTGACTTGCGCAGTGACAGCTGCCTCTTTCCGCCGCTCTCGTCTCATTTCAGACATGAGTTTTTATACCACGACCTTCAACGCGGATGGCAACACGTCAATCGCCTCGCACTGCACTGTTAGCGCTTCGCCGTCCACCATTATGTCGATCGGCCCATCCAACTCAAACTCTACACGCGGCGCTTTCTTGCTCTCCGCTAACGGATGACTCACATGCGTCCCGTCATACAATCCGCCCAGATTCCGCACCAGCCCCGCTCGTCCGATCGGCCCCCAACGCACGAAATCAATCAGCCCGTCGTCGGTTGCAGCAGTAGGCGCGATCATCATTGTGCCGCCCGTGAACTTGCTGTTATTGAAACTGAGAAAGAGGCACGGCCGCCGGTCAAACTCGCTCTCTCCAGCGACGCGCACCGGAAACGGCCGCCTCTTCAATTGCGCGAGTCCCAGAAAAATCGAAGCCCAGTATCCCACCTGCCCCGAACTCTTGAACCGACGCTGTCGCAGAATGTTGACATCGGCGGCAAACCCCACGCTGAGCAGATTGATGTAGTACAGAACGCCTTCACAATGGGTCAAGCGCAAGACATCGCAAGCCCGTGAACGCCGCTCCAGCAGCGCCTGCATCGCGTGTTCCACACCCTGATCCCCAAAATCCCGCAAAAAGGAATTACCCGTGCCCAGAGGAAGAAACGCGAGAGTCGGTACTGTCTCTTCTCCACTCGGCGTCGCCGCATCCGGAAACAGGCCGTTGACTACTTCATACGAAGTTCCATCCCCACCTACTGCCAGAAACCTGCGGTATCCTCGGCCGTACGCATCGCGAGTGATCCGGGTAGCCTCGCCCGCTGCACTCGTCTCGACGACTTCGAGCACAATCCCACCCGCACGTAAACGCTCGATCGCCGGCCCCACCAGTTTGCGGCACTTCCCGCCCCCCGCCGCCGGATTGATGATGGTTAGGAATTTTTCGTTCATGATAAGAACTTGTGCGTATTAGGAATTGTCATTCTGAGCGAAGCGAAGAACCTGCTTTCGCCGGCTGCGCAGAAAAGCTGCGCTCATTGGCAACCTACATCCCAACGACCATTTCCCGCTGGACACCCCGCCCCATCTCTTCCGCCAATTCCCCGCGCTTAATCTTCAGCGATGCTGTCCGCGGAAAATCCTTCTCCCACACCAGATACCCACCCACGCGCTTGTAGTCTGCCAGGCGCCGGTTCCGCGCCGCCATATCCTCGCGCAGGGCATCGCTGAACTGCTGGCCCTGCTCCAGTCGCACCACCAGCACCAGCATCTCATTCCCCAAACCCTTTGCCGTCCAGATGTAACTCGCCGCAAAAACGCAATACTCCTTCACCGGCAGTCCGTCAAAAACCGTTTCCACATCCTCTGGATAAATATTCTTCCCGCCCTCGGTAACAATCATGTTCTTCTTACGCCCGAACAACTGGAGATGCCCAGTACCATCGAACCGCCCCAGATCGCCCGTCAGGAGCCAGCCTTCGACAATCGTCCGCGCGGTCAGTTCCGGATCGTCGAGATAGTGCGACATCACCGTGCGGCTCTTCACGGCAACTTCTCCGACCCCATCTTCGTCCGGACTGAGGATGCGAAGGTCCACGCCCGGCACCGGTTTGCCAACTGTGTCCGCTCGAAACGGCTTCAGATCGTTGGCCGTCACACCCATGCAAGCTTCCGTCAGACCGTAAGCGACAACAATCGGAATTCCGAGATCGTAGAAAAACTGTGCCGTCGACGGCTCGATGAACGCGCCTCCCGCGATGATCGCCAGCAATTGATCTCCAAAAGCCTTATGCACTTGAGGCAATAGCCGGCGGCTGAGTTTTATGTTGGGACGGCGGCGAGTCAGCACCTTGTTAAGCGCGATCATCCGATCAAGCACAAATCGCTTCGCCGGGGACAATTCATCAAACTTCGCTCGCAGCCCGCGCTCCAGATTTTTGAGCACCATCGGAACCAGCGCCACGTAAGTGATCTTGTAGCGCACAAACGCATCGCGCACGAACTCCGGACGTAGCGTCCGCAAATGCACCACGCAAGCGCCGCACACAAACGATCCAATAAAGCCGATCATGAAATCCACGGCGTGATTCGTCGGCAAAATACTCAAGTAGCGCACGCCTGGCCAAAACGGATACCACGCCGTGAGCGACTTGCAGTTTTCCAGATAGTTGTCGTGTGTGAGCACGCAACCCTTCGGACTGCCGCCAGTGCCCGACGAATACACAATGCAAGCCGTATCCTCGCGCTCGCGCGTCACAAACTGCGGTTCCCCCTTTCGCCGGAATTCTTCCCAGCGATAAGCCCCCCGCAAGTCCGCACCCGCCGGCGCTTCCGTCACCAACACGATCTCCGCAGTCGATTTCGAAAACTCCGGCGCCTGCGCGATCGCCCGCCACAAATAGTATTCGACAACCAGGAACCGGGCCTTCGAATGCGCCAGCAATTGCAGATGCTCCACCGCCGTCAATTTGTAATCGAGCGGAACCAGCACTCCGCCACAAAAGAAAATCGAATACGCCGAAATCAGCCACTTCGACTGATTCGTCATGATGATTGCCGCCCGATCCCCCGCCTTAAAATCAGCGTCCTCCAAAGCGCGGCACAGCGGACGCGCAATCTCTTTGAAGTCCGAGTAAGTAAGTCGGACCTTCTCGCGATCGCGATCCGCTTCGATCAGGCAGGTTTCATTGGGCCAGCGTTCCACCGCGTCCCGCAGCGCCGCACCCAGGCTGGCATATTGACGGAGATCAAGCATTTAAGATTCGCCACGCCACAGAGATACAGAGGCACAGAGAAACATGGAGTTTATCAGAATGTAACGTCCGCCCAGCCGACGACTACGGGATGAACAAGACAAAATTGAAAGCCGTTCTCCGTGTCTCTGTCGTGAGAAGCTTTACAGCCGCGATTGAATCTTCTGCGCCAGCGTCCGAAAATCCGACACACCCTGCAACTCATAATCCGGCAGCTCAATGCGGAAATGCTGTTCGAGTCGTGTCAACAGATCGAGCGCCTGCAAGCTATCAATCCCGAGCGTCTTGAAGAAATCGTCGTCTGGCGTAAGCTTCTCTCGCGGCACCTTGAAATGCGTGGCTGCGAGGGTTAGGATTTCGTCGAGCGTGTGATCGGTCGTCGGCATCATAGTTTTCTATACCACTTTGTGACTTTCAGACTGCTAAAATCCTTCGACTCCAAGAGCTCGATTCCCTGGTCATCGAAGAATCTAGCGTAATAGCGTCTCGGCTTGGGTTCGCCATCGCGGAATTCTGCTGGTTCGCAACGACAACCACGGACGTGCTGCCTCACCTGGCTCGCCGGCATATAAGCAATGCAAGTGGGGTGACTATTCTTGATTGTGACCGGGAAATAAGGTATCGCCAAAACCATTTCTGGGTGCGACTGGGACAATTTGCCAACATACCCGTAAACAGCCCTGTTGGTCTTTAGTGATTCAGGGTACTTTCCTTTCACCTGCACTGGCCGAATAACCATGTCATTGCCTATTATTTTCGATATCATGAAGTCAAAACCTTCGTCTCGATGAGGAAAATACAGGTTCCATCCTCGCCGTGCCAGCACGCCCGCAACGTAGAGTTCCGCGAAATAGTCGGACCCCATCATCCCACGCTGCATGACTGCCGTGATATCCATATGCCCCACCCAAATTACCGATCACGAATCGTCAAATTCTTACGGTAAGTACGGCTGCACCCCTTCATTCTCCACAAACTTCCGCAATCCTTCTTCCACCGCCGACTGGGCGAACAGTTCACAGAAAATCTCAATCTCCCGTTTCAACTCCTCATACGGGATCGGCTTCACAAACTCCTTGGCCGCAATCGAAGTCCGCCGATCGAACTTGCCGACTTGTGCGGCCGTAGCGCGCGCCAGCCTCAGCGATTCACCTTCTGAAGCAATCTGGCTGACCAGCCCAATCTGCTGCGCCTTCATCACATTGAAACTGCGTCCCGTCAAGAGCAGATCGCGCACTACGGCATTCCCTAAATCCCGCTTCAGACGCGGAATCCCACCGAATCCCGGAATCAGTCCCAGGCGCAACTCCGGAAAACAAAAGCGCGCCATCCGATCCGCAATAATAATGTCGCAGACCAGCGCCAACTCAAACCCACCGCCAAAAATGACGCCATGCACTGCTGCAATCGTCGTAAGCGGCGCCGCGTCCAGCGCGTTCATCACAGCGTGGACGCGCAGCAGAAACTCCCGCACCCCGCGCACCGCTTCACTCTTCTCCATCCCCCGCGAACCTTCATACAACTCGCGCAGGTCCGCCCCAGCGGAAAATCCCGCCTTCATGGTCGAATGAACGATCAGCGCATGAGCATCGCGAGCCAACTCCGGCAAAGCCGCAGCGAACGTTTCCAATTCCTCAAGCGTCCCCGACCCAATCTCGTTACACGGCTCGCGGTGCAGCGCCAATTCAATCGCGCCGTTCACTATCTGCCACGAAATTGCCTGCCCCTTGAACTCATTCATGCCGTTTTCGTCGCCCGATACATTTCGTTAATTTGGTCCTGGAACCGGTCTGCTATCAAGGCCCGTTTCAGTTTTCCGTTTGCGGTCAACAGCCCGCTTTCAATCGTGAACGAATCGCCGACAATATGAAACGCCCGCACCTGCTTGTAATGCGGCAGCTCGGGATTCACTACATCCAGCGCTACCTGCACCTTCTCGGCGCTCACTTTGCCTGTGACCAGCGCCGCCAGATATCCGCGAGCATTGCCCACCAATACGACCTGACTCGCGCCCTGCAGGTTTTGAAGAACCTTGTCCTCGATCGGCTCCGGCGCAACGTTATGTCCCGACCCCAAAATAATCAGACTCTTGATGCGCCCGATGATCTTCCAATTCCCCGCCCCATCCACTTCGCCCTGATCGCCGGTGTGAAACCACCCGTCCCGAAGCACCTTCTCCGTCTCTTCCGGGCGATTCCAATACCCCGGAAAAATGTTGCGCCCGCGGACGAGAATTTCGTCGTTGTCTCCCAGCTCCATCTCTACACCTGCAATGGCCGGTCCGACACGCCCCGGCACGACGCGGCCATCCGGATCATCCATCGTGCAAATTGCCGTCGTCTCGGTCAGCCCATATACCTGCAATACCGGAATTCCCAGCATCGAGTAGTAAAGCTGCGTCTCTACGCTCAGCGGTGCCGATCCACAAACCAGAGCACGCAGGTTGCGGCCGATCATCTTCTTACGAATCGCCGGAAACACCAGCTTGCGCGCCGCGCCCAACCAAACCCCGTCTCCGGTGCGCGATTTCCCTTCCTGCTGCCGCACCCAGGCACCTTTCGCCTTGCTGTAGACCTTCAACGGAAATCCGCCCGATTGCCACAGCTGCTCATCGACCGCCTTGCGCATCCGCTCCAGCAGCGCTGGAACATTCAGAAAATATTCCGGTGCCGCGCTGCGCATGTCCGACGCCAGCTTGCCCAGATCGGTATTCATTGTTAGCCGGCTTCCGCGCAAAAGGCACGTCAGCAGCATGATCCAGGACCCCGCAAAACAAAATGGCAGATAGTGAAACACCGAGTCTTGTGCCAGGTCCCGCTTCATCAGTTGATCGAGCCGCCCCGAAGTGCATCCGATCATGTGCGTGACGTTGCCTGCGTTGAGCATCACGCCTTTCGCCTCGCCCGACGTGCCCGACGTATAAATAATCGTGACCACGTCTTCTTTTTCCGTAGCGACAGAAACATCCGAGAGCGGCGGACGGGACGCGGTGAACACTTTGCTCATGGAAAAATGCGGTGGCGCCTCCGGCCATTCCTGGACAATCGAATCCGCCAGCAACTGGTCCCCGCAACAAATCAGCGACGCAGAACAATCCTTCATCATTGCGACCAACTCGCTGGCGGCCTGCCGCGCATAAAGGGGCACCACCGTTAATCCTTCGGCCATGATGGCCAGGTCCATCACGACCCACTGCGTAGAGTTGTGCGCCAGAAGCGCACACCGATCGCCGCGTTTCAGGCGCAATCGCCGCAAGTAAGACCGCCCCACCAGCACTTGATCGAGCAACTGCCGCGCCGTAACCGGCACGGCGCGACCATCGCGCAGTTCCTGGAGAACGACGTTGTCGCCACTCTTCCCCAGGCTCGCGAAAATCTGTTCCAGAAACGTCATCTATATTATGAGCGGTCGTTAGATATAAATTGTCATTCAGAGCGAAGCGAAGGACCTGCTTTCTCGTCCCCCGCACACGGTGGTTACGAGTAAGCCGCCACCAACTCCCGCAGCCCCTCGCTCATCGGCGGCAGGTAATCCTCCCAGCCCCACTCCCCGCGCCGCGTGGGAAACTCCGGATACCTCCGCTGCACTTCTTCCTCAAAATAAACCCCCATGCGCGCCATCAATTTCAAATTGCGCACTACCGTGCGAGCAATCCCGTCGGCAATCCGCTCTCCCTCGCGATCCAGAATCTCGAGCGCCGCCAGTGTCCTCTCAGCCAGATCGGGATCATCCACATTCATCAGCAATTCGCGATGCCCGCGCTCATTCATCAAATTGCGAATGCGCTCATCCATCGTGATTCCCGCCGATGGCACCAGCGCCGGCATCGACGTCACAATCCCGTGATAGCGTGACGACACCATCAGATGACAAGCCCGCAAAATGCTAACCAGCTGATACATGTTGTAATCCTCAGAGGTCAGAATCGGCACACCGCCCAGCATCTCTGAAATCCTCTTGCAGGGCCGCGCATCCAGCCGTTCCGTCGCCACCATGATCACAAATACACTTTTCTTCTGACGGAACGCCGCCACCGCCTTCGCGATCGACGACAGATAATGTTCGTAAGCCCGATCCGACTCCGGTCCTGAGTTATGAAAGTAAGGACCCCGGTAGTGGCTCGATTTGTACGCGCCCGTCAGACGATGGAGTGCGGCCTTGGCCACTGATGCCTTCACCGGCCACTCAAATGGATTAATCGGACACACCACCAACACCGGCGTCTTTACGTCCCATCCCAGATCGCGGAGCGCCTTCTGCCCATATTCCGCGCTCAACGGCTCAAACGTCCAGGCCGTATCCGTTCCCAACTCGGTTGGCACGCCCAGTTCGCGCAGAATTTTGCGCGACTCCTCGTTGCGCGTAATCACCAGCGAGTTCTTGCAGTAGCGCCCGCACATCTTCGCCACCAGCGGATCCATCTGTCCCGCCTCGGCGCCATAACCCACCGACAGCTTGTTCTCCGCCGCCGCAATCCCCAACGACCCGATCATCATGGTGGCCAGTGCATTGGCGAATTTCGACTTGAACATCGAGCCTTCGCACGCGACCACGCCATGATGTTTCGGAACTTCATTCGCCAAAAACGGCGGAAAAATATCCGGCAGCCGAACCTGAGATGTGTCTTCGAAGTATCCGCGCGACCGGTCGAAGTTGAACGTCATCATGCTGAGTTCGACATTCTCGGGCCCCAGGATGCGCCGCACCTGGCGCAGCATTTCTTCCACGCGCACGTCGGATCCCGTGTTGCGCGTCCCGTTATAGCCCGCAAACAGCAGCTTCAGCTTCTGTCCCGGCTGCCAGGGCTGACCTTTGCCCAGCACCCACTGGACTTTCTTCCCTTCGATGATGGCCGAGACCCATGCCTCTAGAAAGAAGTCCATCATGCGGCCGCCCCTCCTGCGCCCTGCGGCCAGGGCTGATACGGATAGCTGAAGTCATGGTCGCGGCTGAATTTCAGCAACGGAAAACTGTATTGCGAAAACGGCGTCGGCTTCCGTCCAAGTTCGGACGTAACTCGCGTATTGTCGAACACGGTGTTCCACGTAAGATACGGCAGAAATACTTTCATCAGCGCTGCTCCGTGACCAATCGCGCCTTTGCGGTTCGCCAGCGTATTCACGATCGAACGAAACGGACCTTCCAGAATCGGCATAAACATCGGCCCTCGCTTCGATTGCGTCGCCGCCAGCGCGGCTGTGAGCTCGCGAAAGGTTTGCGAACCATTTCCCGAAGAGAGGTGATAAATATCGTGCAGCGGGCTGGCCTTCATGTGAAGAGTGGAAATTGCATCGGCCACAAAATCCACATTCACGATATCGATCTTGTCGTCCGGACGAAACGGCAGCACCGGCAACCCCGCCAGAAACACAAATGACCGCACCATATCGAACTGCGTCGTCTCCGGATATCGGCTGTCTCCCAGCACGATGCTCGGCCGAAAAATCGTGCGCGGCACGTCGGGAAGCAGTTCCCCCACCATGTGCTCGCAGAATTTCTTCGTGCGCGCGTACGGATCGTAATCCGACCGCTCCCACTCAATCGAGCGGTCTTCCGTCACGATCTCGTGATTCCGTTTCCCGGCAACGGCCACCGTGCTGACTTCCGAAAACCTCTGTAACCCGTGATAGTAGTGTGAACGCCGCGCCAGTTGGACGACTTCCAGCGTCCCGCGCAGGTTCACATTTAAGCAGCTTTTTTCCGATTTCCGATTCAGCGACGCCGCACAATGAATGATCGAATCGGTCGTATGCACGAGTCGGTCGTAGACATCCTGCTCCAGCCCGAAGCGAGGATCAGTCAGGTCACCCGGGAAAATTCGTATCTTCGCTTGCAGGTATTCGTGGAAGGTTTTGAAGGGCATGTGCAACTGCATTGCACTCCACAACCGCTCGGCGGCGTCCTGCGGATCGCGTCCCCGCACCAGCACATTCAGGGTCGAGTCATGCTGCTGAAGCAGGTTCGCAGCAACATGGGCGCCTATGTACCCCGTAGCCCCCGTCAGGAAAATCGCCATTTGACTTCGAACTCTTTCTCGCTTAAATACGCAGGCTCTCAGATTTTGGGTGGCGCAGCGCTTCAGCGCTGCGGTTAGGGGCGGCTGATTCCGGCTTTGCCGCTGAGGTCAGGAGTATCGCAATGCCGCGCCCGTCCCCGTCTTCACCGCCTCACTCTTCTTCTCCACCGCCAAACTTCGCGGCGATCTCGCCTCCAGCGGTCGCCCCTCAATCAACGGATACGTCCACCGCCGCAGCGCCGGAATATGAATCTCGATCCAGTACTCCCACCAGTCGACAGCGACCGCGTCATATCCAAACGCGGCGCGTTCCTCCGGCACCAGCGCCTGCGCCAGCTTTTCCACATTGTCGGCGACGAAATCATGTTCATTGTGCAAGATGAACGGCTCAAACAATTCGATTAATTTTTCCACGCGTTCCAGACTGCGCTCCGCTTTCGCCAGCGGCTTGCGAACCGGCAGCGGCGACATGATCGCCTGAATGGACTTGATAATCATCTTCTGCGCCGGTGCCGACATCCGCTTATAGCGTGTCTTCGAAACCGAGATCGCATCCATCCTCAATCGTAGCCAATATTCCAGCCCCTCTTGTGCCCGGTAGTGCTTGCGATGTCCCAAAGAAGTTAACTCGATGCATCGCCCCATGTCGCAAGGATTCGTGACCGACGTCGCCAACTGATACAACGGATCGTGCCGCCTCTCCACCAGCGCTGCCGCAATCAACATCATGCCCGCGCACACCGCGTCGACCGGAATAATGTCCAATCGCTTGCGTTCGTTCGACGGCAACTGCCGGAACGAAGTCCCCAGCAAATACGACAGCGACGCCGAAGTATTGATGCCCTCATTCCATCCCCGAAATGGCTTAAAGACGGAAGTCTCGACAATCGCTGGCCGTACAATCGCAATCGGCAGCCCACCGCCGTACTTCGCAATCAAGGATTCCGCCAGGCTCTTGCTGAATGTGTAGGTATTCGGCCAGCCTAGCTCCTTCGCGCGCGCGATCCCCGCTTCGGTCAAATAATTCTTCAACCACCGGATCCGATTCTTGCGAATCTGATTTTCCAGCGCCGCACCGTGCAAGTCTTTAGCCGCGTGCTCTTTCCCCAGCGCCTGCTGCCTTAATGCTTCTGTGACTTCTGGCCCTTCCGCCCGCGTCTCCGCCGATTCCACAAGTTCGTGCAGGGCATGCCATTCGCGCTCCGCGTCAAAATCCCCCACCGCCGCCGGCGTGTAATTCGGACGCACTCGCTCACTCACCCGTCCATCACGCTGTCCCGCCACATAACAAGTGGAGAGATGCAGCAGCGCCGCATGTTGCGATCCCCGAATGAACTCGATCAGGTGGTAAGTCGAGTCCACGTTCGCTGCCAACGCATCCCGCAAATCGGGATTAAAATCCGTCAGACCCGAACTGTTGACAATGAGATCCAGGTCCTTCTGCAACCGAGCCGCTATCGATGGTTCCAACCCCAGCCCCGGCTGCGAAACATCGCCCTCAATTACTTCCACTCTCTCGGCCAGATACGGGCCCAACCGGTCTCCGTAGCGATCGAACAGTGGATCGAACACGGGCGATTCTTCAATCATCTTTTCGAAGCGCGCTCGTCCCGGATTCGACTTCTGCCGCCGGATCAGCAAATATAATTTCCCAATTTCCGGCAAATCAAGCAGCGTATTC
>Ga0137409_10000400_pt1 | contig 47150 bp, 43 predicted proteins | sample CZODoug1_16funga_FD_122059 | JGI IMG/M metagenome (GOLD analysis project Ga0137409, IMG submission 122059) | Vadose zone soil fungal communities from Angelo Coast Range Reserve, California, USA - CZODoug1_16fungal (Hybrid Assembly) | ecosystem: Environmental > Terrestrial > Soil > Vadose zone...
AAGTTCCGTGGGGCATGGGGGCCATTAGCGGCGCGATCAGCGAACCCGCGTGGAGGACCAAGCCGAGCTGGTACCTGCTCACCACCGAGGACAGGATGATTCCACCTGACGCCCAGCGTGCCATGTCCAAGCGCGCGGGTGCTACGGTCGTTGAGGTCAAGGGAAGTCACGCCATCTACGTATCGCAGCCCAGAGCGGTCGCAGATCTTATCGAACAGGCTGCGACGAAGGCGATGGCCGCCACCGTTTAGAAAGTTCGCTTCGCACGCGCCGAATCTACGCAAGCAGCATGAGTGTGCCCGTTTAGACGTCTCCATACCTTCTGCTGTCTCGGGCCAGCGAGGCTATTACCTCCCGTTTTTGGATATGGCGCCCCTCATTTGAGCGTCAGAGGGACTTTAACCCTCCTGAACAACGCGCTGCTCAGCACACACTTCCTTACGTTCCGACTCGCTTACTCTCTTGCTTCCTTACTTCGCTCCAGTACAATCGCTGCGCTTCTATCCGGGGGAGAAATGAGTTTCAGTCAACGACTCGATGAGATACGAACCGGCTTCGAGCGCCCCTTCTGGGTCGCCAACATTACCGAGCTCTTCGAGCGTCTCTCCTACTACGCAGTGTTTGCCTCTTTGGCCCGCTACCTTCACGAAGCCCTCAACTTTCCGACGGAGCGCGCCACGAATTTGACCGGGCTCTTTGGCGGCCTGGTATGGTTCCTGGCTATCTTCGGCGGAGCGATCGCCGACCGGCTCGGCTTTCGCCGTGCTCTTTCCCTCGCCTATCTAATCCTCGCAGGCTCGTACTTCTTGCTTGGTTCGATCGGATCTTCGTGGCTCGCGCCGGTACGAAGCTTTTTGCCACTGGTAGTTCTCGCGACGATTCTTCTGGTTCTGCCTCCCTTGGGGGTCGCCCTGGTGAAGCCCTGCGTGGTCGGCACGACCGCGCGGGCCTCCAAGGAGAATGTCCGGTCCATCGGCTACTCTATCTACTACACTTTGGTGAACATCGGCGGCGCGATCGGACCCTGGCTCGCAGGATTAATCAACGAACACCTGCCAACTGCCATCGTGTTCCGCATGGCGGCGGTGAGCGTCTTTCTGATGTTTTTTGTCGTTCTCGTGTTCTTCAAGGAACCCCAGCGCTCCGGAGAAACAAATACCGCGAGCATCGCCGAGACTCTGCGCAATTTCGTCAAGGTGCTCCGCAATCCCAAATTCATGGCATTCTTGCTGATTTTTTCCGGCTACTGGATCGTCTACTGGCAGGAATTCATTTCTCTGCCGCTCTATGTTCACGATTACATCAATCCCGCAACCAACACGGACCGCATGCTTTCGACGGGGCCGCTCGTTGTGATTGCGCTCACCGTGGCTATGAGCGTGGCCACAAAGAAAATGGCGCCCTTCAGCGCCGTGATTCTTGGCACAGTCATTTCCATGGTCGCGTTTGCGATTCTGGCTATTCACTCCAGCGTCGTCGCCGTCTATGCCACCCTGGTGGCTGTCGCGGTAGGCGAGATAATTCAGGCGCCGCGCTACTACGAGTACATTTCCCGGCTTGCACCCGCCGGACAGCAGGGCACCTACATGGGCTTCGCATTCCTCCCCATTGGCATCGGCTCGCTGATCGGCGGATGGTTCGGCGGCCTCGTCATGCACCAATTTGGCGAAGTCGCACACGAGCCCCAGCGCATCTGGTGGGCGATCTCCGGCGTGGGTGTGCTGACCGCTCTGCTGCTCTGGATTTACGACCGCGTCGTCAAACCATCCGCGCAAGAGCCATCAGCATGACTTCGCACAGTGCCAGGATATGTTGGAGGGATTTGTCCGACTTTGAACTTTAAACTTTGAACCGTCGACTATGAACTTTACACGAGTCACTTTTTCAGCGGACTATGCAGTCACAAAAAATCATGGCACATCTTCTAGGGAGGTTTTTCTTAACTAAAAACTTAAAACTAAGAACGAATGACTCTTTCAATTCACCATGCGGCGAAGAGACGCAAGAGCCTGCTGAGCCAGCGAGTAGCGCGGCTCGATCTCCAGCGCTTCCTGGAAGCAGCGTATGGCGTGGCTGTACATCTCTTTTCCAAGGTAGGCGCGGCCCAGGTTGTAGTGCGGAAAGTGACGCGGCTCGTAGCGGCGCGCCGCCGTGGCTTGTTCGAGCCAGGGAATCGCTTCCTCGAACCGGCCCAACTCGATCAGATACGCGCCGATGTCGTTGTAAGGGTTGCCGAACTCCGGATCGAGCCCGATGGCGAGCTTGCATTCCGCAATGGCTTCTTCAATGCGCCCCTGGAAATGATAGGTCCAGCCCAGGAAGGTATGAGCCTCGGCCGTGGGATGGAGCTCCAGAGACGATTGATACAGCTCGACGGCGCGGTCGTAGTCGCCTTCCATCTGTGCCTGATAAGCGTCTTGCAGAACTTCCCATGCTCTCGTGAGGGTCTCCATGCTCATGGACACATAGTTAGCACATGGTCTTGCAAGGGTCAAAAGTACGAAAGTCCCGGGCGTGCAGGAGAGGAACCTGTACCTTGTGACGGGTATGGGGTGGAAATTGGGACCGCAAATAGAGAGAATAGTTGTGTTCCAACTTGGCTTCATTATTTGGCGATAACGAGCAGTTAGACGAGGGGGCATGGTGAAGCGAAATGTATTGATTCTAGGGTTTGCAATTTTCGCGGTGGCCGGAGCGCTTCTGGCGCAGGATCCTCCCGCAAAAACGCGTTCGAAAAAAGCATCGAGTCACGAAGCCGCGGGCTCCGTGGTGCATGGCAAGGAAGTCTTCGAAAAGAAATGCGCTCTGTGCCATCTCGCCGACAGCGACGCCAAGAAAATCGGACCGGGGCTCAAAGGCATTTCCAAGCGCGGGACTTTCACCGTTAATGGCAACAAAGTCACGACTGAGTCCCTGACGACGTGGATCGAGAACGGCGACACTCTGATGCCTCCCATGAAGGAAACGCTGGAGCCTGCGGAAATCAAAGATGTCGTCGCTTACGTTAAGACACTTTGACCTCTATTTCGCCGGCTCTTCGGCCGGCGTTTCAAGTTCTCAGTTTTCAGTATTCGGTTCTCAGTTTTTAGTTCTTAGCAACGGACCCGCGATGGGCGGGTCAAACAGGTGAGGAACAGGGCTTCCGTAACTAGCTGATAAAACATGGGTTAAAATTTGTTCCTCAAGAGTTGTTGGTTGTTGGTTTTCTGAGAGTACTTCTTGGCGTTGACTTATTGGGGACACTCTTAGCTGGCAATCTTGGGTTTTGCTTTACTGAACGCCGATCACTGAAAACGGAGCACTGAAAAGAGAAAAGCCCCCGAAAGCCTGATCGCTCAAGCCGCCGGGGGCCAAATTCAAACGAAATTGCGCCTACTTCAGGACGGCGTCTTTAAACGCCTTCGACGGACGCAGGCGAACCACGGTCTTCGCCTTGATCTTGATCGCCTCGCCAGTCTGTGGGTTGCGGCCCATGCGCGCCTTGCGGTGCGCCTTCACAACGCGGCCGATCCCCGGGATGACGAACTTGCCCGCTGCGCCCTTAGCTTCCTTCACTGCGAGCTTGAACAGCTCTTCAAAGAATAGAGCGGCGGTTTTCTTCGGTGTGCCGACTTTCTCGGCGATGTGTCCCACAACCTTGGTCTTGCTCAGTGGCTTGGCTGCCATCTAGTCTGCTTATCCTCCTGATTTTTCTTTCCACTCCGATACGATCGAAGCAGGCCGCGAGCTGACTACCCCTGTTTTTCACCGAAAAAACTCGGGCCGCAGCGACTATAGCCAAGGTAATCGCAGAACGCAAGGAAAAATCGCAAAAAAGGCTGGAAAAACGCGAATTTTTCGGAGGCGTGTGGAAATCACCGCAGAAAATGCGGCTCCGAGGCTTGGCGCCACCATTCGAACGGCTTTCGAATGGGAATGTCAGGCCCACGGACGCCGCGACCGGCGCATTTGCGAAAGGTCAACGTCCAGAACCCGTCATCTCCAGGTGATAGCATACGGAGTAAAACCAGGGGCACTGCTGCATTCGGTGCTCCCCGGTTCGTTGCTTGCCGGAGCCATCCGGAACTACAGTGTGGCCAAGTCCGCGTAGAAGTGGGCAATGGCCTTGATGCCGCCGAAGTAGTTTTCGAGGGCAATGTGTTCATCGGGGGCGTGCGCGTTTTCGTCAGGCAGGCCGAAGCCGATCAAAACGCAGGGCACTTTGAAGGTGTCGTGCATTTGCGTTACGAAAGGAATGGAACCGCCCTCACGAATGAAGACGGCCTTCTTGCCGAAGCCCTTCTCCAGGGCGCTCTGTGCTTTCTTGAAAATCGGGTCGTGGTACGGTGCCACCCAGGGCTTTCCCATGCTTAAGACTTCAAACTTGCAGTGGACCGTTTTCGGCAAGAGCTTTCGAATGTGTTTCTCCACGAGTTTGGCGATCTTGTGCGGATCCTGATTGGGTACCAGACGGGTGGAGAATTTAGCAAAGGCCTTTGAGGGAATAACGGTCTTGGCGCCCTCCCCCTGATAGCCGCCCCAGATGCCGTTCAATTCGAACGTCGGGCGAGTCCAGAGGCGCTCGACGGTGGTAAAACCCTTCTCTCCGAAGTAACCTGGCGCGCCGACGGCTTTCTCGAAATCTTTTTTCTTCCAGGGCAGCGCATTGAGCGCCTTGCGCTCGGCATTCGAAATTTTCGCGACCCGGTCATAAAATCCAGGAGCGGCAACCCGGAAATTCTTGTCATGCAGCTTTGCGAAGAGTTCGGTCAGGATCGTCAGGGGATTCGGCACAGCGCCGCCATAAACACCGGAGTGCAGATCGCGCTCCGGACCTGTCAATTCGATCTGGTAATAGTTCAATCCGCGCAAACCGTAGGTGATAGAGGGAACGCCCTTGCCAAGCATAGAAGTATCGGAGACGAGGAGCGCGTCGGCCTTCAGCTTTTCCTTGTTCTTCTGGACGTAATCCCAGAGGCTGACGCTTCCGACCTCTTCTTCCCCTTCGATCAAGAGCTTTACGTTGATAGGAAGTTTGCCGTCGACTTTCTGCAAGGATTCGAACGCTTTCAGGTGGATGTGGACCTGGCCTTTGTCGTCGGCGGTACCGCGGCCAAATAGATTGCCGTTCCGCACGGTCGGTTCGAACGGCGGCGAGGTCCAGAGATCGAGCGGCTCGGCGGGCTGCACGTCGTAATGCCCGTAGAAGAGAATGGTTGGCTTGCCGGGAGCTTCCAAAGATTCTGCGTAGACGAGCGGATGGAGACCCGTCGGGACGATCTCAATGTTCTTGAATCCAGCGGCACGGAGATTGCCGGCAACCCAGTTCGCACCGCGCTCGATATCCGGTTTGTGCTCGCTCTTGGCGCTGACGCTGGGGATACGCAGAAATTCGCACAGCTCCGCCAGATGCTGGTCGCGGTGACCATCAATATAGTCAGAAAGATTCATAAGAGGCCCTCAGGGGACATGAGTCCTTTCAAGTATGAATACGCAAACTTGATGCGAATGTTAGCGGCAGCGGAATAAATGCGGAGCTGCGGGTGATACGCCGTGGCCGCCGCTCACCATTCTAAGACCGCCTACGCCCAGGTACAAGCGAACGGGGTACCCGATGGTAGTTTAAATGTGCGGAAGGCACACGGGAGAAAAAGGAGCGATTGGAAGGACAGCCTGGTTTGTCACTGAAAGGAGAGGTCACAGTCTCTATTCGAGCATTGGAAGCCGTCGTCAACGCACCCGACAACTGAATCCGAGTGTTGACTAAATCGAATTCGCGGTGTAAAAACTCCAGCAACTTCGCAGCTCGCCAGGTCCGGCTGCTGATCGCTAACGCCTACTTGGGCTTTTCGCATTCTGCGAGTAAGGGACGGGGGTGTTCTTTGACAATAAAGCGCGCTGTCTTAATTCTGGTCTTGGTGCTTTTGAGTGTTCCTTCCGTTTCTGCACAGGTCGGTACGTCATCGATTACCGGAGCCGTAACGGATGCATCCGGTGCCGCCGTAGCCGGCGCCAAAGTGGAGGCGAAGAACGAAGAGACGGGGCTGGTGTTCAATCAAAACACGACCAGCTCAGGCAATTATTCGTTCGCATCGCTGACTCCTGGGAACTACAGCATTACCGTGACGCTTTCCGGCTTCCAGACCTTCAGGAGTGTGCGCAACATACTGACTGTCGGTACACCGCTGGTTGTGGACGTAACCTTAAGAGTGGGCACGGTCAGCCAGACCGTCGAGGTTGTGGAATCGAACTATCAGCGCCTGGAAACCTCTAACGCCACCGTGAGCGATGTCATGGATACGAAACAAGTGCAGAACCTGCCGCTCAACGGGCGCAATCCGCTCTCTCTGCTAACGCTCGAGCCGGGTGTGGTGCAGCGGACGACGAACGGCGCGGGCTCGGGTACGCACGTGTTTGGCTCACGTGACCGCTCCCATAACGTCACGATTGACGGCATTGACGCCAATGAATCCACGGTGCCCAATCCACAGGGCAATATCCAGCGGCTGAATCCCGACAATGTCCAGGAGTTCCGCACCGTCACGTTGGGCGCCACTGCTGAACAAGGCCGCAATAGCGGCGCAAACGTGATCGTGGCCACCCGAGGCGGCACCAACGCCGTTCACGGGTCGGTGTTTTACTTCAATCGCAATACAATCTATAACGCCAACGAGTGGTTCAGCAATTACGAAGGCAAGAAGCGCCCGGAACTGAAGCTGCATGAATATGGCTTTGCTGTCGGCGGTCCCATTATCAAAAACAAGACGTTTTTCTTCGGCAGCTTTCAGAACAACCAGATCAAACAGACGCAGCCCATCTCAGCCACAAACGTAGGCATCGCCGGCTTCGGAGCGCCGACTGTTTACACTGCGCTGGCACGCACTGGGATTTTCCGGTTCGTGCGCGGATCGATCAACGTGGGCGGCGCAACGGTCACACGCAATTCACCGCTTCTAGTCGACGCCAATGGCAACCTACAGCCCGGCGTTCCGGTGTGTAATGGCACGACGGTGGTCGGCAACTGCGTGGACCGATACAACATCTTCGCCAACGATCCGCAAGGAATCGGCGGAGATCCCGCGGTGCTGGCACTAATGAATAGCCTGCCGGCTGCTAATGCTTTCGGCCTTGGTGACGGACTCAATCAAGCTGGATTCAACTGGAACCCGCCTTCCCAGTTCAAAGGGCCGAACTACTATGTGCGGGTGGATCATACCTTTGGTCCTAACGACAGCATCTTCGTTCGCTGGCTGCAAAATACGTTCGATACCAAGCAAGGCGACTTCCTCAACGCACGTCCTCAGGTGTATCCCGGATTCCCGCCGCTGGGCGAGGTGAACCGGCTAGGCAAAAACCTGGCCATCAGTTACCGTCACAATTTCTCGCCCACGTTAGTGAACGAGCTCACCGCCGGTTTCAACCGCTTCGCGTTTCAATTCACGTTCGGCGAGTCCAACCCCAACTTTCCGAATCCCCTGAAAGTTCCCATCTGGGCTGACGATTGCGTGCTGGGATCGACGCTGAACGTCGACGGGCCGTACTGCCTCTCGCCCCACACGCAACGCGCGATCACCACGCCGCAGATCGTGGACAACCTCACGTGGATCCACGGCAAGCACACCCTTCGGGCCGGAGTCAATTTCCGCTTCTATATCCACAATGACAGCCGCGGGTTCTTCGGCGGTAGCGTGGTTGAGCCAATCATTCGATTCAACCGGCAGAACCGCCTGGGAGGATTCAACAACATTCCGGCCCAGATAGGAACCAACACCACGACCAAGCCGAATTCCACGGATATCAATCGTCTCCAGCAGGCTATCGACGAGTTGGCTGGAATCCCCAGCCGCATCCAGCAGGCTTTTCTGGCAAACTTCGGCAACGACACCTACGGGAGCACGAATTTTGCGACGGTTTACACGCGGGCGCACCAATACGATTCTTACGTGCAGGATGAATGGAAACTTCGGCCCAGCCTGACCCTTAACTTGGGCGTGAGGTGGGAGTACAACCCCGCGCCCTACGACGCAAAGCAGACGCTCGTTCCCAACGTCTTACCCGATGGCTCGCAGGGCAACGTGACGTATGTGAAAGCGGACCGCTGGTTCAAGAATAACAACATCGGTTCGGTCGGCCCGCGCATGGCAATCGCTTGGTCACCCAACAATAAGACCTCGGTGCGCGCCGGCTACTCGTGGCTCTTTGACACTCTCTCTACATTCCAGGTGACCGCGATGGCAGGCAAGGTCCCGGGCTTCTTGCTAAACTGCATCACCAGCATCCCTACACCCAGCCCTACAACCGGGCAGCAGGGGCAAGCCACTACGACGAATGGCTGCGTGGTGCCCCCGGCGCTAGTTACCAGCCCAGGAGCGCGGATCTCCACAGGGTTTCCGGTGACCGTGCCGACTCCGACGATTACGCCCTCGGCAGCGTCGTCCCCTGTCGCTCAGCCCAGCACCCAGGCTCCAGCGGTAGGGGCATTCGATCCAAACATCAAGAACCCCTCTGTGCACGAGTGGGATTTGACCATCCAGCGCGAGCTTCCGATGCATTTCGTTACGGAAATCGGCTACGTCGGGAAGCGCGGAACCCACCTTTACAGAGCCTACGATTTGAACCAGGTTTCCATTAACGGAGCTGGGTTTCTCAACGCCTTCAACACTGGCGTCCACAATCGGGCCCTTGGCTGCACCTTCGTCGATGGCTCAACTCGTAATTCTAGCGGTGCCATCGTCCCATGCCCGGGGGCGACCGTTCCGACTTTGCTACTCCAATTAACAAACAGCACTGGGGGAGATCCCAAGTCCAACCTGAATGGCAGGACTTCTGATTTCGACACGTTCAATATCGGAACCTTTGCCAACTTTGCAGATGGGCTGACTGGGGCGAGCGCCATCACCGCGCGCGGATTCCCCGCCAATTTCTTCCGCCCCAATCCACAATTCGGGCAAATTTTCTTTCAGGATTCCGGCGGTGATTCTTACTACCACGGTTTGTTCATTGCCGTGCGTCGCCGCTTCGAACAAGGGCTAGACTTCGGTTTCTCTTACACCTTTAGTAAGTCCATAGATGATATGTCTATCGATCCGACTGGAGCAGCCACTGGCGGAGGCTTGAGCACGACGAACAGCCGCACTCCGACAGATATCCACAACTGGCGGCTGGACCGCGCGCTTTCGGACTTCAACAACACGCACGTGCTGCTGGCCAATTTGCTGTACGAACTCCCCATCGGCAAGGGCAAGAAACTGGCCCCATCCGCGCCGAACTGGGCGAACCATATAATTGGCGGTTGGTCCTTCACCGGCATCTTCGCGTACCAGAGCGGCGAGCCGTATAGCATCACCAGCGGTTCGCTCACGGGCAACGGAGCGCACGTCAGCTTCGCACAGGTGAAAGGCCCGCTAGACAAGGGCCACGTGCAGTTCGTGAACGGGGTAGAAGGCCCGGTAATGTACAACGTGGGTCAACTCATCACCAACCCAGCCGATCCCAACTATAACTGCGTGAATGTCACCGGCACCCAGACATACTTTTGCATTCCCCCTCCGGGACAGCAGGGTAATGGTCGCAACATCGTGCAGGGGCCGAACTTCTGGAATCTAGATTCCGGTCTCCTGAAGGACTTCGGCATCACGGAGCGTTTCAAGCTCCAGTTCCGGGCGGAAGTCTTCAACGTTCTGAACCACACAAACTGGGAAAATCCACGGAACGCCACCTCCGGGTCACCTAGTGTGCAGAGCAGCATTTTCGCCCGTACTTGTTGCGCCTCAGCTTCGCTGCCGTCCTCGGCAACGGTGATCGCCATTGGCGAACCGAACCGAGTCATGCAACTCGGCCTGAAGCTTAATTTCTAACTTAACGCCCGAGTGGGATGTTTGAATCTGGATACCGCAGGGACCACTGCCCAAAGGCATGAGCGCGAGCTGAATAGCCTGAAGAATTTCTCTCACGCTTTCCGGAAATGGCGTGGACCGAGTACGCACATTCGCTGGGGTTGAAATTGGGGCAGTGCCGCCCCCTCAGGGTTGCGTATCGGGAACACCTGACCGTTGGGGCAATTGACGCTGCGGCGGGGACGTTCCAACATGACGTATGAGTGAAATTACGGCAGTCTCTCCCCGGCGGAGCTCGCGCGTCTTTCGCAAGATGCGCGTGCAGGCGCAGGGCCGCGGGCACAACGGAAAGAAGTTCCGCGAGACGTGCGAAACCGTGGTCGTCAACGGCCAGGGCGGCCTCTTGACGCTGAAGCATGAGGTGAACAACGGCGAGATGCTGGTGATTACCAATCCGGAGACGCAGGAAGAGCAGGAATGCCGCATCGTCTATCTAGGTGATCCTGGGGACAATGGACAGCGCGTGGGCATCGAATTTCTCACGCCTGCGCCGCGCTTCTGGGGAGTGGAATTTAGCGACACCTCGCCGACAGTAGATTCCTCAGCCGTTCACTGAGACACCTGGGGCGGTGATGCGCACGGGGGCCTGGCTTCTCCGTTTGAAAAACCAATCGCCCAATCTCCACAAAAGAAGAATTCCGACCAGCGCTCCGTAAAAGAGTGGCTTGCGCACATCGGATTTCACCAGCCAGTAGTAGTGAATTACGCCACAAACGGCAGTGACGTATATCGCGCGGTGAAGTTGTTGCCAGCGCTTGCCACCGAGACGCCGAATCCAGCCTGCCGTGGAAGTGATCGCCAGAGGAATCAATAGGACGAAACCCAGAAAGCCCACGGTAATGAAAGGGCGCTTGGCGACGTCTTTCCACATGGCAGAAAAATCGAAGGACTGGTCGGGGCCGAGATAGGTGAGAAAGTGCAGGGAGACGTAGAAAAAAGCGAAGAGCCCGAGCATGCGGCGAAAGCGGATGAGATCGGGAAGCTTGAAGAGTTTGCGAAACGGCGTAATGCAAAGGGTGAAGACGAGAAAACGCAGCGTCCAATCTCCGGTGGCGTGCTGCAAGAATTCAACCGGGTTCGCGCCGAGCTCGCTTTTGATGATGCGCCAGACCAACTCGCCAAACGGGACAAGACAAAGAAGAAAAACGACGGCTTTGGTCCACTTGCTGATGAGGAGCGAGCGCACGCGGAGATTCCGGATTAGTAATTCTTCTTCAGGTCCATGCCGCTGTACATACCTGCAACCTGATCGCCGTAGCCATTGAACATCAGCGTGGGGCGCTTGAAGATTTCGCCGAGGCGGCGCTCCTTGGCCTGGCTCCAGCGGGGGTGGTCCACGGTGGGATTCACGTTGGCGTAGAAGCCATATTCATTCGAAGCGAGGCGGTTCCAGGTGGTGGGCGGCATTTTCTCCTGGAGCTTGATTTTGACCAGCGACTTCACACTTTTGAAACCGTACTTCCACGGGAGCACCATGCGGACGGGCGCGCCGTCCTGATTCGGAAGCGTCTCGCCATACATTCCGACGCAGAGAAGAGCGAGCGGGTTCAAGGCTTCGTCCATGCGCAGGCCTTCGACATAGGGAAAGTCGATGCCGGCGTATTTTGCCTGGGGCATCTGGCGAGGATCGAAGTAGCTTTCGAACGCCACGAATTGCGCCTTTGGGGTGGGCTCGACGAGGTTGATGAGATTGCTGAAGGAAAAACCGATCCAGGGAACGACGATGGACCAGGCTTCCACGCAGCGGTGGCGGTAGATGCGCTCCTCGAGTGGGGCGATTTTCAGGATTTCGTCCATGGAGAACTTGCGGGGCTTTTTCACTTCGCCTTCGACGGAGACAGACCAGGCGGAGGTGTTGAAGTTCTTGGAGTTTTTTGCAGGATCGCCCTTATCGGTGCCGAATTCGTAGAAATTGTTGTAATGGGTGACGTCTTCGAAGGTGTTTTGCTTTTCGGTGGTGCTAAAGGGGCTCTTTACTAGGCCGGTCAACTTCGTCGCGGCAAAGGCGGTTTGCGAGGGCCATGCCAGGCCGAACAATTCCTTGCCCGCCGCGGCGGTGGCGCCAACAATTCCCATGGCGCGGAGGAATTTGCGGCGGTCCAAATAAACGGACCTGGGAGTTACGTCGGCGTAGGTCAAATCCGGGACCTTGCGGATGAACATCTCTTTCCTCCCAATCTCCTGGGACGTTTCGACTTCACTATATCTTATGTACATCTATACAGATTAGATGCTGGAATTTGGCAGCCGGCATTCGTGTTGATTCCGGGAGCCGGACAGGCTGGTTCCTGCCCTGGTTAGTGAGAGTCCTTTGCCGCGGAAAAGTTACAGGGAAGATTGCTGCTATTGAGAGGGGTATTCGCTTCAGAAGCTAACCGTGGAGCCGCTTCAACACTTTTTGGGCGGCTTCGACACCGTGGTATTGGGCTTCCTCGAAGATGGAGATGCCGCTGAGATCGGAGTTGGCGAAGAAGATTCGGCCAGGGAGGCGGGACAGGCGGCGCCGCTCTGCGGAGAAAATCGAACCGACGACGGGGCGGATCATGGCATGGCCCATACGCATGATGTCGATACGGGAGACGCACTGGCGGATGTCGGAGTGGACACGCTCGAGCTCGTGGAGAATGGCTTCTTTCCAATAGGCCCAATCTTTCTCGAGGAGAAGCTGGCGGTTTTGCGCAGGTGCGCCTTCAGCGAGAGCCCAGTAAAAGGTCCACACGGTGCGGTCAACGTGCGTGCGCAGGCTCTGGTGCATGGCGTCGACGTAGCCGAGCGTGGGCGAATCGAGGAATACGGTGTCCCAGGATGGTTCCGCGCCGCGGGATTTGGGATAGCGATCGAGCGTGAGATTGGCGGTGAGCCAAGGGGAATAGACAAAATCGTGGAGCGGGGGGAAATTTTCCAGAAGATAAGGAGCGAGAAAAGTGGGCGCGGCAAAAATGACAAATTCGGCTTGGAATTCGGTATCGCCGGCGAAAACGCTTGCGCCACGACGGGTCTGCGTGATGCGATGCACCATCTGGCTGGTGCGGATGTTTCCGCCCACACGTTCGAGGAGGCGGCGGGTGATCCAGCCGTTGCCTTCGGGCCAGGTGAGCGGGCCTTTTTCCTCGGACTCGCGGGATGAAAAATAGTGAATGCCAGCCCAGGCGGAAGTGCCGCTCGCGAGCGCGCCGTAATCGTCGCGGCAGGCGTAGTTCATGTACCAGTGCAGAAGACGGGAGTCGAAGCCTTGTTGACGGAGCCAATCGGAGAAAGAGATGCGGTCCAGATCCTGAAACTTCGGGGAGAGCCCGAGCTCGAGAGGGACGGTAAATGATCCGCTCTTGCGAAATTCACTGAAGAGATTATCGAGGCGTTGAAGCTGGTCGCGGTCTTTCGGTGTGAGGCCGACGCCGGGCTCGATGCCTTCCTGCCAGCGGCCGTAGAGAAACAGCCGCTCCTGCGGTGAAAATGCGAGATAGCGCTCTTCCCACTGGCCGTTCTTCAAGACTCCCAGATCTTCGAAGAGTTCACGGACATATTCGGCCTTTGGGCCGGGGACAGGCACGTAGTGGGCGGCCCAGGGATACGCGGTGATTTCGTTTTCGCCCCAGCGAGCGTTGCCGCCGGGCTGGGCGTTCATTTCGAGAAGGACGAAATCGGTGAAGCCGCGCTTGCGAAGGCGCCATGCGGCGGTTAAGCCTGCGATTCCGCCTCCGACAATGACCATGGGAACTTTTTCGACGCGCTTTGCCGCGGGGAACCCGGCGCGATCGCGCAAGAGATGGCCCATCTGGAAGGAATCGTTGACGAACCCGCCTTCGATCTTTCGTTCACTCTTGAGGGAAAGACCGACGAGCGCCGCGCTGCCAAGACCGAGAAACTTGCGGCGGCCAAGCTTCAATGACTGATGTCCTTCCAGTCGTTCTCGTAGGTGCGGACAAGCACCTGACTGTTGAGCTGATTAGCGGGCATGGGGAGCGGGGCCATGTCCGGCGGAAACTGAAAAAGCGCGGGAAGGCTTTCCACACTGACGAAACGCAATCCGGCGGGGAGCGACGCGGGAGTAGCGTATGGGTGCGTGCCGGCCAGAACGAAGCCCCATTCGCCGAACGAGGGGACGTAGACGTGATAGGGATGGATTTGCAGCCCGGCTTGCTTCAATGTCTGCGCGATGCACCAGAAGGAATCGCGGGCGAACATCGGCGAGGTGCTTTGCACAACCATGAATCCCTGCGCGCTCAGGTGGCGCGAGACGGCGCGGTAGAACGCCGTGGTGTAAAGCTTGCCAAGCGAATAGTTCGTGGGGTCCGGAAAATCAATGACGATGAAATCAAAGCTATCGGTGTTCGAATCCACCCACGGAAACGCATCGGCGTTGACGACGTGCACGCGAGGGGAAAGCAGAGATTTGTCATTGAGCTTGGTGAGCATGGGGTTCGAGGAAAAAATCCTGGTCATTTCGGGATCGAGATCGACGAGGGTGATGCTTTCGACTTGCGGATACTTCAGGATTTCGCGAACGGCGAGGCCATCGCCGCCGCCAAGAATCAGGACTCGGCGCGGGGCCGGGACGGCGGAAAGGCCGGGATGTACGAGAGCTTCATGGTAGCGGTATTCGTCGCGGGAGCTGAATTGCAGATGGCTGTTGAGAAAAAGACGGAGGTCGTCCTTGAAACGCGTGAGGACGAGATGCTGGTAACGAGTGTCGCGGGCAAGGATGATCTCGTCGGCATAGATGTTGTCTTCGGCGGTGGCGGTGATCTCTTTCGCCTCGGCAAGTCCCGCGCCCAATGCGCACAAGACGACAAGACACGCAACGCGCAAACGGCGCGTTGCGGAAAGCTGATTCGCGAAGAGAAAAGTGCTCCAGAGCGCGACGCCGGCGTTGATCAGGCCGAACAACATCGCGGAGCGCACCAGACCGAGGCGCGGCACCAGCAGAACCGGAAACAGCAGCGAGGCTCCCAGCGCGCCAAGATAATCGAAGGTAAGGACGTGCGCGATGACGTCGCGGAACTGATAGCGATCGCGGACGATGCGCATGAGCAACGGGATCTCAAGCCCGACCAGAACGCCCATCACAATGACCACCGCGTACAGAATCAATTCGAAACCCTGGGTGAAGGCAAACGCAAGCATCAGAAGCGCGGAGGAAAAGCCGCCGATGACGCCGAGAAGAAGCTCAATCCATACGAAGCGATTCGCGAGGCCACGGTTGATGTAGCGGGAGAGAGCGCTGCCGACGCCCATGGCGAAAAGATACGTGCCGATGATGGTGGAGAATTGAAAGACGCTGTCTCCGACGAGATAGCTGGCGAGCGTGCCGGCGACCAGCTCGTAGATTAGGCCGCAAGCCGCGACCAGCAGCACGGAAATGAATACCAGGATGCCCATAAGCTAGTGGATCGCGGCAGCAATGATGATGCAGATGCCGAGAGACATGGCGCCGACAAGGATGGCGAGCGCGGTGTTGTGCTCCTGCACGATCTCTTTCCAAAGATGATAGGGCGTGAGCTTGTCCATCACGATGAACGCGATGATGAAGATGAATATTCCGATAAACGCGAAGACCAGTGCAGCGACGACATTGCCGAGCGGAACGAGGTTCATCTTATTTGCCTCCTGTGTAATGGTGATAGCCGCCGTAAACCGAGCGGTACGAGCCGGGATTATCGCGGACGGACTTCGGAACGTTTTTGAGCTGATTGATAGTGTCGAGGCTCCAGCCGCGGTATTGGCCGAAAGCGGCGGTGCTGAGAACCAGAGCGCCATAGAGAAGATAGAATTTTCGGAACATTATTTGTCGTCTCCCGAACTGCTGGACATATTGGAAAGTTCCATGGGCGGGTGATCGCTTTCGGACCAGCGGGACCGCTCAAAGGTGTAGGAGCGCCAGGAAATGACGACTGCAGGCACAAGCAAGGCGAGAAAGGCGATGCCGTAGATTCCGAAGACGGGGACGTCATGGGTGACATCGATGGTGTAGGGAATGCTGGGAAGCGAAGGATCAGCCTCCGGCTCTATCCGCAGATAGTAGTGACCGGGAGGGACACTCGGGATCACGACGGCATCATTGTGCTTGCCTTCGGACCAGGAACCATCGCTGTCGTAGCCGGAGTAGTAGCTCACTTCGCGGCCGAAGTCCCAGGCCTGTCCGGTGTCCTGATTGATGAGCGCATAGTTCAAATAAATCCAATGGTTGCTGACGGGAGCGTAGGTTTTCACTTCCACCGTTGAAGTGTGGCCGGTAAGTTCGAAAACGTCGGTGACGAAAGAGGTCTCGCCTTTCGATTCAGCGCGATTGTATTGATAGGTCTCATGAAGGACCGGCTCCTTTTTCGCGCGCATATCGAAACCGGCCATGAGCGCCAGGAGGAAAACAGCAAAGGCGGCGAACGCGACCCATATGCCGGTGACGTTGGTGGTGACAGGCGAAGGCTGATTCCCATAGACGCCCATCGCTTCGGGTGGAGCGCCTGGCAGCTTGAAGGCGTCCCAGATTTCCCGGCCGTACATGTACTCGCCGATGGACCAAGTGACTTCCTTGTCTAGCTTTTCGCTGGAGAGGACGCGGGGTGGGTGCACGTAGTCAGTGACGGCGGCGCGTTCGCCGACGCGGACCTGCCAAGGGAATTCGCCGAGGACGAAATCCGTGCTGGCGTCGGACGTCTGGAAGTGCTTGTAGGTCTCGCCCAGGTAATTAGCAGCGCCTACCTCGTCCGTCGGGAGCTGCTTGCAAATAGTGATGTCGTTCCAATGTCCGTTATATTCGCTGAGGTAGCGAATGCCCTTGTAAGGATTGAACAGAACGTATTCGTGCCAGTAGTAGGTGATTCCATCGACCCTGGTGCTGCGCCGCTGGAACCCGATGACTTCGTAGTCCGTGCCGCGCAGCTTACCGCGCGTGCCGAGAGGAATGAGCGGCTTGACCTCACGCGTGGCGGCTTCGAATTGCTGAAGAATCGCCAGGTTGGGGTCTTTGGCGTCGAGGATCGAACGGCAGCTCCCGCACACGACCGTTTCGGCCTGGCCGAACAAGCGCAGCATGATGGCCGCGCCGCACTTCGGACAATTCAGCGCTTTCGCTTGCGGCTTTGGAGGTCCGGAAAGTGGCGGAGTTCCCGCGCTCATCACCAGCCCTCGAAACTGCGCAGATTTTTCAATTTAAGATCGTCGAATTCCACGGATTCACCGAGATACAGAGCCGGCTCGGGATCGCTATAATCGAGCGTGGCGAATTTTCCGGATTCTGTGCGCAGATCGACGAAGGTGACGTCTGTTTTGTCCCAATACTGAAACGGCAATTCGCCTTCGACGCCACGATAGTGTGCTGGGGTGATGACGCTTACGGTATAGCGCTGGTCGCTCCAGTCGAATTGCTGGCCAACGTGGACCTGCGCCACGGCAGGAAGGTTTTGCGCCTTCGAAGACGCGGACAGCGCGTATTCACTTTGCGCATCGGAAAGCCAAGCGCTTGTGCCGTCGTTCATCATGACGTGCCACTCGTTCCAGCCGCCTTGATCGTATTCATAAAGGATGCGGCCGACAACCACGAACGCCTTGTTGCCGTATTTGCCTTCGGTATTGATCTGAATGGGTGAGCTGTCCGGCGGGAGGTCGGCAACCTGGCCGACTTTTTTCAGGTCCACATCCGTACGGACCAGGATGCTCTTGCAAAATTCGCAAACGGTCTGCACGCTGCTGGACCAGCGAAAAACGATCTTGGCACCGCAGTTCGGACAGTTGGCAACGGGCTGGGTCATTGAGAATGGCCCACCGGGCTTGCAGCAAGCGGTTTCACCTCAGTCACTGGCGACCTGCTTCAATTTGGATTCGTAGGGCCTCTGCAGCCGGCGGACCGCAACGGAATCCGCATCAAAGAGTTGGCGTAGAACAGTTTCGAAGTCCCACTCAGCGCGCGGAACACAGCAGAAAAGATTCAGGCAGAGCGAGCCGTGCTCCGGAAACGTGTGACAAGCGAGGTGCGACTCCGCGAGAAGGCAGAGGCCGGTGATCCCTCCGGTGCCGGGAAATTGATGCCACTGGGTTTCGCCGACGGGCCGGAGCTTCATCTCTCGGATGATACTGTTGAACAAATCCTGCAAGACAGCAGTGTCACGCAGCGACTGCGAGGAGCATCCGAAGGCTTCGACAACCCATTCGATTCCGCTCATGGCAGGCGGTGGCACTACACCTGGGGCTTTCCGCATTCCGGACAGAATTTCGCGCTGTGCGGGATGGACTTGCCACATTCGCTGCAAAACTTGGTTTCGGCAGCGGGAGTTCCCGCCGCCTCGGGTGCCGAAGTGGATTTTTTCACGGCGTCCATCATGGCCTGGCCCATGGCCACGCCCGCGCCAAGACCCGCACCAATTCCTACCGCGCCTCCGCCTTCATTCGCGGCCGCGATGGGGATGGCCTGGGCCACTTGATATTGCGTAAACTTGCCCATGTCGCCGAGCACGTTCATGCTGATGCGCTGGTCGAGCACTTTCTGCAACTCGTCCGGGAGCGAGAGGTTTTCGACCACCAAGCTGTCCAGGGTGAGTCCATATTCCGTGAAGGACGGCTTGAGGGCCTCGCTGATCTTTTCGGCAAGCGCACCTTGGTTCGCGGCCATGTCGAGGAACGGCACCTGGCTGGCGGCGAACGCATCCGTCATCTTGGCGATGATGGTGTTGCGCAACTGGCCTTCGAGATCCGCGACGCGATAAAGGTCGCGAGTGCCGCTGATCCTGCTGTAGAACGATTTGGCATCGCTCAAGTGATAGGAGTAAATGCCGAAGCCGCGAAGACGGATGGCGCCGAATTCCTTGTCGCGGATGGAGATGGGATTCTGCGTGCCCCAGTGCTGGTCGGTCTGAATTCGCGCCGAAAAGAAATACACATCGGACTTGAAAGGCGACTTGAACGCTTTGTCCCAGTTTCTCAGATAAGTGAGGATGGGCAGCGTTTGCGTCGTCAGGGTATAGAGTCCGGGGCCAAAGATGTCCGCAACTTTTCCCTCATTCACAAAAACCGCGGCTTGCGAATCACGAACGGTCAGCTTGCCGCCGTTCTGGATCTCGCGATCCTGCATGGGATAACGGTAGGCCAGAATGCCTTCTTCCGGCTCAACCCACTCGATAACATCGATAAACTGTTTGGTAATGAAGTCGCGAAGGCTCATGAGGCGCCTCTCTTCCGGCGCGCTCGTGAGCAAGAATTGCGGCCGGTGAAAGCGATGCTACGGTGCAGCTTGCGGTGTGTCAATGGTTCGCATAAGAATCCAATTGCTCGAATATAGCCAGGCGCAATGTGAGTGAAGCACTCTGCGCTACCCTCAGGAAATACAAGGATAGAGGCAGCACCCTGGATTGCAGAAGTATTACAAAATCTTTCGTGATTCTTGCCACAGCTCAAAATCCATACTTTGCGAGTACCGTTTTCATACTTTCCGAGCAGGGCGATGGCAGCGCGTTGGGCCGGGAGTTTCAGCGTGAGGCGAACTCCTGTAAGCGCGTCGCGAAGGTCGATCAAAGTTTTGGCACCCGGCCAACTGTGTCATTATCCTGCGCGGTTCAAGACGGCCGGTTCGCGCGCGCTTCCAAGACCGGCTCTCGAACAATAACGCGGGAAGCGGCATCTCCTGCGGGAAAACGGACGTGACCATCGATGGCAAACGTAAGTGTTAAGAGTCCCCCGCCAACGAGCGAAACCTCGGCCACTTACACCGGCGCGCTGGCAGTCCTCACCACACTCTTCTTTATGTGGGGCTCGCTCACATCCTTGAATGATGTTTTGATTCCGTACGTACAGCACGTTTTCAAGATAGAACTTGCTGCCAGCATGCTGATCCAGACGGCGTTTTTCTCCGCCTATTTCGTTTTCTCCATTCCGGCGGCAAAGATTATAGATTGGATCGGATATAAGAGAGCCATAGTGGCCGGGCTGCTGACGATGGTTGTCGCCTGCCTCGCTTTCTTTCCGGCGGCAAGAATTCCTTCGTTCCCGTTTTTCCTGGCAGCGTTGATCATTCTGGCGACCGGCATCACGATTCTCCAGGTTGCGGCAAATCCATATGTCGCGGTGCTGGGAAAGCCGCAAACTGCCTCAAGCCGCTTGAATCTAACGCAAGCCTTCAACTCTCTCGGCACCACGATCTTTCCCTGGATCGGCGCGCATTTGATTCTCAGGACGACAGCGACGGCCATGGCTCAAAGTGCCTCTCCGGAAGTCGACGCTGTAATTAAACTGTATGTATATTTTTTCGCCACAGCGCTGACGCTGCTTGCAATCGGGGTCGGCCTTTCCAAACTCCCCAAGATGGAGTCCGCCGAACACCACAGCGGTGAAAAAATTAATGACTCGATTTGGAAGCATCCCAATCTCATCTTCGGCGCGATTGGGATTTTTGTGTATGTCGGGGGTGAAGTTGCAATCGGCAGCTCGATCGCCAATTATCTTGCGCTCGACAACATTGGGGGCTTCGTATCACCTTCCAGCGTTTCCGACGCGGCAGCTCGCTATCGGGCGGCGCTGGGAGAGGCCGCAAAGTACATCTCGCTGTACTGGCTTGGCGCAATGATTGGCCGTTTTATCGGATCGGCCCTGCTGCAAAAGGTCAAGGCTGGGAAACTACTGGCGATTGCTGCGATTATGGCCACTTTGCTAGTCACTACCTCAGTGCTTACGAACGGCCACGTAGCGATGTGGAGTATCCTGTCCGTTGGCTTATTCAACTCGATCATGTTCCCGTGCATTTTTACCATGGGTATCGCCGAACTGGGACCGCTCACGGGTGACGGTTCAGGCCTCTTAAATATGGCAATTGTGGGCGGAGCAATCATTCCCTGGATCGTCGGCAAGTCCGGCGACCTAATCAACCATCGCTTCTTTGCGGCGATGATCCAGGGCGAGACAAGCTGGGGGCAGGGTATTCACTACGCACTCATCGCCGCGGCCGCGTGCTATCTCTACATCTTGTTCTTTGCGGTAAGCGGATCGAAACCGAATAGCGAGCGTTACGCCAAAACATAGATACTTGCGCCCGCGAACATGATCATGACCGGTCTCGGAAAACGTGCGTGTAAGGCTTGCGGTAGGCTTCGATCCGCTAGAGGTTTTATCTTGTAACTGCTGCGGCTTCACGAACGACTCCTGTTTCGCCTCTCTCGCGAGCCAGGTACTGGTCGTAGATCCAACGATAGGTTTTTTCGAGACCTGTCCGCAGTGAAGTGTCGGGCTCCCAACTAAGATACTTCTGGATGAGAGTGTTATCGCTGTTCCGGCCGTTCACACCCTTGGGCGCACTCAGATCGTAATTGCGCTTCAATTTGATTCCGGCAATTTCCTCCGCGAGATCGACCAGCTGATTTATCGTAACCGCCTCACTCGATCCGAGATTGATCGGCTCCAGAATTTCCGAATTCATAATCAGATCGATGCCTTTCAGGCAGTCATCAATGAACATGAAGCTGCGGGTCTGATTTCCCGGGCCCCAGATATCGATTTCGTGCTTACCGGAAACCTTCGCTTCGATTACCTTCCGGCAGATCGCCGCGGGAGCCTTCTCCCGCCCTCCGTACCACGTACCCCAGGGCCCGTAGACGTTATGAAACCGTGCAACGCGCGTATACAGACCAAAATCTTCCCAGAAGTGGCGACACATGCGCTCAGAAAAGAGCTTTTCCCATCCATAGCCATCTTCCGCGAGGGCCGGGTAGGCGTCCGCTTCTTTGAGCGACGGAGCTTCGAATGCCTTCTGCATGTCACCGTTGTATACACAAGCGGATGAGGAGTAGAAAAATCTCCCTACTTTGTATTTCCTGGCGGCCTGCAACATGTGGGTATTGATCAGAACCGAGAGCATGCAAAGCGCTTTATTGTGCTCGATAAAACCCATCCCGCCCATATTGGCCGCGAGATTGTAGATGTCGCTGGCGCCCTGGGCGGCTTTCTCACAGTTTTCCTTGAGATTCAAATCGAGCGAAAGATTCTCAACGTCGTCGAAACGCCGGTACCACTCATCAAGAGGCTTAATGTCTACCGCCCTGATCCGCTTGTGGCCTCGCGCGCGGAGATCCGCGATTAGATTCCCGCCAATGAAACCGCCCGCCCCGGTAACAAGAACTAACTTTAGATGATCGCTCATTAAAATGCCTCCTGCCAAAAATGGTGCCAAACATATTATCAAACTCGCTGAAAACGAGAACCTGGATCGTAGTTACGTTGCTGCCGCTACGAGAAAGAGTACCGCCCACGTCCTGCCGTCAGCGAGCTTTCTTCAGACCCAGTAATTCAAGCAATGCAAGCGCCGCAAATTCCGCTCCATAAACCAAGTAGCGGCGCCACAGGCGTCGCGGCTCGACCGAAAGCCGGAATAACCATTCCAAGCCATGATCGCCCATCCAGGCCGGCGCTTGTGTAACACGCCCGGTGTGGAAATCGAAGGCGGCGCCGACCCCAACCAAAACTGGGACGTTTAAGCGATCGCGATGCTCGAACATCCAACGCTCCTGCTTGGGAGTGCTCAATCCAACCCAGACAATGTCTGGCTGCGCGCCTTCGATGGCGTGAATGATTTCGCGATACTCCTCCGGAGTCGGCGAACGAAACGGAGGGCTGTAAGTTCCCGCCACTACCATGCCGGAAAACCGGGAGACAAATTGCGAAGCGAGGTCCTCCGCAACACCAGGCGCGCCACCGTAAAAAAAATGCCGGTAACCCTTTGATGCGGTTTGCTTGCAGAACGTGGCCATCAATTCGGGCCCATAGACGCGGCGCGGCAGGTCGAAACCATGCCGACGGCCGATCCACACGAGAGGCATCCCGTCTGGAACCACAAGTCCCGCGGAGTTCAGGATTGTCTTGAACTGCGCGTGATGCTGCGCCTCGGTCACCCCGTGCATCCCTGTCACCGCAATGTACCGGCACCTCTCCCGCCGCGCGATCCACTCCTCCATCCGCGCCACTACCTCCGGGATCTGCACCGCATCGACTCGCACACCCAGCACGCTGAATGACGGCGCGAAGAGTGTCGCGCGATCGCCATGGCGCTGGATGGCGGTCGCCATTTAGTTCTCCTGAGCCTCAGCCGGCGCTTTCCATGCAACGGCTCGCGGCGCGCGCAGCCAGTGAATGATCCGGGAAATCACCCGCTTGGCCGAACCTTGCCCATAAACGAAGTTGAAACTCTTCTCAAACAACCAATCCGGAAGAAAAGCGGACGACTTCCAGAACCAGCGGTATGGCCAATGCATCGAGGCAAGCCGCGGACCTGCGATGGCATCCCCATAGAGCGTTTTCGCAATCGGGTCCCCCTTTATGCGCGCACAGGCGTAGTTCAGTACCGATGGAATTTTCTCCGGGGGTATCGGAAAACCAGGGGGCAAATCCGGTGCAATGGTCATAACAAACGAACGCCATGCACACCACAACTCCGTATCGCGAAGCGACAACCTTTCCACTTCCGTTACTGTAAATTTCTTTAGTCCGAAGGAATTCTCTCCGTGCACTCGATATAAGCCAAGTGGACGGTCTATTGCGACGATCGGCGTTACGAGAGGAGCCAAGACCTGGATGACACTGTCAGCAAAAGCTCTGCAACCGCGGAGATACGGCAAAATCCTCTCTGCCACGGCGCGCCGAAGAGCGAGACCCGACGTGGGCGGCATGCCCCAGAGCATTTGCGGGGCGCTCAGCGACATCTGCGGGGCCTTCCACCCGGATACTAGTTTGCCCACAGCAGGAACAGGCCGCATCATCCGGAGCGACCCGTCAGTTGCAGTTAACCGGTGAACTGCAAAGCCTGCTTCTGGCGCATGCGCGAAAGCCTGGACAAGTTCCTCGAGTTTAGTCGGCAGGAATGTATCGTCCGAGTCGAGAAAACAAGTGATCTCCCCACAGCTCGCGTGGAATGCAGCAAGAATTGCCTCGGATTGCCCCTGGTTGTCTTGAAGCAGGACCTTGAGCTGGCCATATTTCTGCGCGTAAACCGTCAGAATGTTTCGTGACTCGTCCGTTGACCCGTCATCACAAACAACGATTTCAAACTTCTGGTAGGTCTGCTTAAGGACGCTCTCCAATGCCTGGCCAAGGAACCGGGCGTAGTTGTAGTTGGCGACCAAAACGGAGACTAATGGACTGTTAGGCTGGTAGGGGAGGGCAAGAGGTTTCAGATGCTCACCCCAGGACTTCTTCTTTGGCTTCATCCTCGCCTCACTCGGCCGTACCACTGCATCCATATCTCGTAATTCTTCATTCTCCATGATCGTTTCTGGCGGCCTTAGCGCGCAGCAGTTCGCACCCTATGACGAACGCTCATTCTCCTTCTTCAAATAGCAACGCCCATCTCGCATCTCGATCCACGGCTGCAATTCTCGCGCAGAAAAACTTATTCCCCTGCGAACGCACAGGGGGGAGCAAATTCAAGAACGCCTGCCCCAGCCACAGAAAGCTCACAAGATTTCGCGGCCCGATTTTCTCAGCCAGTTGGGCTACTCGCGTTTCCTTGCGGCTCACCAACTCGTATTCGTTCACGTAAAAATTCCATTAGGGATGCGCGCGAACCTGAAATCGCCGTTCCGGGTGATAGGACGCGACGGATTTCTCCACCTCATGCCCTGTCCAGCGATAGATATAGTTGGGGATGGTACCGTCTCGCATGCCGCCGTGCAGGTATTCATGTGCCGCCACCGCCGCGAGTTCGTACGGAAACGAAAACCCAAGGCGCACCAGGCTACGCAGAGCCCAGGAATCATTCGGCTCGACAAAGAACACGTGCTGCTGGGAGACGCGCACCATTTCTCCGACTGCCTTCTGCGGACAGCGGCAATGGTGGAGAACCGCGTGTGCGAAAACCACCGGATAGCTATCGTCGGCTAGCGCGACATTTTCCGCATCGAGAGCCATTCCCGCAGCATCCAGATTGGACAACACGATTCTTTCGAAGCCCCAGGCAGTCAGAATGTCTATGTCTTCTTGCTCTCCGCCCAAAACCAATACCGGCTGGCTCCTATCAACCGCGCACGCCTTCCAGTAGCGCCCCATTACCTCCAGCAGACAGGACTTATCTTTGGGCGTTCTTGCAGCACTGATCTCAACTGCCGAAAGTTCCGCAGACTCAGCCATTTATCCTCCTCTCCCCCGTCGCAGCCGCCACATAACTGCCAATCGTCAAGGGTGGCTCTGCCCGCAGTTCCGGTATCGCTTCCCGGACCGATGCGATGACTTGCCCTGGTGTAATGGTCCTCAAACAATGTGGTTCACCGAAAATGCAGTAATCGAAACACGGCCGGCACCAGAACTCTGGCTGAATCACAACGCGATCGCCGGTGCCCTGCGGGCCGAACCATTCAGGCTTCTGTGGTCCAAAAACAGCCACTACTGGCACCCCCAACAGCCCTGCCAGATGCATCGGCCCGCTGTCGTTGCAAATGAGGAGCCGGCAAAGCGAGAGCACCGCCAGAAAGGAGCGAAACTCCAGATTCACCGCGTGACACCGCTCCAACCGTGGCGCATCGGACGGAATGCCCGGATCCGAAAACCACAGGGTGTGTGCATCGTTTTCTCTCAAAAAATGGCGCGCCACTTCGGCGAACCTCTCGTCGCCCCACCGGCGCACCGCGATTCGCGCGCCGGGATGGATGCCAATCAAAAACGCGCCGGCAGGTATTCCCCGATCGCGGAGGAACGCTTCAGCGGAGGCAAGCTCACTCCGCGTCAGTCGGAAGCCGCTCAGGCCTCGATTTGGCGGCTTACCGGCGGCATCCAGCAGATGGAGCCAGATGTCCGCGCGATGCGGCCGCGACAGGTCCGGGGCCACGCGATCCGTCAGCAGAAAACCGCCGCCGCCGAGGCCATAGCCAATCCGGCGAGCCGCCCCGCTCAGCCAGAGCAGAAAATTGTCACGTACGTCCATCCGGCCGGAAATTGCCCAGTCGAATTGCCTTTCCCGTATGCCGATGATCGTCCGTACAAACGAAATCCAATGCCCCGAGAAGGGGTTGTACTTCTTCCATCGCGAAAAATGCTGCGCCCAGGGTACGCGCACCGGAATGAACTCGTCCACCAGCCCCTGCCCTTCCAAAAACGTCTTCAGACTCTCGTTCACCAGGAGAGAGATCTTCGCCCGAGAGAACCCCGCTCGAAGATTCCTCAGGAACGGCACAAGGATGGCCAGATCCCCTAGATTCCAGTATTCCACCACCAAAATGGTTTTCGGCTGCGCAGCGACTGCCTCAATTGCGCGCGCCGGCAGGATCAACCGCAACACCCCCTCAAACGCGCGCACAAGCCGCCACTTTCGTGGGGTCATCTTCAAAAAGCTCGCCCGCGCCGCCGCTTCGCCTTTTGCCTCAAGACCGTTCCATCGGAGCCCGTTCCTCATCAAGCCCTTCTTCTTTCGGCTGGAGGCGCGGAACTGACCTGCCTGCTGACCTTGGATATTGGTTTCCTCGCGAGCACTGCTAGCTCGGCTTCTTTTCCCCGCTTCGACATCCATCGCGAAACGAGCCAGTCGACAGGCATAGTTCCAATTTTGACTAGCTCCTCCCCTGCGCGGTACCAGAGGCTGTCTTGATAAACTGTCGGGGGCTGGAATCGAAACTGCTCGTTATCATCTGCGCGCCCGCTGGGCGTCGAACTTACCGCCATCTTGATCCGGGCACGAAGAACCTCAAACCAGATATTGCGCGAATTCCCTCGAGCGGTCCGCGAAGTGAGAATCTCGAAGCCTCTTTGAACCAGGAATTGTGAAAGAGTGCCCAGCGTGTACATGCAAACGTGCTCCGGCGGAGAGAGCCATTGCCAGCGGGCTCCTGAGAGTTTCGCAACGGTGCTGTCAAGATTCGGAACGCGAAGAGCTAGAATTCCGCCAGGTCGCAGCAGGTCATAAGCCGCCTCGAGGAAGGCGTACGGCTCAGGATCGTGTTCCAGGACATGCCACGCTACGATCGCGTCAAAAGTGCGGGCCGTTGTCCTGGGCAAGTCGAGAATGCGGCCCCTCTCCACAGGTAAACCCAGTTGAGTGCGCGCAAATTCTGCCGCTTCTTTCCCCAGTTCGACACCGCACGCCGACCAGCCTCTTTCTTGCGCGGCCGCCAGGAAATAGCCATAGGAGCAGCCAACCTCAAGCAAACTCCCGGGACCCTTAAACTGTTCAAGGAGATCCAGCCAGACGCGCTGCTGCGGAATCGAATCCCTATAACGGCGCAAATCGTAGTTGTAGCTGTGATTGTAAAAAATCCCTAATTCCTCCTCGGTAGGTTGCGGGTTCAGAAACACCAGCCCGCAGTTCGCGCAGCGGACGTAGCGCCATCCACTAACATCCGCATACGGTCGAAACTGTTCTCGCTTCACTCCACAAAGAATGCAGTTTGTGACTAGCTTGGGCATTTACTCACCATTGCGAATTCGTTCGGCTCCAACTTAAACGCGCCATCGATACCCGATACTGACATCATCTTCAGAAAACTCGCCTGCGCCGAAGCCTCGCGAGATGCCACGCTTCCGTAAATGTTTCTTTGGGTGTTCTTCATCTCATGCCGTCCTTGACGGCTCCACCCGGCTCTTCGTCGCCGCGATTTGAAGCTCTTCGAATCGCTCATCGCAGGAAAGCACCTGAAAGCCCAACGACCGGATCAAACCGCTTACATCTTGCGCAGCAACTCCATTCGGCATCGCTCGCGGATGAACCTCACAAAAGAGCGACCTGCAATGCGGACTGGACAAGGCCACTCTCATCCCGCACAAGGCCGCGTACTCGTGGCCCTCTATGTCCATCTTCACGACCTGCGGAATGGGAAGGTTCATTTTTCCAATGAGTGAATCCAAATCCGCAGACTCTACAATCTCGGCACCAGCCTCGTCATCGCAAAGATGAGCGGACTGGCTGACCGCCTCCCGGTCTCCAGAAGCGAGGTGCCGTATTCCGGTTTTCTGACTCAGCGCCGTCTTGTGCGGTCTGACGTTTGACAACCTGTTAACACGAATATTCTCCAGCAGCCTCTCATGCGCATTTGCTTCCGGCTCGAACGCTAGCACGGCACCGTCCGGGCCGACTTGTTTCCCTGCGAAGATTGTGAACAGTCCCAAATTGCTGCCCACATCGAGGAAAACATCGCCCGGGCGAAGACTGGACAAAACCTTAGCCAGCATTGCTTTTTCTGAAAACCATGTGCCCTCGACGCAACGAAGCTCGTGCGGCGTCCGAGTTGAAAAAATAGCCGTAAGGCCATTCAGCGAAAGCTCAACAGAACCGGGATTCCCACGGAAAGCCGCATACGCGCGCTGCATTACTCTTCGCAGCCCCAAACGACGGATGCCAGCACCGATTATTGGCGAATAGGAGAAACGCTTTAGAAAGTCAGCTATCAGCATATTTCTGTACCTTCCTGGCCTCGATGATGACGTCGCCGAGCACGTCGGTGGGCGCGTGGATTTCGCCATACCGGCTTTCGAAAGCATCGTGAATGCCCTCTTCGGATAAGTTCAACCAGGCCGAAAGCCAAGGATTCACAAAGCCCAGAACGCCCCGGACGTTTTCTCCCAGATGTCCGTAGAGCTTTGCAAACCAAGTATTACGCCGCCAGACAGTCCACACGTGCTCCACGCGCATACCGTCAAGGCAGCGCAGAATCCTGTTCGTTAGCGCTGGCCGGTCATAAATTCGCTGAAAAAAATACCTCTTCTCATCGCCTGTTTTGCGAATCGCACCAGCAAATCCCTCGCGGTGCTGCTCGATATAAGTCGAGCTGAAAGGAACGCTCGCCAGCAGTAGCCCGCCCGGTCGCAGCACCCTCACCATTTCTCGAATTGCCTCGGAATCCCCGCTCTGCCCTTCAACATGTTCAATCACGGACATCGAGTACACGATGTCAAATTCCTGGTCACCGTAATCAAGACGCCTGACATCCTGCGCAGCGAAGCGAAGCTCCCCTTTTGCAGTCGACGCCAACTCTTTCCAGATAAGCTCATACTCGTCAAGGTTTAGGCGGCTGATATCAGTTAGTTCCCCCTCCACCTCAAAGTTAGCCGCTACATACAAGCCAAAGCATTTGGGGCTGCCAACATCAAGGATTCTTAGGGATTTCGAGCTTCGGTTCTCTTTCACATACCGGCCAATCGATTCCGCCATGTAGTAATATTCGGGAAATCGCGCATACGAATTAATTGGCTGGGAAATTTTTCCGATCGTCTTACGCAATCCAATGGAGAATCCATTCCCCCATAGGTTGCGCATGCCTGCCCCAACCCCAAAACGATAGTAGTCAGTCTCCCTAAACGGAAAAATCATAGAGTCACGCGATAATCACGATGCAACCACAGTTGCGCTGCTGGGATTCATGCCGAGAAATCTTGCAGACGGGCGCAGGGTTCCTCTGCTCTCATTGGATTCATGCGCGAGCAGCGGTGACGCACACCAACCGATAACGAGATAAAACGGAATAGCACCATACGGCGTCTCGCCGAGAGGGAAAAACATTCCGAAGACCATCATGGCGGCCCAAAAGATGATCCCCAATGGTCTGCCATCGACGCGGTACGCGTTCCAGAGCAATCGAAAAATCTCGATCTGAAAAAGGGCGAAGAGTAAAACTCCAATCCATCCGGTGTAGCCTAGCGCGTAGAAAAACTCGTTGTGCGGCGTGCGAATGAATTCGCCTTCCAGGTAGGGAACCAAATCACCCAGGGGAAACCCGTAGCCATGCCCCCAGACCGCCGTTCGAAAATCCGAGTGAGCCGAATTCCAAATCGCCACCCACCAAACAGTCCTGAACACAAAGGTCGCTTCCTGCGAATCTACTCCTCCAAGACCTGCGGCGGCACTTTCGTCACTCAAATCGGCGCGAAACACAGCCATGGCCCGGTCTGCGAGTTGCGTGCTGGAAAAATCTCCTTCAGCGCGGCCCTTAGGGCTCGGCAAACTGAAATCTGTGATGTACATCAATGTAAGCAAGGACGCTAAGATGGCCCCCGCCTGTAATAACCGCTTAGCCTGCCGGGTCAGCATGCACCATATGACGACTCCAATAGCAAACGCCAGCCACTCGCTGCGAATCTGCATCCCGAGCATCACAAAACCGTTCAAAAGCAAAAGGTACCAGCTACGACCTACGTTTTTTTCATAGGCTAACAGGCCGAGCAAAGCAACGAACGAGTAAATGGGTTGGCCAAAAATCGAAACTGGTACCGCTTCAGCGCTGAACCCGGGCACAAACCACTCGAGACGGTTGAGGTAGAGAATGAATACCACTCCGTAGATTCCATTAAACCAGGCAAAGCCGCGGATGAGCCGGGGCAAAAGATTGGGCCGCATCAGTCCCGCCCAAAGCCCTAGGAAGAAATAAATGGGATAGTAATTGAAGGCAAGGTCTCGCACCGCGATCAGTGGCGGATTCCCTTGCCAGATTCCGCGGAAAACTTGCATGACCCCGTACGCGAGAAACAAGCCGTACCAAGTCATAAATCGCCTCAAGTTCGGTATCTTCAATACAACCCACAACCATCGGCGAGTTTCTAGTCTCGGTCCACAAAGAAGAAGGAAGCCGAGAACAACTTCACTAACGAAAACTTTCCAAGCGGGGATGCCCAAATAGGCGAAAGCCCGGCTGAGGCTTAGATAGCCTACGATGAGTACGGACGCGATTCTAGGCCACATTTGCCTAACAAATCCTCATTTCTGGCCAGTCTGAGGCGTAACGTAATAGATCCAGCAGACAGAGATCGCATAAGCGGCGAACCCCACGGACATGCTGACGGCTGCGCCGACGATACCCCACCACCGCATGAAGAAAATCGCGGAGACGACTCCTACGGGCGCGGCAATCGCACTGGCAGCGAGATCAAAGTGCGGCTTGTGCGAAGCTCGCATGGCCATCGAATAACCCGTCAAAAAGCCGATGGCTGCTGGAATCAGAGCAAGAATCGGCATCAGCCAGGCATAAGTCGCGTATTTCCCCCCGAACAAAAGGTGCTCGGTTCGCCCGGAAATAAATACCAAGAGGCCAGCAAAACACAACCCCCCTGCGCCGAGGCCAACGCTGGTGAGCATCGCTTTGTGTCGCAGCTGCTGCAGCGACCCCTTCCCAAAATCGTAAGAAAATGAAGGCAGAACAAGCAGGCCCGCGGCAAGGGCTACCTGTGTCATCACTAACGACGGGATTTGCATCGCGCGAAGAACTCCTGCCGCCTCTAGACCGAGCAAACCTGCCGTCAGGAACATTTGTGTCTGGCTCCAGATGGAAGACAGCACCGTGCTGCCCACCAGCCACCGCCCGTAAGTCCAGTTTTCCAACAACGCTCGGCGCCACGTAACATTCGCCTCTGCAGATGGCCTGCGCCTCAACAATCCTAGCCGCCAGAGCAGAAGGCACGCCGCAAAAACGCTTCCGATTCCCATGAGCAGAAATGCCGTGAACGACCCTAACCAGCCGTAATGCCCCAGCACAAACAGACCGGCGGCGACAAACGATAGATAGAACCCGCTGCCGAGCACTGCCGCGGCAGGCTGCTGCACCACGTAACACATCCGCCGCGCCAGCCAGGCCAGAAGCAGAAACGGCAACGCCAGTCCCGCGCCGACTACCGCCCCGATCAGCGGACTGTCCGGAGCCACCCGCCATAAAATCACACCCGCCAAAAGTACCGCCGCCGAAAGCCCGCCAACCAGAAGCCCGTGCACCTTGATCTGCGCGCGGAAATACGCAGGCAGCTTCCCCGCGTGCCGCGAAGGCCCGAGCACGGTAAGCGGTTCCAGGAGCAGCACGTTGTGAAATCCGGAGACGAAGAGGAATCCCGCAAACGCCACCGCGAAAGCCCCGTATGCATTCGGCGTCATCCATCGCGCCAGCAGCAAGTTCACCCCAAAACCGGCGCCAGACGTCAAACCCTGATCGACTAGCGACATTGCCGAACGCCACCCCCATATGCGGAGTCTCTCAGGAGTTAGCAGGAGTCCCGTGACTCTTCCTGCCGCGATCGGCGGACTCCCGGTCACAGGTCCAATCAGCTGTGGCGGCGCGAAACTCATGTTTCCGCATGCTCCTTCCTCAAGCGGCTCCCGCATGGGCCGGCGCAGGCAAATCCTTCCCTGGCTCAACGATCCGTTCCAGAATTTCTTCCACTGTGACGCACGCCGTCCCACGCTTTTCCACCACGATTCCCGCCGTTACATTCGCGAGTTGCGCCGCCTGACTGCGCGTTGCTCCCGCGGCCAGGCACAGTGCAAATACGGCGAGCGCCGTGTCCCCCGCACCGGTAACGTCGTACACGCTTCGCGCTCCCGAAGCGATGTCCTCTCGCCGCACTCCTTCGGCCGTCTGTTCGAAGAGCGTCATTCCTTCGCGCCCGCGTGTCACCAGCAGCGCGGCGAATTCGTGTTCGCCCAGAAGGCGCTCCGCCGCCCGGTCAAGCCACATCGCCGCGTCCGGTCCTATTCGCTCGCCAGCCAGCCCCGCGAATTCTCGCAGGTTCGGCATCAGCACGGTCGCCCCTGAATACTTCTCCGCTTTCGTGTCCTTCGGCGCCGTGACCAACGCAATCCCTCGCTCTCGCGCCATCACCGTAATTTCGCGCAGTACGCGCGGCGTCAGCACGCCCTTTCGATAGTCGGAACAAACCACCGCCTCGGCGGACCTCATCTGCTCCTGCAGGGCCGCGAGCAGTGGCTCTTCAACCGCCGCCGGAATTTCCTCAGAAACTTCCACGTCGAATCGGAACACTTGCTGGCCGTGTTCGCTAGACATCAGCCGGCACTTGCGCGTGGTTGGCCGGCCCGCGTCGAACAGCACGCTCTCCCGGTCGATCCCCGCCTCGTCGAGCGAATCGAGCAGCGCCGTTGCCGCCGTGTCTGTTCCCACTACGCCGACGGCGCTCACCAGCGCTCCCATGGACGCCAGATTTCGCGCCACGTTCGCGGCCCCTCCCAGCACGTGCTCTGCGCGGCGAAGGCGCAGAACCGGCACCGGCGCCTCCGGTGAAATCCGTTCGATCTCGCCCCAGAAGTACTCGTCGAGTATCAAGTCGCCCACGACGACCACGCGGCGGCTCGCCGCCCTGCGCAGGATCGCTTCTGTCTCCGCAACAGCTAACACGATTCGTTATCCTTTCCTCGCGGCCTGCACCGCCTGCTCCGTCAGTACGCGTTCGCAATACCCGCTTACGATATGCCCCGCGAGAATGTGGCATTCCTGAATGCGCGACGTCGCTGCGGACGGCACGGCCAAACATAAATTGACGGCGCCCCGCAGCGGACCGTCTACGCTGCCCGTAAATCCGATGGTGAGCATCCCGCGCTCGCGTGCCGCGGAAATTCCGCGCAACACATTTGGCGAGTTCCCGCTGGTCGAAATGCCGATCGCAGCGTCATTCTTCGTGCCGAATGCAGCCACTTGGCGGGCAAACACTTCGTCGTAACCGTAATCATTCGCCACCGCGGTCACCGTCGAGCTGTTGCCCGTCAGCGCCATCGCCGGGATCGCTGCGCGCTCGCAGCGGTAGCGCCCCACAAACTCTGCCGCAATGTGTTGCGCGTCCGCTGCGCTCCCTCCGTTTCCAAAAAGGAGCAGCTTCCCGCCTCGCTCCAGTCTCTCGGCCACGGCCGCGCAAATTGCTGCCAGAGTCTCAGCGCACTCCTGCAGTAACGCTTGCTTCACTCGCAAGCTCTCCCTCACTTCTTCCTCAATCCAGGCTGCAAGCCCTCGCGAACTGAATCCCTGCTCTGACAGCATCTGCTTCGAAATCCTTCGTTTGTATTTTACCACTATAGTATTATACTACATAGTTTACACACATCGGGGCGCTGCCGCGCTCACATTCTTCAAGTACAACCTTATTTCCCTTCCCCCCGCAGAACCGCGGGGATGGTGTTCAACAGAATCCCGATGTCCATCCGCAGGCTCCAGTTTTCAATGTAGTCCAGATCCAGCCTCATCGTCGCTTCGAACGAGGGATCGCACCGCGCCTTGATCTGCCACAAGCCCGTTATGCCCGGCTTCACATCTAGCCGTCGAAGGTGTTCGAACGTGTAGCGCTCATAATCGTCCATCGGATGCGGCCGCGGCCCCACCAAGCTCATATCTCCACGCAGCACGTTCACGAGTTGCGGCACTTCATCGATGCTATATTTCCTCAGCATCCGTCCGCACCGCGTTATCCGCGGGTCATTTTCCATCTTGAAAAACGGCCCGTGCCGCTCGTTTACCTTGCGCAATCTTTCCTTATGCGCGTCGGCATCGTCGACCATCGTCCGCAGCTTGTGGCAACGGAACTTTTTCCCCTTCTTTCCCACGCGCAACGCGGAATAAGCAACCGGCCCACGGGAATCCAACCGAATCCAAAGAGCCGCAAATGCCAGCAAAGGCCCCGCAAGAATGAGCCCGACGGAGGCTACAACGATGTCGATGATGCGTTTCACGGCCAGCCCGAACGCCGGAATCGGCTGCCCGTGCAGTTCGATAATCGGGAAACCACCGATCGACCTTATCGGCGCATGCCACCCCAGTCCATCGTAGATGTCCGGTACTACGATTAAATTGAGACGCAATCGCCGTGCTTCGAGCCAAATTTTCTTGACGACTTCGCGATCCGCGGGCAGCGTCACAAACAATTGGTCAACGAACTGCTCGAGCGCGACTTTCTTAAGATCGCGGATTGAACCCAATACCCGTGCATTGCCATTGGGATGCGGATCCAGAAAGCCGCGGACCGAGTAACCCAATTGGCGGTTATTCTCGAGACAGAGAGCCAACGTCTGCCCCAATCTTCCCGCCCCGATGATCAGGGCGCGTGATACTCCTTCACCGCGGCGTGCACGTTTTAGAACATAAATCCGCTTGGCGTAACGCCAGCCGGCTAAGGTGCCGATATTTGCGACGCCGGCGGAGGCCACAACCATTCGGGAGATTTCCTTGTTGCCAGAGACGAAGACGAAAAGTACCAGCAACACGGTGGCAATTCCGACCGCCTTGGCCACTTTGAAGCTTTCTTCCAACGCTCTAATTTCTTTCCACGTGCGGTACAGATGCTGGCTCATGCAAGCCAGCACGATTAGCGCGACGTAAAGCAGTAGGAAGGCGGAGTAGGTATGGGTGTATGCCTGATGAATGAGCTGGCGAACAGAAACGATCTCTATGCCCAGATGATGCGCGAAACCGAAACGTGCACCATATACGACAATTGCCCCTAGACAGACCAAGATAATATCGATCACCACATAAGGTGCCTGGCGAAAGTATCCTGTTCGTCGACGCTCCGACCGCGCTCGAACAGGGAGACTATTTTTGCTGTCAAGCCAGGCATCTGGCGCAAATTCACCTGATGGAGCCCATCCTCGCATCGGCGACGCTGGTGATTGAGGTGCGGCTGTTCCGATCATGGTCAAAGGCCCATCACTGCCTTGATGCGCGTATGTGCGTGTGTCCCGTTCATCTGATTCCGGTTCTCGTATCGCTATCACTCACTCATGAACGCTTCGCGCTACGTTCGATAGCTCAACCGCAGCCGAAAGATTTTCCTGCCCCTGCTGTTCCACAACACGGGGTCCACATTCCGAACCGTCCTTACTTCTTGCCAGGGCCCGCGAAATCGCAGCGCTTGCAGGTGCAAGTCGCGCAACTTCGAGGCGCAATGTGCCCACCACTTCATCCGCGAACTGCTTGCCGGGATCCTCTGGGTCCATCGCTTGCCAAGATCGCTTCGCCAAGAGCCACGCGCACACGGCGAGAATTGCAAATATTGTTCCGGCTACGATCAAAATCGGCCGGTTTGGAAACGCTACCTTGGTCGGCACGACCGCGGCGTCTAGTACCTTTACGCTGGGGATCTCTTTCGCTTCCCGCACCTTCGCTAACTCGTACTGCTGCGTCAGCAGTTCGAAGACTGTTTCCTCGATTTTCGTTTGCCGGTACAGATCGGCGTAGGTAACCCCCAACATCGGTAGCTGGCGGATCGAGGGGTAGACCGATGGGTCGCTCTTCGACAAAAGGGCTCCCGCAGGGCCAGAGTCGCCACCTATCTTTCCTAGTTGTCTGCGGAGCTCGGCAACACGCGCGCGTGTGGCACGAACTCGTATATTTTGATCTGTGTAAATCGCTTCTAACCCGTGCAGTTCTGATTGTGCGGCTATTAGATCCCCCTGCAGTGTGGCCGCGGCTTCGACCATCGCCTTGCCCTGTGCCGGTATGTCGATTGCGGTGTTCTTGCTGGCAAACTCACTGAACTTCTTTGCCGCGTCTGCGAGCTCCTGCTTTACCGCTCTTAGCCGCTCTTCCAGAAAAATTCGCTCCCGCCGCGCAGAAGAGGTACTCACCTGGGCTACTAGACGGTCCAGTTGGGTGACATACGCTTGTGCCAGCGCTGCCGCGCGTTGGGGATTGTGATCATCCACTGTAATCGCGATAATTCCGCTCTTGCGGTCCTCTGAGATGCCCGTGTGATTGGCAAGTGCATGGCGCGCATCTTCACTTTCCGAGGCGTGATAAACACGTTTTAGCCCAAACTCTTCGATCAAACGATCCCGGACTGTCCTGCTCTGGATGACTCCAACAAAGAGTGCTCCAGAATGCTTTACTCCTAGAAGGTCCCCGGCAACTCCCTCAAGACCTCCAGCACCTCCAGCGCGGCCTGTAACTGCGGAGAGGAGAGCCATACCAGCTCCAGACTGGTTGTCCGGCGGCATAAGTTGAGTTGTTGCCTCGTAGCGGGCTGGAACTAGAAATGCAATCACTGTACTTGCGACTAGGGCAAGGAGAAAGGTGCGCAACAATAGCCCGCGATGTCCCCAAAGAAATCGGAGGTGAGCAATTGTGCGGGCCCGAGGAGACTCTGACTCAGTTGTTCCTTCCAGCGAAATACCCATACCGTTGCCCTCCGGGCCAGTGCCAGGCTGCGCGCCTTTCGCTGTTTCAGTCTTATTCACTGAAGAATTCCATTCCATAAATCTATTTGCTCCACGCCCGCGGCCAAAACGCGATCGCCACAGTAGATGTCCAGTTCGTCTGCGGAGTCGGCGCCAATAGTGGAGCCTTCCACTTCTCATACTGAACGAACGTTGAAACACTCAAATCGCGGCGTGCCCACCAATCCAGCTTTATGGAGCCATCGTTCACTGTTTCGCCGCCGGGTATGAAATTGCTGTCTACGTTTGCGTGCCGGTACCCGAATTCAAGGGTGTTTCGTGGACTAAACCAATACTTGCTCCAAGACTGAAACCCTTGGCCATCCCTTCCGATCCAGTTTCCGATGATGTTTTTCCTATTTGTGTACAAGTCGTGGTAGAAAAGCTCCCAATAAATGTACTGTCCGCCGAAGTTGCTAGGATTGCGGGAGGGGGTGTTGGTGTACACCGCCTCGAATCGAAGATCCATCTTGGGCACTCCGGGGATCCGCGGCATGTAAAAACCGGGATTCACGGCCGCGCGCCGAGGTGCGGCAATGGGTGAAGGATCGTCCGGCGATAGGGAATCCACGAAGATCGTTAGCCAATTGCGCACAAAGGGAACTTTGTACGAAAACTCAAAGCCCCCCGTTCGTTTCCCGGGATTCCCGGAAGGTCCGTAGTTCACTGACGACACGTAGCTGGTATAGCTGTGCCAAATTGCTCCCAGCGTCAGCGGCCGGCCAACTCCTCCGAACTCTGCCGTGCGTGAAAAGCCAAATTCGAGGTTACGGGTCGGTTTGAAACTGATTTTCTCGCCATGAATCAAAGGCCTTGGCGGAAATTCGTTGCCAGAAAGTTTGCCAAAGAAAAAATCTAACTTCACGGGCCCCATTTTGCGAAAGAGCCACGGAAGCGTGAAAGGCGTCACCCGGCTGGCCCTGAACATATAAATTGGATCGGCGTTATTACTGAACAGAAATGCGCCACCATTCCCGGGTCCCCACCAAAGACTTTGTTTCCCGAAAGTGAGTTCCCAATTTTCCAGAGTCACGCCAACGTAGGTATCGAGCAGGTCAAATTGATTTACCTCTGGCACGGGCGCGGCTGGCTGGAGCGGATTCTGATCGACGGTTGCAATGGCTTGGCGCGCGGCCAGTGGTTGTGCCGGAGCAGAAGGTGCGTGCTGGAACTCTCCCCGGACATATAGGGAATATCTGCCATGGGTCGCAAACGCGGAAAATCCCGTGTCACTATTGAATCCTTCTTGATACGGGCGCCCGTAGTTGTTAATGATTGTCTGGCCGAAGTGATAGCTGTCGGCTAGTGGCTGACCGTCGATGCCTCTCGCCTGCGTATAAATGGATTCAATTCGAAGCTGTTCCTCGGACCCTCCTGACAGGGCCTTCAATTCAATGGCAAATTCCTGTTCGAGGTCATCAAGCGACGTATGGCTTCCGGCAGAATTGGAATTGTCTTCAGCCAGTTTATCGGATGCTTCTCCGACCAAATGCGCGCACTCCAGGCGAGTCCACGGCCGTTGCCCCAGAAATCCCTGATTTATGTAGCCCAGAGCTATCAGGCGGTCGAAGACCGGATACACCCAGTTATCAAGCGGCACGTACGGTGATCCGATGTTCGCCGGAGAGGAGCTTCCATCGCCCCGAAAGACTTCCCTGATCGATCTCCAGCTGTCACCGCCCAACTCTGGATCGTGGTGCCGGCTGTAGATGTTCTGTGCGACGAGATTACCGATCACGCTGCCGACGAACACGTCCGAGGGAAAATGCTGCCGGGCGCGCACGCGTGAAAAGTCCACCGTCGCCGCCAATCCATAGACGAGCAGCTTGGTGAGGACTCCGGGGTATTCATGCGCAATGACCCCCGCGACCGACCAAGCGGCAGCGGCGTGTTCCGACGGGAACGATGTGCCACCCTGGAAAAAGTCCCCGCTGCCATTCCCCTGAAACGGCCGTTGACGTCCCAACGGATACTTCAATCCTTCAACCACCACGAAACTGTTCAAAGCCGCCTCACCGGCAAGCAATCCAGTCTCGCGCCAGTGTTCGTTGTGCGTGGCGTGGCTCAACAGCCACATCCCTCCCGCCCCTCCGATGAGCGCTCCCACGGTGGCGTTTGAGAGATTGTTGTAGCGGCTAATCGTGTTTGGATTGTGTGACAGGTGCTTGCTGTACTCGCGGTCCGTCACCATTAGCCCGGCGGTGATGCCACTCAGCGGCACCAGCCACTCCGTATCCGAAAATCGGACTCGCGCGGGACTCGTCCAGATCTGTTTTTGGTCCAGCAGGAAGTCCTTCCCCAGTCCTAGAAAGCCGTGTTGCGACCTTAGAAGGGGCTCCTGGTCCGGAATGCTGGCATGCCGCTTCGGCTGAACCATTTCTTTCTCTTCCGCTTGGGGGCCGCCCTGCTTCTCTGTGGCATCCTGTTGCTTCTCCGCTTGCGGCGGCAGTGCGGCGCGAGAAGCGCCTGCTGTGAGCGTCAAACTCACAGATGCCCAACCAATCGCCAGCATGATGGCCCTCATCTGCATCGGAATCATCTTTCCTCACGGATGGATATAGGCCACCGCGAGAGCAACGGATGACGCGAGTGACGCCGACTGCATGATCATGGCCCAGTTCTTGCCCCCGATTTTGGGGGCCTTTTCCGGAACCACGATCGAATCTCCCGGTCTCAAAGCTGCATTAAGCGGATTGCCTGAAAACAATCCGCCACTGTTATTCTGTGACGCGATCACCGATCCGTCAGCGCGGATCACAAAGACGGCTTTTTTGTCGGCCAGCTGCGTCACTCCCCCTGACTGGCTCAGATACCATTTGGCACTTCGGCCCGGCAGATAACTGACCGCCGTTGGATTGAATACCTGCCCGGTCACCATCACGTAGTCCGCATTCTTGGGAATTACCAGCACGTCGCCATCTCGCACCGGAACATCCGCGGAAGTATTTCGCCAGGCCTTTACATCCGGTCGAATGTGGATGACTACACGCCCAATCGGTGCGGTCGCTTGCAACTGAGTAAGTGCCGTTTCCGTTTGTGCGATGGCGGTCGATTTTTGAGTCTGCTGATTGGCGTCACCCGCGGGGAGAGCCTTGAGATTGGCCTCCTCGATCTTCACTCGCCGCACCAGTTCCATATGCGACTTCAATTCCAGTTCACGCACTTCGCGGCGCATCAGCACCGCCCCATAGGGATAGGCTTGACTGCTGAACCCGCCCGCTCTTGCCAGCACGGAACTCAGCCGTTCTCCCGGGCGAATCCCGAAGGACCCCGGATGTTGCACTTCTCCACGCACTGTCACCGATGCTCCGATATCGTTCCAACCGGGACTCTGGCGGATGGAGAGCACGTCCCCGTCTTTCAGCAGGATATTTTCGCTGGCGTTCCCGCTCATCGCCGCCGAGAGCTCGATGGGAATACTCTCGGTCGCGGTGCGCGGCAGGTCGCCCTCCGCATAGCGCGTCAGGTCGGCTTTCACTGGGTCGGCACTTCTCTTGAGGCCGCCCCCCACGCGAATCAGATCCTCGACGTGCATGTTGGTCGTGAGCGGGTAGCGGCCGGGCTTGGCAACTTCTCCCTTCACGTACACTGTTGCCGGATCTACCTTGGCGGCATTGCGGTGTACCAGCAGGCGGTCGCGCGGCTCGAGCAGCAGGTTGTCCACCGGATTCCCTGCCAGTGCTTCCGCCAGATTCACGCTGAGAATTTTCATCGTTCCATCGGCCTGGGTACGGAACAGTTGCGCGGAATCGAGCGAAGCGTCGGGCGCCACTCCTCCCGCCAGAAAAATCGCGTCGCGCAGGTGTGCTTGCCCGGACGTACGATACTTGCCCGGTGCGCGCACCTCGCCGCCGATCCACACCGACGGTGCCGGTTCGAAGTCATAGCGGCTGAAGATGCGCACGGTGTCGAGTTGCTGCAGCTTCGGCGCCGCCGCCGGATTTGCCAGCGCCAAAGACAGGTCAAAGCTTTCGACGCTGGGCCGGTAGTCCGGCGCATTGAGCCGCACAATCTCTGCGTAGTGCGCCGCCGGTTCCGGCAGCAGATCCGTGTACGACGCCAGCAGATCCGTCAGCTTCATCCCTTCTCGATAGGAATAACGGCCCGGCCGAAGCACATGTCCTTGCAGATAAATCGCGCTCTCGTTGTACGGAGCAATGGGGAAAATGTGGATCTGGTCGCCGTCTTGAATCTTGAAGGCGCTGAGCTGCTTGGCCACGCTGTCCGCATTGCCATCCGACGAAAGATCGAGTGTCAACATGGTGCGTTTTTGATGGGCTTCGAGTCGCTGAACTTCCACATGTTGCAAAGCAGCTGCCGGCAGAATGCCGCCGGCCAATTCCAGCGCATCCTCGAGCGTAGTCTCCCCGCGCAGCTCGTAAATGGCCGGCCGCCGTACCATGCCCTCAATCGTCACTTGCGCCCCGATGGGTTGCACCATCAGCGTGTCGCCGTTCTCCAGCCGCGCCATGTCTCCGCGGACGCCGTGCAGCAGCAGGTCGTAGGCGTCGACTTCTTCGACCAACTGTTTGCCGCGATAATGCTTCAAGGCCCGCAACGAGCCGCGCGAGGTAACCCCACCCGCCGCGAACAACGCGTTCAGCGGCGTCGAAAGCGAACTGATGTCGTACGCTCCAGGCTCGGCGACATCGCCAACCACGTAGATTCGGACGGTCCTCAGCCGCGAAAGCGAAACGTCCGCCGAAACATCGCGGTACTGTGTGCGCAGGAGTTGCTGAACGGTCCGTTGCACATCACCAAGCGAGCGGCCGCTCACCAGCAAGGGCCCCGCTTCCGGCAGCGTGATGCGCCCTTCGCGATCCACAATTCGAAACATGCGCTGCGAAATGCCTCCCCAAACATTAATCGCCAAGCCATCACCCGGCCCAACCACATATTCAGGACCGACCGGCAGGTCCATGGGGATGGCATCCGGTTCCAGACTGTTGTTGCGAAAAATCTTTAGCCCAAAACGCTCCTGCGTACTCTCCCGTCCGGAAGCTTGAACATACATGTCGTAAAGCGACGGAATATCGGCATACGGGTTTGGTCTGCGGACCATGCTGACGGGAGGAACATTCTTGTCCATCGGCAAATTACGCTCCGCTGGGAGCCGCTCGCCGCGCCCCATCCCCTTTTCGGTAGCGGAAACCTCTCTCCCCTCATTTCGGTTTTGCAATGGGGAAAGCGAAGAAAGATTCTGCAATCCATTGCCCCGGGCCTGATTCAGAAGACCATCTAACGAACCCAGCTGCGAGGATGATCCAAAACCGTCTGCAGAACGCCGCATCCCTTCCATGGCGGCTGCCTGACTGAGTTCAAACTCGGAGCCTCCTTGCAAATACGAATCTCCCCGGCCTGCGCTCGTTCGCAGCATCCGGGCTCCGCTGGACGGAGGCGTTTGACTTGGCACCGCAGGCAGCAAATTGGGTTCGCTTCCCGGTGTCTCTAGCGGGAATGGACTTTCGAAACGCGTGCGACCGGACGAGGATTCGCCGCAGGACCTTTCCCGCTGCGGATCGCACTCTCGGCTTTGCGCCTTGTGCGCTTCATTCTCCTCGCCTTGTTCCGCGCCTTGGCGTGGTGCCAGCGACTGTGCATCTTCCTGGGCCTCAATCTGTACCAGGCGGCGCGCGCGCTCTTTCAAAACGAGTTCTTGTTCCTTTCCGATCTCCGAATCCGGATTAACACTTGGCTGCAAGTAGCCATACCGCTGCACCAGGCGCGTGGCCACCGAACGAAATGTTATGTCCCGCTCGAGGCGGTCAAAGATGGCCTGGTCGCTCAGCGTGAAATCTTCCACGATCTGACCGTTGTCGGTGGCTTCCTTCGCTACCCAGCGCTTCAGTTCCACAAGAATGCCCGCGTCCCTCACGAGTACTTCTTTCAGCTGGTCCGCAGAGGCCGCCACGCGGCTTAGGTTTTCCTGGGACAAATCGGAAGGCTCTCCGACACGATGGTCCCTCACTCCTTCTTCGCGTGCCACGCGCTGCTTTTCAACTTGTTGCTGTGTGTAGGCTGGCACGCAGAACAAGAACAGGACAGCGAGATAGGAAATACTTGCTCTCAATTGCTTGTGACCCAGAATAATTTCACCCCCAGTGCCGGCCATGAAATACCTCAATTCGTTCCATTTGTGAGGAACTTGCTTCGCGATATGTTCAACATCTCTTTCTCAGACGACTCGACGCTACTTGAATGGATATCTAGTCTTCTGACTTCCATGTTCATTGAATAAATGTCGCTGCTTTTCGGCGGCTTGGGGGAAACAGGTGTCATGTTTCAGCTCCCATCTTTCCTCGATTTATCAACCCAATCTCTAACTCAGGACACAAGCACTCATCAGATCTTTCCTATGTCGACCGGGCCGAAACGCATCCAATCCCCAGGCAGTTATGGGCAACAGACGTTCCAAAGGCCGAGGATGTGTAAGTGACTGAATTTCCAGGCCGCGACGAACACAGAACCTAACTTTCATGCCAGTTTGTCAAACACGGTGTCTGCATCTCGACAGAATGTCCTTCAATTTCTTGCGGTTCAGCAAGATTTCAACCCGGTGCCGGCCATGAAATGCTTCAATTCGTCCCGTTCGTGACCAGCTTGCTTCGCAACATGCTTCGACATCCCCTTCTTAGAAGCCTCGACAATACTCGAATGGATATCTAGCGAAGCCCTGCAGTAAACGATCTAGTTGTTCTGTGCCGCCATCGCGATGACGCGCACCGTTCCAGTCAATGCGCGGTGTGAAAGTGTTCAAGGCGTGGGAAATGAATCGAACGAGCGACATGGTCTTTTATGGCTACAGAATCGACCAGCTCTACTTCGATCTAGGAGCTGTTCTTGCAACAGCTAAAAGGTAGGCTGGAATCGAGGGCGTTTCCTGGCACACGACGCGTCACATTTTTGCATCGCGTCTGATCGCGCGAGGCGTGGATATAGCAAAGGTCCACCAGTTGCTTGGATATTCAGCAGTCGCTGAACCATGCGTTATACGCAAAACCGCCAACGTGGAACTGATCCACGGCGGCCGTATCCTTGGGCGACAACGGATTCCGCTCCTCAAAGCCCAACGACCGCAACCGCTCATAAATACGATCACCCAACCCACCGTCGCCCGCGTAGTGCTTCGTCACGATGTGTGCCGTTGGCATCGAACCTCCTGTTACCGGAACTTTTTCACCATCATCAGCGCGTCAAAATCCGTGCCCTGAACCCGGAGGGCACGCGGCATCACGCCGTACGACTCGAAGCCGGACTTCCGGTAAAACTTGCTGCCACGTGGATTGTCGACTGCGACGTATAATTCCACTTGATCAACCGTCAGGCTGGCCGCTTCGAGGACATACTTGAAAAGCATGTCGGCGAGCCCTGTTCCTCGTCGCTCCTCCGATACGTACATGTTCCATATCGTTCCGACGTGCCGCCGTTTTGGGGAGGCTTGCTGCAAGAATGTTGCGATTGCACACAGGCGTCCGTCCACAAATGCTCCGAAGATGACCTCCCGTCGAAACCGCTCCGCGATTTGCTCGGAGCTGCGCGCTGACTCTTCAACATAGTCCGCGGCGAAGGCGGCCGGCGCCGACTGCAATGCCCCCAAAAAGATGGCTTGATATTCAGCGGCATCTTTAGCGTTTAGTTGTCGGATTTCAGTTCCGTTCATGAATGTAGGTCTCCCTTCAAACAGCCTTCCGCACTTCCCGGTCAAACGCGGCGTTGACAAAACGCGTCGCCTTAGCGATTATTAGATGTTTGACGACATCTAAGTATCAAGGGCTATGTTTTGGCCGACGAAAGGGAGAGCTTGCATGACTACTGATCAACTCATGATTGACACGGCACTAGCCTCGTGGCGTCAAGTCGTCGCTCAGGCCAGCGACTCGTTCAACTCGCTGACCGACGACCAATTCCAGCATGAGGTCGCGCCCGGCAAGAATCGAGTCCTTTACCTCTTGGGCCATCTGACTGCCGTGAATGACGCTATGCTGACCATTCTGGGGCTGGGTGACCGCCTTCACCCGGAACTCGATGCGATGTTCATCAAGAACCCCGACAAAGTCATCAAGGAGCTGCCGACCGCGGCAAACCTAAAGAAATACTGGGCTGAAGTAAACCAGAACGTGCTTCACAAGATGGAAGCTCTCTCACCGCGGGAATGGTTGCAGCGCCATACCGCGATGACCGATGAGGATCTCACGAAGAACCCCACTCGAAATCGGTTGAACATCCTGCTCAGCCGGGCTAGACATGTGTCCTACCATATGGGGCAAGTCGCCCTGGCGCGCAACCAGCAACGTGCGCAAACGTCACGATCGGAGACAAAGAACTATGCGTAAGTCCAAAGTGGAGACCGCCAAGACACGCGAGCGAATTGTCAAAGCGGCAGGCGCCGAGTTCGCAGCCAATGGAATCAGCGAGGCGGCGCTCGCGCGAGTGATGGCTGCTGCGGGACTTACTCACGGGGGCTTCTATCGTCATTTTGCTTGCAAGGATCAACTCGTCCTGGAAGCGTGCAGCAAGACTCTTTTGTCGCTCGTTGCCACCCTGGAATTGTTCATCAACAGAAAGCACCACAAGCAGGCACTTCCGCTCCTGGTGGATCATTATGTCTCGCGCGCTCATCGCGACCAGCCGAGAACAGGCTGCCCTCTGGCCGCTCTGGGGAGCGAACTCGCGAGGAGAGACAAGAGGACCCGTCACGCAGCCATGGAGGGATTTCTCCAACTGTCCCGGCTGATTGCCAGCCACCTAGACACGGTCCCGTACCGCAAGCGGGCAGAACGGTCGATGGCAATCGTCTCCGCCATGGTGGGCGCCGTCACACTGGCCCGCATTGCGCCCGATTCGCGAATTTCAGATTCTGTTCTGGCCGCGACGCGCGATTACATCATCCGGTCCGTGCGGCGGCAGCGATAATGATTTGGGACAGTAGTATAGGTTCAGTCACGCGCGGACTTGAGTATCACAAACTCAGGCAACACGCCATTCGCACCGAAGGCGTCGAACGGCCTCCTCGGGCGAGCGACCCTTCCCAGCGGGCGCTTGAACAAGAATTCAGCCATGAGCAATGTTGTGGTGCAGTGATTAAGGCATTCGCGGTGCCAGACGTCGACAAGGCACACATTCAACGGATACTCAGCTCCGCACAGGTTGCGTGGCACTCGATTGGCTTACTCTTTGACGCCGCCGCCCGGATCCAAGTCGGGTTTGCCTTTTATCCTTACTGTGTACTCGTATATTTTGGGCCCCGGCAAGACATTACGTCTGGCCAGACCAGAAATGGGAGCGTCACTGCTGAATTGTGACTCGTAAAATGGTGATCCGTTTTTCTCGAAGTCCACAGTGAAGCAGGGATCCGGCCCCTCGTGTTTATGATCCTGAGCACAAACCCACCGTACTTCTTCGTTTTTTTGTTTGCTGACTTCAAAGTATTCCGGAATTGCCTCGATGTTCCCTTTGGTATCGAGCCCAATCTTAACGAGAACCTCCCGAATTTCTAGAGCTGGTGCTTCTTTGGCCATATGCTGTTACCTCCCTTGAAGTTATCTGCCTCGGAGTAATTCCTGGGATCGCGGATTTATCCACAATGAATCAAAGTTTGGGTAGTCCCGTATTCGCGCCTGGGAATACCCTGCAGTCTGGGCCTTCTTCAACCAAGCGATAGCCTCATCCGACTGACCGAACTGATTGTAAACCAGCGCGGCTTGAAAGAGCAGGAACGGATCGGCCGGCGAGAGCTGGAGCCCGCTCCCCAGGGCGTCCAATGCCAATTTTTTCTCCCCGAGCATCGCGTGGCAGATGGCGAGGACGCCATACGAATATGAATTCCTCGGATTGACACGGAGCTCTTCCTCCGCAGTGGTGATACCTTGCCGATATGCAGCCACTGATTGGCTGCGTTTTCCTGGTGTCCAATAGTATCCGTCCCCCAGATTCCACCAGAGGAGCGAATCCTTTTCCGAAAGCTTAATCGCCTGTTGGTAGGCCTGGTCGGCTTCTTCATAGCGCCGCAAAAAGAAGTAAGCATTTCCGAGATTGGTGTAGCCGTAGTCGGAGGGGCGTATCGCGATAGACTTTTCAAGAATCTTAATTGCGTCTGCATAGCGCGCCTGCTCAACGTGAGTGGCACCCAGGTTGGAATAGCCAAGGAAACTGTCAGGAGCGAGGGCCACTACTTGATTGAACATCTCGGCAGCTTCCCGGAAGCGCACATGCCGATAGTAAAATGCCCCCAGCCAATTGTACCCAGCCCAATAATGGGGCCGTAGCTCAATCGCCCGGCGGTAGGTATTTTCTGCCTCTTCGGGTTTGCCTAAACGCTCGCATGCTCCGGCCAGACCGCGAAATGCATCATCGTTGGTAGGCTCGGTCTCAACGGCCCGTTCGAATTCTCGCGCTGCCTCCTGATAGTTTCC
>Ga0137409_10000401_pt1 | contig 47141 bp, 34 predicted proteins | sample CZODoug1_16funga_FD_122059 | JGI IMG/M metagenome (GOLD analysis project Ga0137409, IMG submission 122059) | Vadose zone soil fungal communities from Angelo Coast Range Reserve, California, USA - CZODoug1_16fungal (Hybrid Assembly) | ecosystem: Environmental > Terrestrial > Soil > Vadose zone...
ATCTGCGAGAACATCATCCATCCGCGCCGATGTCCAAGCCGTTTGAACAACGGCAAATCAACGCGATCTATCAAGGGTGCCCATAGAAATTTCCAAGAATAGACAAGACCTACCCAGGAAGAAAAACCGATCCACGTCAGAGAGGTGCGTTCATCGCGCAGCCAGTAGCCGAACGTATTGCCAACCAGATAAAAAGGAAGGCCTGAAGAAAACCCGAGCAACAACATCGACAGCGTTTTGGGCCGCAGGTAATCGGCGAGCCGGTGCTTGTGCGGACTCACGCCTTCATTGTCTACCGGAGCCTCATGAAACTCAAAGTGCTACATAGACACCTTTGCTGATTTTGACAAGACCTAAAGATGGCGCAAGGATTCCGGAGGGAATGGCAATGGCGGCGCAAAACAACCAGCGCGAGGAAGGCAAGTTGAAGAGTCGCGGGTATCGTACGAAAATGATTTGGTGCACCGGCGCTTGAAACTCGAAGGATAGTCCGAGACCACAGCTAGGAGTTCTCCCGGGAAGTTTTTGAATCTCTGGACGGTTGCAAAACCACTTCTGGAATTGACGCCGGTTTATTTTCATTTTCGGCGGGGCGAATCCGTTGAATTTTCACTCGCGCAACGCGTTTGCCGTCCATCTCCACGACCGAGAAGCGAAAATTGCCATATTCAAAACTCTCTCCGCCCTTGGGGATGAATCCCAATTGGTCGAGGACGAAACCGCCTACAGTCGCGTAAGCCGGATCCTCGGGCACTGTGATGTTGTATTGCGTGTCGAGATCGCGCACATTCAGCGCAGCGTCAAAAATCAACGCTCCGTCGGCAAGCGTCAGCGGCCGCTCGACAACGTCAAATTCGTCGTGAATCTCCCCCACCATCTGTTCCAGAATGTCTTCCATGGTGACAAGTCCAAGGATGCTCCCAAACTCGTCCACCACCAGCGCCATGCCCGCATGACGCGTGCGCAATTCGAGCAGCAATTCGCTGGCCGGCTTGGTCTCCGGCACGATGAGCACTTCGCGCAAAACTCGGCGCAAATCGAACGGCGGCGGAGAGAGGTTTTCTTCCAGGCGCCGTTCGCGATCGAGTAGGATCCAAATCATATCCTTGATATGAACGAAGCCTAGGATGTGGTCCGCGTTTCCGCGATAGACGGGGATGCGCGACCGCTGCGTTGTTGCAAAAACCCGCATCACTTCGTCCAGCTCGGCTTCCACGGAAAGCGTGTGGATATCCGGCCGCGGCACCATGATCTCCCGCACCTGGATTTGCGCAAGTTCCATGGCACTGAGGATAAACTTCTCTTCGCCGGGAGCGATCAGGCCGCGCTCGCGGGCCTGCTGGATTTGGATCTGCAATTCTTCCGTTGAATGCGCCACGCCATGAACTTGCGCTGAACTGACTCCCAAAGCCTTTACGATCGCACCCGATATCCGATCGAGCAAATGGATTGCCCAATGAAAAGTGTTCAGGAACCAATGGAACGGCAAAGCCACCAGCAAAGCGACACGCTCCGCGCGGGCCAAGCTGACCGTTTTGGGCACCAGTTCACCGATCACCACGTGCAACGAGCTGAGGAGGGCGAACGCGCAGGCGAGTGCAATGGCGTGGGTATAGAGTGTGGTGTGAATTCCAAAGCTGGCCGGCCAAATCGCCTGGAATATTTTCGCAAACGTGGCCTCTCCCAGCGCCCCAATGGCCAGGCTTGTGAGCGTGATCCCCAGCTGTACGCCGGAAACGACGCGGTGCAAATCACCTAAAAGCGTTTCAACCACCCGCGCGCGGACGTTTCCTTTCGCGACCAGTTGGCGCACCCTCGACAAGCGCACGGCTACCAGCGAAAACTCCGTCGCCGCGAAGAATCCGTTCAGTGCGATCAACGCCAGGACGCCCATCAGGCGTATGGCCAGCATTTGGATTCCGTCCCCCAGCGGCATTGTAGCAGTACTAGCGCGGTGCCCAGGTAACCGTTCTGGGCGCCGTGCGTCTTAATCGTATGGAGATAACGAAGGTCAAGCTTTCGTTTTCTGCCGCGAAAAGCTCGGAAAAATTATGGATGAGATATTGACATGACGCTCCGGACGTTTTTAGGATATTGTGTCGAAGTAGAACGGTTCGAGGATATTTTCGGCCAGCTAGGGCAGCGACAATACTGAAACTCTTAATTCCAAAAAGAAAATTCTATGATTAGCGTGAAGGATCTTTCCAAGAGGTATGCGCGTAACACGGCTGTCGATCACATTTCGTTCGAAGTCGAGCGGGGCCAGATCGTCGGCTTCCTGGGACCGAACGGCGCCGGCAAGACGACCACGATGCGGATGCTGACGTGCTTCTTGCCGCCCAGCTCGGGAACCGCGACTGTTGCGGGCTTTGACGTCCTCGACGCGCCGCTCGAAGTCAAAAAACGAATCGGTTATCTCCCCGAGGCGCCGCCACTTTATCTCGAAATGCGCACTGCGGAATACCTGACGTTTGTCGGGAGACTCAAGGGACTTTCTGGCGCCGAGTTGCGCCACCGCGTTGATACGGTTTGCGACCGATGCGCGGTCGGCGATGTAAAGAACAAGCTGCTGGGAAAACTATCGAAGGGCTACCGGCAGCGCGTCGGCTTGGCGCAAGCCATCCTTCACAATCCTGACGTGCTCATCCTGGACGAGCCCACCGCCGGACTCGACCCCAAGCAAATCAACGAGACGCGCGACTTGATCAAGAGCCTCGCTGGCGACCACACGATTATCCTGAGCACGCACATCCTCCCGGAAGTCGAGCAGACCTGCGAAAAGGTCATCATCATCAACAAGGGTAAGCTTGTCGCGACTGATTCCGTGAGCAACCTGCAGAGGCGCGCGCGCGGGGCGGAACTCGTTCTTGCCGAAGTGGCTGGTCGAAAGGGAGATCTGAACACCGAGAGTGTTCAGGAGCGACTTGAAAAAGTAGCAGGCGTTGGCCGAGTGACGTTCAAGGAAAAGAAGCAAAGTGGCGCCCTCTTTGAAATCGAAGGCCTGAAGGAAAAACTCGTCCGTGGAGACCTGGCACGCGCTGTCGTGGAAGCCGGCTGGGATCTCAATGAACTTCGCACCGCGTCCGTCAGCCTGGAAGAAATCTTCCTGCAGCTCACCGGCAACCAATCCGCCCCGGCGGCAGCCGCGGAAGGATCACCGTCAAAGGAAACGTCGCAATGACAAACGTGTGGGTAATTTGCAGGAAGGAACTGCGCAGTTATTTCGCTTCGCCAATCGCTTATGCGGTGATGGCGTTGTTCGCGCTCATCTTCGGTATCTGGTTTTATTTGTTCACCCGGGAATTCGTCAATGTCAGTTTTCGCTCACAGATGAGCGGTGGCGGGCCACCGATGAGCGTCAACGAATACATTATCCGCCCGATACTCGGATTCGCGGGAACCATTTCCCTCTTCCTGATTCCCTTGATCAGCATGCGGCTCATCGCTGAGGAGAAGCGCAACGGCACGATGGAGTTGCTGCTGACGTCTCCGATTCAGGATCTCAGCATCATTCTGGGCAAGTGGTTGGGAGCAATGCTCCTTTATCTCTGCGTCCTAGGGATGTCACTGCTCAACATCGCCTTCCTTTTTGCTTGGGGGAAACCCGATTGGAAGCCCGTCCTGGTGGGTTATCTTGGCCTCATTTTGCAAGGTGGCTGCCTGCTTGCTCTCGGAACACTCATCTCGGCGATGACGAGCAATCAGATCGTGGCGGGAGGAGCCGCGTTTTTTGTGAGCCTCCTTCTTTATGTGTTGAGTTGGTTTACCGAGTTCGACAGCACCACGGCCTCGAAAGTGCTGAGCTACCTATCCATCATTACGCACATGGAAAACTTCAGCAAAGGCGTCCTCGATTTCAAGGATGCGGTGTTTTATGTAAGCTTCATTTTTCTTGCTTTGTTCCTGACCGCGCGGCAGATGGAATCGTTGCGGTGGAGGTCCTAGGATGGCCCTCGCCTGGCTTAGAACTCGACAAACTCAATACACCGCGTACGCCAGCGTTTACATCCTGGTCGTACTCGCGGTTCTGGTTGCGGCAAACTTTCTGGCCAATCGCTACGACAAGTCCTACGACTCCACCGCCAACAAGCAGTTCAGCCTCTCCGACCAAACCATCAAAGTTGTAAAGGGGCTGAAGTCCGACGTCCAACTAACGTACTTCGGCGCGCAAACGGATTTCCGCGGCGCTCGCGACACGCTTGACCGCTACGCCAGCCTTTCTCCCAAATTGCACGTAACTTACATCGATCCGGAACGCAAACCTCAAGTAGCGAAAGCGGCCGGGTTTCGATCGGATTCCGCACTCATCGTGGAAAGCGGCGCTCGGCGAGAGAGCGCGAAGAGCTTGAGCGAAGAAGAGATTACCGGGGCCTTGATCCGCTCGCTCAAGTCCGACGAACGCACAGTCTGCGTGCTCTCCGCCGCCGGTGAGCATTCTATTGACGATAGCGACTCCGGTGGATACTCGTTGTTCAAGCAGGTCCTCGAGCGCGACAATTACAAAGTTCGCACAGAAACTCTCCGGCCGGCAGCGCCAGCCGAGAGCAAATCGCTGGCCATTGGTCAGGCGCCAGCGGCTGCTTCTTCCGAAGTCCCCAAGAGTTGTACTGTCCTGGTGATTGCCGGCCCGAAAAGTGACTACCCGGTTCCAATCGTCAATGCGTTGAAAACCTATGTGGAAGCTGGCGGCCGCGTTCTTTTCCTGCTGGATACACCGCTGCGTCTCGGCGAGGCCGAACCTCCCAGCGACAACTCTGATTTACTAAAACTCCTCGCCGATTGGGGCGTCACGGCAAACAAAGACTTGGCTCTCGATCTCAGTGGTGTGGGACAACTATTCCGCCTGGGACCCGAAGTTCCGTTCATCGTGGGCTACGAATCGCATCCCATCACGGAACCGCTCAGGCGTGTGCCGACGGCCTATCCGTTGTCGCGCTCGTTGGACACGCAATCCGGCAGCAAGGCCACGCTATCCAAGCTAGTCGCCACCACCGAAGCAAGTGTGGCCACCACATCGATAAGCGCTCGTGGCGCCGTCGATCCAACAAAAGGAAAAAGAGGACCTCTGACGCTCGCCGTCGCTGGCACCCTCAGCGGTTCGCCTCAAGGCCGCTTTGTAGTCCTCGGCACTTCGCGCGCCGCACAAAACAGTATTGCCGGTTCGCGTCCCCTCGGCAACCGCGACCTCATGGTCAATATCGTCAACTGGCTCTCTTCCGACGAAGATCTGATCTCCATTCGCCCGAAGTCTCCCGAAGATCGCCCGCTCAACATGACAACCCGCCGGTTGACTGCCACGTTCTGGCTCAGCGTCGTGGTGTTCCCGTTCGCTGTGATCGCATTTGGATTGATTACCTGGTGGAGGCGGAGATAACCCATGAAGTCTAAGGGTCTTCTGACCGCCAGCTTTCTCCTGCTCGTGCTCAGCGGTGTCATTTGGTGGTCGAACAAGAAAGCGGCCACGGCCGAGAAAACACCTTCGTCGAGCACCACGGTTAAGCTGTTGAGCACACCGGAAGACCAGATTCAGGGTATCGAGATCAAGAAGCGTACTGGCGACGCCGTCCGTTTGCAGCGCAGCGATTCCAAGTGGCAACTCGCCACTCCCGAACCTCTCAGTGCCGACCCGGACGCCATTTCCAGCTTGCTCTCTAGCCTGTCCTCCCTCAGTTCCGACCGCACCATCGAAGAGAAAGCCGCCAGCCTCGATCAGTACGGACTGACGCATCCAGCGATGGAATTGAACGTCACCGACAAGAACAAGAAGTCCACGAGGCTCTTCTTCGGCGATGATACACCGGCAGGGTCTGCGGTCTATGCCGCCATCTCAGGCGACCCCCGCGTCTTTGCCCTGTCAAACTACAAAAAAAGCAGCTTCGACAAGTCCGCCAACGATCTGCGCGACAAACGTCTCCTTCCAATTGATTCCGACAAGGTCTCCAGCATCGAATTGACCGTCAAGAAACAAAGCATCATTTTTGGGCGCTCCAAAGACGAATGGCAAATCGTGAAGCCAAAGCCGTTCCGCGCGGACCGTTCCCAAGTGGAAGAGCTACTGCGTACCTTGCGCGATGCAAAAATGGATTTAAGCTCAAGTGAAGATGAAAAAAAGGTGGCTGCGGCGTTCAGTTCCGGCACTCCTTTTGCTACAGCGCGAGTAACGGATGTCTCCGGCACGCAGGAACTCCAAGTTCGCAAGAGCAAAGACGACTACTATGCAAAGTCCACGGCAGTCGCAGGCGTCTACAAAATTTCAGGCGGGATCGGGACGGGCCTGGATAAGACCATCGACGATTTCAAAAATAAGAAGCTCTTCGATTTCAGTTTTGCCGACCCGGACAAAGTCGAGCTTCACGATGGTGGCAAAAGCTATTTCCTCACCCACAGCGGCAGCGATTGGTGGTCCAATGGCGCAAAGACGGACCGGGAAAGAGTGTCGGCCTTTGTCGACAAAATCCGCGATCTCTCCGCGAGCAAATTCCCCGATACTGGATTCACGACATCCGTGTTGGACGTCATTGTCACTTCCGACGGCGGCAAGCGAACCGAAAAAGTTCTGTTTTCAAAACATGGCGATAAATACCTGGCGAAACGAGAGAACGAACCTGCTCTTTATGAGCTTGATGGCTCCCTCGTCACCGATTTGCAAAAAACTGCTGCTGATCTAAAACCAGCTGCTGTTCCCACTGCTCCGTCCAGCAAAAAGTAGGTCCACGACAGCTCCGAACATCGTTCTGCCGTCGTCAGCGAAAACGCCAGACATACTGAGTTCGCCCGCTCGTTAGTTGGACTCGGTTGCACGCACGCGGCACCTCCTCTACACTCGAATTTTGCCTAAATCGGTCGGGAGCGCACTTGCGAATTGTTCTTCGGGTCTTTTACTGGGTTTTCGCCATTCTCGTAGTTGTGACCGCCTCGGTAGCCTGGTGGTTCATCTACCGCCCCCTACCGCAGATCGATGGCAGCGCTTCCCTGCCCGGCCTCCGCCAGGAAGTCACCGTCGAACGGGATGGCTGGGGCGTCCGCACATTCGCGCCGCAACCGTAGAGGACCTCGCGGAAGCCCAAGGCTACGTCATGGCGCAGGATCGCCTGTGGCAGATGGATCTCCTCCGCCGTGCCGCGCGCGGTCAACTCTCCGAAATCCTGGGAGCCAGAACCCTCAAGATCGATCAGAGTTTTCGTACCTACGGCTTCGCCCGTGCCGCCGAGCGCGACGCCACCCTTCTCGATCCCGAATCGCGCAAAGTTCTGGAAGCTTACGCCCGCGGCGTAAATCAATTCATCGCCCAACACCAGAAAAATCGCCCCCTGGAATTTTCACTTCTCCGTTACGAACCTGCGCCCTGGCAGCCTTCCGACACTCTGGCCATTTCTGCCTACATGTACCGAACGCTGACGGACACCTGGGAACGAGAACTAAATCGCGCCACAGTCACGGAACGCGCCGGCGCAGACCGCGCCAAGGAACTTTTCTCCGAGGAAGCCGCGATGGATCACTTCGTCGTCGGCGACCCCAAAGTCATCGACGACGGCTCGCAACGTTCCGCCGCCGACGATGATGAAGACGATGACGACGATATGCAGCCCGACGACGTCATCAAGGCGAGCCGCGGGAACACGGGCAGCGTCCTGGCAGGGGACAGCGACCCCGACTTGACCAGCGCCCTTGCACGCTCCGTTCAAGAATCCCTCGCAGAATCAAACAACGAAATTCGCCAGAGCCTCGGCAGCAACAACTGGGTCGTGAGCGGCTCGCACACCGCAACGGGTAAGCCTCTCTTGGCCAATGACACTCATCTTGAGCTTTCGATTCCGCCAATCTGGTACGAAATTCATCTCACCGCACCGGGATGGAACGTTAAAGGACTCACCCTGCCCGGCGCCCCCATGGTCATCATCGGCCACAACGACCGCATCGCCTGGGGCTTCACAAATAACGGTGCCGACGTTCAGGACCTCTACGTCGAAGCCTTCAATCCCGCCTCGCCCGATGAGTATCGCGTCAAGGGCGCCTGGACCAAGGCGCAAATCATCGAGGAGATCATCCGCGTCAAAGGCCAGCCCGACGAACACCTCAAAGTCACCGTTACGCGACACGGCCCAGTCGTTCATCGCGAGGGAGACAAAGCATTCGCTCTGCGCTGGACTGCGACGGAACCAGGTGGCCTCGCCAACAGCTACAACTGGCTCGGGAAAGCTCGCAACTGGAAAGAATTTCGAGAGACGATGAAGCGCGTCTGGGGACCTGGCCAGAACGCCGTCTATGCCGACGTCGAAGGAAATATCGGCTACGTGATGGCCGCGCGCGTGCCCATTCGAAAGAAGGGCCACGGCGAAGTTCCCATTCCTGGCGACACCGACGACTACGAATGGACCGGCTACATCCCCTTCGAGCAATTGCCGCAAGCGCTCAATCCCGAAAGCGGATTGATCGCCACCGCCAACGCTCGCGTCGTCGGCCCACTTTATAAACCGTATCTCACCGACCGCTGGGAAGAGCCCTACCGCACCGCGCGTATCTACGACCTGCTGCATGATCGCCACGACCTGCGGCCCGAGGACATGCTGAAAGTAGAGACCGACACGTATAGTTATCCCCACGCTTTTATCGCGGACCAATTGTCGGCGTCCGCAAAAGTCGCTAAGCCCAAAGACCCTCGCGCCCAAAAACTCATCGATGGCCTGAAAGACTGGAACGGAATCGCCGATGCCGATTCTCCGGAAGTTTCTTTCGTTCATGCCGTCCGCCGGGCCGCCCTCGACATCCTCCTCGAACCCTTCCTCGGGAAAGAATCGAATCTTTATCAGTGGCGCAGCACTACTTTTCTGCAAAAAATCCTCACCGACCGGCCTGCCAAGTGGCTGCCCTCGGCGTACAAGAATTATGACGAATTGTTAGCCGCCGCCGCTGATACCGCCGTAAGCGATTTGGCCAAGCAAAGCCAGAGCGAACGCGCGGAAGACTGGGCCTGGAAGCGCTTCAACTCCCTGGACATGTTCCATCCCATCGGGCGCGAAGGCATGCTGAAGCGATTCCTGAGCATCACGGACAAGCCGCAATCAGGAACGCAATACAGCGTGCGCGCGGCCACCAAAACTCACGGTCCAGCGATGCGCTTTATTGGCAATCCAGGAAACTGGGACCGATCCATTCTCCTCATTCCCGCGGGACAATCCGGCCAGCCGGGCAGCAGCCATTACTCCGATCAATTCTCCTACTGGTACGAAGGCAAACCCATTTTTGCCCCCTTCAGCGATGCGGCCGAGGAAAAGACGCGGAAGCACACGCTCACGCTCAAACCAGGTTCTTGATATCGCCCACGGCTCATGCCTGAACTTCCGGAAGTAGAAGCTGTTGTGCGCACGCTCCGGCCCTTGGTCCAAGGTCGCCGAATCCGCTGCGTTCACGTCTTTCATCCCATCGCGACGAAGCCTCAAGCCCCCTCGCATCTCGCCCGAAATGCGCAGGGCTGCCGCATCCGCGCCGTCGCTCGCCAAGGCAAATATGTGTTGCTCGTTCTGGACCGCGGCCTGCTGACCATGCATTTCAAACTCGATGGCCAACTCCTCTGGTTTGCGAATTCCAAAGAATTGATCCAGCGCGCCAACCAAAGCGAAACCGGCGTCCACGTCGATGTTGCCCTCGAGCTCGACAAAGGCGTCCTCGGCTTCGCCGACCGGCGCCATTTCGGCCGCGTTCACTTCTGGGCATCCGCTGACGCCTGCTCTGGGCTCGCCGTCCTCGGCGTCGACGCCCTCTCCCGCGATTTTACTTCCACGCGTTTAACTCAATCGCTCGCCGAGTCCAAGCGCCCCTTGAAAGACTTCATGTTGGATCAATCGCAGGTAGCCGGCATCGGCAACATCTATTCTTGTGAATCGCTGTGGCACTCTCGCCTGGACCCCCGCCGCCGAGCCAACACCATGAGTCCACGGGAATCGCGCCGTCTGCACAAAGCAATTGTGTCCGTTCTCTCGCGTGCCTTAGAATGCTGTCTGCATCCGGCGCCCGACTTTCGCGATCCGGAGTGGTGGTTCCAGGGGCTGGAAAAAATTCTTCGCGCCTACGGCCGCGAGGGGAAACCCTGCCGCCGCTGCGGAGAACCAATCCAGCGCATCGCTCAAGGCGGACGCTCAACTTACTTCTGTCGGCGCTGCCAAAAGTAAGCGCCACTAGCTAAAGGACACAGGCCGACCGCGTGAATTCACCTGCCACCAAGAAACCAGAACCGCCCAAGAAACCCGATTTTGAGCGCTCGCTAGCTCGTCTTGAAGAAGTCGTCCGCCGCCTGGAGAGTCCGCAACTCTCTTTGGACGACGCAATGAAGCTCTTCGAAGAAGGCGTCGCGCTTTCCCGGGAGTGCCAGAAGCAACTGGAAGAGGCCGAAGGCCGCGTGGAAATCCTTCTGAAGAAGGCCGATGGCAAGCTGGCCGCCGAGCCTTTCGATCCCGAGCGGGAGCCCGAGTCGTGACGCGCTTCATCTATTCATTGGGCGCCCATTCCCTGCCGCGATGAAACTTCCTCCCTTCTTCGAAGAAGACCGCCTGGCCGTCGATGCCGCTCTCGAACGGCTGATGCCCGCCGCGGCCGCCCAACCTCCTTCCATTCACACCGCTATGCGCTACAGCGTCTTCGCTGGCGGCAAGCGCATTCGGCCCATCCTTTGCCTCGAAACCGCACGCATCTTTGCCGCCGATGTCGTGCCCGCACTTCATCCTGCATGCGCCATGGAATTCATCCACACCTACTCCTTAATCCACGATGATCTTCCCGCGCTCGATAATGATGACCTTCGCCGCGGCAAACCCACTTGCCACAAGAAATTCGGTGAAGCTATCGCGATCCTTGCCGGGGATGCACTCTTGACTCTCGCATTCGAAACCATTGGCGCAACACCCACCGCCGCAGACCGCCGCGCCGCCATCCTTACGGAAGTCGCCGCTGCCGCCGGCACCATCAACGGAATGGTCGGCGGCCAGGTCGCCGACATCGAAGCCGAAGGGAAGCCCGTCGATCCCCAAATGCTCGAATACATCCACCGCTCGAAAACCGCCGCGCTGATCCGTGCTTCTATCACCGCAGGGGCCTTGTGCGCGGGCGCCGGCCCCGAAGATGTCTCCCGCCTGCGCCGGTTCGGCGACACCATCGGATGGGCATTCCAAGTCACCGACGACATTCTGGACGTCGAAGAATCTTCCGCCGCTCTCGGCAAGACCGCGGGAAAAGACCTCGCGCAACAAAAAGCAACCTACCCCGCGGTCTACGGTCTGGAGCGCTCTCATCAGATTGCCAACGACCTGGCCACCAAAGCCATAGACGAGCTCGCCCTATACGCCGATCGCGCCGCGCGCATCCGCGAAATCGCCGAATTCCTCGTGCATCGCCGCGCCTAATCGCTCGAACGCTTTATGAAACCTAAGTCAGTCCGCAAACGGCTCGATGTTCTTCTCGTCGAGCGCGGTTGCGCCGACTCCCCGCAAAAAGCATCCGCCATGATTCTCGCTGGTGAAGTTCAAGTGGACGGCCAGCCGGCGAAAAAAGCCGGCACGCCCGTCGCGGCTGACGCGCGCATCGAAGTTACCAGCCGGCTCCAGAGGTTCTCAAGTAGAGGTGGAACAAAGCTCGAAGGCGCCCTCGAAGACTTTGCGATTGACCCGGCCGGTTGCACTTGCCTGGACATCGGCGCTTCCAATGGCGGGTTCACTGACTGCCTGCTCCAACACGGAGCCGCCCGCGTCTACGCCTTGGACGTGAACATCGATCAACTCGACTGGAAGCTCACAAAGAACGCTCGCGTTATTCCCATCAAGCGCAACGCCCGCGAACTCCGCTCGCATGACCTTCCGGAACCAGTCGGCCTCGTCGTGATTGATGTGTCGTTTATCTCCGTTCGCAAAGTGCTCGCTCCCGCGGTCGACGTAGCCAAACCCGGCGCCGTGTTTCTCATCCTCATCAAGCCGCAATTCGAATTGCCCCGCGAAGACATCGGCCCCGGCGGAATCGTGAAAGACCAATCTCTCCGCGATCAAGCAGTTCAATCCGTTCGTCAATGCGTCGAATCCATAGCCTTGGAATACCTCGGAGTCCGCCCCAGCCGTCTTCTGGGAACCGAAGGCAATCAGGAATACTTTCTCCACGCACGCAAAAAGACCTTGGGGTAGAATCGCAGACGCACATGCACCCCGGACAATCCTTTCAATCCATCGGCATCATTTCGCGCCCTCGCCGTTCCGATCTCTGCGTGGTTGTCCCCCCCTTGCTGAAATGGCTGGAGGAGAGAGGCATACAAACTCTTATTGATGAGGAGACGGCAAACTGCTTGCCCAACGGGGCGAAAGGCCTTACCCGTCAGAAGGTTGCCGATTCATCGCAGCTCTTGCTCGTCCTCGGCGGCGACGGCACTCTGCTGGCCGCCGCGCGCTTGGCTGCCCCGCGCGGTATTCCGGTCCTGCCGATCAACATGGGCAGCCTCGGCTTCCTTACCAACTTCACTTTGCAGGAACTCCATCCAGCTCTCGATGACACGCTCGAGGGCCGTTTCTCTCTCAGCGAGCGCGTCCTCATCACCGTGGACCTCGAACGCGCCGGCAAAATAATCGATACCCAGCGAGTGCTCAACGAAGTGGTGATCAACAAAGGCGCTCTCGCCCGTATGATCGAGCTCGAGCTCATCATTGACGGCGATTTTGTTTGCCGCTACCGCGCCGATGGTCTAATCATCGCCACTCCTACCGGCTCCACTGCGTACTCTCTCTCCGCCGGCGGTCCCATCGTGCATCCCACTGTAGAATCTTTCGTCATCACTCCCATCTGTCCGCACATGCTCAGTGACCGCCCCCTGGTCATCCGCGATTCTTCAACCATCGAAATGAAACTCTCCGGCAACACCGAATCCGTTTTTCTGACTCTTGACGGCCAACGCGGTATCCCTTTGCAGCCGGGAGACATTGTCCGCGCCGCCCGCGCCAAAGAACTGTTGAAGCTGATCCAGCCTCCCAAGAAATCCTATTTCGAAATTTTGCGCAACAAACTGAAATGGGGCGAAGCCTAACGCCTTGGAGTGCGGGAGGTAGCTCCCGCTTTTCCGCCCACCGCGACCGAACCACCCCAAATCCAATTTTCGTTCTTCGCGCCTACTCCCGCCCGCAATCGCATCACCCGCCGAGAACATCCGTGCGCAGCAAATCCTTCTGCGTTTCGCGCCGCCGAATCAACTGTGCGCTCCGTCCCTCGACCATGACTTCCGCGGGACGACATCGCGCGTTGTAATTCGACGCTTGCGACATTCCATACGCCCCCGCCGCCCAAATCGCCAGCAAGTCTCCCGCCTTCACTTCTCCCAGCGGCCAATCCCGCAAGAAACAATCCCCCGTCTCGCAAACCGGCCCGACAATATCAACCCTCGCGCGCCGGGCGTCATTTTCCTTCCCCCGCCGCGCGACTTTCGTAATCGGATGAATCGCCCCATACAGCGCCGGCCGCATCAAATCGTTCATCGCCGAGTCCACCACCACAAAAGTCTTGCCCCGATTCGTTTTCGTATAAACCACGCGCGTCAATAGCACGCCAGCGGGAGCTATGATCGACCGCCCCGGCTCCAGCAAAAGGTGCAAGCCAAGTTTGCGCACCACCTGCGAAACCAATCGCGCGTATTCCGTCCGCGTCGGCGGCTTCTGGTCCGAGTAGCGCACTCCCAGCCCGCCCCCAACATCCAGGTAGCGCACATCGATTCCCGCGCCCCGCAACTCTCCGACAAATCCCGCCAGCCGCCCAAGCGCCCTCCGAAACGGCACGAGCGTCGTTATCTGCGAACCAATATGTGCACTGATTCCCTGCCACCGAATCCATTTGGAATCCCGACGCGCCAAGTAAAGCCGTTTCGCTTCGGCCCAATCCAATCCAAATTTGTGCTCGTGCCGCCCGGTAGCAATGTGGGGATGACCACCCGCCTGCACATCCGGATTCACTCGAATCGCTGCGGCAGGCGGCTTGTTCCCCCGTGCAACTAGCCGCGCCGCCTCCTCCACCAAGATTTCCAGCTCCGCTTCGGATTCAACATTGAACAGCAGAATTCCCGCGCTTCCGCCTCGTTCACCCGCCCGATAGTTCAGCGCGTGACGAATTTCGTGCCGGTCCTTGCCCACTCCCGAAAAAACAATCCGATCCCCACGCGCCCCGATACGCTGCAGGTGGTCCAGTTCCCCACCCGACACAATGTCGAATCCGCTCCCCATTTCCGCAAGATGTTTCAGAATCGACAGATTCCCATTCGACTTCACGGCAAAACACAATGTGTGCGGCAGCGGGCCTAGCCCGTTGTGCAGTTCACGATACGCAATATCAATGGCCGCGCGGCTGTATACGTAAGTTGGCGTGCCAAATCTCTTCGCCACCGATTCCAGCGGCACTCTCTCGCACACCACTTCCCCACTGCCCGCCTCCCCAGCGGCACTCTTCTTCCAATCGAATTGTGGCGTGAAGGAAACAGGATCTACGTACTTAAGCTTGCCTGTAGAAGATTCGTTCGAATGGCTCATCGGACTTTGGCGACCACCAGCGTCCGGTCATCCGCAAGCGGCGCGCTTTGTGTGAACCAATCCACCTCGCGCAAAATCACGTCCGCAATTTCCGTCGCCGACGATTCGTAGTGCTTCTCAATCAGCCTCATAAGCCGCGTCGTCCCAAAAAACTGCCCCTCGTTGTTCATGGTCTCGGCGATTCCGTCCGAATGAAACACCAGTATGTTTCCCGTTTCCAGCGTGACCGACCACTCGTCATATGTCACTTCCTCGAATATCCCGAGCGGAAATCCCGTCAATTCAATCTTGCCGCAGCGCCCCTCTTTGTAGAGCAGCGGCTGCGATTGCCCCGCATTCGCCACCCGCAACTTCTGCCGGCCTCTTTGCCACGTGGCGAAGCATGCGGTCATGAATCGTCCTTCGATCTTCCGCTCGCCCACCAACTGGTTCATCTGCTTCAACATTTCCGCCGGTTGCAGCTTTTGCGGCGCCAGGCTCCGCATGATTCCGATGGCCACCGCTCCATACAACGCCGCCGCCGTTCCCTTCCCGCTCACGTCTCCTAGCGCAATCCCCAGTTGCTGCGGCCCGTAGCGTAGAAATTCGTAAAGGTCTCCGCACACCTCTCGCGCCGAAAGATACCGCGCCGCCATCTCCAATCCAAAATCTTCCGTCGGCACCGGACGCAGCAGCGCCCCCTGAATCCGTTTCGCCGCCTGCAAATCCCGCTCCAGCCGAGCCTCGTCGCGCGCCAACTGTTCGTAAAGCCTCGCGTTTTCCAACGAAACCGCCAGGTTCGCGGCTAGAATCGAAAGCGTCTGCACGTGATCCTCAGTAAAATTATTAAGTTGCGGGCTCTCCAGATCCAGCACGCCGATCACTTTCCCTTTATGCATCATGGGAATCGCCAGTTCCGAACGCGTCTCCGGATTCACCATCAGATACCGCGGATCGACGGTCACATCCGGCACAAGAACTGGCTCCTTCAATGTCGCCGCTGCTCCAACGATTCCTTCGCCCGAAGTCGCACGCAGTTTTCCCTGGACCCTTTGGCCATGCTTCACGTCCACGCGGTGCCGAAAAACTTTCAGTTCCTCGTCATACAGCATGATGCTCAGAATCTGGTAATCAATCACCCGCCTGGTCTGTTCCGCGGCGCGGCGTAGAAGCTCTTCCACTTCCAATATCGAACCGGTTTCTCTGCTGACTTCGCTCAACAACAGGAGCGTATCCGCCTGCGCCTTCACCTGTTGAAACAGTCGCGCGTTCTCAATGGCCACCACCAGCCGGCTGGCCAGCAACGTCAGGATGTTCTGCTGGTCGCGAGTAAAGTAATCCAGTTGCCCGCTCTGAACGTCCAGCACCCCGACGCATTTTCCCCGCAGCATCAGCGGAACCGCCAGCTCGGAACGCACCGTGTCGATGGCATTGATATACCGCGGGTCCTTGGAAGTATCGCTCACCCGCACGGAGTGCCCCGTCGCGGCTGCCGTCCCGGTAATCCCCTGCCCCACCGGTATCCGCAAATTGTCCGCCAGCTCTCTCGGATATCCGATGGAAAAGCGGTGCCGAAGAAAACTTCCATCTCCCTCCATCAACAGCACGCCAAAAATTTCGTAGTCAATGTGCCGCTTAATCAGTGCCGCCGTGCGCGCCAGTACTTCGTCCAGGTCCAGTGAGGCGTTCACTTCCTCGCCGATTTGCGCAAATGTGGAGAGCAGTTCTGCGGAGAATTCCGTTCCGCCATTCACGGCGGTGGCCATCGTATGTTCGTTCGTCGGATTCATGAAGTCCATCTATTATAGCAGGCGGCGAAGGACCAGCCTTCCACGCCTCAACAATGGCGGCGAAATCTCGCCGGTTTGCACTTCTCCTCCCGGCTTGTGAGCAGGCGAGTCAGATTCAATGGTTGCGAATGGCTTTCACAGCGCGAGTTCAGTCTTCCGCGGGCTTTTTCTTCAAGCGCGGCCCCAGCAACAACACTCCGACATACGGTAGATTTCTGTATCGCTCCGCGTAATCCAGCCCATACCCAACCACAAATTCATTGGGAATCGAAAAACCAATGTAATCCGCGTGTACCGCCGCGATCCGCCGCTCCGGCTTGTCCAACAGCACCGCCACGCGCAAATGTTTCGGCTTGCGTTGCTGGAACAAACGTAACAAGTACTGCAGCGTCATGCCCGTATCCAGAATATCTTCCACCACGATGACCGTTTTCCCCTCGATGCTCGAGTCCAGGTCCCTCGTCAGCCGCACTTGCCCCGACGAGTGCGTCTTCTCTCCGTAGCTCGACACGGCAATAAAATCAAATGACACTTCCCCGGGAATATTTCTTGCCAGATCTGTCAGAAAAAATACCCCGCCCTTTAACACGCTCACCAGATGCAGCGGCTCCCCGGGAAAATCTTTTCGGATCTCTCGCGCCAGGGCCTGAATTCGTCTCTGAATTCGTCCCCCCGTAATCAACACCCGCACGCGTTCCCGCGGAGTCCTGGTACTTTGCTGCCCAGCTTTTTCGCGTTTCGGCATTCTTTTCCTCAAAAGTGGCTTCGAGACTCTAGCGCACACCCGTGCAGCGGAGCAAGACGGACTTGTAACGCACCATTAATAAAGGGTTTACAACTCCTCAATCCTCCTTGGTTAGTCTGCCCTGCAATTGATGGAGTTGGCGTCTAGATTGCGTTTTTCGGTGCAGGCGTGCATTGGAATTATTGTTTTGTGCCCGCCAAAGTTTTCCACAGGTACTGCTTCAATGCATCTGCTTCCTGTGATAGAAGATAGGCCATAAATCGGTATCTTGGTTGCTGCCGAGAGTCGGCGATTTGGGCCATTACGATTTGTCCCAAAGTGAGGAGAGACCTCCACTCCACCCCGGAGAGGTTTCGAGTACTCGCGCCAGTGTGCGCAGTGTAAGCAATTTAAGAAAGAGAGAAACGTAATGAGAATGAACGCGAACAGAGACTTTATCGCCCGCTGTGGCTTCGCAATCATCGTCATCGTTCTACTTGCCTGCGGCGCCCTCGCCCAGTCCACCACGGACGGCGCCATCGGCGGCTCCGTCACGGACCCCAGTGGGGCCGTTGTTCCGAACGCCAAGGTGACCGTGATTAGCAACAGCACCAACGCCGAGCAGTCCACGAATACCGATGGAACGGGTTTCTTCCGCGTTGCCAAGTTGCAGCCAGGCTCCTATACCGTGAAGGTGGAAGCCGTCGGTCTGGCCTCCTATACCGCGGAATCCGTCATCGTTGCCATCGGCAGTTTGACGGATTTTTCACCCAAGCTCAGCCTCGCTTCCGCCGGCGCCACTGTTCAGGTAATCGCCGAGACGCCCTCCATCAATACTTCCTCGCCCGATTTTTCTCCCATTGTCGATCAGACCCAGATCGCCAATCTCCCCATCAACGGCGGACGTTGGTCAGACTTTGCTTTGCTCACTCCCGGCGTCGTGAACGATTCGAGCGGTTTCGGACTCCTCAGCTTTCGCGGTATCAGCACCTTGTTGAACAACAATACCGTCGACGGCGCTGACAACAATCAGGCCTTCTTCTCCGAAGAACGCGGTCGCACTCGCGCCGGATACTCCAGCGCCAAGGCCGCCGTCGAAGAGTTCCAGGTCAACACTTCCAACTATTCTTCCGAGTACGGCCGCGCCGCTGGCGCCGTCATCAACACCGTCACCAAGAGCGGCGGAAACGGTTTTCACGGCGAAGGCTATTTCTACGACCGCGACAATGGCATGGGCGCAATCAATCCCTTTACGACACTTACCACTCAGAATGCCAGTGGCGCCTTCTCAAGCAACCCCTACAAGCCTACCGACGTCCGCAAGATCTATGGATTCGGCGCTGGTGGCCGTATTATCAAAGACAAGCTCTTTTGGTATCTCGCCTTTGATCGCTTTGACCGCAACTTCCCAGGTACCGCTGTACCTTCTAATCCAGGCACTTTCTTTGCTAACCCGCTTGCTGCCATTACCCCTGCCTATACCGTCGATGGAACCACAAACTGCTTCCAAACAACGGGCGCGAACATCGGCGCCAGCAACATTAAGACCTCTGCATTCACCTCTGGAGCCACCACCATCGCCAATGGCGGCGGCATCGCCACCGCCACTCAAGGCGCCTGCACCCTCATGGCGAACTTGAGCCTTCCCGACTATGCCGCTGGCGTCTCTTCCTATAACACTGGTCTCTCTGGCCTCCTCGGCGAAATCGGTTCCGTTCCCCGCCAAGGCAAACAGACCATTTTCTTTCCCAAGCTCGATTGGCAAATCAATTCCAAGAACCATGCCACCTTCGAGGTCAATCGCATGCGCTGGATTTCTCAAGCCGGAATTCAAACCCAGTCCAGCGTCACCTTCGCCAAGAACAGCTTCGGAAACGATTATGTTCGTGACACTTGGGGCGTCGCAAAACTCTACACCTTCTTCACCTCTACTCTCTCGAACGAAGCTCGTTTTCAGTACGGACGCGATTTCGAATTCGAGTTCGCCCAGCCTCCCACGGCTTACGAAACTGCAAATTTCCTTCATCCCGCAACCGCGCCGGGTTACACCAATCCGCTGGGTCTTCCCCCGGACGTCTTCATCACCAACGGTTTCGATATGGGCGTTCCCACGTTCCTCCAGCGACCCTCGTTCCCGGACGAACGTCGCACTCAGTACGCCGACACTCTTTCATGGTCCCACGGCAAACATAACCTCAAGTTTGGCTTTGATATCGCCCACACAAATGACTTGAGCCAAAACCTGCGTACCCAATACGGCTCGTTCAGCTACAGCACCATCGCCAACTACATCTCCGATCTCAACAGTCCCAACCATTGTGCCCTGACCCCTACGGCAACCCATACCTCCCCATGCTTCTCCAGCTATTCGCAGGCGTTCGGGCCCCTCGGCTTCTCTTTCAACACCAACGACCTCTCCTTCTTCGCCGAAGACAATTGGCGGATTCTTCCACGCTTCACGCTCAACATCGGCGCGCGTTATGAATACGAAATCATGCCCAACGTGATCCTTCCCAATCCCCTCGTCCCGCAAACCTCGAGCTTGCCCAGCGACAAGAATAATCTCGGTCCTCGCGTCGGCTTCGCTTGGGATGTCTTTGGCGATGGAAAGACTTCCGTCCGCGCCGGCTACGGCATCTACTTCGGCCGCATCATCAATTCCACCATTTACAACGCCTTGACCGGCACCGACGTCACTGGCGCTCAATTCTCTTACTCTTTCACCGCCGCCACCGCTCCCGGTACCGCCATTTTCCCGCAAATCTTGACCACCCAGCCCACCACAACCGCCGCACTGGGCATTCCCTTTTTCGACAAAAACTTCCAGGCGCCCTCCGTCCAGCAAACCGACCTCACCGTCGAGCGCGAGATTGCCAGAAATACCGTCGTCTCCATCAGTTATCTGGGCAGCTTCGGTCGTAGTCTCCCGGACTTCGTAGATACCAACTCCGGGCCCCCGATCGCCAACATCACATACAACATCAGCGGGGGCCCGCTCGCGGGATCTACTTACACGACACCTTTTTATGGCACCACCACCACCCTTGTTAAAGGCCCTGGCGGCAACCAAATTTCGAAGGTTTCCACCACGCGGCCCAACGCGAATTTCGGCGCCATGTCTGAAATCTTTAGCGGCGTCAGCTCCAACTACAATGCTCTCGCTATCCAATTCAACCGCCGCATGACCAATCACCTCCAGGTCATGGCCAATTACACCTGGTCGCATTCTCTCGACTACGGCCAGAATGCCAGTACTTTTTCCGACACCAACGACCTGCTGTCGCCCACGAATATTCGCGCCGAATATGGCAACTCCATCTTCAATGTCCCCAACCGCTTCGTAGCCAGTGCGGTGGCCGAGAGTCCCTGGAAGGTCGCTGGTGTGCTTGGTTACCTCGCCAACGACTGGCAGCTCGCACCAATCTATTCGTCGCAAAGCGGTCTTCCCTTTTCGCTCGTAACCTCGGGCACGCCAGCATTCTCCACCACTTCCACGGACCCCGTAACTGGTAACGTCACCACCGTTACCTACAACGCCCTCGGTGGCAGCATCAATGGCTTCAACGGACGCAAGGGTATCGACATCGTCGGCCGCAACACCTTCCAGTTGAAGCGCACCATCGACATGGACCTTCGCCTTTCCAAAAAGCTCAAATTCGGTGACCGCTACAGCGCCGAATTCCTCGGCGAGGCCTTTAACATCTTCAACCACATGAACATTACTTCCGCCAATACCACCGGCTACATCATCAGCGGCACCACTCTCACTTTCAACTCTAGCTTCGGCAAAAACACAAACGGAAACTCCAACTTTGCCTACACTCCACGCCAGATCCAAGCCGGTTTCCGCTTCTTCTTCTAGCTCACTGGTAGTTTCGTCAGAAAGAAACGCGGCAGCCTCGGCTGCCGCGTTTCTTTTTCTGCTTCGTCGCTCCCGCTAGCCAAGTTGTTCATATTCACTGGGTATGTCTCCCTGATACTCTCTGTCCCGGAGGATTCCTCGTTGCCCGAAGTCGTCAAAAGTATCCTGCTCATCCTCACCGCCCTCTTCCCCATCGTGAATCCCCTCGGTGGCAGCCCTGTCTTCCTCGCCCTGACCCGTGAATACCCCGCCTCCGCTCGCAGAATCCTCGCGCGCCAGGTCACGATGAACAGCTTCATCCTCTTGATTGCTTCTTTCCTGATCGGGTCGCATATCTTGGATTTCTTTGGGATCTCTATTCCAGTAGTCCAGGTCGGCGGCGGCCTAATTGTCATTTCCAACGGCTGGGCCATGCTGAAAAGCAAAGAGGAAGTGGACCGCGGCCCCGCCGTTCAAAAAAACGTTAACCTCCAGGACATTTCTCGCAGCGCTTTTTATCCGCTGACCTTGCCGCTGACTGTCGGTCCCGGCTCGATTTCGATGGCCATCACTCTCGGAGCAAATGCGACCCACCACCTCGGCCCCAACCTTCTCTCCATTCTCGCCGCGGTCATCGGCTCAGCGCTCGTCGCGCTGAGCATTTTTCTTTGCTACGGTTTCGCCGATCGTCTCGCTGCCGTTATCGGCGAAAGCGGCATGAGCATCATTTTGCGGCTCTCCTCGTTTCTCCTCGTCTGCATCGGCGTGCAGATTCTCTGGAACGGTGTGAAGGCCCTGCTGCACTCTCTCCCCGCCGCTAGCTGAGGAATACACAACAACCTACTGGCCTGAAGCAAACCTCGGAAGATGCTATTCTGAATCGGTCGATGAGTTTGAATCAGGTAACTCGAGTTCCACTCGGCAACGAACGAGGGGTGTCCGGGATTGTGCGGCATCGCAGGATTCACAACTAAGAATTGGAGCGCTCCGCCCGAGCGTATACGCCAGGCCATCGCGACGCTGATTCATCGCGGCCCCGATCAGCAGGGCGTTTTCCATTCGCCGCTCTTTTCCGCCGGCGCTGCCCGCCTGAAAATCATCGATCTCGCCACCGGCGATCAGCCCATCTTCTCCGAAAATGGCGACTACGGGATTGCCTTCAATGGCGAAATCTACAATCACCTCGAAATTCGCCAGGAACTCGAAAAGCTAGGCCACCGCTTCAACACCCATTCGGACACGGAAACCGTTCTTCGCTCCTTTATGCAATGGGATAAAGATTGTTTCGCGAAGCTCCGCGGCATGTTCGCGGTTGCCCTCTGGCAGAAATCCGCGGGACGCCTGGTCCTCGCCCGCGACCGCATGGGTATCAAACCCTTGTACATCTCCCGCCAGGGTGAAGATCTTTTCTTCGGTTCTGAGCTGAAGTGCATCTTTGTCCACCCGGAAATCGACCGCCGCCTCAGCCTGCAAGGCCTCGATTGCTACCTTTCGCTGAATTACGTGCCCTGCCCGTGGACGCTCGTCGAAGGCATCGAAAAACTTCCTCCCGGCGAATGGCTGGAATGGATTGACGGCAAAATTTCCACCGGCTCGTACTGGCGATTGCCCTTTGGCGTGGATCAAAATCTCACGCTCGAATCGGCCAAGGAAGAGCTTGACGCGCTGCTCCAAGACGCCGTTCGCGAACACTTGCTCTCGGATGTTCCGCTAGGCGTGTGGCTCAGCGGCGGCATCGATTCCTCAACGATCCTCCACTACGCCGCGCGCGCATCCAGCTCGCAACTGAAAACTTTTTCGATTTCCTTCCACGGCCGCAGCTTCGACGAAACCGAATACGTCAATCGCGCCGCCAAGCAGTACAACGCCGATCATCAGGAACTTGATCTCTCTCCCGAACAGGATCTCCAGGGCGCCATCGAGGAATTCGCTTACTACTCCGACGAACCGAGCGCCGACGCCGGTGCGCTTCCCGTCTGGTTCCTCTCCAAACTTTGCAAAACAAAAACAACTGTCGCACTCAGCGGCGAAGGGGCCGACGAACTTTTCGGCGGTTACCTCACCTATCGAGCAAATCGCCTCGCCGCGCGCCTGCGCCATTTGCCTCGCGCCATTCCGCAGCTCGCCCTTGCAGCCTTTCGCCATTGGCCGGCTTCGGATGAAAAAATCAGCTTTGAATATAAAGTGAAGCGTTTTCTGGAAGGCGCGCTCATGCCTGCGTCCCGCGCCCACGTCTACTGGAACGGCACTTTTTCCGATGCCGAGAAAAATTCGCTCCTCAAACAAAAACTCCCCAATTCGCTATACGAGGTTCTCTCCCAACTGGACGGCTTGCCACCTAGTTCGGACAACCTCGCGCCGTACCTTTGGTTCGATCAGAAAAACTTTCTTTGCGACGACATTCTCACGAAGAGCGACCGCATGAGCATGGCTCACTCCGTCGAAGTGCGTCCGCCTTTTCTCGATCATCGCCTTGTCGAGTTTGCCGCCAAACTCCCCGCCTCCCTGAAGATCCGCGGTACGCAACAGAAAGTGCTTCTCAAGGAATTGATGAAAGACAAGCTCCCTCCGGCCATCCTGCAGCGCAAGAAAATCGGTTTCGATATTCCCGCGCACGACTGGCTCCGCGGGCCGCTCCGTGGACTGCTGACGGATTCGCTCCGCTACGGCGCCTCCGAGTGCGGCGAATTGTTCCGCCCCGAAGTCATCAACACTTTCCTCCTGCGCCATTTAGCGAAGAAAGCCAATGTCGGCTATCACCTGTGGGGCTTGATGGTTCTGTTTCTGTGGATGAAAAAATGGAGAATTCAGGCGGCCTCTTCCGAGACGCCTGGGGCCTTGGCGCACGCAAGAGTGGGAGCATCGATTTGATGTTCTGGGCCTACTCGCGAAGAAACTGCCGGGACTTCTACACGCCGTTCGCGGCATGTGAGCGCGTTGCAAAATCTGACTTGCAAATGCCCCAGTCTACAGGCGAGAATTTTAGACTGGGGTCGGTGGAAGCTTTTCCCGCGTTTCTTTTTCCCGAGTCTTAGCTCATCGGAAAGAAACACTCGCAACGCGATTCGACCGGGGAATTACGAGAGAGCATTGCCCTGAGGAGGGTTCATGAAGATTGCCGTGCTGGGTGGGGACGGCTATTGCGGTTGGGCCACAGCTTTATATTTATCGAAGCAGGGCCATTCGGTTGCCATCATTGACAACTACTTGCGCCGCCTTTGGGATCACGAGCTTGGCGCGCAAACTTTGACTCCGATTCGTCCGCTGACGGATCGCGTCCGGGTCTGGCAGAACTTGACCGGCAAGACTATCGAGATGTTCGTTGGCGACGTGGCCGACTACGATTTTCTCGCGTCCGCGCTTAAGTCTTTTGAGCCGGAAGCCATCGTTCACTTTGCCGAACAGCGCTCCGCTCCTTACTCCATGATTGACCGCAAGCACGCGGTCTTCACGCAGGTCAACAACGTCGTCGGCACGCTCAACGTGCTTTTCGCCATGCGCGAATTCCTGCCGGATTGTCACCTCGTCAAGCTGGGCACCATGGGTGAGTACGGCACTCCCAACATCGACATCGAAGAAGGCTACATTTCCATCGAGCACAACGGCCGCAAGGACGTCGTTCCCTTCCCCAAGCAACCAGGTTCCTTTTACCACCTCTCCAAAGTGCACGACAGCCACAACATGATGTTCGCCTGCAAGATCTGGGGCATTCGCGCCACCGATCTCAACCAAGGCGTAGTGTATGGAACCACCACGGACGAAACAGCCCTCGACGAAGCGCTCATCAATCGTTTCGATTACGACGACGTCTTCGGCACCGTCCTCAATCGTTTCTGCGTGCAAGCCGCCATCGGCCAGCCGCTCACCGTGTACGGCAAGGGCGGCCAGACCCGCGGTTTCCTCGACATTCGCGACACCGTTCGCTGCATCGAGCTTGCTTGCAACAACCCTGCCGCCCGGGGCGAGTGCCGCGTTTACAACCAGTTCACCGAGCAGTTCTCCGTCCTGGACCTGGCCCATATGGTGGAATCCGCCGCGAAAAAACTTGGCGTGAGCGTCGAGATCGATCACATTCCCGATCCGCGCGTCGAGGCGGAACAGCACTATTACAACGCGAAGCATTCCAAGCTCATCGACCTCGGATTGCAGCCGCATCGCCTTTCGGATTCGCTGCTCGATTCGCTGATGAACATCGCCATGAAGTACCGCGATCGCGTGGATGCTTCGCTCATGCTGCCGCAAGTAAACTGGCGCGAGCCGAAGAACGAACGCCGTATGCAAATGAGCATGCTCCCGAAATCCTCCGCTCCCGAACCCAAGGGCGCTCAGACCGTCTCGGCTGGGGCAAAGGCGACTAAGGCCTAGGACGGCTTCATCACCGCTCTCACTGCGGGGAATTCCGCGCCGAGCTCGGCACGGCGGGCAGGAGTGTTCCCCCTTCAATCCGGTAATCCACGTTGCGCCACCGTATGCTGTTGCGGCCGAACGTCAGCAGCCAGATCACAAACGCCGTCGCATCCCAAACGACGATAAGGGGCATTTTTTTCCAAAGACCGGTCTGCCTTAATCCCCAGTTACCGACTAGCCACGTCATCGCTGCGCGAAGCACCGCATAGGCTCCGAGATACGCGATTGCGATTCCCGTTGAAGGATGCGTGAGCACGACGGCCAAGGTCCATGGCAAACCTTGCGTAAAGGCCAGCCCGATATGCCCCCAAGGACGCATGTGCCGCATCACCGTCATCCAGCGGAGTCGCTTACTGAAAAGCGCGCGGGGCGAATCATAGTCCGGCACGGTCCGCACCGCGTACGGCAGAAGTTCGACGGTAAGTCCTTGCTGTGCGATCAGCCGTCCAACCAGCAGATCATCGGCAGGCTTGTTTTCAATCGCTTCGTATCCCCCAAATCCAGCCAGGTGGGAACGGGTGGTAACAATGGTCGGCCCTAAAGTGAACTTGATCCCATCCAACTGCCGGGCGACCAGGATTCCCGGATAGAAGTCGGAATACATGCCGACGGATTGCAAATGTTGCGTGAGCGTTTGATCTTGGATCGATACATAGAAGCAAGTCGCGCAACCCACTTGGGGATCACGCAGCGGTGCGATGACTGTGCGCAGATAGTTGGGCTCAACCCGCACGTCACTGTCGCTAATGACCAGGAATTCGTTTTCCGCCTCGTTCACCATCCTTACCAGCTTGGCTACCTTGTCATTGATGGCGCTGCGCCCGGAGCCATACAGAATCCGAATCTGGCGTTCAGGAAAATCCTTGATCAGCTTCTGAAGTACGGGCACCGCCGCGTCGTTTTCATCACCCGCACAGAAAATCAGTTCATAGTTTGGATAGTCCTGCCGGCAAAAGCTGGCGTAATTCTCGTAGGCGTCGGGGTCTAATCCCCGGACGGGCTTCAAATTACTGATGGGCGGCGAAAACTCCAGGTTCTTCGATGCGCCAGCTCTCGAACTGCGGAAAAAACGCCAAGTGCTGTATAGAACGAGCAGATAATAAATGAAGGGAGAGGCAGCCAGAACAAGGAACAAGTAATCGGCGGCTTTCGAAATCACTGCACCTCGCGCTTTAGGGTTGTGATACGCCGCTCCGTCGATCGTGACGGCTTTCCACCGCTGCTGCCAGCAAAAGAGGATAGCAAAAAACGAACCATTTCGCTGACCTCGGCTATGGTCCCCGTCCAACATCCTGTAAGATAAATCTCGACCAAACCTATGAAAGATTCTCCAGGCCTGCACCTGAAAACGTACATTCTAATCTTCTTCATCGTTTTGTTTGCTCCCCTCGGCAACGTTCTGCTCAGTAAAGGTATGAAGGGAGTTGGTTCCGCCAAGAACTGGGAGTGGGGCGACCTTTTTCATGTTCTCGTCAGTGTCATCACTTCCGGCTACATCTGGCTCGGAATCGCATGCCTGCTCGCCTTTTTTGTCGCCTACATGCTGGTTCTCACCTGGGCGGACTACAGCTATGTTCAGCCAGCCTCTTCGTTTTCCTACGCCGTCGTGGCTTTGCTCGGTTATTTCCTGCTGGGCGAAGCCGTTCCTCCCCTTCGCTGGTTCGGCATCGTTGTAATCTGCGCCGGTGTTTTTATCGTCGGGCACACTCACCCGCGAACGACGGAGAAGGCCTGAACGTGCTCGAATTCTTTTTCCTTTTTATGATTGTTGCCGCGGGCACCGGCGGGGAACTCTGTGTTTCGCGCGCCATGAAAGTAGTCGGCGAAGTTCATGACTTCCATCCCGCGGCGCTCGTGCGATTCGTGCTTCGTGCGATGCGCGTGGGCTGGATGTGGGCCGGCGTCGGGATGATGACGCTGGCCTTTTTCTCCCTGCTGGCGATGCTCTCCTTTGAAAACGTGAGCTTCGTCGTTCCCGTGACGGCCTTGAGCTATGCTGCTGGCGCCTTTGGCGCGACGTTGTTCTTGCACGAACGCATCAGCGCGCAACGCTGGCTCGGCGTTTTCCTGGTTTGCGTCGGGGTTACACTCGTCTGGCTTAGCAGGCGCTAAGCCACTCGTACACAATCCCTATTGCGGCGGCTTCTCCGGATCCACTTGCGTTGCTTTTCCGATTTTGACGGTTGATCCGAACCGCTTGTAGTTCGAGTATCGGACTGCAACCCGAATACGTACTTCCGGCCCCGTCTTGAAGTGCAGGTAGTCATCCGCTCGCGTATACGTCGGGAACCAGTAGTGGCCTTCGATATTTTCCCGATAGGTTTCAAACGTGGGGAAGGCTTGATCTTCCTTTTTCTTCAGCAACCCCGTGGCCTTTCCATGGGTTTTGACAATCTGCAAATCCTTGTCTTCCACCCAGATGCGCCCTTGAAAGTAGCGTTGTCCCTTTTCCGTTTTCACCGGCGTAATGTCAAAAACATACGTCCCGACTTCGTCGATGCGCTCTTTGCCGACGTACTTGACGTCATACTTGGGCAATTCGGCCGGCGTCATCACCAGCGGCCACACCTTTTCGATGTCATCAAAATCTTGCTGCGTCATGTTTATTCGCGTGAGCGTCGAAACCGGAGCAAACACATCTTTCTGGTAGCGCTTCCCCGCCGGCGTAAACAGAATGTCGCTTACCAGGTGGTACTCGCCGTCCGGTTGGCCATCGTCATCAAGAGTTTGCATTGTCACATCTTGGGTGTAGGTGTAATTATCGCGTTCTCTGCGGAACTCATCCTCGTGCTCGGTGAATTTCTGGATGATCTGCTGTACCGGCACCGAAGGCTGCTCATTGGAAATGTGCGAGGGCGCCTCTTGCTGAGGAGTGTTCATCTTTGGGGGATCAGCGGGCGCACTCGTTGTCGAGACGGCCCCGCGTGGCGGCGCCATCGGCCCTTGGTGCTGCGCCAGCATCGGCAGCGCCAGCACGCCGCATGCCACCAGAAAAAGCGTTCTCACTCTCATCTGCTTTCGTTCCTTCTGAGCGGTTTCAGCACTGATTCGATTCATTTTCACCCTGCTCCCAGCCTTCTTTCCAGTCTCTACTGTACTTGAAGATTTGATGCGGAGAAAACGGGTTTCGTGGCCCGTATCGTTCTGGCCACACTTTGGTCTGGAGCCTTGGGCAGCGCAGCTTCTCTGGGGCAGACGTGAAAATTATTGTTCGCGGAGCAGCTTGGCCGGCTCGATCGATGCCCTAAGCGCTTTCGCTACTTCTCCAGCGATGTCTTCCTGGACCAACAAGATGTCGTCGAACGGCCGGTCGTAGGTTTCCGACCAGACCACGTACCCGTTGTCCGCACGAATCAATCGCGCGTCCACCCGCAACCTGGCGCCCGACTTCCGCACGCTCCCATCGAGCACATAAACGACACCAAGCGACTTGGCGATCTCGGCGATGGTTATTTGCGGAGCCCCATGCGATCGCGGCCATAATTTGCCTTTGAAATAAAACGAGGATGTGGGAGGCGGTACGCGAAGGCCCGGGATTTTGCTGAGTTTGTCGATCAGTTCCTCGGTCATGCCATCGGCGAAGGGTTCCTGGTTCATGTCATCGGTCAGGTCCAGAAACGGAAGCACGGCGATGGAATTCTGTCGCTGCGGGGCCGTGGCGAGTGAGGCTGAGCGCTTGTTGGTCGCGAACCTCCCGTAGAACAGAAACGCAACGACAAGCGCGAGGCAAAGCGCCGCGCCAGTGGCCCACAGGTAATCGGCTCTGAGCCGTGCGCCGGACTTTCCAGGTACATCGAGCGCATTGGTGCTCGCCGGGGGCGAAGGTTCGCTGTCCGCAGCCCGCGCAGAGCCCGCCGGCGCGATGGAGTCATCCACCCACGGGCTGACCGTCGCCACCATCCGATACCCCAGTCGCGGCACAGTCTCGATGTAAACAGGCTGCTTGGGGTCGTCGCCGAGCAGACGGCGCAGCGATGCCACTGCTTGGTAGACGGAGTCCGGAGCGACGGTGACGTCGGACCATACCTGGTTGAGCAAGTCATCGATGCTGACAACTTCACCGGCGTGCTCGGCGAGGCACAGCAGCAATCGCATCGTCCGCACTTCTACCCGAGCGGTTTCTCCATCTCGGAAAATCTGGCCGGACTTCGGATTGATGCACCAGGCACCGATGCGCAGTGTTGCGTTGGTTGGGCGTTCCATGCAGGATCGGTGATGATGCTCGGTCGTCAAACAAGAATAGCCGCGCCAAGTATACCAACGCCGCGAATAATCGCCGATAGCTAGACTCGACTGTGAGATGCAACCAGCCAGTTAGCGGTGAAGACCTCTACTATTTCCGCTTCCCTACCCAGGCGCCGTCGGAGCGTCCTTCCACGCGCATCCGGCCCTTGCCGGAATCGCCATCAATCCAACCGGTGAGGAACGCATTGACCGGACCCGGAGTTCCTTGCCGGCTTTCTTTCGGCCACTCCCCCGCGAACGAGAGTTCCACGTAGCCGTTCCGCCAGGTGCCAGTGATCGCGCGGCCCTCTCCCAGAGGGCCGGACCATGTTCCGGCTACCTTGTTTCCGTCGCGGTGCAATTCCATCAACGCTTGCATTCCGCCAGCGTCGCTGGAATAGCGCATTTCCCACGAACCGGCGACGTCGGATTCGTTTTTGATGTTTTGCGGCGCAGCGGGCGTAATCCGCACGTTGGAAAAATAGGCCTCCTCGTCGGTGAAGCTCCACAGCCCGACGGCGCCGTGCAAATCCTCGCCTTTCAAACCATCCACCACCAGACTCGGCTTGTCCGATCCATTTAGATAAAGTTTAGCGGCCCGTCCGGCCACCTCGATCCGCACTTTTGTCCAAGTCTCCATCGCCAGTTCTGCATGAGACTCATAAACCCACGGCCATTCCCGGCGCAGGCGATACCACCCGTAGTCCGGAGCCGAAACGTACTGGACGGAATGGTTGCGCATCGCCTGATCAGGGGCCGCAGAATTTCCCGGCCTCAAGTAGAACAACTCGTAGTGCGAGGAATCCGGCCTGACGCGGAAAGCAATCCCCACGAAGCCCGGATAGCGTACGCCGGGCGGCACTGTGGTCTTCAGCGCGATGTCCGCCTCGATCGCGCCATCCTGGAAGTCGGTTCCGGGCAGCAGTGCGAGACCTTCGCGGTCCTCCCCTTCGATGGTGATGCGGACGGATTTGCGTCCCTGGTAGTTCACCGCTTCCGGCTTCACTTTCGATGCAATCAGGCCAGCCGTATCACGCAGAGGAAAAGTCTGCACGCGCGGGGGCGTCTCTGCGAAAAGGCAACTAGCCGCCAAAAGTAAGATCGCGCTGCAACTCAGGCCATGCTTGAGGAGGATCAGGCGAACTGCTTCTTGTCGAGTAGTCATCTGCGTTGTGACCTCACCCCCTGCTTGCGATTTGTCCCGGGACTTGTTCATGTAGACGATTCGGCCAGCGAATCGGTAGCAAGCCGCTCGGGAGTGCTCCCACAGTGCGATTTCAGAAGTATTCAGAGTGTTTCAGGCCAAATTCAGGACTTCTGGGCCTCACCTGGGTATCGTGGCCTTGCGGATAGCAAACAAATCAGAGCTGAAAGAGGGGACATCGGATGATTGGAAATTCTGCACCCAGAGCATCGGAGAAAAGGAACGCCCTATTAGCAATCGTCGTGGGCGGCGGGATTGCCGGGACTCTGGACCTGCTACAAGCGTGCATCCTGTTTGGCTGGGACATCCCACTCGTGATTGCCGGCGGCCTGCTCGGCCGAGGGGCTTTCCAGGGAGGCGCCGGCACCTACGTTCTTGGCATCGCGTTGCACTTCTTTATCGCTTGCTCAGCGGCTGCGGTTTACTACGCGGCGAGCCGCTGGCTGAGTTTCTTGAGGGAGCACCCGCTCGTGTGTGGTCTGTTTTTTGGCGCCGCGGTGGAAGATGTGATGCGTTTTGTCGTTCTACCCCTTTCCGCGCTTCGTTCCAAGGGTCCATACAAACTAAACGACTTGATTCTCGGGCTGATTGTGCACATGGTCGTGGTCGGGCTCCCCATTTCCATCAGCGTTCGGCGGTTTGCAAAATAGAGTCGCGTCCGCTTTCATGTAAGACTTTCCAGGAAGGGTAGCAAGAGACGCGACAAAGACCTGGAAAGCCACCGTACCGAAATCGGGCGGCAAAGCAGTCAGCGTCAACTTCCCGCTGGCGATCACTTTTCAGAAGTAGAGAGTTGAATCCGGATGGAGTGATCGAGCGGGCTCCAGTTAGCAATAACCGGCCACCCCTCCCCTGTTTTTTCAAAAGTGTTGATTTTAAAGGAACTTTAAGTTGTTTTAGAATCAACACTTCCAGAAGTGTTGATTTTAAAGGTAGTTAGAGGAGTGTTTTTCCGGCATTTTGTAAGCGTTGCTTCTAAATGACTTCTACGTTTATCCTGGTCGAAGTCCGACTGCGGCGACAGACAAGTCCCCATTTGGCACGCAAACTAGCCCTACGCCAATCGGGAGATTCATTCAGCCGAATCCGCGGGATAGAGCAAAAATGATGCTCGTGTGGAAATAAAAAGACGGCCTGAAGGCCGTCGCGTCAAACTTGTTCCGCACCCTTACCTGATAAGTATAGTAGCTAAAGAACTATAAGTGAGTCAAGAAATTCTTTGAGGAATAGGGCCCTTGGGCCCACCGATACGGATGAAACACGGGCACACCTGTGATCCAAGAAATCATTTTGTATGAGGATGGGTTATCGAACGGACTGGAAATTGACTTCGATCGGCGCAGGGCGTATTCCTAACGGGTATCGCGGATGAACGGGGTGGAACGATGACGTTAAAAGATCTGACATTCGCAGGGCGAATGCTGCGGAAGAGTCCAATCTTTGCGCTCACCGCCGCACTGACGATCGCCCTAGGCGTCGGCGCGAGCACGGCCATATTCAGCGTGACCAATGCGGTCCTATTGCGCCCGCTTCCGTATAAGGATCCCAATCAGCTCGTCATTATCCCCAGCGATATGCGCAATCGTGGCGTCAAGGACTTCCCATTTTCCAACGCAAATTTTATAGATTTGCGCGAAGCCACCAAGAACGAATTCCAAGGGCTCGCAGGCGTGTTCACCTTCCCCTTAACGTTGACCGGCGAGGATGGCATGCCGGAACAAGTGCACGCGGGCGTTGTGACGACGAACTACTTCCAGCTGGTTGGGGCAAAGATCGCGTTCGGCCGTGATTTCTCCGACGAGGACGGCCAACCGCAACCACCACCGCCTGCGCCGGGAACGCAATCGGCAACGCCACCGCAGCGCCTGCCGATCATGGCTATCATTAGTTACGAATACTTCCAACGGCGGTTCGGCAGCAATCCCGCTGCCCTCGGACAATCCTTAAACAAGGGAAAGCCCTTTAGTCCGCGAATCGTCGGTGTGCTAGCGCCGCATTTTCAGATCTATTTCCCGCCCTCGGCAGACCAGGAAGCCGCGCCCGAGATCTGGGTTGCCAATCGCCTCGGTTATGACGCAGCGCAACGAAACGGTGTCTCGATGCACGTTATCGGCAGATTGCAACCAGGCATCACCATCGGACGCGCACAAGCTGCCGCTGATCAGGTCGCCGCGGACGCGCGCAAGAATTTTACGATCGAAAATACCGCGGGCTACGCAATCCGCGTCGAGCCGATGCGGCAGCATCTGGTCGCGGAAGTGCGCCCCGCAATTCTAGCGTTGATGGGAGCCGTGATTTTTCTTCTGCTCATTGCCTGCGCTAACGTGGCCAACCTTTTGTTGGTGCGAGCTTCTTCGCGCCAGCGCGAACTTGCAATTCGCTGCGCGATCGGCGCCAGCACGTGGGACATCGCCCGCCAGATCCTTACAGAGGCATTATTGCTCGCGGCCATTGGCGCCCTAGGCGGCCTCGGGATCGCATGGCTCGGCATTCACGAACTACTCGCCATCGCTCCGGCACATCTCCCGCGCCTCGACACGATTCGGATTGATACGACCGTGCTGATCTTTACTGTAATCTCGAGCCTCGCCGCCGCCGCAGTCTTCGGCCTGGCGCCGGCGTGGCGCGCAGCTCGTCCAGACGTAATGCTCGTTCTGCGAGGCACAAGCCGAAGCGAAGGCCTGGCCAGCGGCGGTCTCTCTCGCAGGATCGTCGTCGGACTCGAAGTCGCTCTCGCCTATGTACTCCTCATCGGCTGCGGGCTTATGGTCCGCAGCTTTCTCGAATTACAGCGCATCGATCCGGGATTCAACCCTCATGGCCTGCTCACCTTTCAAGTCCAGTCCGATCGATTTCTGCAGAAACCGGAAGAACGGGCCGTGGCTACCCGGCAGCTCGAAGAGCGCCTGCGCGCTATCCGCGGCGTTCAAAGCGTAACGGCCTCAAATCCATTTCCGCTGACGGGTGGCTTCAGCCCGATTCGCTGGGGCACTGAAGAAGCGCTCGCCGACGCCAGCAAATATAAGGCAGTCGATCCGCTGATCGTGCTTCCGGGCTACTTCGAAACCATGGGCACAAATCTACTGGAGGGCCGCACCTTCACTGACGACGACAACCAGCCTGGCCGCACTTATGCTGTCGTGGATAAAATTCTTGCTGGTCGTGCCTATCCGGGACAGTCCGCGATCGGCAAGCGCATTCTCATCCGCATTCAAACGCCGGAACCCGTATGGGTCGAGATCATTGGCGTAGTCGCCCACGAGCGGGGTGTGTCCCTGAGCGAGCCCGGCCGCGAGCAAGTCTACTTTACCGACGCTTACGTGGGCTCAGGGGCCACCGATCACTGGGCACTTCGCATCGGCTCCGATCCATCGAAATACGCAAACGACATTCGTGGCGCGATCAAGGGATTCGACTCGCATCTCTTGATCACCGACTTGCAGCCGATGGATGCGGTAATGGAAAAGGCGCAAGCAGGCACACGCTTTTCACTATTGCTGATCGGAGTGTTTGCGATGATCGCCGCGCTGCTCGCGGGCGTAGGGCTTTATGGCGTGCTGGCGACGGTCGTGCGGCAGCGTACCGCCGAGATCGGCGTTCGCATGACGCTGGGCGCCAAGCCTGGCCAAATCTTCCAGCTGATCGTAGGGCAGGGGCTGCGACTTACAACGATCGGCGTCGCTGGCGGTCTAATCGCCGCCTTTGTCCTCACACGCGGGATGAGCACAATGCTGGTGGGCGTTAAGACCACCGACCCCGCAACCTTTGCGATAATGGCGATGGTATTCCTCTTCATCGCTGCGTTGGCGTCCTGGTTGCCCGCATGGCGAGCTGCAAGTCTTGATCCGACGGCAGCACTCCGCGAGGAGTGAGAAGCGGCGGACATGGAAACTGAAGAATTACAGAGCGTCCATGACCAAGGTGAACGAGGTGCTGACACCCGACCAACAGACCGAGTTGAAGAGCAAGATGGAAGCTGCAAAGTCGAAAGCACCGATGCAGCCGTGATTTAAGAAACCACGCGTTTAATTAGCGAAACATAGGAAAGAGAAGCGCCCGGTTCGGAAGAGCCGGGCGCTTTCGTTTATTCGGAGCCGAGGAAGGCGTAGCGGAAGAGGAAGAGTACGCTGAGGATCCAGATGAGCGGGCTGATTTCGCGGTGGCGGCCGGTGCCGACTTTGATGAAAGTGAAGGAGAGCAAGCCGAGGCTGAGGCCCGTGGCGATGCTGAAAGTGAGAGGGGTGGCGACAAGGGTCATAAAGGCGGGAAAGGCTTCGCTGAAATCGTCCCACTTAACGCGGGCGACGGCGCCGCACATAAGGGCGCCGACCAAGATGAGGGCGGGAGCGGTAGCGTAAGAAGGAATCGCGGCGACGAGCGGAGCGCAAAACATGGCGATCAGAAACATGGCGGCGATGACGACGTTGCCGAGGCCGGTTCGTGCTCCGGCGGCGACTCCGGCGGCGCTTTCTATGTAGCTGGTGACGGTGGACGTGCCAGCGAGGGCGCCGAAGATGGTGCCGAAAGCGTCGGCGAGGAGGGCGCGGCTGGCGCGGGGGAGTTTGCCGTCGCGCAGGAAGCCGCCTTCTTCGCAGACCCCGACGAGAGTGCCGACGTTGTCGAAGAGATCGACGAAAAAGAAGACGAAGATTAATTCGCCGAGACCAATGCTGGCGGCGGCGCGGAGATCGAGTTTAAGAAACGTGCCGGAAGGATGCGGCAGCGAGAAAAAATTTGCGGGCCAGTGTGCGAGGCCGAGAGGAATACCTGCGAGAGTGATGGCGACGATGCCGATGAGAATGGCGCTGCCGATGCGGCGAGCCATCAGAATGGCGATGAGAATCAGGCCCAGAGCTGCGAGGAGAACCTGGGGATCGGAGACTTTGCCGATGCTGACGAAGGTGGCGGGATTGGCGACGATGATTTTCGCGTTGCGCATTCCAATGAAGGCGATGAATAGGCCGATGCCGGCGGCGGTGCCGTACTTGAGGCAATTGGGGATACCGTTGACGATTTGTTCGCGAATGTTGGTGAGCGTGAGGAGGAGGAAGAGCAGGCCGGAGAGAAAGACGACACCAAGAGCAGTCTGCCAGGGAACGCCGCGGCCAAGGACGATGGAATAAGTGAAGTAAGCGTTGAGGGACATGCCGGGAGCGAGGGCGATTGGATAGTTGGCCCACAGGCCCATGATGAGCGTGGCGATCGCGGCGGAAATGCAAGTGGCGAAGAGAACGCCTTCGACGGGCATGCCGGCTTCGGAGAGGATGCGCGGGTTGACGACGACCACGTAGGCCATGGTCATGAAGGTGGTGAGGCCAGCGAGAAGTTCTCGGCGGACGGTGGTATGGTTTTCTTCGAGATGAAAAACGCGGTCGAGCAAACGGTTTCCCTTCCAATAAAAAGGTGCGCCACTATAGGCCAGCAAAGGCCCGAGGTCAATGCGGAAGACTGGACTCGCGATCGGACCAGTGTTCGACGATGTCGCGGACGACTTTGTCGCCGACGATTTGCGCGGCTTCCAACGCGGGGAAATACGCGGAGTAGTTGCCGGAGACCAGGGATTTGAGGCTGTCGGCAACGGCGGTACCGGGGGGCTCGCGGTCGTAATTGCTAACGGTGCGGAGAACAAGGACGCGCTGGAGGTCCACGCGGCCGGCTTGGTTCAGAAAGGTGAGGGCTTGCAGGGTGCCGGTGTCTTCCATGGCGGCGACCATGTAATTCCCTTTTCCGCTGGTGTAGTAGCGGGTCCAGGCGTTGGCCCACTCGTCCATTTTTGAGCCGTGCCAGAAAGTGCTGGAGGAAATGGTGTCGCCGTGGGTGACGAAGGGAGGCTTTGTGGCATTCGGAAATTCCTTGAAGCGGGCTCGCGAGGTGCGCAGAGAATAGGAATCGGGAAGCGAAACGTCTTTTGTGAGTCGGAACGCCCAATCGACGAGTTGCGCATTGAGCATGTAAATTTCGCCTTCGAGTTCTTTGCGGACGGGTTCTTCGTAAGGAGTCGCTTTGCGCAGCGGGATGTAGCCGGTGGGCCAGTTTTCTGGAATTTGGCGCGCGTCGATTTCGTACGCGAGATCGCCATCGAGAACATGTTCGGCCCAAACCGCGGAACCGAGGGAGACGTCGGCGGGATCGCCACCGCCGATTCCCGCGACGAGCCAATAGGCTTTCGATAAATCGAAGCGCGGATCGAGACCGACAGCCATGACGGAGGCGGCGGCTTTGGCAGTGCCGACGCCGGTCAGGATGCCGAGGACGCCGTCTTTGTTCAGCCGGACGTGATGATAGCCGGCGGGGAGAGGAAGGATTTGATCGAGGTGCTCGCGCTCCACCCAGAGTTGATATTCGCCGGGAGTGTCGCCGGTGTCTTCGCCGCGTTCGAACATGGCGACGACGACGACTTTGACGGGAATCGGCTTGTTGGCTTGTATGCTTTGGGAAGAGAGCCGAAGTGGAAAAATGGCGAATAAAAAGAAAACTGAAACCCATCGAATTAGGAGCTTGCTCATGAAATCCCCCGGACACTTGATCTACTTGATCTGCCTGATATGCTGTGCTGCAAGCGAATGAGAATCTATATCACAGGTGGCAAGCGCAGAATTTAGATTGCTGCGCGAGGCATTCTTGCGGCAGGCGAATTGCTGGAGGAAACGTTCATGAAAACTACGGAATTGAATCCCTCACAGACTTTTCATTGGTCTAGTTTTTCGCGTGCCCTAGCTCTGCTGCTGGTAATGGCATCAACGGCCTTGGGTCAAGAAAAGCCTGCCGCGGCGCCAACGGCACGGAGAAGTCTTGAACAACTTGCAGAACTCAATCTGCAGGCGGCGCGGCAGAATCCGCTGCAGCTTCGGCATTTTCTGCTGGGGATGCCGAAAGGCGGGGACCTGCACAATCATCTGAGCGGGGCGGTTTACGCAGAATCCTGGATTCGCGCCGCAGCTGAAGATCATTTGTGCGTGGATGTGGCGAAGCTGGCTTTCGTGAAGGCGGCAGGTACTTCGGAAGGTGGATTGGAGCCCGCTTGCGGAGAAGGCAAAGTGCCGGCGGCGAATGCTTACAAGGAACAGCATCTATTTGACGCGCTGGTGGATGCTTTTTCCATGCGCGGATTCGTGCCTTCACCCGGGGTGACGGGGCACGATCATTTTTTTGATGCGTTTGCGAAATTTGGAGGGACGGCTCACCGGCATCTCGGCGAGTGGATCGACGAAGTGGCGACGCGAGCCGCGGCGCAGAACGAGCAGTATCTGGAGTTGATGCACACGCCGGAGTTTCCGACCACGGCCAAGCTGGCGACGGAGATCGGGTGGCAGGAGGATTTCGGAAAATTCCGCAAGGAATTGCTGGAGAGAGGAATTCACGAAGACATAGCGGCAGCAAGCGCGGCGCTGGACCAGGCGGAATCGCTGCGACGTGCGCGCGAGCATTGCGATCTGAAGGTTGCGGAGACGGCTTGCAAGGTGCAAGTGCGGTATCTGTGCCAGGTTTTGCGCGGATTGCCGAAGCAGATTGTTTTCGCGCAGACGGTGATGTGTTTCGAAGCGGCTGCGGTGGATCCGCGCTTTGTGGGAATCAATTACGTGATGCCGGAGGACGGATACACGGCGATCACTGACTACGCTGTGCACATGCGGATCGTCGCATTCCTCCACGCGCTGTATCCGAAGACGCACGTGAGCTTGCACGCCGGAGAGCTTGCGCCGGGATTTGTGCCATACGAAGGGCTGTGCTGCCACATTCGGATGGCGGTGGAGCTGGCGCAGGCAGAGCGCATCGGACATGGTGTCGACATCATGTACGAGAATGACCCGCACGCGCTGATGAAAGAGATGGCGGCAAAACACGTGATGGTGGAAATCAGTTTGACGAGCAACGATGTGATCCTCGGGGTGAGCGGAAAAGATCACCCGTTCCCGCTGTACCGGCTGTTTGGAGTGCCGGTGGCGCTGTCGTCGGATGATGAGGGCGTTTCGCGGATCGACATCACGCATGAATACGTGCGCGCGGTGCAGACTTATGATTTGCGCTACGCGGATCTGAAGCGGATGGTGCGGACCAGCCTGGAGCACAGTTTTTTGCGCGGGGCGAGTTTATGGACCGCGCCGGATGATTTCAAGCATGTGGTTTCGGTCTGCTCGGAGGGTCCGCTGGGTGCGGACAAGTATTCTTCAAGGTGCGCGGATTTTCTGGGGTCCAATGAAAAAGCCAGCCAGCAATGGGAGTTGGAGCGGCGTTTCCGCGAATTTGAAGCTGGATTGTGAAGGCTGTTTTTTGACCGCACCGTGCGATCGAACGATTTTTGACCAGCACGAGAGCTACTGGATTTCATTTTGCTTGCAGTTTCACCTTGCATGGAATCTACGAGACCTGTATCGTAGCCGCCTTTATTCTCATTCGAACTGAACTGGAAAAAGGAATAGCCCTTGATGGAGACGCCTACGCAAGCAGGTGCGCAGTCTGCTGGCGGCTACGGACTGCGGCGGGACGCGCTTTCGCCGATGGAGACGCTGGCGCAGTCGGTTTCCACCATTGCGCCGACGACGACTCCGGCAGCAACCATTCCATTGGTTTGCGCGCTGGCGGGAAATGGCACGTGGCTTGCGTATGTGCTGGCGACGGCGGCAATTCTCCTGGTGGCGTTGTGCATCAGCCGGTTCGCGCGGTACTCGTCTTCGCCAGGTTCGCTTTATACGTATGCGTCGATGATTCTTCCACCGTCTCTGGGGGCGACCGCGGCTTGGAGCCTGCTGCTTGCGTATATCGCGACGGGATCGAGTGTCATCGGCGGTTTCTATCACTACGCGAACTTGTTGCTGCACGATGCCACTGGCCGCGTGGCTTCCGGAGTTTTCCTGGCGCTGCTCGTTACCGCGATATCGATTGGAATCGCGTGGCGCGACGTGAAGATTTCGGCGCGGCTGATGTTGTGGATTGAAGCGGTTTCTGTAACGCTGATTATGACCGTGGTCGTGCTCGTTCTGGTGCGGCACGGCCTGCATCTGGATTGGACGCAGCTTCGCTTGCGCGGCATGACGGGGAGCGGGCTACGGCTGGGGTTGGTGCTGGCGCTGTTCAGTTTCGTGGGATTCGAAAGCGCGACAACGCTGGGTGCGGAAGCGCGCAATCCGCTGAAAACTATTCCTCGCGCAGTGATTCAGAGCGCGCTTCTCGCGGGCGCCATTTTTATTCTTTGCGCTTACACCGAAGTTCTGGGATTACGCACGGTTGGGCAGGATCTGGGGAAAAGCGAAGCGCCAATGCGCGTGCTCGCCAGTGTGGGCGGCGTGCCGGTTCTGGGATTGTTGATCGATATCGGAGTGCTGGTAAGCATGTTCGCTGGAACACTGGCGTGCATCACGGCGGCAGCGCGCGTGCTGATGCTGATGTCACACAACGGGCTCGCACACGGGTCGCTGCGCACTACACACGCGCGGCATGAAACGCCGGGCCGGGCGATCGTCGTGACGGGCATCGCGGCGGTCGCGCCGGTAGCAGTTTTGGCGGCTCGCGGCGCGAGCGGGTTGGATGTGTACGGCTGGATGGGTTCGCTGGCCACGTACGGATTCATCGTGACGTATGCTTTGGTGTGCGTGGCGCTTCCCCGCTATTTGCGGGACCACGCTGCCTATCGTCCCGGAGCGCAGATCATTCCGTGGCTGGCGTTCGCAGCCATGCTGCTGGCGCTGTTCGGTAATCTCTATCCGGTTCCGGAAGGACCTTACGGCAAGCTGCCGTTCATTTACCTCGCCTACCTTTGCGCGGGGATGCTTTGGTTTTTCCTACAAAGGCGCAGAGAAGAAGCGCCGCCGACAGAGAGCTAAGCGCGTATTGGCTCCTGCGAGCCGCCTCGTTTTCCACAGGAAGAGAAAAACAAATTAGTGTGAATCAAATATTTCATTACTGTTACAAACGGAATTGGCATAGTTTGTTCCCAACATTTTGGGTGCTATCCACAGGGCTTGGCGAGGCCAGGAAAATCGCCTTACTCATCGCAGTTCCGAGAGAGTCCTGGGAGGATTTAATCGGCCGAGTGTATCTCGACAAATTCAGGAGGCCGTTGCGAATGGCTAAGAGCAAGAGAAACACATTATTCGTCTTTTTCGGCACTTCCTTTCTCTGCTGTTGTATTCAGTTGGTCCTCTCCTTCCCTGTTCATGCACAGCAAACTTTAGGCGGAATCACCGGCACGGTCACCGATGCTTCCGGCGGAATTTTGCCGAACACCACGGTGAACCTCGTGAGCGACCAGACCAAGCTCAGCCGGACGCAGAGCACTAACAGCGGGGGCATCTACGATTTTGTGAACTTGCCGATCGGCAGCTACACGCTGACATTCACGCACGACGGATTCGAAACACAAAAAGTTCCTTCGATTGTGGTGCAGGCGGACCGCACCGCGACGCTCAACGCGACGCTGAAAGTCGGACAGGTAGGCACGACGGTGACGGTGGAAGCCAGCCCGCTGATGAACGCGGTGGACACCACCAACGGGTACATCCTTGAAAAAGATCAGATCGAGTCCGTTCCCCTGCCGACGGGAAGTTTTACGGGGATCGCGATTCTCTCGCCCGGCGTCAACGCGGAACTCTCCAGCGGAACGGGCGTGAACAATGGATTAGGCAATCAGCCGATCTGGGCCAATGGCCAGCGCGACACCAGCAACACGTTCATGATGAACGGCGTCGACGCCAGCAACTTGTTCAATGGGAAAAGCACCAGCTCAGTGTCTTCCGCCCGTATTGTGAACAATACGGGCATCGGCGGCGCAGCCAGCCTTTCCAGCACGACTGCGGAACCGATCCAGAGCACCGCTTCACCCTATCTCGCAATCGGCCAGGCGCTGCCGACTCCCGCACCGGAGACTATCCAGGAATTTCGCGTAAATACTTCCATGTATGACGCGCAGCAGGGTTCCACCAGCGGCGCGCACATTGACATCAGCACGGCTTCCGGAACGAACGATATCCACGGCAGCGCCTATGTCCACCGTGGAACGGATGCGCTGAACGCGGCGCCGTTTTTCTACAATGCCGACCCAAACATCCCGGCAAGCGACAAAGTTCCAGAACTTCATCGATACACCGCGGGCGGCACCCTGGGCGCGCCAATCATCAAAAACAAACTTTTTGCTTTTGTCAGCTTCCAGCACACGCACGATTCCGATCAGGAGATCGGCAGTTCGCGCGTGGCGGTTCCTCCTGGACTGACGGATAGCAACCGGAACGACCCTGCCGCGTTGGCTGCCCTAGTGAATGGCAACTTCCCCGCTGCCGCTACAACCAACGCCACGGTGGGAGTGGCCCCTGGAGACATCAATCCCATCGCGTACGGCCTGCTCAATTACAAACTTCCGAACGGGCAATACTTGATTCCTTCGGCCAGCACCAATCCAGCCGTCAACCCGATCAGCATCAACTTCCCGGAAAACTCTTTTACGGTTGGAACAGCCTATTTTCTGGCAAATCAGGCGGTCGGCGACGTGGACTGGAACGTCAACTCCAAAGACACCCTGGCCTTGAAATACTATTACCAGCACGACCCCAGCATCGCTCCCTTCGCCTACTCCGGTTCTCCGGGATTCACACAGCATCTGGATGCCGGCAGCCAAGTCGCTTCCATCACCAACACCCAGACAATTACTCCGAGTTTCAGCGTCGCCGAAGTATTCGGCTTCATCCGCGAGAAGGTCTATAGCACCATCGACCAGCCGTTTACGCCACAACAATTCAGCACCTACGTTCAGAAACTCACCGGACTCTCGACGGCGGATTCCACCATTAACACTTTCGGATCCACCTTTTTCCCTGGCATATCGATTGTGGATAACTACGGGAATGAGGCCCCCTACAACACGGGTTTTGTCCCCAACGCCGGTATGAATATCGGCAGCGGCGCCAATTCGCAGGGGGCTTTCACTGGCGTGTTCCAAAACCGGTTCATGCCTTCGGCAAATGCTATTTGGGTGCATGGGAAGCACACCGTTACGTTTGGCGGCAGCTTTGCTTACACGCAGCTCAACACCCGCGATGAGCGTACCAACAAGGGCGTCGCGGCGTTCGCGGACTTCTCGCAATTCCTACAAGGCCTGGAAACTTCTTACAGTCCCAACGGCTTTGTTACTTCTGCGTTTCTCCAGGGCGATGCTAATCGCTACTATCGCTCCAAAGACAGCGGCGCCTACGTGCAAGATAAATTCCAGCTGCGCCCCAATCTAAGCATCACCGCGGGCCTGCGCTTTGATGACCACGGCGGCCTCACGGAAAAATATGGGCGTATATACAATTTCGAACCTTCGCTGTACAACTACGACGCTGGGACCGACACGATCGTCTCCAACGGCTTAATCATCGGCGGAAACAATAAACAGTTCCCGACGAAGGGCGTCAGCAACTCCACGTTGACTGGCAGGCAGTGGGGTCTTGCTCCCCGCCTGGGTATCGCCTGGAGCCCCAATATGTTTCACAACAAAATTGTAGTTCGGGCAGGCTGGGGCATGTACTACGATCGCGGCGAACTCTTCACGTATCTTTCTCCTGGTGTCGCGGCGGGTGTGATTCCCGGCGGGCCGTTCGGGGTCAACCAGTCTCCGCCCTTTGTGAATTCCCAGGTATGCACAGCGATTGGGACTTTTTACGAGGATTTCATTCCAACGTGTGATCCCACTCAGCCGAATGGTGGTTCATTTAATAATCCTTGGGGCGCTAAACTTCAGAGTCCGCCTACCGGCAATCCGGCTACGATCAGCTTGCCCAACGCGGCGGCCATCGAGAGCGGCTCACAGCTATTTGCTTTTGCAGATTACAATCGGAAAAATAAGCTTCCGTACACCTTCAATCACATCCTTGATATTCAATGGCAGCCGCGAAATGACCTATTGATCGAGGTGGGCTACGTTGGCAACCTGGGCCGTCACGAAGTCATTCCTATTCCGTTCAACCAGGCTGGAATCGCTTCGCCAAGCCACGCCATCCACGGGCAGAATTATACCTATGGCTACAATATCCTCGCGCCTGTGGGTTGCAATCCTACGCTGAACCCAGCTGCTTGCGCGTATACACCCACATGTAATGCTAGCGGCAACGCGTCAGGTTGCGGATTCATGGGCCTGCCCGATGGGAGCACCATGGTCGCCACGTACGAGGGCGGCAACGTGGACCTCCGCGTTCCTTTCATCGGCTACTCGTCGGAATCCGAGTCATACACGGCGGTCGGCATCTCGGCCTACAACGCGCTGCAGGCGCATGTTGAAAAACGCTTGAGCCACGGGCTGCAAGTCGGCGTCTCATACACTTTCTCGCACTCCACGGATGAGCAGAGCGGCATGGGCCTCTTCTATAACGGAAATAATCCCACTAATCTGCGGAGTGGGTACGGCTTGTCGGATTTCGACCGCAAGCACGTCCTCAATTTCACCTATCTGTACCAACTTCCGAAGTTTTTTGAAGTAACTTCGCTCAAGGGAAGGTTTGCAGATGGCTGGGCCATTGCGGGCCTTGCGATTATCCAAAGCGGGCAGCCGTACAGCGTGATCGACTACTCCGGAGCAGTGGGCAGCATTTTCTACGGCACCTCGGACGGCATCACCAATCCGATCGTGCCGCTTGGTACCTGTACGCCTTCGAAGGCTTTGACCGGGGCCAGCGGGGCTGCACCGGGTGCGCCTGCACTAAATGCTGCTTGTTTCACTCTGCCGCTGCTGAATCCGGGTGATCTGGGAGGCGCGATTCCTGCCGGAGACACTTATGAAACCAACTTCACCACCGGGCAACGAAACATTTTCAGACAGGCCTGGCAGAAGCGGACGGACATCTCGCTGGTGAAGACGACGCAGATCACTGAAAGGGCTGCGCTCAAGTTCAGTTTCGACGTGTTTAATCTCACGAATACGGCGAGTTTCGACATCCCCATCGACAACGTCTCGCAAAACTTGTTCTTCAACGATTTCCCGGTTTACGGTTCAAGTCTATATTCCTCTCCGACAGCCAGTGGACTGGGAATCGTGAATAAGACCATCGGAAGTCCGCGCCAGATTCAAATGTCGCTGAGGCTTAGCTTCTGACGCGTGGGGCGGCTCAGCCCCTACCCGCCAGGAAACTGCAACATTAGAGGCGGCCCTAACTGCGATTTTGTCAGTGGGCTGAGGCGGAAAGTGATATAAAGCTCCAGATTCCGGCTGGCGCGATCGCGCGGCGGAGAGGAGCTCACCTGCACGCCCCTTTGAGAAAAGCCGCGGCCGTCGGTGCGCTCGGCGGACTGCTGTTTGGTTTCGATACAGCTGTAATCGCGGGAACGACGCATTCGCTTACGGCCGTTTATTCATTGAGCCCCAGCAACCTGGGCCTAACGGTCGCCATGGCGCTGATCGGCACGATTATCGGCGCCATGTCCGCCGGAATTCCCGGACAGAAATGGGGCGGGCGTGAGACGCTCCGCATTCTTGCCGTCTTTTATGTTTTATCGGCGTTGGGATGTGCGTTCGCCTGGAACTGGTACATCCTTCTTGCCGCCCGGTTTCTAGGAGGACTTGGCATCGGCGGATCGTCCGTCCTGGGTCCGGTTTATATCGCCGAGCTGGCGCCGGCGAAAATCCGCGGACGGCTAGTGGGACTCTTTCAGATCAATATCGTCTTCGGGATTTTGCTGGCGTATTTTTCCAACTATTGCATCGCGCGGCTGGGACTTGGGCCGGCGGAATGGCGCTGGCAGTTCGGCGTCGCGGCAATTCCAGCAGTTCTGTTTCTCGCGATGCTCTTCGGTATTCCTCCCAGCTCGCGGTGGCTGGTGACGCAAAATCGCGTTGCGGAAGCGCGCTCGGTGCTGCAATTGATGGATGCGGAGAATCCTGAGGCCGAGCTGAAAGAGATCGTCGACTCGATTCACTTGGAGCGTCTGCAAATGGCGGAGCCGCTCTTCGCGTGGAAATACCGGCTGCCGATTTTTCTGGCGATTACCATCGGGATGTTCAACCAGCTCTCGGGCATCAATGCGATTCTCTACTATTTGAATGACATTTTTGCCGCGGCGGGATTCAGCAAGGTTTCCGGGGATCTGCAAGCGGTGGCTGTCGGCAGCATGAACTTGATTGCGACGCTGCTGGCGATGTCGGTGATCGACAAGCTGGGGCGGAAAACACTGCTACTGATTGGATCGCTGGGGACGGCGGCGTGTTTGGCTGGAGTCTCCTGGGTGTTCTTTACTCAGAGTCACCGGGGCTTGCTGCTGTGGCTGTTGGTCGGATACATCGCCTTCTTTGCGATCTCACAGGGAGCGGTGATCTGGGTTTACATCAGCGAAATTTTTCCCACGCGGGTGCGCGCGAAGGGCCAGGCGCTGGGGAGTTCTTCGCACTGGATCATGAATGCCCTGATTGCCTACACGTTTCCGCAACTGGCAAAATCTTCCGGCGCGTACCCCTTCGTGCTGTTTTCCGCCATGATGGTAGTGCAATTCTTCGTGGTGCTGTTGGTGTTCCCGGAAACCAAGGGAGTCACGCTGGAGCAGATGCAGCACCAGCTTGGTATTGAATAGCGGAAAGCGTGGTTTCCGCGTCAGCCAACTTTCTCAGGACCGGTGCCAGTACATGTCCCAACCGAGGTAGCGCGTGGCGGCTTCGTGGACTGCCGACGCAACCGTTGAAAAGTTAGCCGCCACGTGATGCTCGAAGCCGCGCTCGCAGATATAGCGCAAAAGTTTCTGCAAATGAGGGATGCGCACTACGCCGGCGCCGCCGAAAGTTTCCAGTGAATCGTCGGTGAAGGCGCCCTCGCCGACGTAGCCGCGGATCTTCCCTTCCCGATCGTCCGTCGAGAAGCGCGCGAAACTCATCGGACCCGCTTTCACTCTTCCCACGCAGGTGCCAAACGTGTTTTCCTTGCCGACCGTGCCGGCGATGATTTCCTGGAAATCCATGCGGACATCCTGGAAAAAGTGCTTGGGAAGATTGCTGCAATGAAAACAAACGGCCTTGTCGGGATCGTCCGCGTAGTTGTTATTCCAGTCGAGCAGAGCGCTGGGAGTTTCAGAGGCCAGTTGCAGCGCATGCATGCCGACTACGCCGGCGATATCGACTTCGCAGGCGCTGGACATGCCTTCGTTGCTCATCATACTCATCACCGTGCAAGGCACGACGCCGAAATATTCTTCGAGCGAGGTCCAGCATTGAATGGCGCTGATGGCGACTTCGGTGTCGCGCATCCAGCCATCGATCACGGCGCCAAGCTTGGACATTTTGAGGAGGGCGGCATCCGGAATGCTCTGCGTGGAAACATACTTCCGGATAGATTGGAGTTTTTGCTGAGCGACGGGGTCGTCGTCTTTCATGCGGGCGATGCGCCCGAGGACTTCGGAGAGGTCGAGGGTCTCGACAGAGATGCCGCTGGCTTCAAGGATTTTTTCGCTATAGCGCACGGTGTTGAAGGCAGTGGGACGGGCG
>Ga0137409_10000402_pt1 | contig 47128 bp, 41 predicted proteins | sample CZODoug1_16funga_FD_122059 | JGI IMG/M metagenome (GOLD analysis project Ga0137409, IMG submission 122059) | Vadose zone soil fungal communities from Angelo Coast Range Reserve, California, USA - CZODoug1_16fungal (Hybrid Assembly) | ecosystem: Environmental > Terrestrial > Soil > Vadose zone...
ATCGAACTGAAGGACACCAACACCAAGAAGAACCGTTACACCATCAACGTCCTGGCAGACGATAACAGCTTCGAAAAGAAGGATCGCTCGGTGAACGAGCCGATTTTCTTCTACACCGGCGGGACCCGCGCAGCGATTGAACTGGTGGTCAACAAGGTCACCAAGTCGACCGCCACGGGCTACCTGAGCGTGCCGAAGGCGGCAGGCGCAACCTCGGCGAGCACGGCAACGTCCGGGCACTAAGCAATTTCCGCGGGGGCAGAACACCGACTCCTTGGAGCACACAAGACAGGGGAGGATTCCAGAGAATCCTCCCTTTTTTGTTGACGTTCATCCGGGAATAATAATTCACCGTAGTAGGTAGTAGGAAGAGTCTGGACACCGGTCGGCCCCTGTGCCAAGCTAGGGGCAGCCCGGCGGATCGAAAAACCGCAGTGGATTTCTCTGGAGGGGGAAAGCATGAAAGTACGATTCTCGATGGCAGTGGCAGCAACGCTGTTCGCGGGAGCGCTCGCGATGGCGGCGGACAACTCCTGGACCGGCTGGATCTCAGACAGCCAGTGCGGAGTAAAAGGCGCAAACGACAAGGCGGGCGAGTGCACGACCAAGTGCGTCAAGGAGCATGGCGCCAAGTACGTGTTCGTGAACGATGCCGACAAGAAAGTGTACGTGGTCGATGCGCAGGACAAAGTGGCGGCGCATGCCGGCCATCACGTGACCGTAAAGGGCACGGTGGACGGCGAAACGCTCAAGCTGAGCAGCATCGACATGGCTCCTGCAGTCAAGTAAGTCTTTGTTAGTTTTTTCATGACGGGCGTCCCGGTCGGGGCGCCCGTTTTGTTTTGTGCCGCGAAGTATTTCCGTTACGATGTTGTCCTGCCATGTCGACCCTTCTCATTCACGCCAGCCGTGCGCTAACCCCGATGACAGAAATTAACGACGCGGGCATCCTGATTCGCGAAGATTCCATTGAGGCCATCGGGCCGCGCTCGGGGATGACTTTGCCCGTGGGAGCACAGGAAATTCGCGCCACCGACAAGACGGCAATCCCTGGGTTTATAGATGTGCACATCCACGGAGCCGGCGGCCACGACATGATGGAAGGAACTGGAGCCGCCTTGCGGTCCATCACTCGCAAGGTCTCGGAATATGGCACCACCTCCCTTCTCGCCACCACTGTAACGGCCGGTACGGACGAAACTCTGCGCGCCGTCGAAGGAATCGCCGGGTACATTACTCAACAGCACGAAACGGACGAACCGCGCGCAGAAATCCTGGGGATCCATTTCGAGGGGCCCTTCATCAGCAAGGAGCGCCGCGGAGTACATCCAGCTAAATGGATTCAGTTGCCGTCGGCGGAAACGCTTAGCCGCTTCCTCAAGGCCGCCGCGGGGAATGCCAGAATTCTGACGATTGCGCCGGAATTGCTTGGCGCCGCTCCGTGCATCGATGCCGCGCGAGAAGCCGGTCTGGTCGTTTCCATGGGGCATACCGACGCAACCTACGAACAGGCTCGTGCGGCGATGGCCCGAGGGGCGCGCAGCGCTACTCACCTCTACAACGCGATGCGTCCGTTTTCACATCGCGATCCGGGCGTCATCGGGGCCGTGCTCACCTCGCCGGAGATCAATGCGGAGCTGATCGCCGACGGTGTCCACGTCGAAGAAGCCGCCATGAAGCTGCTTCTCCTCGCCAAGGGAGCCGCGCACATTACCCTAGTGAGCGACGGCCTCTCCGCAACGGGCATGCCGGACGGAAAGTACACACTCGGCGGCTTCGAAGTGACCGTCAGCGGCGGCGTCTGCCGGAATGCCGAAGGAATACTGGCCGGCAGCACGCTGACGCTGGATCGCGCGCTGCGCAATATCGTGGCGCTGGGCGCATCTCTGCAAGACGCCGTGCGAATGCTAACGCTGAACCCGGCTTCACTGTTAGGAATTGAATTCAAGAAAGGTTCACTGCGTGTGGGAGCGGATGCGGATATTTTGCTGCTCGATGAAGGATTGCATCTAGCGGGAGTTTGGGCCCGAGGTGTTCCGCTGAATTAGGGATTTAGGGGCATGTTGAGTTCCGCGGCGAGCTGCTGCGCGTCGAAAGGGCTGCAGGAAAAAAAGCGGCCGCCGACTTCCAGCGTGGGGACTGTACGATTTCCGTTGTTGGCTTTGATGACAATCGCTTCCCCCGACGGATCTTTTTCGATATCCACTTCGCGAAAATCCACACCGCGTTCCTTCAAGAAGGATTTTGCACGGCGGCAATCGGGGCACCACGTGGTGCTATAGATGGTAATAGGTTCCATCAGCTGCTCTACTTTGTTAGATGCGGGCCACCGCGCGAAGTCGCACCAAGCATTATGCGAGCAGCGGCAGAGGATACCTCAGGAACCCGCAACGAGGGCGCTGCGCCGCTTGGTGGCCACTTGGATGCGGATCAAAGCGCGCTGCAGCGCGATGTTTGCGCGGTCCCAATCGATGTTGGGATCGTTGGAGGCCAGGCGCTGCTCGGCACGAGCCAGCGCGTCTTTGGCGCGCTGCAGATCGATTTCTTCGGCGCGCTCGGCGGTTTCTGCAAGGACCGTTACGCGATCCGAAAGAACTTCGGCAAATCCGCGAACAATGGCGAGATGCGCGGACTCCTGGCCACCGGGATCGTGGTAGCTGAGTTCGCCGATCCCCAACTCGGTGATGAGCGGTGCGTGCCCCGGTAGTACGCCGAGATAGCCGCCTTCCCCCGGCAATTGCACCTCGATGGCTTTCTCGCGGAGCAACTGGCGCTCCGGCGTGACAACCACCAGCTCGATGGCTTCAGGAAGCATTTTCGTGATTAGGCGCTCGCCTTCATCTTCTCGGCCTTGGCAAGCGCTTCGTCGATCGTGCCGACCATGTAAAACGCCTGCTCCGGAACGTCGTCGTACTTGCCTTCCACGATTTCCTTGAAGCTGCGCACGGTATCTTCAATCTTCACGTATTTTCCTTCGAGGCCGGTGAACTGCGCGGCGACGAACATGGGCTGTGAAAGGAACTTTTCGATCTTGCGCGCGCGCGCCACGGTGCGCTTGTCTTCGTCGGAAAGTTCTTCGATACCGAGAATGGCAATGATGTCCTGCAGGTCCTTGTAACGCTGCAGAATGGATTTCACGCCGCGCGCCACGGCATAGTGCTCCGCGCCGACGATGCGCGGATCAAGAATGCGGGAATAGCTAGCCAGCGGATCCACCGCGGGATAAATGCCGCGTTCCACGATTTGCCGGCTCAGGTTTGTAGTAGCGTCCAGGTGCGTGAACGTCGCGGCCGGCGCCGGATCAGTGTAATCGTCCGCCGGGACGTAAATCGCCTGCACCGAAGTGATCGACCCGCTTTTCGTCGATGTGATGCGCTCCTGCAGTTCGCCGATTTCCGTATTGAGGTTCGGCTGGTAACCAACGGCGGAAGGCATGCGCCCGAGCAGCGCCGATACTTCGGAACCCGCCTGAACGAAGCGGAAAATATTATCGATGAACAGCAGGACGTCCAGGTGCTCCTGATCCCGGAAGTATTCCGCAACCGTGAGGCCCGTCAATCCGACGCGCAGGCGCGCTCCGGGCGGCTCGGTCATCTGTCCGTAAATCAAGGCCGCGCGTGATTTCTCCGTATTGCCGGGGATGATGACCCCGGATTCGGACATTTCCAACCAAAGGTCGTTGCCCTCGCGCGTGCGCTCGCCAACACCAGCAAACACGGACAGTCCGCCGTGTTGCATCGCGACGTTGTGAATAAGCTCCAGAATGAGCACGGTCTTGCCCACGCCCGCTCCGCCGAAAAGCCCGATCTTTCCGCCCTTCACGTATGGTTCGATTAAATCCACAACTTTGATTCCAGTTTCAAACATTTCAAGCGTGGTGGATTGATCTTCGAGCGATGGCGCTGGGCGGTGAATCGGATAGTGCGTATCACTGACGAGGGGGCCGAGCTGATCGACAGGCTTCCCGAGAACACTCATCACCCGGCCCAGGGTTGCCCGCCCCACGGGAACTTCAATTCCTTTTCCGAGATCGTAGGCCTTCATCCCGCGCACCATGCCCTCGACAGGCTCCATGGCGATGGCGCGGACGCGGCCTTCGCCAAGGTGCTGCTGGACTTCCGCGGTGACGTCGAGTGGTTCCGGTATCGAGTAGCCCTCGCTGGTAATGCGCACGGCGTTATAAATCGCCGGGAGGTGCCCCGCCTCGAATTGAATGTCCATGACGGGTCCGATGACCTGTAGGACACGCCCCACGCCTGCGTATTTCTCTGCCATGCTGCTTTCTCCTAAGCGCCGTAAGAAGCGCCGCTAACAATCTCGATAATTTCTTTGGTGATCGCCGCCTGACGCACTTTGTTCATGTGCAGCGTCAGGGCCTCAATGACGTCCCCGGCGTTCTTGGTGGCCGATTCCATCGCCGTCATGCGCGCCGCGTGCTCCGCCGCGGAAGATTCGAGCATCGCGCGGAGCAACTGCGTTTCGATGTAGCGCGGGAGCAACTTGCCGAGGAGCTGCTCCTCGGGCTGTTCGTAGATGTAATCCACCTGCGCACTCTCTTTTTCGGCGGCGGATTCTTCGTCCGCACGAACGGCCTCGACCGGCAGAAGCTTTGTGACCACCAGATTGGGCGTCATCACCGTCTTGAATTCGCTGAAGACGATGTACACCGAATCGATCTCTTCCTTCGCATAAAGATCCGTGACGAGCAGGGCGATCTCCCGCGCGGTCGCAAAGTCGACGCGCGCAAGCACGTTCACATATTCCGCGATGACGTTGAAACCCGCTTTTTTCAGCGAGTCGCGGCCCTTCTTGCCCACGGGGATCGTCGAAAGTTTCTTGCCCTTGTTGGCGCGGAAAAAATCGTGAGCCTTGCGCAGGATATTGGCGTTGAAAGCCCCGGCCAGGCCGCGCTCTCCCGTCAGGACGATGGCAAGAATACTTTCTTCCGGCCGGTGCGCCAGCAGCGAGTGCTGGGGCTCATCGATGCGCGCCATGATCGAACGCAACATGCGCGCGAGCTCTCTGGCGTACGGGCGCGCCGCGATCGCCGCTTCCTGCGCGCGGCGCAACCGGGCCGCGGCGACGAACTTCATCGCGCGAGTGATTTGCTGGGTGTTCTTCACCGAGCGGATGCGGCGCCGGAAATCGAGAAGCGTGGCCATCGTTATTCGTTAAGCGCCCATCCTCACTTCGCCGCCGCGGCAACGGCAGTAGCGAAACGTTCCTTGAAAGCATCGACGGCGGTCTTGATTTCGCCCTTGATGGCGTCGTCGAGAGCCTTCTTCGCTGCGATATTCTTCAGGATCGAGGGATAGTTCGTTTCGACAAACTGCAGAAACTCCTGCTCAAAGCGGCGAACTTCCGGGACCGGCACGGCGTCCAGCGAGCCACTCGTGGCAACGTAGAGACTGAGCACCTGCTTTTCCACCGGCAGCGGCACATACTGATCCTGCTTCAGGATTTCCGTGAGCCGCTGGCCGCGCGCGAGCTGCCCTTGCGTCACCTTGTCGAGCTGATCAGAACCAAACTGCGCGAAGGCCGCGAGCTCGCGGTACTGCGCCATATCGAGACGCAGCGATCCGGCCACCTGGCGCATGGCTTTGATCTGCGCGTTGCCGCCGACGCGGCTGACCGAAATGCCGACGTTAATCGCGGGGCGAATGCCGGCATTGAAAAGGTCGGCTTCCAGATAAATCTGACCGTCGGTAATCGAGATCACGTTCGTTGGAATGTAGGCGGAGACGTCGCCAGCCTGCGTTTCGATGACCGGCAGCGAGGTCAGCGAGCCGCCGCCGAGCTTGTCATTCAATTTCGCGGCGCGTTCCAGCAAGCGGGAGTGGAGATAGAAAACGTCGCCGGGGAACGCTTCGCGCCCGGGAGGGCGGCGGAGCAGCAGCGAAATCTCGCGATAGGCCTGCGCGTGCTTGGAAAGATCGTCGTAAAACGTGACGGCATGCCGCTTGGTGTCGCGGAAAAATTCACCCATGGCGCACGCGGCGTAAGGCGCGATGTACTGAAGCGAAGCCGGTTCCGCGGCGGACGAAGTAACGACAATGGTGTAGTCCATCGCGCCGGCGTCCGTGAGGGTCTTCACGACCTGCGCGATCGTCGAGCGCTTCTGCCCGATGCCGCAATAAATGCAAATGATGTCGCCGCCCTTTTGATTGATGATGGTGTCGAGAATGACGGCGGTCTTGCCGGTCTGGCGGTCCCCGATGATCAGCTCGCGTTGTCCGCGGCCGATCGGAATCATGCTGTCGATCGCCTTGATGCCGGTCTGCAACGGCTCGCGAACAGGCTGGCGATCGAGCACGCCCGGCGCGATGCGCTCGAGCGCGTTGCGCTGCTTGGTGGCGATGGGGCCCTTGCCGTCTACAGGTTGGCCCAGCGGATTCACGACGCGGCCAACGAGCGCTTCCCCCACCGGCACGGACATAATCGTGTTCGTGCGCTTGACGACGTCGCCTTCCTTCAGTTCCTGCGATTCTCCGAGGAGCACCACGCCGACTTGTTCTTCTTCGAGGTTGAGCGCGATCCCGAAGACGTTATGCGGGAAAGCGAGCATTTCCCCGGCCATGACCTTCTCAAGGCCATAGACGCGCGCAATGCCGTCGCCGACGCTGATGACCGCGCCGACTTCGTCGACCGAAACGGTCTGCTCGTAGTTCTCGATTTGCTCGCGCAGAATCTTGCTGATTTCGTCCGCTTTAATATTCGCCATGCCTGCTCCGTCGCTGAACCCTGGAATCCTTCGACAAAGACGCGCTCATGCGCGCCCCTGCAAAACCTTGCTCACTCGGCCGCGAGGCGCGCGCGCATCTCATTCAAGCGGCTGCGCAACGAACCGTCGTAAATGGTGTCCCCGATCCGCACGACCGCGCCGCCCAATAACGCCGGATCGAGCGCGTACTTTGTTTCAATCTTCTTGCCCGTCAGCCGCGCCAGCGTCGCCGCCATTTCTTTCTTTTGCCCTGCGCTCAATTCGACGGCGGAAGAAACCTCCGCTTCGGCAACTCCCTGCCGCTGGCGAATGACCTGATGAAACGCGGCGATAACCTCCGGAATCAGCTGCGTGCGCCGGTGGTCCGCGATCACGAAGAGAAAATTACGGATGATTTTGCTGGCGCCCAGCCGGGCCACCAGTTTCTCGATGACCGCGTGCTTGGCTTCCACGCTCACCGCCGGGCTTGCCAGAAACGTGCGTAGTTCTGCGGATTGCGCGTACGCTGCGCCAAAATCGTGGAGTTGCTTGGCAGCCGGCTCGCCGGCGCCCTGAGCCAGCGCGATGTCCGCCATGGCATTGGCATACTGGAGGCTCGCGGACTTCAATTGGGCCTCCCTTCGAGACTTTTCACAAAGTCGCTGATGAGCGATTCCTGCGCCTTTGGAGTGAGCTGCTTGACGAGGAGTGTTTCCGCGCCATCAACCGCAAGATTTGCGGCCAGCGCTTTCAGCTCCAGCCGCGCGGCGCGTTCCGCAGCTTCGATTTCAGCCTTTGCGGCGGCGGCGATTTTCTGCGCATCACTCTTTGTGGCGGCGCGCAGGCGCACCACTTCGGCGGCGGATTCGCGTTCGGCGAAGGCGCGGAGTTCCGCAACCTCCTTCTGGAGATTCGCGAGCCTGGTCTCCGCTTCGCGAAGCTGCGCGTCAGCGGCGGCCTTGGCGTTGGTGGCATTTGCAATCGCCGAGCGGATAGCTTCCGCTTTCTTTCGAAACACCGGCGGAAGCTTTTTGCCGAAGACCCAAACGATCACGCCGGCAACGATGGCAAAGTTGATCCACTTGAAGATTTCCGTGGCGCGCTCGAGCGCCGCGTTGCCGCTTTCCTCCGCGGCATGCGCACTGACGGCTGCAAAGAGCAACACAAATAGAACACCCGCGGCAAAGAGCACCCGGCGATTTCGTGTCATCGAGCTTCTCTTGCGGGAGCGCCGGGAGGCGGCGGGATTTGCAGCATGCGGCGCGCGATTTCGGCGGAAAGTTGCGCAACGGTGGCTTCGACGTCGCGGCGGGCAGCGGCAAGTTCAGCCGCGATGCGCGCTTTCGCGGCGCTGACTTCGCCCGCGGCGCGCGTGCGCGCGTCCTTAATCTGCGCGGCGCGCTCCTCGAGAAGTTTTTTGCGAGCGGCCTCCTGCTCGGCATACACCTGGCCGCGCGCCTGCTTAAGGGCCTCCTGGTACTGCTTGACCTTCTCGGCAGCAGCGGCTTGGGCCGCTTCCGCAGCCTTTTGCGCGCCCGCGGTGCGCGAATCGCGCTCGGCCATCACCGCCAGCAAGGGCTTAAAGAAAAGTGCCCGTAAGATGAAGTAAAAAAGCAGGATAATCAGGACTGTGGGCACAGCCTGAAGGAACAGTTCGCCTAGCTGGTGAACAATAGCTTGCATTTAGAAATTGTGTCGCCTAAATCTCAGGTTGGCAGCCACGCCGCGCCTCCCACCCCGTGGGGGCCTACGGCGGGCTTAACGCTGCCGTCTTGAAACAGTATTTTATAGCATCCGTAGCGGCTTCCGTCAACGCGACCGCCGCGCTCACCTTCCGTAAATCAGCAGGTGGAATGTTCCCGGAATAGGAGCTGGGTTCGGGTGCGGCCGCTCCGCTGTGGGAGCGGGAGGTGGTCCAAAATCCGCCGTCGTCAAGTAGAGATTGTGGGTTTTTGAATCGAGCGCCATGGTCTTGGCCCCGAATTCGGTCTTTACCGTCTCCACCTCGCTAAACTTGTCGGGCGTGTCCTCATGGAAGATGTGGACATTGCCTTCCCGCGTAGAGACGAAAATCAAACCCGTCTCCGGCTCAAAAACATTCGCGTCGGCCCCGGCGCTGATGGGAAACGACTGGATCACCTTGCCGTTGTCCGCGTCCAGAATCACCAGCTTCTGTGGGTTGCGGCCCGCCGAGAAAAGCCGCCGGTGCTCGCGGTCCATGGCCAAGGCAGTCGGCTGTCCCGCGGGCGCTACCGGCCAGTGCGACTTGATCGCCAGCGTGCTGGAATCGATCGCCACCACTTCATTCTTGTCCTCAATGTTGTCGTAAACCGTTCCCTTGCCATCGGCCACCGCAAACTCCGGGCCGCCTCCCAGCGCAATGCTCTTTACCACCGCCCCGTTCGCCGGATCGATCACCGTCGCGCTCTTGGGATCGCCGTTGAACACAAAAATGTGCTTCGACGCCGGATCGTAGATAATGGAGTCGGCGTCTTCCTCCCCCTTGGCCTCGCCGGTCACTTTCAAGCTCGCCATATCGAAAATAACCGTCTTGGCGGCCCCGCCGTCGCTGATGAATCCTTTGCCCAGCTCCTCCACCAAGGCTATCCCATGGCACTGCTTCAATCCGGGAATCGTTCCGACCACCGCTCCGCTGTCCGCATCCGCCACCTTCACTTCCGTACCGTGTGAGGCGTACACGCGCCGTGCATGAGAGTCCACCGTGACATAATCAAAGTACTCTCGCCCGCCGGCCGGAGCCGCCCCCAGCGGAACTTTCTTCAGCAAATGATAATGTCCCGCCGGCGGGCCCGCCAGCGCGAGAATTCCGAGCAGCAGAACGGACAGGCAACCCGCAAGACGGACCAGACCCGAAACCTTCATGGAAATCCTCCTTTACCTGCTGGTTACAGAATTGGTTGTGCCAAGGCAATCGCGGCATGCCTTCAGCCTAGCCAGTGTTCTCTAGCGTGGCCGGATTGTACCTCAATTCCAGGGGTTGTGGCTCGGGGAGGAAGGAACGATCAAGGTCTCTCGCCCCAGATCGCAAATCGTATCTAGTGCTTCGACTGCGCTTCCGTCTGCGGCGGAATGTCGTAAACGAAGCGGATGACGAGCGGCGAATTGTTGCCGCCGGTGGTCATGTGCAGCGTTTCGTAGAGTTGCCGGCCATCATAAGAGAGTTCGAAGGTGCGGCTCATTTTGCCCCCGCGCGGATTCTTTTCGTCCGTGATCAGGCGATTGCCGTCAAACTTGGCGGCAATCTCCTGATAGTTTTCATCTTTGGAGTTCTGCAATTTCCGCCCGTCGGTCATGAACGCCAGTTTGCGGTTCCGATCGTCCACCAGATCGACTTCCGCGCCGGTCATTGAGAGCGTAATCGCGCGCGCCGGCGTGAAGAGTTCGCGCATTTTCTGCCGCACCTCATCGCTTTCTCGGCCGCCGCGCCGCCCGCCATAACCTCCGCCTCGCCCGCCGCCACCCATGCGGCCGGGTCCGCCACCGTTGCCGCCGCCATTCGAGCCTCTGGAGTCTTGTCTCCTCTTGCTCGGGTTGTCACTTTCGTCCGGGTTGAACTTCCAGGCGCCAAGAATGGTTGTGCGCGGAGGCGGCGCCGGAATTTGCTCCTGAGGCCTGGCCGCAGAAGCTGGAACTGGCTGAGGCTGCCCCGCGGGGAGAGGCCCAGGAGGTGCCTGTGCGCGCACCGCGCCGGGAACGATAAGGATGAGTCCAGCGAAAACGGTCAACGATAACAGCTTGGAGAAGCAGATGGCTTTCATGTTCGAATCCAAGATTCCGGCAACAACCCTTTTATTCATTCCCCGCCCGGGAGGAAAGAGTTCCCACCTACTGAGATGCCATAAACTGTGGATGTGGCTGGCTCAGTTTTGGCGAAATCGCAGTATCCTGTTCTGCGAAAGAACCGCTCCCACGGCTTGGTACGCAAATGTCCCTTCCCCGGATTTCATCTGATGCGCAACTGCGTGGTAGATTCCACGGCTGCCTGCTTGGCGGAGCGGCAGGCGACGCCCTCGGCGCCCCGGTTGAATTCCTGGACCTCGATGAGATTGTAATTGCCTATGGCGAAGGAGGAATCCGCGACTTCGCCCCGGCATACGGAAAGTTAGGGTCGATCACCGACGATACCCAGATGACGCTCTTTACGGCGGAGGGTATGCTCTCTGCCCATCTTGCGTCGGCTCTGCGCGGTCAGGAGCCTGATTTTTTTCGCGCCGCAACGGTTTCGTACGCCCACTGGCTGATGACGCAGGAAATTTCCCTGCGTGCTTTGTCCGCCACCGCGAATTCAGGCTGGCTTCTGCAGCAGCGGAAACTCTTCAGCCGGCGCGCACCGGGAACCACTTGCCTTTCCGCCCTGCACTCCAATCGCGGCAAAGTCACCCGGGCCGCCAATGACAGCAAGGGATGCGGCGGCGTAATGCGAATCGCACCGGTCGGCATGTATTTCGCGCACGCGCTAATCCGCGAGCGCAATCATGACCGGCTGATCCCCAGCATCTTCGCGACGGGCAGCGATCTGGCGGCCATCACGCATGGGCATCCCAGCGGCTGCCTTAGCGCGGGCGTGCTCGCCGTCATCGTCGGTTTGGTCCTGGCGGGCAGCCCCCTCAAGGAGGCGATTGACGCGGCGAAAAAAGAACTCCGCAGCCATAAATCCCCACAGGAAACTCTCGCGGCCATCGAGCAAGCGGAAGCGCTCGCGCAAGCTCACCCGCGGGAACGCAGCGCCTTGCGCGTCATGGGAAAGGGGTTCGTGGCCGAGGAGGCGCTCGCGATAGGGCTCTATTGCGCGCTCTCTGCGCGCGATTTTGAAGACGGCATCATTCTGGCCGTGAATCACAGCGGGGACAGCGACTCGACGGGCTCGATTGCCGGAAATCTCCTCGGTGCGGCGGCGGGAGTGGGAGCGATTCCGGATCGATGGCTTGCAAACCTCGAGCTGCGAACCACGATCGAAGCGCTCGCAGACGATCTTGCCGCGTTTCCCGAGTGGCGGCTCGGCAGCGAAAGCGATCGAGAGGCACGTGCGTTTTACGCGAACCGCTATCCCCTCGCTTAGCGGAACCGCGCGATGCGAAGAACGCTGGCACCGGCTAGTTTGTTTTTTTCAGGTAACGAAATAATTCGTTTACGCGCGGAAGAAGGGCGAGGGCGCCGAGTTCGCGGAAACGCGCGGCGCGCTGCCGGTAGCCGTGTTCGCCCGAAGCGATGATGGCCAGGAAGGGAACGCCGGCGTCACGAGCGGCCAGCGCATCGTCGATGTTATCGCCGAGATAGAGCGCCGTGGCGGGATCGCGCTCTCCGAGAATTTTCTGCAAGCCTTCAGGATGCGGCTTTTTCTTCGCGTCGTCCATAGTGACGATGGTGCGGAAATATTTCGTGGCCGGCCATCGTTCGAACGTGTATGAAAATTCCTGCCGCGTGCGTCCGGTAAAGAGATCCAGTTCGAAACTCCGCGCCCATTTTTCAATCTGCCGCGGCGTGACCATCAATTTCTCGTTTTGAACGTTGCCGGGCTTGCCGTCGCTGCCCCAATAAAATCTTTCGAACGCCGCGCGCGCCTCTTCGTACGAAGTGGGATGCCCGAGCGAACTTACCCACGCGGAAACCATGCTCCAGTCATCGTTGAAACCAGGCTTGCTCTTCCAGCGTTGCAACTCGTCATACGTGACGCGCTTGCCGGTAATATGGCGCACCGTCTCGAGCGCCGAGCGCCAATACGTGCCGCGCACATCGACAAGCACTCCGTCCACATCGAAGATCAGGATTTGAGGCCCCAGCTTCTTTTTCATGGTGTTCCGAATTTCACCTGGACCTGCGGGTTTTTTCCCGTCAGCGCGGAAGGAATGCACGCGGACGCAGGAGAAAAATGTAAAAGGCAGGATATCACGGTGGCCGAAAGCGGAGAGTTCCAGGAGGAGCGAACTAAGAGAAGGCCCAGTGGGTTGCAAGGAAAGCAAAAAAATACCGCACCCCAGTTGCGGACCAGCGTTTTGCTGAGCGGGCATGTGAGGTACGGCGGGTATTAAGGCCTCTGCACCGATGTTTGGCGAAATCCTTCGCGATTCAGCTCATCCGCTTCAGTAGATCAGCTCACGCTGGTCCACGATCCTGAAAGGAAGCGACTTGCCGAGACTACTGATCCAGCAGCTGTCGTATTGCATTGTCGCATTGCCGCCGCCGTTCCAAGCAATCGTCGGTATTCCAGGGGGCCCCGAAGGAATGAGGTGGACATAGGTAGGCGGCGTGTCGCTATACAAGTTCGCTACGAACAACGAACCGTCCAGCGTGCCATTGCCTCCGCCATTTTTCACAACATTCCCTTTCCCGATTACCAAAATGAGTCCGTTAAAGTTAGGAGTGCCGCTCATGGTCAGCGTACCCGTGACTAGGAGAATCCCCGAACCGGAACCGCCCAATGAATAGTCGCCCTGGACGACGTTAACCACGGGCCCGGCATTGTTGCCCAGGTTCATAGTAGAAGGATTCGGTAGTGGACTGGCCCCGTACACGTTGGCACCGGCCATACTGGTCACGGAGTTAACCAGACTGTTCAAACCATCTACCGTGGCCAACGGTCCCAACTGGGAACTTACGTCCGCTATGCCGGCAGGGCTGCCCGTGTAGCTACCGGCGCGGTTGACTTGGGTCCCCAAACTGGCTGCGCTGGCGGCGTTAAAGGCTCCGAGTGCGGGCTCGTTGGTTTTTGCGGGACATCCGGCGCCACCGTTCGGCCCCTGTCCGGTGTCCGTACCAGTCACGTTGAACGCAGCCGAGTTTGGATTGGTGCCATAGTCTGGTGTTGGACCGTCAAAAATCATCGCTCCGGGGAAGGGCGGTAAGGAGGTTTGGCTGATTTCATATTGTGTCATTCGCCGTGAACCGCTGCTGGTCACCGCCAGAGCTGTCAGCTCATACACGGGCAGATCAGTGGTGCCGGCCGCCGCGCAGCTTGCCAGCGCCGTGGCAATTTCATTTGTCCCGTTCCAGCAGACGCGATAGCCGGCCGTGGTGTCGCCGCCAGTCGACCCATTGACGGGCATGAGCTTTGAAGTTGTCGACGGTTTATTGAGCTTCGCCATCACGCGTACCCATTTCCAGGGAAGTTTGGGCGCAGCAACATAGGTCGTGCTGTTCGAAGCCGAGGCATACCACGTCCCGGCAGGCACGCCGCTGACGCAAGTGACTTCCTTACAGATCTCATCATCGGGATAAGTGGAGACGGCTCCCAGAGGGAGCCAGGGAGTAACGGTTTCTCCCGACGCCGGGTTGGTGACGTAGAGAATGGCGTTGGTCTGGCCGGGCAGGGGGTACGGAGGAACATTGGTGGAACTGAAAAGAGCGCTGCCGCTCAAGCTGTCCGTGGCGGAACTGCGCAGCCGGTCGCGGACTTCTTCGATGCCGGCCTTCGACGCAAAAAACGCCGTTTGCTCGTCGCGAAAATTCGCGCTGACATTAGTTTCCGTGTTGGACATCATGATCATGCCCATCAGCGCCGCGCTGATGAGCATCAACATCATTAACGCAACGATCAGAGCGATGCCTCGTTCGGACGAATTGGGTTTCTTGCCGTGAATAACAATCATCGCATTCTCCTACTGGCACGACATGGGTGCGCCAGACGCAGCCATTGAACAATTGTTGAGAGAAACCTCTCCCTGAAACGTGGTCTCGATGGGCTGCCTCGTTTTGGGGTCCAGCACAGAATTGTTACGGATCAGCAAGCTGACCTGGATAGTCTTGATGGACGCGAGCGTCTGGGGGCCGCCGGCCGTGCTGAGATCCACCGGCAACGCCGTGACTTGAGTTCCGTCAGCCTTAAAGTAAGAAAAAATGGGATTGCTGATCACGTCGTTCACTTCAGTTCCCCAGTTCGTCGTCTGCCCGGTAAGCGGACTGGCGCTGGCCTTGTCCACCTGGCTGCGTTGCAAGCACAGGGTACAGCTCCCCGAGCCGTTGACCATGTAGATGACGCTTTGCACGACGTCGTCGCCATTCATATCGCCTTCGAAGCGGATCTCGTTCGCGTCTATTTTCACCAGGCCGATGGCCAAACGGTTGTCATTGATGAGCGGGGAAGCCAGCACCGGCGACCATGCGGCTGTAGTATCGATCATTCGCGAATTCGGATAGCCGATCTGGTTGACGTCACGAAAAAACTGGTCGACGAAATCGCGTGCTTCCTGAAAATTGTCGAGCTTGATCTGCTCGCTAAACGCGCGCTGTTGAGCGCCATCAATCTGCGCAAAGAGTCCGGCGCTGATGATGCCAAGAATCAGCACCACCACCATCATCTCGATCAAGGAGAACCCGCTTTGACGATTGCCGGTTTGGCGGTTGGGGTTCATGCTAGTTTCCTCCGACCATCGAGCGAATCGTCACCGGGAGTGAAAACAAGATCGCGTTCGTGCCCGCACCCTTCAGCCTCGCGGAAACCGTGACCAGCTTGACGTAGCCCGACGGCGTCTGAACGTTCCACCGCACGTCGTACGTGGATTGCCGGCCGGACGTGCCGCACGACGTGTAGGACATGTAATAACCCGCCGGCGCGCCCGCGCTTCCTTGGGCCACGGAGAAATCTATCGAACCCGAGGACAGCACCGTCGCTCCGGTTCCCCCCGTCGATCCTGCGATGGTGATCGTATTTGCGGTGCCGGCGCAGTCCGTGATCGTGAGGGCTGCCGCTCCGCCCGCTGCAGCGCTCGTTATTTTTTCCATCGTCATCTGCGCGATGACCGTCGAGTTACTCTGCTGTCTGTTCCTGGAGTTCGTTCCAATCGCAATGGGAATCAAGACCGCGCATCCCAATACTCCAATCGTCAGCACCAAACTGGCGATCATGAGTTCGATCAAGGACGTGCCGCGCTGACTTGAGCGTTTTTCTTTCATGGTCAGTTCCATGTGCCACCGTTCCACGTCACGATTTTCGCGCGGCCACCTTTTGTCACCACTACAGCTGCCCAACCCGCTCCGCCAACCCGCGTATCCGTGAGGTAGTAGACGAAATATTTCGCCGCCGGGGTGCTACACGTCGCAGGACTTGTTGTTGTGTCGTAGTTGCAAGGCAGTCCTCTCCCGGTGTAACCGAGAGTGCTGGTGTTGTCGTACGAACCCGTTCCGGTATCTCCCGCCAGGACGTACGCAGACGGTTGTCCGCCGCTGCCGCTGGGAGCGCCGGAAGCCGGAACCGTGGTCCCGCTGAACTCCATCATCGGTTCACCGGCGACGAAGTTGCCAAGGCCAGCCGCACTTTTTGGATCTCGGATATACGCGATTTGAGCTCCGTTGAGGGTCCCGTAAAGAACCACGTAGGGGGTGTTGTTCTTCGCGGCCATGATTCTCGCCTGCTGGATGAGTCCGCCCAAGTCTCCCGCCGAGGCGCGCAACCGTATGTTGGAAACGGCTAACAGGACATTGGGAATGGCGATGGCTGCGATCGCCATCACCACGAACACAACGATCAAGAGCTCAATCAGGCTGAAGCCGCCTGTGCGGTCGCACCTCGGGTAGTTACTCCTGGGTTCAATTCTCATTCTCTGTCTCCGATTCCCATTCGGGCGTTTAGTGCGGGGAGCCTCTCAGCGTTCAGGCAAACGTTTCCCAGAATACGGATAGCATCTTGAACGCCACCTCTGGACGATTGTGTAAACCCTTTTGCTACCAGTACTTAGAGAAATCGAGAACTTCTGGTCGCGTTTCGCGAAAAAGTAGCATGGGGTAGAAACGTAACAAATTGGGTGAGGCGCAAGGGATTTCAACTCTAAAAGCAATTCCGATCGGAGCACAAGGCATGGCAAAAATTGTGAGCCGCGTCGCCCGGCCACGTTCGATTCGCAGGACGCCAGAACTCCAATAAAGACGATCCACGAATGACGGGCGACAAGCGGTCAGTTTGTTGCTGCCTCTTTCGGGGTCTTGCTATAATTGGTGTGCAAGAGCCGTCGCCGAACGGGACGCACCGGGCGACAGAGTCCGCACAAGATTTTTCCTGAGAAACCCTGGGAGACGGGCCGGACATAGTTAGCGCGGCGCGGAATGCTGCGCGCGTTGGCCCCGACCGGGCCGGGGTCGCCGGAAATGAGGAAAACGGCATGGCTGGATACGGCGGCGTAGACTTTATCGATTTTGATTCGCAACTGAACGATGAAGAAAAACTGGTGCGGCAGACGGCGCGGCAATTTGTCGAAAACGAAATCATCCCTATCATTGAAAAACAAAACCGTGAGGGTGTTTTCCCAAAGCATCTCGTGCCGCAGCTCGGCGAGCTGGGATTTTTTGGCGCGAACCTTCATGGGTACGGATGCGCGGGAATGTCCAACGTCGCGTATGGATTGATGACGCAGGAGCTGGAGCGCGGAGATTCCGGGTTGCGCAGTTTTGTTTCCGTGCAGGGCGCGCTGGTGATGTATCCGATTTATTCGTATGGCAACGACGCACAGAAAAATAAATGGCTGCCGCTCTTGCAGCAGGGCAAAGCCATCGGCTGCTTCGGTCTGACCGAACCGCAATTCGGATCGAATCCGGGCGGAATGCTGACCCGCGCGGTGAAGAAAGGCAATAAGTACATATTGAACGGCGAAAAGATGTGGATTACGAGCGGGTCGATCGCGGACGTGGCGGTGGTGTGGGCCAAGACCGAGGACGACAAAATCCGTGGATTCCTGGTGGAAAAAAGCGCGCCTGGATTCAAGACCTGGGAGGTACACGGGAAATGGTCGCTGCGCGCTTCGGTAACGTCCGGATTGGCATTCACCGACTGCGAAATTCCGGAAGAAAATCTGCTGCCCGGCGTTTCCGGCTTGAAGGGGCCGCTGAGTTGCCTGAACCAGGCGCGCTATGGAATCGGCTGGGGCGCGCTGGGTGCGGCGATGGCGTGTTACGACACGGCCCTGCAATACGCCAAGACGCGCAAGCAATTCGCGAATAAGCCTATTGCTTCCCATCAACTGGTGCAGGAGAAACTGGCGTGGATGATCACGGAGATCGTGAAGGGACAATTGCTGGCGCTGCACGTCGGCCGGTTAAAGGACAACGGCAAGGTCGATCCCTCGCACATCTCCATGTTAAAGATGAACAATGTGGCGATTGCGCTCGAAACGGCACGCAAGGCGCGTGACATTCTCGGCGCTAACGGCATCGTGGACGATTATTGCATCATGCGGCACATGAACAATCTCGAGAGCGTGTCTACCTACGAGGGGACGAACGACATTCATAAGCTGGTGATCGGCGAGCGGATTACGGGCATCTCAGCGTTCGTGTAGATACCGAAAAGGCGGATTGGAGTCCGCCCCTACACTTTCCATCCAACCCATCTCCAAGCGGGCCGAATCTTGTATGCTGTGGGGCGCAGCATGCTGCGCCCCTACGAGGAGCACTTTCTTATGCGTCTACTTGCCGTCACCTTGATTCGATTCTTCCACCATTCGATTGCAGCACTGCTTATAACACTCGCCGGCAACTGCGGAATCGTTCAGGCTCAGCAGAAAACTGCACCGGCGCAAGAGAAGCCGAAGATTCGCGCGATTACGGCGTTTATCAACCTGGATCGCACGCAATACCAACAGCAGGTGGCGGATGCGTTGAAAATGCTCAGACGCGCGCAAACGGTGTTTGAATCGCGCGGATACCAAGTCCAAACGATCCGCATCGCGACACAGCCGTTTCCGGAATACACGAAGGGATTGACGACCGAGCAGGCAGTGGCGTTTTTCAAGCAGTACGACGCGCTGGCAGCAACGGAAAAGTTTGCGGCATCGATTGGCCCCGCGATGGTGAACGCCGGGGACAGCGATTCGCAAGCGAACCTGCTAGCAGAAATCCTGAGCAACACGAAAACGCTGAATGCCAGCCTGGTGGTCGCGAACGAAGACGGCGTGAACTGGAAAGCGGTGGGCGCGGCGGCTCGGGTGATGAAGAAACTCGAGGAGACGGAGCACAGCCAGGGCAATTTTCATTTTGCGGCGATTGCGATGGTGCCCCCGCTGACGCCGTTTTTCCCGGCCGCGTATCACACCGGATTCGGGCATCAATTCGCAATCGCCTTGGAATCGGCAAACGTGGTGGCCGCGGCGTTCAAAGATGCGCCGGACCTGGCGGCGGCGAAACAGCGGCTGACGGATTCGCTCGCGGCTAGCGCGTTTGACATCGAGCGGCACGCGGGGCGCGTCGATCAGGACACCGGCTGGACGTATATGGGGATAGATCTTTCGCCCGCGCCGTCGGGAAATGTTTCCATTGGCGCGGCCGTCGAGAATCTGACGACGCAGCCGTTCGGAACGAGCGGAACGCTGACGGCGGCGGCCACGATTACGGCGGCGATCAAGGACGTGAAAGTGAAGCAAGCGGGCTACTCCGGATTGATGTTGCCGATCCTGGAGGATTCGCGGCTGGCGCAGCGGTGGGGCGAAGGACACATTTCCATCGATGCGCTGCTCAGTTATTCGGCCGTATGCGGCGCGGGCCTGGACACCGTTCCACTCCCCGGCGACATCAGCGCGGAGCAGCTTTCCCTCATTATCGGCGACATGGCCAGCCTGGCGTTCAAGTGGCACAAACCGCTTTCTGCGCGGCTGCTGCCTGTTCTTGGCAAGGGCTGGGGCGAAATGACGGAGTTCGACGACCCGTTCCTTGTGAATACGAAGCTCCAGACTTTGGACATCAAGTGACGTTTCAGTTGTCGGTTTTCAGTTGTCAATAGGAGAGGAAGAGAAGAGCTATGGGCCTTCCTCTGTGACCGGGCACATCCCTGACACTTTTTCTTCCATAACACTGCTCGTTACGTGGTATGCGCTCTCCTCTTTTTTGTAAGTATTGCGTCTAAATAACTTAGAGGTTAACATAATTCGTGGGAATAGCGCTCCCGGGTTCGCGCGTTGAAGGGCGCTTCGCTTTTTTTCTGGGAGTAACGCTCTCGCCCTCTTCGGCAACTTCCCTTTTAGATCGACCAGCCTTGGCGGTAGTCTCGCCGCAAATAGTCGTTGGCTTGGAGCACGTTGGTGATGCGCATGTCGGCGCCGTCGTAGTAGATCTTCCTTCCGGCGCGCAGCGCCACTACGCCGAGGAGCATGACCTCGGTGAGACGTGCGGCGTACTCGAACGGACAGGAGGCTTCCACCTTTCCCTTGGCGGCGTCGACCCAGTTCATTTCGTGGGCTTCGCCGGCGATGCGAGGGAGCTTCTGCGAGGGCTTGCCGAAGGAATCGTGGAGCGACTTGGGCAAGAGGCGGGGCTTGAAGCCGTAGGTGTCGTGGAGGAGCTTGCCCTTGGTGCCGATGAGCAGCGCGCCGCCTTCTTGCTTCAGCTCTTCCTCGCCTAGCTCTTCGGGCTTGTTGGGCTTGAGGCCGCCGTCGTACCACGTCAGCTTGACGGGCGGCATGGGACCCCGAGCGGGGAATTCGTAGAAGGTAAGCGTGGCGCTCGGGTAAGAGGCGCCGTTGAAAGGGGTCGAGACCGTCTCAACGCTTGTAGGAAAGCCCAGGTTAAGAGCCCACATGGTGTGGTCGATCAAGTGTGCGCCCATGTCCCCGATCGCACCGACCCCCCAGTCGGTCCAGCCGCGCCAGTTGAACGGGTGGTAGATCGGGTGATAGTCCACGTTTGAGGCGCAAGTGCCTTGAAAAAGATCCCAGGCGAGCCCGCCGGGAATGGGGTAGTCGCCGCAAATGGCGGCGGCAAGCCGAGCGTTGACGTCCCGGCCACTCCATTTAAGGGGTTCGGGCCCGGTCTTCAGCGGCTCCGGGCGCGGGACGCCTTGGGGCCAAAAGCCGAGGGGCCGGTTCGTCCAGATGTGCACCTCGCGCACGTCGCCGATCGCGCCGCTCCACACGTACTCGACGGCGGTCCGTCCGTCGTCCGAGGAGTGGCCCTGGTTGCCCATCTGCGTGGCGACTTTGGTTTCCTTTGCGCGACGCGAAAGCTTTCGAGCTTCTTCAACCGACCAGCAGAGCGGCTTCTGGACGTACACATGTTTGCCCAGGTCCATGGCCGCCAAGGCAATTGAGGCGTGCATGTGGTCGGGCGTGGCGACCAGGACGGCGTCAATGTCCTTCTGGCGCTCGAGCATCTGGCGATAGTCGGTATAGCGAGTGGCTTTCGAGAGGTGGACGGACTTGAGCTGGACCATCCTGTCAACGCGCGCCTGCGCCTTCACGGGATCGAACGGCACCTGCGGCTCGCCCGGGGGCGGCGGCGCTGGCAGCTCGATGCGCTTCTTCAGACGCTCGATGTCGAGGTCGAGGCGGCCGAATCCTTTATCGGCATAACGCCAGTCCACGTCGCAGAGCGCCACGATGTTCTGGCTTGAGAGGTTGATCAGATTGGTGCGGCCCATGCCGCCGACTCCCACACCGGCGATGTTCAGCATATCGCTCGGCGGAGTGAATCCACGACCGAGGACGTGTCTGGGAACGATGGCACATGCGGCGCCACCGGCGGCAACTTTGGTGAGGAAGGCGCGACGCGAGATTTCTTTCTTTTTGCTCATGAGCATGACTCCATAACTATCCGCATTATCGCGCGCTCTTGGAGACTTTGTGAAGTCAAGCTTTAGGCTTCACGCGGATCAGAAGGAAGGCGGGCGCTGGTTTTCGACGGCGAAGGCGCGCTCGAGGGCGATGCCGACGCGGCCGAGGGTGCCTTCCTCGAAGAGGCGGCCGATTAGAGTGATGCCGTGGGGCACGCGGCGCGGGGGAGAAAATTTTGGTAGCGGATTTTTTGGATCGGGGGCCCAGTCCGAGCGCGCCTCGGAAACCTCAACGAAGCCGGCGCGCAGCGTGAGGGACGGGTGGCCGGTGTTGTTGCTGATGGTAAGCATCTCGTCGCGCAGCGAAGGAACGAGCAACAGGTCCACTTGCGAGAAGATGCGCGCCATCTCCAGCGCGACTTTGCGACGGAAGCGGTCGGCCTGGACGAAATCGACGGCGGAGAGGAAGCGCGATTGGCGGAAAAGGTTGGGCCAGGCGTCCGGGGTTTGGACTTTGAGCTGGTCAACGCCGTGGCTCAGGGTGAGCTCCTCGAAAGCGGCCGCGCCTTCGGCGAAGAGAATCAGGTTGAGCGAGTTATAGGGCCAATTGGGAAGAGAAACCTCCACGGCAACCAACCCGAGCTTCGGAAGCGTGTTGAGGGCCGCGCGATCCACATCGGTCGCGGGATCTTGCTTCATCCAGGCGGGGAAATAGCCGACGCGCAGGCCCTTGATGCTCGCGTTCGAATCAAAATCGAGCTGGCTGGGCACGCTGGAAATATCGCCGGCATCCGGCCCGGAGATGGCTTGCAGCACCAGCAGCGCATCTTCGACGGTGCGCGTCATGGGGCCGAGCTTATCGAGCGACCAGCAGAGGGTCATGGCGCCGGTGCGCGGCACGCGGCCGTAGGTGGGCCGCAGTCCGGTGATGCCGCAACGCATGCTGGGACTGATGATGCTGCCGCCGGTTTCGCTGCCAATCGAGAAGCCTACAAGGCCCGCCGCGGTGGCGGCACCCGGACCGGCGCTGGAACCGGAGGCGCCTTCCTCGAGGAGCCAGGGGTTCACGGTTTGTCCGCCGAACCAAATATCGTTGAGCGCGAGGGCCCCGAGGCTGAGCTTGGCAAGGAGCACGGCGCCCGCGGCGTGGAGGCGCTTCACGACGGCGGCATCATCTTTGGGAATGCGGTTGCGGAAAGGCTCGGCGCCATAGGTGGTCGGAATTCCGGCGGTGTCCAGAAGATCCTTGCCGCCCCAGGGAATACCGTGAAGCGGTCCGCGGTACTTGCCGGCGGCGATTTCTTCGTCGGCTTTTTTCGCTTGCGCGAGGGCGAGATCGCGGGTGAGGGTGATGACGCAACGGAGCTTGGGATCGAACTGCTCGATGCGGCGCAGGTAGATTTGCGTGAGGCGCTCGGAGGTGAGTTTGCGCTGTTCGATCCATCGCGAGAGTTGCGTTACCGACGCGAAGGCGATGTCCGCGTCGCTGGTGGGCAGGGGGCCTGGGTCGGCCTTGGTGCGGATAAATTGATCGCGCTGGGGGCCGGCGCTCTGGCCGGGGAGAACGGAATGGTAGCGCGACCAAGGCGCTAGGGTCGGTTCGAGTGCGATAGTGCGGGGACCGGTGCGGCGCTCGTAGAGGGAGGCCACGTTCACGCGCCAGGTCTCTGCTGCTTGGGCGCGGTCCGTGGTGGATAAATTCACTTGGACGAGCTTTTCTGCTTCGCCAAAAGTCGCCGGCGAGACATCGGGGCCGACAGCGGGCCCGGTGCCGAACGCGGGGGGCGCTCCGGGCGGGAGTTGCGTGGGCTCCTGCACGATTTCATTTACGTGATCCTGTGCGCTGCTGCTCGAGGCGACGGCTGCGCCGATAAGACCGAGCGAAGTCTGGGTCAAGAAATCCCTGCGCGATTTGGACATGGGCCCTCCGCGCAGCATTGTAGCCGAGTCTCGCGACCAGAAAAAACGAAGTCCTTATCCTGCCGAGCGGGATGGCTGGCGAATCGTAAATGGTCGACGGGTAACTGCGCTTTGGCTTATGATGACGCGCGCCTGGGGCTGCCGGGGCAAGGCCCGTACTGGGGCATACGGAGACATCCGCCAATGGAAGAACAACTGAGCCTGGATTTTTTGCGCGTGGTGGAAAACGCGGCGATTGCCGCGGCGCGCACCATGGGATTCGGCGACCGGCACCACGCCGATGAAGTGGCCGTGGAAGCGATGCGCAAGACGATGGACTCGGTGGAGATTGACGGAACGATCGTGATTGGTGAAGGCGAGCGGGATGAGGCGCCGATGCTGTACATCGGCGAAAAGGTAGGACTGGCGACGCACGCCCCGAAAGCATTGTTTCCGCAAGTGGACATCGCCGTGGATCCGCTGGAAGGAACGAACCTTTGCGCGACGGGCGCGGCGAACTCCATCGCGGTGCTGGCGGCGAGCGAACGAGGCGGATTATTGCACGCGCCCGACCTGTACATGGAAAAACTGGTAGTAGGGCCGTCGTGCAAGGGCGCGGTGGACCTGGATGCGCCGGTGGCTGACAACCTGAAGTCCATCGCCAAACGGCTGGACCGGGACGTGGATGATCTCGTGGTGATCGTACTGGACCGGCCACGGCACGAAAAGCTCATTGAAGAGATACGCACCGCGGGTGCGCGGATCCGGCTGATTGGCGATGGCGACCTCTCGGCCGGAATTTCCGCCGCGGTGATCGGGACGGGCGTGCACGCAGTGATGGGCACGGGCGGCGCGCCGGAAGGCGTGCTGACGGCCGCGGCGCTGCGCTGCTTGAACGGACAGATTCTTGCGCGGCTGGTGGTCAGCAAACCGGAGCACGCGGAACGCCTGGCAAAAATGGGCGTGAAGGATTTGAAGCGCGTTTATGATACCGAAGATCTGGCGCCAGGCAAGAAAATGATTTTCGCTTGCACGGGTGTGACGGACGGAAACCTGCTGAAGGGTGTGCGGTTTTTCGGGGAAGGCGTGCGCACGAGTTCCATGATTCTAACGCTGGACGACCGGCAAGTGCGCTTCATCGATTCGGTGCATCTGGAAAAGAGGCCGGATATCAAGGTGCGGTTCAACTGAAGCCTGGAATCAGTGCGAGGAGCGTTTCGCTCGGCTGGTATTCAGGAACGAGCCTGCAGAGTGCGGCAATCAGTGCGGCGAGGTTTCGGTCCCGGACACTTTCCGAAATATTTTGCAGCGAAGCATCCAGAACTTGCTCGTTACACTTCGGACCAATCGCGCGGTAGAGCCGCTCGTCGCTCGAGGGTTGCAGCGCTTCGTCCGCATATAAGAGCTCTTCTTCCAATTTGTCACCCGGGCGCAACCCCGTAAGGGCGATCTCGATATCGCGGGGAGTTTCGAGACCGGCTTTCTGAATCATGCGCGTGGCGAAATCCAGAATCTTGACGGGTTCGCACATTTTAGGAATGAAAATGCTTCCGGAATCGTCGATGGCAGCTGCAGCCATGATCAGTTCGACGGTTTCGCTCAGCATCAGGAAATATCTGCTGGCCTCGGGGTGCGTCACCGTCACGGGCCCGCCTCGCTGGATTTGCTGCTGAAACAGCGGGCCAACACTTCCGTGCGAACCCAAGACATTTCCGAGCCGCACCGCGTTCATCTTTGTGTTTGTAGTCCCTGCATTCGAATCGCTCATGCAGAGCAGCGCCAGCTCGGCAACCCGCTTGGACGCTCCCATTACGCTGCGTGGATTGACGGCCTTGTCGGTGGAAATCATAAGCAGGCGCTCCGCTCCAAAGCGGGCCGCCGCCCTGGCCAATTCCCAGGTGCCGAGGGCATTGTTGCGAACCGCGGCGATGGGATTCGATTCCATCAGAGGGACATGCTTGAAGGCGGCGGCGTGATAAATCGTCTGGGGGCGATAGCGGTCAAAAATTTCGGTCATCAACGAGGCGTCCAGAATATCTCCGAGAATGGCTGTGTTAGAGGATTTGCCGGCGGCCGCAAGCTGCGTATTGATTTCGTGGAGATTCTGTTCGGAATGGTCGAGGAGAATCAAGAAGCGAGGGTTGCCGGCAACGAGAGATTGCACAAGTGCGGACCCAATGCAACCGCCTGCTCCTGTGACTAGGATGGTTTTGCCGGTGTTCGTTGTGCCGAGCAAAGGTGCGTTCACGTTAGAGTTCAGTTTGCGACGGAACTACGGGTGCGCACACTCGCGAACTCAAGAGTAAAGCTTAATGCTGCTGGTTCGCGATGGCCAGAAAGACGCGATCATCAACGGCAACCGAACGGGTGAAGAGGGTGGCGGCGTTTCCGCCCACGATGGCGACGTGTCCGGCATTACTGCTCAAGGCTGGACCGGCGGGCTTTGCGCCGGAGCCCGTTCCATCACCCGGCTGAAGCGAAATCCGGGTGATCTTCGGCGTGCAGTTCGTCGCATCGAGGCAGGTATCGCGGATGAACACCTGGCGGTAGCCGCTATTGGTGCCGCTCGCGAGCGTCTTCGACGAAGAAGAAACCTGATTCGAAGAATGGCTGGGAGTGATGGCCAGAAACGCGACAAAACGTCCCGAAGAGCTGACGGAAGGCAGAATGCTTTCCGTTCCGACCAAGGCTCCGTTCGCATCGGTGGAGATTAAATGTGTCGAGGGCTTGCAGGAATCTGCGGCCCCAGCGCAAGTATCGAGTAAATAAACCTGGCGCCCCGGCGGCGCATTTTCCACGAGATTCGTCGCGGCCGAGCTGAAGGCCACATAGCGTCCATCGGAGTTCATCGAAGGCGTGCGGCTTTCTTCATTTGCCGGAGTGCCATCGGCTGCTGCCGAGAGAAGAGTTGTATGCGATTGGCAACCTGCCGCCGCGCCTTCGCAGGTATCCCGCAGAAAGACCTGGGCGCGATCATTCTGTACCGCGGTGTAGGCAACAAAACGCCCATCGAGACTTAGCGCCGGCGTTTCTTCGGCAACGGTTTCCGTTGCCGTGCCGGCGGCCTTTGCTGCCGCTGCCGGTGCGCAAGAGGATTGTCCGGCGGCACAAATTGTGAAGGTCAGGGGAGCACTCGAGCCACCACCACCACCACCCTCACACGAGGTGATGCAGCCCGCCGGTGGAGGGGAAGGCGGATTAAAGACAGTCACGCTGGCCGTCGCGCTAGTTGAGCCGGTGTTCGCGAACGTGTTTCCCATAACAGTCACTTGAATTTGTGTCGAAGTGACGCTCGCGACAGCCAATTTTGTTTGGGTACCACCCCTACTCCAATTCACCTGCGAGGCTTGCGCCGGATCTGTATTCGCGAGGAAGTTCGCACCCGTCAATGTGATGCTGAGCGTTTGCGATGGCGAAGTGCTGGCGGGAGAGGTGTTCGGACTCAAGCTGGTGAGGCTCGGCAGTGGATTCGGTAGCGGATTGATGATGAAGGCGATGGGATTGGAGAGACCGTTATTTCCCGCGCCGGAGGCGGGATTGAGAGTGATGATAGTGGCCACGCCGGGCTTTGCTACCAACGCTGCGGGGACGGCGGCGGTGACGGTGTTCCCGAGAGCGGCTCCCGTACTGTCTGTTGGGACCGTTGTGGCGAGAGGTTTGCCATTCCATTGCACCACTGTCTTTAGAACGAAGCCGGCGCCTTGGATGGTGAGCGTAAAATCACCGTTGCCTGCGCTGATTCGCGAAGGGGACAGAAACGACAACACGGCACCCGTATTGTTCTGAAACGTGTTGCCGTAATCATTGCAGCCGGCTACCGCAAAAATCGCCACCAGTGCGACAGCCAGTGCTGCCCAAGACCGCTTCATTGAGACTCCTTCATCTTTTCTGACGACCCCGGCCGTGCCGGGGCCAACTTGCCTGCGCGAACGGGGAGCCCGTGGCGCCAGCGCACTTTGGGGATGAGATGCCAAATTCGTGCCGCGCGTTGACCCCGACGAAGTCGGGATCCGGGGAATGCCGCCCAGCCTTTTTCCACCCCGGCGTGAAGCCGCACTTTGCCACGAATCTCAGGACTCGGGCAACCCTACATGATTACCATCTGTACGGGGATGAGGTCAATGCGGATTCGGGGGCGGATCATAGACACGATGTAAGGACAGCCGTTGAATATCGTCCAATCCTGAGACTAAACACAGGGTAAGCAATTCTCTTATTCCGTGCCCAGCGATGCGATGGATGCGCGCACCAGCTGTTGGACACGGGTTTGACACTCCGGATTCTGGACCGGCGAGGCGCTTGCGGCGCGATAACAGGCCAAGGCTTGCTGTTTTCGGCCAAGTTTTGCGTACAGGTCGCCGCGCGCCAGTTGAAACAGCGGATTGGCCGGGTACTTTTCAACGAGTGGGCCGAGGACGTTGAGCGCCTTTTCATACTGTTGATCGTAACGATGGAGATTCAGCACGAGATAGAAGCGCGCGATGTTTGTGGTGAGAACGCCCTGCGCGATGGCTTGTTCGATTAGGCGTACTCCTTCTTGCTTTGACCCGCCGGGGAGGCCCATGAAAAAGCGCAAGACCCTGGCAATGGCGCTGAGCGTGTCCACGTAATAGTTGTAAAGACCCAGGCCCAGGTCAGCGTCGGCGAGATCCGGGTCCAGAGCCTTGGCGCGGAGGAGGTGTTCGCGTCCACGTACTCCGGAGCGGGCCGCGTTGCGATTCTCGCCGCGCAGCGCGTAGAGCCGGGCCGACGAAGCTTCAGCCATCCCGGCATAGAACTGCATTTCCGCGGATTCGTTCTGTTTGACCTGCGCTTCTGCGAGCGACAAGACCCGGGCAGCCAACTCAAAATAGCGCCGGTCTGCTTCGAGCTTGGGGTGGCGCCGGGCGTCGCTCATTCCATATTTGAACTCGGCGGAAGTACACCAGATGCGCCACCACAAGGCTTCCATTTCCAGCAGATATCCCAGCGGGTGACGGGGCCGTTCCTGCTCCATGCGCTTCGCAGCTTCTATGGCCCCGTCGAGGTCGAAGGAATAGATTTTGTCGAGGATGGCGGGCGCCTCGGGTGGCAACGTGATCGTGGAGACGCGGGCCGGCATGGCAAGAGGCGCCAGGAGGAAGAGGCCAGCCAGACCGGCTCGGCGAGCTATCCGCGATGGAATCATCGTCACTGTCCGAAAAAGAGATTGTGCAGCATCAGGCTCTGCGCCGGACGAGTTTAAGCTGTTCAAGAAGAGTTGCAAACTGAAATGGTCTTTGTGGAAAAAATCTGAGTTAGGCGGCGCGGGGGGCATTTGTTATTCTCGGCGGACCGATGACGATGGGGAACAAGACGGAGAACTCCGCCCTGGAGCGCGGACTGGGCCTTAAAGAAGCCGTCGCCCTGAACATGATCGAGATCGTGGGCATTGGCCCGTTCGTGGTCAGTTCCCTGGTGATTCGGGCGATGGGAGGGCCGCAAGCGCTCATCGCGTGGTTGGCGGGAGCGCTCCTGGCGACGCTGGATGCATTTGTGTGGTCCGAGCTGGGCGCGGCGATGCCGAAAGCCGGCGGCACATACGTTTTTCTGCGAGAAGCCTACGGTCCGGAGCGGTGGGGCCGGTTGATGTCCTTCTTGTTCGTGTGGCAAACGTTGGTGCAGGCGCCGCTTTCCGTGGCGTCGGCGTCCATTGGTTTCGCGAAGTATGCGGGATATCTGTACCCCTTCACGCCATTGGAAGCGAAGGCGATTTCCGGTGGACTCGTCATCTTGATCGTAATCCTGCTGTACCGGCGGATCGCGACGATCGGAAAAATTTCCGTTTTGCTATGGATAGGCGTCGTGGGAACCATGCTGTGGCTGATCTGGGGAGGGGCCACGCATTTCAACGCCAAGGTGGCGTTTGATTTCCCGCCGGGGGCCTTCGATCTGTCGTGGGTGTGGTTTGCGGGGCTGGGGTCCGCAATGGTCAGCACAGTGTACAGCTACTGGGGCTACTACAACATTTGCCACCTTGGCAGCGAGATCAAGGATCCCGAACGGAATATTCCACGCGGCATTTTTCTTTCCGTGCTGGGGATCGCCGTGCTGTATCTGGCGATGCAGACCAGCATTCTGGGAGTGGTGCCATGGCGCGAGGCGCAAAATTCCGATTTCATCGCCAGCTTGTTTGTTGAACGATTGTATGGGCAGGCGGCCGCGCGCTTTGTGACGGGAATGATTTTGTGGATCGCTGTCGCTTCTGCATTCTCCGTGCTGCTCGGCGCTTCGCGAGTGCCCTATTCGGCGGCGCAGGACGGGAATTTCTTTGCGGTGTTCGGCAAGGTTCATCCTACGAAACATTTTCCGCATGTTTCATTGTTGGTGCTGGCCGGACTCGCGCTTGTTTTCAGCGTTTCCTTGAAACTGAAACAAGCCATTGCTGGAATTCTCGCCATGAGGCTGATCGTGCAGTTCATCGGCCAGGCGGTCGGAGTGATGTTGCTGCGGCGGCGCCGGGGCACGCAAGGCCTTCCGTTCAAGATGTGGCTGTATCCGCTGCCCGCGGTGCTGACGATGATCGGATGGGCGTGGCTCTTCTGGCAGACCGGGGCGACGAGAAAATGGGGATTGGCGGAGATCGCACTGGGAGCGCTCGCGTATCTCATTCGCGCGCGAGAGATGCGACAATGGCCGTTTGAGAAGAAAAGTGATCGGTTATCAGTATCCAGTATTCAGTAACGGATCGCCATCACCAAGCTTCTAAATGAAAACTGGCGCTGGAGCTTAGAGATGCATGATTGGGAGAGTAGACGCAGCCTGGGAGGGGAATTGAAACGCTTCACTGTCGTAGCGAACTTAGTTTTGTTTCTGTCCATTTGGGCGGCCACAGCGAAAGGGCAATTTCCTCCCGCGCCCGGGACGGGGCCCGGCTTGCCGGAAACAATCGAGGCAATCGAGAGCGCTCGAATTACCACGCGGATCCTGTACGTGACGGCTCATCCGGACGATGAGAGCGCTGCGGTGCTTACTTATCTCGCACGCGGACTTCATGCGGATGTCGCGCTGCTCTCCCTCACGCGAGGCGAGGGCGGGCAGAACGACCTTGGCCCCGAACAAGCGCCGCAACTGGGATTGATCCGGACCCAGGAATTGCTGGCGGCAACACGGGGCTACGGCGTGAGGCTCTACTTTACGCGAGCCAAAGATTTTGGCTATTCGAAAACGCCGGAAGAAACGGAACGGATCTGGGGCGACCAGGTGCTCGAGGACATGGTCCATGTGATCCGCGGATTTCGCCCCAACCTTGTGATTAACGGCTGGGGCGGCGTACACGGGGGCCACGGACATCATCAGGCCTCGGGATTGCTGACGCCGAAGGCTGTGCAACTCGCGGCGGATTCCTCCTTCAAGCGGCACGGTTCTTCTCCGGAAGAACAGGACTTGACGCCATGGGGCGACCGAAAGCCTGTGATCCTGGTGGATCTCGACCGAAGCGACACCCCCAAGGGTTACTTGGTACCGGTGGATCAGATTTCGCCGCTCTACGGAAAATCCTGGCGTGAAATGGGGCTCGATGCGTTTGCCAATCATCGCACTCAGGGAATCACCGGTTTTCTGGGCTCACCGTTCTTGCGGCGCGCCGTCGCTCTCCAGCGGGAGGACGGCAAGGAGCTCGATCCGGAATTGCTCGCACAACCACTTGGCCCGCTGGATGAGGACTATGAAGCCGGGAATCTGGGCGCTGACCCGCTCATGCGAGCCGTGGATGCCGCCCTGGTGTCGGCGCGCGAGGCGGTCTTGCGGCTCGATTGGAAATCGGCCGCCAATTCCCTGGTTGCTGCAGGCAGAAAAATCAATGAAGTGCCCGTGCCTTCGATTTCCTACCAAGTTCCTGCCCCGGTCATATCCCTCGCGCGAAGCCTGAAGCAAAAACGAGAAAAAATCGAGGCGGCTCTGGCGCTCGTCGCAGGGCTGCGTTTGGACGCGCTCGCGGATCGCAGCGAAATCGTCTCCGGAGAGTCTTTCTCGGTCCGGGTGGACTCTCACCACCGTGGAGAGATCGCGGGAGATTTCAAGAAGCCCGTAGTATTGCTTCCCTCCGATTGGACCGTCACCAAAGAAGAGGCTGAAACCAGCGGGTCCGTTCGCTTTACCGTTTCCGCCGGACAGAATCCGCAGCGTACAGCGCCCTCCGCCACTGCGATACTGCCGGAACCTCCGCCACTCGTCACGGTCAGTGAGGAAGCCGTGATCGATGGCTACTCGTTCACGGTCAGCTCACCGGTGATGCAACTCCGCGCAAGTTCCACGCGAGCGGATCGAATACCTCTGCGAATCGTTCCGGCCTACACGCTGGCGGTCGAGCCAAAGCAAGCCATCGAGATAACAGCCAGCCAGAATAAGCCCTTCGATGTATTGCTGCGCGTGCATTCCTACGCGACTCAAGCGGGTGAGGTTCGGGCGGCGCTGACGGTGCCGCGGGGTTGGAAAACGGGCGCAGCCGTGCCCTTGAAATTCGAGGGAGCGGGCGACCGCTATGCCCGGCTGACGGTGACGCCGCCATTGAAGCTGGGCAAAGGGAACTTCAAGATTTCGGCGTACGCGGAGCGCGTGGCCGATCGCGCCCGGGGTGACAAGCCCGAGAAGTTCGCCACTTCGCTGGAGCCCTTGCCGACGCTGCCGACGCAGCTTTGGAGCGAGCCGGCCCAGTGCGCCGTGCATGCGTTTGACGTGCTTGTGCCGGCGAATCTCCGCGTTGGCTACATCACGGCGGAAAGCGAGCCTGTGCCGGAAGCGCTGCAGCGCCTGGGCATTCGCGTGGAGATGCTGGACGCCGTGGCGCTGGCTTTCCGGGATTTATCCCCATTCAGCGCCATCGTGGTCGGGGTGCGCGCGTACGAACTTCGGCCGGAATTGTCTGGAACGAATCAACGGCTGCTGGACTACGTTTCGAATGGCGGGACGCTGGTCGTGCAATACCAGCGCGAATTTGCATGGGACAAATTCCAATATGCTCCGTATCCCGCGCTGATCTCGCCGCCGATTCCAGCCGCGAAAGATGGCGTGCCTCTAACCCCGCGGGCCTTGCCGCGCATCACCGACGAAAATTCACCGGTCAAATTTCTGAAGCCGGATGACCCGCTCCTGAACAAGCCCAACAAAATCACGCAGGATGATTTCCAGGGCTGGGTGCAAGAGCGCGGTCTTTATTTTTGGACGCAGTTCGATTCGAAATACACGCCGCTCCTCGCTATGAACGATCCCGGCGAGCCCGGCCTCAACGGCGGCCTTGTCTACACCCGCTATGGCAAAGGCGCTTACATTTACACGGGCCTGGCCTTCTTCCGGCAATTGCCCGAAGGAGTTCCCGGGGCCTACCGTCTTTTCGTCAATTTGCTCAGCGCGTCGCAGAGCCGCGGAACCACCCGGTCGACCAGGAAAAAACCTAGAGCCTGAAAGCCTGAGCTACAACCGGCTGGAGCAAGTAAACCAACTAGGCAAATCGCCGCCGCCCCCAAGTCAGCGTGCTATTCTTTTCAGCCGAGGGGTGAAACGCGAATGAGAAATCATTTTGGAAACGGCTTGGCTAGCCGAACGGCTCACAAGGTCATTCTCTTGTTGCTGGTATTTGCGCTCTCTTGGACTTGCGTTTCTCCCGCTGCGGCACAGAAAGAAAAGAAAAAGAAGACAGACCCTGCTCCCTCCACGGACAGCTCCAAGATGCTGATCCCCTTGAGCGACGAACAGCAAATCGACTACACGCTCTCGGAAATGCTGGGCGCATGGCAGCTCGGGGATATCGAAAAACTGCACAAGGATTACGCCGACGATGTTGCGATCGTAAACGGATCGTGGGCGCCGCCGATTCTCGGCTGGACCAATTATCTAGCCGTTTACCAGCAGCAGCGCGCGCGCATGCAACAGGTGCGCATGGATCGCTCGAATACCTACATCAAGGTGAGCGGCACGGTGGGTTGGGCGTGCTACCAGTGGGACTTCGAAGCAGTTGTGGACGGCCAACATACGGAATCCCAAGGCCAGACCACGGTGGTTTTGGAAAAGCGCAACAACCACTGGGTGATCGTGCTCAATCACACTTCGCTCGCTCCGAGGGTCCCGCAGACCGTTCCCGCAAGCGCACCTTCACCCCAGCAGCAACCTGCAAAGCCGGCACCGCGCTGAAGCTTGCCGGCAAACTAGGGAGAGCTGAAGACCTAGAAGAGGCCCTTCAGCCCTTCCTTGAGCCACATTCCGGCGATCACCAGCAGCAATGCTCCTGCCAGGATGCCGGTTCCCATGATGGGCCGCGAGAGCGCGTTGATCTTGGCCACAATCTCCCGCTGCTCTCTGGCCATATGTTCTTGAGCCGCATCGAGAAAGATTTGATCGTCTTCGTGGCTCGCGAGGAGGCTCCGCCGAAGCAACAGAACCAGGAATACGGCGGTAACGACTCCCCAGGCGATCAGCAGGTAAAGCAATGGCCCCGTTAGCGTTTGTGATTCCATGGTGACCTCCCGTTGGAACCGATCCGCGGTGCCGGCATAGCCGGCAAGGGGTAATTTGGGTTTGATAAGGTGGAGTATAACACTTTGGATTAAAAATTCTAGTGCATAGAATTATCAATACGGATACTGCATCATGAGTTTGCCCGCCTAAGGGCCTGGGCCCGAATTCGCGTGAATATAGGGGTAAGATGAATAAACTAAAGCAGCCTTTTTCGTCCAGGCTCTCGGCGTCAAGCGTGAGTGGACTGATGATGGCAGATGGGATCGCTGCGCCTCTGGTGACGCAGGCGTTCCCGAGCGCCTGCACTCTGGTCGCGTTGACAAAGGGGGCAGTGGCGGGCAGAATGAAAATGCTTCGATGTATGTGTGACTCCGGCTGGGCCGTGGTCAACATCTCAAGTCAAGCGTCGCCCCGACTCGGTCGGGGTGAACCCGTACTCGTGCCCGAGTGGCGGAACTGGCAGACGCGCTAGCTTCAGGAGCTAGTGATCGCAAGGTCGTGGAGGTTCGAGTCCTCTCTCGGGCACCATCTTTTCAGCTACTTACGGACCTTTGTATTCCGTTGTGTTCTGACTTGCCCCGAAACTTGCCCCGAAATCTCAACGACCTGCCCTGTTAGATATGCCTCCAGCGTCTTCGCCGCGGCCTTCACATCGCTCACTGCAACCTGCTGATACTTCCGAAAAATCCTATCGTCCTTGTGCTCTGTGATTGCCATTGCGGTTTTGACATCGACGCGAGCGCGCACAAGGTTTGTGGCGACTCCGCGCCGCGCGCCGTGGAATACGTGACCCTTTCGACCGGCAACAAGGCCCGAAGTCGCTTCTACGTCAAGGACCGGTCAGGAACTCTCGAAGACCGCCTCGCGCGATGCCGCGCTAAGGCTGAAGCCCAGTTGCCTCGAAAGCGAGCGAAACTTCAAGAGATGGTTTCATTATTCCGCGAACTGTCGCGCGTGCCCGAAACAAATCCCAGCGCGTTGCGCTCTCTTGAACGGGAAATAATGAACATCGATACCGACGTCTTTTTGGCGACGAAGATGCCCGAGATTGCCGGTGCTGTCGTGTATCTGTATTGGCGTCTGAATTGGAACAGCGTCTCGATTGCAGAGGAACTTCAACTCAAAAGTCCTCACGTCCGCCAGATTTTGTATCGACTTAACAAAACCTACGAAAAGATGCAACGGCTGGAATTGGGCAAAGAACGAGAGGTCGAGGACCGTGCAGCTAACCTGGTTCTACGCAAACCTCAATCGTGTTTCCTTCTAAATCCTGAAACCGAAAGAGACGGTTTCCGCCCCAATCAGTCGCAGTCGGCTCGACGGCCACTCCGCGCCCTGCCAACCATTGGTGTGCCTTATCCAGATTTTTGGTGAAGAAGATAACATGTCGGTTCTCCGCGGATGCGCCCGGCTCCAATTCCAGTAGTGAGAGAAATGCGTCGTCGTTAGAAATGCGCAGGTCGACGAATGGTCGCCCGGAGTCTTCTTCTCGGTCAGTGTTCGCCTCGTGCAATCCGAGCTTTTCCTTGTACCACTCCCGCGCCGCGGCCAGATTTCGCACGTCTACCGTGCAATTGTCCACAATGTAGAACGGCGGCTTACCCCACATCTATTTTGCCCTCATTTTCAACCTGTTTGTGCGCCTCTGCGACAGCTTCTTTTTCTCGATATCCTAAACCCGATGGTGGAAGTCGCCAAACCGGACATCTGCCGAGAGATGGTCGGCAGCAATTTCACTTCGACGATAAGCGCGTTAATCGGGCACATGGCCCATCGGTCACAAATTCAGCTAATCTATTCACACCGAGTGTCATGGAAAAACTCAGCAAAGAAAAAGTTTGGCAGGCCGCCGCTTATCTCGCCTGTGTAGGCGTGCTCTGGATTCGCTTGGATGCTTTCGGTGCTTCGGAGTTCAGTGGCGGTCGCATCACTGGAAAACTTTTCACAATGGCTGACCTTGGCTCGCTGCTATTTCTCGTGGCACTGCTTTTGACAACCTTTTTTCCACGAGTTGCAGCCGCTATCGCCTTAGCAGCCACGCTCCTCTGTTTGCCTTTCTACCTCTACATCTTGATGCCTGGACCCTACCGGCAGATATTCAAAGGCGAATATTCTGTCCCGCTCCAAAGACCATTTGTTTGGAACAGCTGGGCGGTTGTCGGAGTCCTTAGCCTCGTGATTGCCGCGTTTTTGAGCCTTCACAGTCTTTCCAAGGGGCGGGCGCGACTTGTCCGGTAAGCGCTTAATCAGACTTGGGGACCGTCGGTCGGGAGCGTAACCGCATTTGCAATGTGGATCTGGCAACTCGGCGACACGCTATTTTAATATAATGACTTGACTGCATATAAATTACCGCGTACCGTTGCTTTTGCAAACTGGCAGAGCGACGAGGTAAGGAGCTGTTGCTCCTCCCACCCGGGTCCTTTCTCTCCATTCGTGAAGTGCCCTCGTTTACTTTGCTCTCATTGCCAGGCCCAGGCCAAATTTTTCGAAAATCTCAACAATTAAGGGGATCGATATGAAGAAAACATGGATGTGGTGTTTGGTCGGTGTGCTCCTACTGGGGAGCGCCGCACGGTCGCAAGCGCAGATGACCGGCGGGACTGAGAAGGCTGTAGCCGCACTGGAGCAACAATGGCTTCAGTCACAGAAGACAAATAACCCTGACCTGGTTGCTCCTCTGCTGGCCGACAAGTTCGTGAATACGTCAACCGAAGGGAAAGTCACCGGCAGGACCGAGACGCTGGCAACGGCGAAGGCCACCAAGTATGACAGCGTTGACTACGACGATCTGAAGGTAACGGCGTTTGGCGATGCGGCCATCGCGACGGGAACCTTCAAAGCAAAGGGCACCGATTCGTCGGGGAAGCCTATGGATGTGAATGAGCGCTTTACCGATACATGGGTAAAGATGGCGAACGGAAAGTGGCAGTGCGTTGCAAGTCATGGCTCGCCAGTAAAAACGTAAGCAATCGCAAAACGTAGAATCGAAGTGGCCGCCTCCAACTAGGGCGGCCATCTCTTTTATCCACACGTTCGGTACAGCAGCAATTCCAATCCCACCCCCATCGCTTCCAAGTCCCCGTTCCTCGCCCACGAGTGGAGGAACTGGCACACCACTCATGATTTCTGACTTAATTAGACCGTCGTGACTTTAGCCTGCCACTGCCGACTTGCCGGGCGGGTCACATAAGAGATGACAAGGAGCAGCAGCAATATCAGCGGCATGAATGCTACCGAGCCATCTTTTGCCAGATAGTGCGCAACAAATGCCGAGATCCACGCGAATGTGAATCCGGCATAGGCCCACTCCTTGAGTTTGGCAAAGCCGGGGAGGACGAGGGTGATCGCGCCAAGGAGTTTGGCGATCCCAAGAATAATGCGTAGTTGCTGCGGATATCCCACGTGTGCAAATCCTTGAACCGCCTGCGGACTGCCCGATAAGTAAGTGAATGCAGCAAAGACCGACAGCGCGGCCAGCAGACCGGTGCTCACCCAATAAGTTACTTTGCGTGTCATGTGCTGTGTTCTCCTCCGTTAATAAGAATAAAAAGCGAGCGACGTTCTCTTGAACGACACCTTCGCGACACGTCAGCTCTCGATGCTTGACGGGGCACCCCCCAAGGGCAGGCGCCGGCGGCTATTCTAGTGTCGGCCAGCTTTGACTCTAAACGAATTCGCGCCTCAGCGGGTAGTCCACAATGATGGCCCAGCCGTCAGTGAGGGCCTTAACTGAGTGGGGAACGCTGCTCGGTACAATCGCCACCATACCTGCTCGGGCGATCTGGGTAACGGTCGATGGTTACCTAGAGTTCGCCCTCGATTACTGGCGCGATGGCGACGGCACGGCTAACGTCGAGCTTGCTTTTCGGCATCAACGGTCCCTTGATTCTCGTAGGGGTGACTCTTTTCCTGGTGACCGTGGCTCTTGGGGCGTCATACCTGCCGAGGCGCCGGACTGTGCGGGTCGATCCGATGACCGCATTGCGCCACGAGTAATACTTGCAAGAATGCGGCTCAGGAATTTGGGACAGACGGCCTTTCGGTTAGATTATCGAACGCGCGCAAAAGCATCGCGCCCACGCGCACTGCCTGCTCGAAATGCGCGCCTCCGATAAAACAGTTGGTCACAACCGGCAAGATGTCAGGAATGGTCATATCTCCCGTTTGGTGAGAAGTCCGACGGGCTCGACGTTCGAAATCATAGATGTGGATATACGGGAACAGTGGGTGTTGCGTTGTCATAGTTCTGGCCGTATTTGTTTTTGTGAGCCTGGGACGTATTGCGCTGCTCCGTCAAACGCAAAACTCCGAAAGAGTGCGAAGCTTCGGATATGGATATCGCGTGGGTAAGAGTATCGAGCGATTCAGGCAGCGCGCGTTCGTGCCAGACCCGAAGCTCGTACTTTCCGAGCGGCACGTTGGGAATGGCGATTACGCCTCTGCGATCCGATGTCCCATAGTAGGGGGTCTTCACGGCTAAGACCACGCCGCTCATGTCTGCGTGGATGTTGCAAAAAATGTAGCTGATTCCTTCGCGGTCAAAAACGACCGTGCGTGAGCTGCCTGCTTCATAAAGCCCGAGATCAAACTTCTTCCCTTCGAAGAGCGAAAACACATTATGGAAGAACGGATCCTTGTTCGGGAACGCCACCGGGACTCCCACTCGCACCACGAGTACGTGTGGAAGGAAACTCTTGTTCTTCTGCACGAGTTGCTGACGCGGTGATCCGGCCACAGCTTGCGGTTCTCCCGAATCCCCAAGGGGCGTCAGCCACACGACTGCATCGGAAGAATCCTGGTGTTGAGCAATTCCGTCACGGAACAGTTCGATTCTTCCCGTGACGGTGACCTGTTGGCCAAAGCAGGCGTTCGCGACCGCTGCCGTGATGCAGAGCAGCTCACACAGGTGAAAACACAGGCGCAGCTTTCCAACTCTTTGCTGGGAGGCAAATCTCATAGAGCCAGACTTCTGCCTCAGAACAGCACTCCCATGCTGACGTTAATGTGCCCCGCGGTCTCAGAGTTGCCAGTAACAGAGATGGTCCGTAGACGCCGGTATTCGACCGAAAACAACAAATCGGAGCGAGGCCTGTAAATGAAATTTAAGAAGGCACTCCGATTTCGCGCCAGCGATGGATCAAAGTAACTCTGTGTCGAGACTGGAAAGAGGCGCAGATCTCCACCGAACGAACTATCTTGTCCAAAGGCCCCGTTCCATTCGAGCTTTTCAGTTTGGCGGAATTTTAGTTGTGCCCAGCCCCCCGTTGAATTCAGGCCGCGCACCTGCGTACTGGGGTCCGTAATTGGTCCGCTGAACACAACACTTCGGCCGATTCCTCCGCCCAGACCACCCACCGCGCGTCCTCGGTAAAATTCGCCGGAGATCTCCCATTGGTCACCCAGCGGGACGGTCCAGTCGGTTGTGCCAGCCCACGCATCCACATTTCGATGGAATTCCCAGTTTTGGCGGCTGTAGCAACCGCCGACGCCAAGAACCAGCTCATGATGGAATAGACGGTGACTCCAGGCGGTTCTGGCGGCGTATGCCGGTTGCCGTGAGGCTTCGCCTGCGTCTGGAGTTCGAAGGTACAGGGAAGTCGGAGGTTCGCCCGTCAGAGGATCGAGCAGTCCTCCCTGAAAAAGGAAACTGGAGTTCTCTGTGAGACTCACACGATGCTCAAGACGAATCTGAGGAGTCCAGGTCCACAGATTTCCCGCATATGCGAATGCAGGAAGAGCAAGGGATGCAATCGAGCTTGGCGAGAGAGGAGAGAGGAACGGTGCATCCTGACCGGCCACTAGAGTCGTGCGCTGACCTGCGATGCGAATGACCCCCGTCCGAAGCCGCGCTAAACCGAGTGTGACCCCATCCGGCACATTTGGAAAGCCACCCGCAAAGTCAAATTGTAAATCCGCACTCACGTGAGCTCCCTTGATTTCCGGGCCGAAGACCTCAAGGCCTAGCAACGACTGCCGCAGACTGGCTGCGAAACTCCCCTTTGGATCGATTGGGCGGTCCGCCGGGACTAAGGAGGGAAAGTCTAGATTATCTACTACGCCCCTGTTGCTGAGCAGATTCAGTATTACTGCACCGGAAAGCCTGACACGATACATGGAGGCGCTTTCGACCTTGGTCTGATACTGCTGCGCCAGTCTGGCAGTCGAAAGCTGCTGTTCTTCTTCCAGCCTCTGTAGACGTTGCTCCGCACCTGAACCGGCATGAGACGCGGCAGTAGGTACCGGCACCGTTGCTTGTCGCTCCGGTCCGGTGATGTTTTCGGCTGGCTGTCCGGTACCGATCAGCGGCCGCGTGGCTTCCAGTTCTCGGCGTAACTCTGAGACTTCCGCGCGGGAACGGAGCATTTCCGCGTGCAGGTCTGCCATCATGGATTGCAGTTCGCTCATTCGCTTTTGTAAGTCCTGAAGGCGATCGTCCAGGGATTCCACCTGGGACTGAGGAGCTGTCTGAGCGACCTCCTGCCCACTAACGGCTAGGGAACCCATCATAAAGACCGCCACCAGAGGCAAAATCTTCCGCACCCAAGAAATCAGAACAAGCAAACTCACTGTGCACCTCCTTTTTGAATACATGCGAGGGAAGCGATATCCCCGTGGGGAGGGTCAGTGGCGCTAACTTCCATTTCCCGAAACGAGAATAGGAAGAGTTAATTTGAAGACGGTTCTCCCCATTTCTGTGCTCTCCAGACAAACGTCACCCCCATGATCCTGGAAGATTTTCTGGCTGATGGTGAGACCCAAACCGGTGCCATTTTGTTTCCCGTAACTGGTGAAAGGCTGGAAGAGTCTTCTGCGGATGGCTTCGGCCACTCCCGGCCCGTTGTCCATGATGCGAATCTCGACTGCGTCCTTGCCTTCGCGTAGATTTACGTCGATCCTTCCCGATTCGCGCGAGACGGCTTCACACGCATTCACCAGCAGGTTCGCAAACACCCGCTCCACTTTCTTCTGGTCAAACCACGTTTCGCACCTACCTTCGCGCAAGACCGAAATCTTCAGGCGGTGAAATTCCGGACGAGCCCGCACCGTACGGACGGCGCGCTCAAGTGTGGCTTCAATGGGGCCAAAGACCCGCCGAAGGGATTCTCGCGCCTGAGAGAACTCGAGCAGGGAATCGACCAAGTCCGTCATTTGGTCCACGGCGTCACGGATTTCCCGATAAAGTTCTTCTCGCTGGTCCGTGTCCAGATCGCGCTCGCAAAGGAACTCGGCGTTGGCCACAACGGCAGTCAGTGGATGCCGCAGGTCGTGAGAAATAGAACTGGCTACACGGCCGATAGTCGCAAGCCTCTCGGCTCCGAGAAGTTCCTGTTGGCTGCGTTGCAGGCTAATTCGCATCCGTTCGAATGCAGCTGTAACTTCCGCGACCTCATCGCCAGAACAGTTTGCAAGCGGGTAGGCAAAATCGCCAGTTTCCAGTGCGCGCACGCCCGATACCAAATTTGCCAGCGGCTTTGTAAACGTATCCGAGATCAGAAAAACCATGCCGCTTCCTGCCGCGACCGCCAGCAGCCCAAGCCCCAGGAGCACGCGATTCAGGCTATCCAGAAAAGCGGCAGCCTTGTCATACGATTTCAGGACACTGAGACGCACGAAGGGGGGAATACTGGGAGCCAATTCCACGGTGGTGGCCAGAAACTCCTCTTCGCCGAGACGGAATCCCTTTGGGATAGGCCCGGAAAAATCGGAGGGATTCGGAGTAAGACGCGCGAGTCCCGATTGTTGTTCCTGCTGAAGAGTGCTCACAATCAGCGTGTTGCCGTAGAAAAAGGCAACCTGACTTGAGGCGATCCGGCTGAGTTCCATCGCCAAGCCTTCTGAAATCTCGTGACCAACGCAGAGGACTCCAAGAAGATTGTCGTTCCTCGCGGGCCCAAAGTAGATAGGTTGCAGGAAAACCTGGTAAAGATGTCCGGCGCCGTACCACCAGAAGCTCGGCTGGTTTGCTTTCAGGGAATTCTTCAATAACTCTTCGGCGGCTCGGCCAGTAATGCCCGGCACTGAAGTCTGAATGGCCAATACTTTGCCGACAGGGCTTGCGAGAACGAAGACATCGCTGGGCGCTAGCCGCCAGATCTCACCCGACGCGTCCTGAATGGTAGCGGCATCCCGAGATGTCATCAACGCTTTGAGGCTAGGAAGATTAGCGAGTAATTCCGCCGATCGCGTCAGAGTGATCTCGCGCTGGCGCTGAAAATCCCGGAACACAATCACGGAATTCTGCAGGTCTTCGGTAATTTCTTTTTGGAGTTGGAGGCGAACGCTGTGGTGCACCAACCAAAGCGTCGCGAAGGTCAGGCTCGAGGATACCGCGAGCAGAGAGAGCAGAAACTTGGTTCGCAACCGAAACTTGGTCATTCACGCCCCTCGTGCCATCAACTGGTTCATTCCAGTAAATGCGAGTCGCAAACTGGTTTATGGGACAAACTTGTAGCCGGCGCCATGGACGGTCTGGAAATGTGCGGGTTTACGTGGGTCGTCCTCCAGCTTTAGTCGAAGCTTCCAGATATGATTGTCTACTGTTCGCGTGGAGGGATAATTCTTGTACCCCCAGACTTCGTTCAGAAGGTCTGAGCGCGAGAAGACTCGCCCTAGATTTTGTGCAAAGAATTTCAATAATTTGAATTCCTGCGAGGTCATCGCAACCGACTGCCCTCCTCGCGTCAATTCCATCTTTGCGAAATCTACTGAAACGTCGCCGAACACGAATAACTCGGCAGGCTCCGTGCGTTTATTACGGCGCACCGCCGCCCTCACGCGAGCCAGAAGCTCCCGCGGACTGAATGGCTTGGTAACGTAATCATCGGCACCTAGCTCCAGCAGAAGCACCTTGTCCGCCACATCTGTCTTAGCGCTAACCACGATAACTGGCAACAACGGCGCCTTTTTCTTGATTTCGCGGCATAAATCGTATCCGGGCAGTCCGGGCAACCGGAGATCGAGAACAACTGCGCACGGAGGAGAGGAATGAAACGCTTCCAAACCCACGTTCCCATTCGGTGCGATTTCCACGGCATAATCTTCGGATTCGAAGAGCCGGCGCAATGCTTTCTGAACGGCGAGATCATCTTCCACGACTAAGATCTTTTCCATCAGACAACCTGCTTCGCTCACCAGCGCCCGATCTTTAGATGCCCCGAGGATTCTTCAGCGCCGCACCCTTTCTACTGGTGGCCGCTTGACCCCTAAGCTATCAAAAAGGCTAGTTGGAAAGAACAGGTTTCGGGCGCTACGACATGCTCATCGCGTCAAACCAATGAGACGCGCAAGAGACAATTCCGTGACAACTTCGATTTGGCAGGGCCATACGGTTTCACGCATTGCGCCTACCTCCGCGGGGAGACGAGGGAATTACTGTAAAGAGACACCGTGGTGACAATTCGAGTCCTGTCTTGAATTACGCTGCGCCCTCAATGAGATTACTGGGTGCCACGTCGCGCGCTTTGTGATCTGTTGAAAATTGTCTTCAAGGAGGGGCTAATGAAAGATCCAGTCCAGCCGATTTCAGCCGGGAAGCATACGAACCGGCGATCGTTTTTGAGAAAGGGGGTTGTGGCCACAGGCGCAGCGACAGTGGGCGCCGGACTGCTCTCCCGTGGGGTTCCGCTCTTCGGCCAAGAGGACGAGAAGAGTGGAAAGCTCACAAGAGGAGACGCGGCCATTCTCAGGTTTCTGGCGGCCGCTGAAATCCTCGAGACCGATCTGTGGCAGCAATATAACGAACTGGGAGGAATTCAAGACAGCGAAGTCCCAGGAGGGAGTGGGAGTCCGCTCTACATCGCCGCTCTTAAGGTCCTTGACGGCGACATGGACCAATACATCCATGACAATACGGAAGATGAGCTGACTCACGAAGTGTTCATCAACGCGTATCTCGCATCAAAGGGAGCTGATACGGTTAACCTGGACCAGTTCCGCACATTGCCAAGCAGCAAGGCCACAGGCGCACAGCAAATCGGACGGCTGACGAACATCATGCAACTCACGGTGGACACGACCTGGTGGACTCGCTACCGTTCTCGCACGCAGAACCCGGATTTCGGGGATACGTTGCCTCAAGCAGTCCCCAGTCTGGCGGTTGGGCAGCATCCGGCAATCCCCAGAAGCGATGCCGACCTTACCCCCAGCGACCACATTCAAGCAATCGCCAACACCGCCGGGTTCCACTTTGCGACCATCGAGCAGGGCGGGACCAGCCTGTACCCATCGTTAGCTCAAAGAGTAACCAATGTGGAGGTCTTGCGAGTTGTGCTCAGCATAGGCCCAACTGAGGCCATGCACTTTCAGACGTGGCAAGACAAGGCTGGCAATGCACCTGCTTTGACCGACCCCAAAGATCCTACGCTGGTATTTCCGAACCTCAATGCCGCTCCTTTCGGCGGAGAGGACTTCCAAACCAACCTGATCATGCCTGAACCCACCGTATTCCTCAGCCGGCAATTCCCGACATGCTCAATCGTTCGCCCAACCCACACAAAGGGGGCTGCAATCGAGGCCGCCAAGTTCCTCACGGCCAGCGGACTCTTCATGGGCCAATCGAAGGAGTTCTTTGCGTTCCTGAGTGATCTGGCCGAAGACGCGGACAACGCCCATCGCGAGCTGTAAGCGGCGAGTGAACAACTGCGCTGATCTTGTCTCTGGCGAATTGATACCGTGGCAGCGAAACGATCGGGTCCGCGAAACGCGCTGCAACTAAGAACGCAAACACCGTATGATTTCATTGGGTGTTTGTGCCGACGTTGACCGGATACTGCAGCGGGCGAGAGTCTTTGAAAAGTCAGGCGGCTGGTGTTTGGTATAGGGCTCGACAGTGTGGTTGCCATCGAAACGAGCCGAGATTGGCTACTGGTCGTGACACGGGCGTATCCGGCGTTCGCCCTTCCAGTGAGGTATGCGTGCGATGGTTGTTAAAGTAGGTCCTGAAATCGAGCAGCTTGTTTTCGAGATCGGCCGTCGTCCAGAACAAAGTGTGATCCAAGTACTCGCGCCGAAGGGTGCCGATTAGCCTTTCCACGAATGGATAGGACAGGGGAACGTAGGGGATGGACTTGATTTCTGTCGCCTCCAGTATCCGCAGATTGGCTTGCCATCGGTGGAACCGATAAAGTGGATCGTTGTCGGAACTGCGGTACTTCGGCATCCAGAGTTGCCCTAGAATGGCGCGGTTGAAGATCCTACAGAGTGCGGCGCCATTGAGCGTTCCCGCATAGACGCCGAAACCAATGATCCGGCGCGTGTATTGATCCATGACCACCAGGACCCAGTGGGACCGCAACGTGGCCGACTCGCACCTGAATAGATCAATACTCCAGAGACTGTCTTTCATGTGGCCCAGGAATGTCAGCCAGGAGGGGCCATCGGAGTCCTGTCCCGGCCGGTAGTGACGGGCGAGAATCGATCAAGAGTTGGTGCTTGAGGAGAAGCGACTCCGCAACTAGGGAACGGACGCCGCCAGGACCGAGCAACCGGGCCAGGGCGGCGATGAAATGGATGAAAAGAACAACAAGATTGCGCATCGCAGAATCGTAGCAGGAGGGGGGATCCCGAGGAATCATGTGCGAATTGACAATTCGCCAGCCACAACCAAGGGGCTCCCAAGGTAGTTCAGGATCTCATCTTCCGCATGGTCGCTGAGAACCCACCCGGGGAGCCCGCGCATCCACGGAAAACTCCATCCTGATTGGAGCCGAGAACAAAGGCTCGAAGCGCCGCCCCGTGAGGGTCCGAGATTCGGCCCGGAGAAAGGGCAAGAGCTTCTCCGAACCATTCCAGTTGACGCAATTCGCAAAATTCACGGGCTGCAGCCCTCAACTCGGGACCGCCGTCCTTTACGCTTCAAGGGACGAAGCCTCACCGGACCCTCCGCTCGCTGGGGTGGCGTGGCGCATCTCTGGAGAGTATCACCATGGGTCCAAGCTCCATGATTCATGCTCCGCAACGTTCGAGTCCTTCGATGGCAAATTGTTTGTCGCTGCCGATGAGTTAAACCGGTCGCCTTGCTGTCATTGATCGCTTGGTTGACGATAATGCTGGTTAACGCCAGTGCTCAATCGGACCAGGAGATTCGAAAGCAGCATCAGTGGCTATTTTCTTTTCATGCAGGCCTTAGCCTCTGATTTGAGAGAAGGAGTTCTTTCCCAGATCTCCCCCAGGACGCCCGGCGAGTCCGCGCAGCCACGCGTCGATTGTGGATTGCTGCTCGGGACTCATTTCTCCAAACAGCACGCCCATGCCGAAAATTCCAAAGCCGCCGCCAGAATGCATGTAGATCACTTTGCCGGGCAGTTCACATGTGCTCATGCCATCGCAGATGCGGAGATGTAATTTCGTACGAATGGCAATGGGTTCGAGCGTATCGATATAGCAACCACGCGAGCTCAATTCGGCAAGCTGGCCGCGAACCCACGTTCCGTCGAGTTGGGTAACTTCGGCATCTGCGAAAAACGAGAAGCGCGGATTGGTACGCCTAGTGTGGGGAGCTTCAGCCATGGTGTCTCTCCGGTCCGTGAACCTCAAATACGCTTGAAAACAAATCCATCCCTAGAATCAAGCAATCCCCTAACCATATAGGACTAAGAGAGTAAGAGTCCCTATCTGATAGTGCCTGAACACCTTGGGACGACAGCCACGAACAGTGGGCCAAGGCACAAGTACAAAGGGCAGCATCTTCTTGCGCACTGCTGGAGAATGTTTGCCACAGGGTTTCACGTGACGCCCCTCCGAATCGGTTGGGCGTGCTGGTTCGGCCCGAAGCGCCGCAGAGGGAGTCAGGGAGGAGATCGGTAAGTTTCAGTAAGCGGGACGACTACAGGTTCCCATCAAAGGAATCCACTCAGTGATAAACGTCAACTTGAAACGCCTGCAAACACCCGGCAGATGTACGGTAACCCGAACGCCGCACGGGAAACCCACCATCAAGAAATTGCTGGCGCCCTTCGCGATTTCCTGGGCCGCAAGGTCGCGTCCCAGGGCCACCGCTGCATAGGTCGATCCGAAACCCGATTGTGTCCGAGTACCGCAGATTGCTGGGGTGAACCCCTAAGATGTTGGACACAGCTTCCGCTTTCATAAGAGCGTTCTTGCATCTCCTAGCAGGAGAAGGGGTCTGGGGAAGGGGACGACATTGGAGTCTCCTTCCCCAGTAACCTTGTAGAACCCCTCTCGTCGTTCTGTTTGTTCTCAAAGAACACCATCGTTGCGCTTCGCGATTCGGCCGAACCTGGCGTCTCGATCTGTTGCTCGAACTCTTCGGGAGATCGATAGCCCAGCGCCGAGTGCAACCGCTGCCGATTGTAAATACTGTTCGATGAACTCTTCGATGTTCGCTCGTAGATTTTCTAGATCATCGTATTTGTTGGCGTAGATTTCTTCCCGCTTCAGCGTCTTCATGAAGCTTTCGCAACTGGCATTGTCGTACGGGTTTGCCGGCCGACTCATGCTCGGAACCATGCGGTACTTCTCGAGGATGGCTATATATTCCGCGTGAGCGTATTGAAACCCCCGATCCGAGTGATGCACCAGGCCGGGTTCGGGCTGTCGGCGCTCGATGGCTT